>Ga0307512_10001725_pt1 | contig 29827 bp, 33 predicted proteins | sample 14_EM_MG_FD_200267 | JGI IMG/M metagenome (GOLD analysis project Ga0307512, IMG submission 200267) | Populus trichocarpa ectomycorrhiza microbial communities from riparian zone in the Pacific Northwest, United States - 14_EM | ecosystem: Host-associated > Plants > Roots > Unclassified | place... | reverse complement strand
GGCATACGCCCGTGTATGGCCTCGTAGGAAGGTATATCAGTAGATACGGTTGCACACGTGGATGTCAATATTGTAGAGTAGTATAAAGGTAAGGTATGTGAAATTATCGCTAGAGATCTAAGGCTCGTGGCGAGCCGACTATATAAAGCGGGTATTACCCGGCCCTGGACACGTCACGTGCAGCCGTGCCGTTACAAAGTCCTTGGAAGCAGGCATGTCCATTACACTATTCATTACCATCAGGAGAGAGATTTCAGTGAATTGACCTTTTGAGTACCACCAAAAGCCAAAAATGTCTCTGTTCCCAAACACAAATGAGTTGCTGCTGGGACCCCAGCCGCATCTGAGCCAACTGCAATATCTTACGTCCCTGCCTTGTTATGCCCAAATGTTCATGTCAGTTGAACTGATTTCTGGTATGCCATGGCATCTACCACTTGACTTGAAAAGATACATTGGCAAGAGCTTCCCGTGCTGATCAATGGGGGATGTGAGATCTGTGTGATCAGGGAAGAAGTCACCTGCGAGCTGAACATTGGTTCGAAACTTGCAGAGATAAAGATGATAACTGCCAATGGCAAGCGGTTGGATTTAATGAAAGTAGCAAAATCTGGGCCGGTCAACAGCCATGGTATCATTAGTTCCGTGTGTATCATTGTAGCCAAATCTGGATCCAAACAGGATATCTTGGACCACCCCTAGGAATCATTCGCTCAAAAGTGTGAGAGGAATCAGCATTGTGCCTGTTGAGAAATCACCATCTCTGCCATTGATTGGTTGCTACAACTGGTGATTGTTGCTGCCATTCCAGGATACAAGAGAGATACATTTACTAGCAGCTCGGGAACCTCATATGCCAAGTTAATTATACCCAGTTCCTGTAAGGGTGACTAAGAAGGAAAAGGCCCAGCACTCTAAAGGAAAAAGGTTCGAAAATTCAGAGTGGAAAGAGTGGAATGAGAAGTACTCAAGTAGTAACACAGGAAATGAAAAGGAGTCAATTCATAGGAAATGGTCACTTGTGGGGAAAGTGGAGGGCTAATCGGACAGGAAAGAGCTTCAAATAGTGACAGAAGTAAAGGAACAGTTATATAATACATGGGGGCTATTGAAGGCAGTAAAGAAGCTGATGGTAATAGGTGTAGATTGGTAGAATGAAGGGAAAGAGGCAGATGACCTGGTAGTAACATAGTTGCGTAGGAGAATCGCAGCAGAGGAGTGGTTGATGGGAGGGGAGGCTCTGGGGAAGTAAAGAAGGGAAACCAGGAGAAAATCCACCACTTTTGTGTGGGTTGGTAGAATTAGTAATGCTCCACAACGGAGTTAAATACAATCCCCTTCTTCGCACTTCAACTTCCTGACATGTAACTCAGACGACAGCACTAATGGAGCCTGGGCATGTGCCTGGTATAGATGCATTTCTCAGAAAGTGAAGCCTGGTTCTGTGTTCAATTGAAGTACACTGGATCTCATAATTGACAGGAGGGCAAGAGCTATCGCCCAGGTGATACCAATACCAGGCTTTTCGGATAAGTCGTGTATCCACATGATGTCCCACGGATCAATACATGGAAGGTTCCCATGGGACAGCCTCCAACAGCCACAAATTGGTGGTTGGCTGTGACTGAATGGAAAGAATACCCTCCAGGATGTGCTATCGAAAAGAGAATACACACTCTCATCTACATGGGAGCACTTGGGAATGATTTGTGACAAGGTCAAGGGATCCCATTTCATCCCGCTGTAGCCTGTTTGCAAGATTGGTAACAACCCTGTAATCTGCATACTCAAGAATGTCTTTTCTGTGGAAAAAGAGATGATTGAAGAGAGGGATCAGCAGAGCCAATTCAAGCCCACTTGGGGCCCCTACAGGAATGCTCACTTCTTAGTTGTAAAGATGAAAGGGATGTACCACATTTTCAACTCTGCTGTGAGCTTCCATCAGAATACACTGGGAGATGCAGTGATACCACCTCTCATCGAAGAGCTTTCTGAAGCCTTTATGCAGTTACCCATCGCCTCACTCAGTGACTTTCAGTCATGGTGCAACCACAATGTGTTGCTTGAGGATAGCTGGGACAATATGACATTTCAGTCTACTCAAGGCATGTATTGGCAGATAGGACAAGTTCAGGGAGCTACCAATGTCGTATCTGCATTTGTCCAAGTATTTTGGAATGTACCACACACCCTCACAGGAGGAATCCCAACAATATTGATTAACAATGTCAGAGTAAAGGGTCTGAAGAGTCAGAAGGGGGAAGACAAGGTAGAAGGCCTGCCTGGAGATCAAAGGTTCATTATGGAACATCTCCAGAACCTGGAGAATGTACTTGCTGGTGTGCTGACAGCTGGAGCCACCACGTCCATATAGTAATCAGACTGGTACTGAAACAGTATATCAATCATTTGGCTTGTCTGCAGAGAGGTGGGATGGTGGCCCAAAGTGTCAAATGTCAACAAGTTGAGAAACTGGCCCTGGCGTCAGAACTATACCAAGTGCAGGGCATATTTGGGGTTTATATCATCCTGGGAGGACAGGAATTACTTTTAACTTTGTTGGTTTTAAACTTCAGAAAGATTGGTAGTTATGAAAATTCCAGATAAGTTTGTATACAATTCTTTGAATACTGTTCCAGTAATACATAGTATTTAGCATATAGAGAGTTTTTGCTAATACTGAATAACCATCAAGAGAGGTAGTGTAATTTTCACAGATTAGCATTGGTTGTAATTGTGTATTTTCTGATTCATATTCCATCAGTAAGTATCGAAATTCATTGATGTTTACAATATAGTTACTAGTTGTACTGTCGTTAGGACAACCATTACCTTGGATGATTTATATTGTATTTGCGGGTACTTGATTTCATTGAGATTTGACTTTAAAAAGATTGGAAATAGTTTGATAGCCCTGTATGGGTAGATAGTACAGCAATCAATAAAGCAATTCTAGAACCCACTGCCACTGGACCAGGAAACATCACAATATGCAATGTTCAACTTGAACATAGGCCAATATTGGGATGGTAATCCACTGTATATTTGATGTGTGGCACTATGAGGCCCTATAGACCTGTGAAATGGCTCAGTTATTATCATATACTTGGAATTATGCACAATTGATAGTATACATTATGCTGTGTTCAACTCCGTTGGAACCAAGCTGCCAAATATACTTTATTACACACTCTTAAGTATGCTTAATAGTATACTCCTGACTGCACTTGATTGCACACTGCCAGTCTGCTTCACTTACACTTCCCAATCAACTCTCTAGATACTCCAAACTACTCTCCAAGTATGATCCCAAGTACACCTCTCAGCAAGATCACAGGTACACACCCAAGAAAGCTTCAAAGTATGCTTCGAAGTGTACACGATGGCACACTCACAGCCAACTTGATGGTGCATTCCCATGTAAGCTCTCCAAAAGCTCCAAAGCACACCGCTGAGAATGCTTCCAAGTAGACCTCTAAGCCTAATTCGGAGTACACCTCAATGTCACTCTTCTGTACCCTCCTGCGTACACTCTCATGTTTCCAGCTAAGAATACTCTCCGACATGTACCCAATTGCACTTGATGGCACACTCCCTGCCTACTTGGCTGTATGCTCCCAAGTTCGCTCTCAAGTACACTCATTAGGATACTTCTGACTTTACCCAATTGCAGACTCCCATCCCTCAAGCCTGTACGCTCCCAAGTATACAATTATGTATACACGAAATTACTCTTGAGTGAATCTCCCAGATCACATGGCAGCACACCTCAACGTGTGCTTGCAAGAAGTTCCCTGAATGGTAGAACATATCCTGTGCTTGGATAGACAGACTTGCTCGATAGCAGGAGCCTGGTGCAGCTTATGGCATGGCAGGACAGATTTGGCAGGAGGCAAGTAGGAGGCGATATTGTGGCTGAAATAATGACATCCCCTGAAGCCATTGTGTTCACCTGATCTTTTGTTTGGCCATTGCAACAAGATCTCATGGTTTCTCATGCTCAGGGTGTTGGCAAATGCATTCCTAGATACTGCAGAAAAGGTAGACAATTGGATCTTGGGGAGAGTGGATATCTGACCAGGATATCCCAGAAGAATCTGGAGCCAGTCTCCAATCATATCTGGGTGAACGCATGCAGAATCAGGTTGGGGCTGATGGCTATGATGGTGATTGTAATGATAGTAACAGTAATTGTCATGGTAAGGGTGACTGCGATGATGATAGTGACAGTAATAATATTGAATACACTCAGTCCTATATGTTGGCTATGTCAACATCAATGTCAAATCTTCAATAGACATAATACCAGTATTGGCCAAAGCTTCCACCAATGCCAAGTTTAATCAGCCCAAAGATTCTTGTAGAAATTGTACTCCTGCTGCTATGCTGCTTTCTTCAGTGCAGCAATAAAGCAGGCTTTCACTCAGACTCTCACTGCATCTCTTAAGCCAATGCTCAAGCAGTCTCTAAAGCGAACTTGAGAGCTAGCACTCATGATGATTTCAAAGAGCATGGCAGCACCACCAAAGCAGCCATTCTCAATGTTCTCAAAGATGATGTCAGCACTGCTGACACTTGCAACATCAGCAAAATGTAAAATGGTTCGGAAGTCATTACTCAACAACTCAGCCATTCTGAACAGCCACACCGATGCTTCCAGAAGCTCCCAGAAGCTCCCGAACAGGCTGAATGCAAAACAGTGTGCTTCTCAGGTGCTCTGAGATGTACTTTCAGGTCTTCCTCAACGATCCGGAAGTTGCGGAACAGAATACAAGGATATTCTACAGAGTATGAAGTCATCTTCAGAATGCTACAAAATCGTGCCTGTAAGTTTGTAAAATTTCGGAGCTGCTGGGACTACGACACTCAGCGCGAAGACCATTCTGCTGCACCTGCAGCCAGAGTGTCCGGGAGTGATAATATATAATATTCTATATCACATAGTCCAATTCCATAAACTCTCTCACAGCTACACACCTGAATCAGGCATTCAAATCTAATTAATATACAGTCCAGTATGTATCTAAATCAACATGATGATATAAAAGCCATACGCTATCGATGCCACCCGCAGCAGCAATCTCCCGCACCAAATGTGCCGGTACAACTATCGCTGCAACTAGTGTTAGCAACGGGTCCAAATTCCCGGTTCGGTTCCGGGTCCGGTTCCTACCCGGAACCGAACCGTTGCAACGGGTTTCCACACAAAACCCGGCCTTTCAACATCACAACTTTGCCTCCCATTAAGTATTTGAGTTCTGATCGTATCATGATATGATCAGTATGTAGTGTGTGCATTTCATGCCGCTCTTTCACCTCCCGATCTCCGATATGTGATCCGACCAATATTCATTGAGTCGCTATTGAAAACCCGCTAATTTCGCATAAATTTGCCCTTTGTTCACAGCCACTCAACGAATATCAGTTGGATCGCAAATCCGAATGCCTGAGGTGAAAGAGCGGCCCGAACTGCACAATTTACGTACTGATCATATCATGATACGATCAGAACTCAAATACTTAATTGGAGCCAAAGGTGTAGGAACCGTAAAATGGAACCGCGGTCCGGTTTGAACCCGTCCCCGAACCCGGTGGGTACCCCTGTATTCCGGGTAACAACCCAGACTGGACAGTCCGGTCCGGTTCCAAACCCGGACCGCAGCCGGGTAACCCGGAACCGTTGCTAACACTAGCTGCAACGGGTGCAATATGCATCTTATTCGTATGTTTGACTATCCGGATGAACCCGTCCACACCATCAGCCCAACCATGAGAATGTTTGAACTTTGTTGGAATCACCACCACGTATTCTTGAGCTTGAGGATGTAATACCCATTGTTGGGTGTTTTTGCGCCTCTTAGAAAATGTCGATATTGCTGTGCCAGCTGGCAGGCTCTTCTGAAATTGGATGATCTGATTCGGTGGAGTCCAGCTGAAGTATAATACAGGAAAAGAAGGAATTTATCCTTGGAAGGTGATATCAAGGTCATTCTCTTCACTTTGCGTATACTGAACCCAGATGTTATGAGCTTCAGGCATGACCACTTGGTTGGCATTGGTATATTCTACCTTGCAATCAAGTCCAAGATGCTCAACAGAAGTAGGGTTGTGAAATGGTTGACGGTAGTACAACAGCCCATTCCGGAGTTCAGTAAATATACTGTCAATGAGTACAGTCTGATCTTATCCGAGCACAAGTCCACAAACATCGGGTCCCCAGTCCTCTTCAATTTGAGCGCGGAATAGCTGTCCAAAGTTGGGAATTCCGAAATCTTCTGATGCATCTCTGAGTGAAGTTAATTTGATACTTCTGCACACTCCGCGGACATGCGATTGTCTCAAATGATATACCTGCTGTGATACAGGGCGGATGAATGGCTCGTCCTGAATTGATTGGAGACATAACAGATGGGCTCTGCGTGTACTTCGCCGTTTATCGGTTGCGGACAGTAGGTTGATAACTTTTGCCGAGTCGACATTGTACCAGCCTCTGCGTGCAACATATGACTGTGTCTCCTCCGTATAGTCAAGACCGGTACACGGTCATTGTGATGAAGCATCTGTGGAATGTAATTGACTTTGTTGCTAGATTGATATGTTTCTTTCACGTTGGCAATATGTAGCCGTTCAGGAATATCAGTAGTGAAATTGTCAGCGGAACCCATTCCGTGAATTGAATCTGATATATGGCTAACAACATGCATCATAGGATATCCAAAATCTGTTATGAGCTGTTCAATGGTTTTCCGGAGCGCCTGAATGCCGATTGTCCCCCACCAAGCTTCAAACTCAATCAGGCGGATGGAGAATTCCTCCATGAAACGATGCTGTTCATTCGAGATGATGCCGTAAATCTCTCTGTCCAGCCGGATAGTGACGTGTTCCGTATCAGCCAAGCACCAGGTCATGGCTTCTGTCTCAGCATCAGATAGGCAGATCTGAAATTGCAGTCCCTTGTCGGCGATCATGTTTGCCGCCCCCCAAGCCTCATCTTCGGCAGCAGTTGTCATTAGGGCAGGTTCTTTGGAAAATTTGCTTCTGGGACCGGTTGCTTTGGTCCCGACTTGCTGTGATAGTTGTCGATCATGACGTTGGTATAATTTCTCGAAAAGCTTGCTTTTATCAGGTGTCTCTTGATGCATTTGGAGTTCCAATCGCTCGATTGCCTTCTGACAATCAGCATCTGACCAAGTGGTTGCTGCTTGCCAGGATCTATTCAGGTGCACATGAAATTGCATGCGTTTTGTTGAGGAGACCTTTTCAGCCCCATACACAAGGGTTTCCATCGCAGCACAAATTTTATGAATCTTTTGTTCACGTAACTGATAGGATTCGGTTGCCACCATGTCATCTACTTTGGCCTTTGCAGACTTCAACATTTTCTGTTCTCGAAAAACACCTTTCTTCTGGTAAAATTGCTTGAGTGCATCATCTAGTGCTTTGAGGGACAGATCAGAGTGATTTTCTTGGGTAACAAGTAAAGAGGATTCAGATAATCCCCGCACAGCTCTGATTACCATTTCATCGGAGGCTGTTTCTGCTGCAGTTTTCCCGTCATCCTTGGAGCAGACGAGAATTGGAGCGCAATTCACAGCCAGTGTTGTGGACATTCCACGGATCGCTTCACCTTGCCACGTGCCGCTCCTCAACGAATCGAATTGTTTAGAGAAGTGCTGGAGGCCGGGATATCCTCGCACTGAGGTGAATCAATTATCAAATTGATCCTTGACCCGTCTCGCTTTCAGGTATTTGAGCAGCCAGAGCAATAAGTCTTTAACTACACCCAGGAGCAGCTGATGCAATTCATCAGGCTGCCGAAGTCGATAGACATTGCAGAGAGGGAATTGCCAGAACTGGTTGCGAATTGTGTGGACACCTAGAGTGTGCAGAGCATCAATATTGGTGTCCTGCAGCAGCTCCGGGTAGTGATAGCAACGGGTCCGGGTAACCCGCCAGCGGTCCGGGTTTGGACAGCAAAAACGTGTCGGTTCGGTTCCGGACCCGGCCAAAAACCCGACCCGCTGACTCTTGGCGGGCCAAACCCGGACCCGTACCCCTCAACGCGTGAGTTTCGCCGGGTTTGGATAGACCCGTCGGTTCCAATCTCCAGTTCTGCGTTTCGGGTTTCACATTTATGGTCGCATCCAGATATGCTACTGTGAATTGTAAAATATTGACATTGGTACTGCACGCTTCATTTTCCACGTATTAGCCGCCTTGATGTGCAAAACAGGCATACTCACGCGCCCAACCACATCCTGAAAATGAGCGTCAACCGAGCCTCAACGATATTTGGTCTTGCATCTTTGGTAATATGAGTGGTGCTTCATCACAAGCACCCATAAAGAAGGATATGGCAGCTTTTATTGGCAGATATGTATAGTATATTCTAGCGACATCCTCCGGGACAGTAACTACTTATTTCATTTACAGAGCTACCACTAAGTTTTCTTGAGCCTTTTAGCGTATAATAACAGTCAAAACGATGTATATAGACAATAACCGCCACATCGCACTGTGATTAACCATGATGGATGGCCAACAATCGTTGACAGTCTGTTGACGCGCATTTTGAAGATGGGGCAAGAAGCGTTTCACTTTCATTTTTGCCTATAAAGGCAGCGAATAATGAGTGTATGACAATGTGCAACCAGTCGCCCCGCAGATTACCCATGATACCTGACCAACAATCGTTGACGCTCCGTTGACGCTCATTTTCATGATGGGGTAGGGAGGGTATTGAACTCTGTTTTGCCAAGAAATGACGCCAAAAATTCCTTAATGACTTGCTACAACCTATGGGTGGTGTGATTTCCCGGGACGCATGACCGAAAATCGTTGACTCTCCGTTGACGCTCATTTTCATGATGGGGCAGGGAGGGTATTGCAATTTGTTTTGACTATAAAGGCAGGCAAAAATTACTTTATGACTTACTACAACCTATCAGGGGTGTGAGTTCCCAAGATGCATGACCAAAAATCGTTGACGCTCCGTTGATGCTCATGTTCATGATGGGGTAGGGAGGGTATTGCTATCTGTATTGCCTATAAAGGCCGGCAAAAATACCTTGATGACTGAGTACAACCTATCAAACGTGTGATTTCCCTGGACGCATGACGAAAAATCGTTGACGCTCCATTGACGCTCATTTCCATAATGGGGCAGGGAGGGTATTGCAATCTGTTTTGCCGATACAGGCAGCCAAAAATTACATTATGTCTTACTACAGCCTATCGAAGATGTGATTTCCTAAGATGCATGACCAACAATCGTTGACGCTCCATTGACGCTCATTTTCATGATGGGGCAGGGAGGGTATTGCAATCTGTTTTGCCTATACAGGCCAGCAAGAAAACCTTTATGACTAAGTACAACCTATCGGAGGTGTGATTTCCCAGGACACATGACCAAAACTCTTTGACGCTCCGTTGACGCTCATTTTGCCATGGCTCTATCCACAATATTTCATCAATCAATTTGGCACAGTCCATCATTCACAATGTTTTGGCTGCCTTTCTGGGGTTTTCATTTACTTTCTTCTTGATCACTACATTGTGCTTTGATACGACATAGATATATATAATAATAATCTCAAAAATCCCGTGTCTTTCGGTCACTGCTCGTCATCAGTTGCAGGATCGCTCAATCCGCTGCTTTTGCCTTCAAAATCAATGTTAGCTGCATTACCACGCAACTGAGAGTGTGCTAACCTTCATCAGTCAGCATATCTGGATCGAAATCGGTATCGTGCTGGGTATCCTCATAATCATCGAAAAATTCCGCGCAGGGAAGAGCTGTATGCGAATACGTATATCCAGCCGGCAAATTGACCATTTCAGAACATTGAGCTCCAGAAGTGTTACCAGTTGGGGTGGGTGGGGCGTGTGGTGTGCCAGGCGGGTGTGGAGTCGGCTCTGGAGTCCGCACTCTGCGTCGGGCGGGTGGAGATGCACCTGTTCCTTGCGTCTCCAGCATGTCTGTGGATTCTTTGCGGTGCCAGTTTGGCAAGGAAGGCAGCCGGACATTTGGTTTTGACGAAGCATTGCTGGGTGTCTTTTTATCGCAGCCTTCACCTTGTTATGCGCAGGACACTCAACACCCCGCTTCTTCTCTTCTCGGACCTCGGCGGGTGGTTTCTTAATGAGATATTTCGTTACCTCGATTGCCGCGCGAACAGCCTTCTTGGGCCATTTTGGCCATATTCAATGCCAGGCGCATGTCGGACTGTTCCAGCTGTACCCGATACCCATGCCTTGCAATAGTTGCAGACATTTTGAAAACCTACAAGCCAGAAGTTGCAGCTTCTAACAAGGATATTCGGCTGTTACCTCTACCATCTATGCTTCCGCAGCCACCTCTAAGGTGATTAACGCCTGTTCCGTCCACTCTCGGGGATGTTTATCAGAAGATTCATCTGCAAAAATCCCAGAGCTGACAACATCATGATGTTCGAATTCGCGGACGGTGCGGACAAATGCCTTTGTCGACCATGGAGGTTTCCCGTTCAGGGCAGCAATTAATTCGTTACGCAGCTCTCTATGGACACCCGCTGTATGGTATACAGTTCATTGACCGCCGATTGCCTCGATATGGATACACTCACATCCCACTGCATGCTGCTTCTTATTATTCCTGCTTCCAGTCTTGCGGACGATTTTTAAATGTGCATCCTGGGTCATATGTTTGGTGGCTGCATTGGCAGAGTCGTGGTGAACTAACTTGTGTCTGCGCTCTTGTTGTGTGCCAAGTATTTCCGTATTGGATGTAGCGCCCGCCAATCTGTCGGTATTCGATCCACTCTCACCTGGCGGAGGTGGTTCTGTATCCATGCTGTGCTTGTGTGGAATAGGAGAGGAAGATGATAACGAGACGATGTGGAAAGCCCTGAGGACTATATAGTTAGCTTCATGTCAGAATGTAATAAGTAGCAGCCAAGATGATCATTATGCTCAAGATCAATCCTACTGAGTATGACTGCAAGTTGCAGGGGTTTCCCACCGCCCCGCAATTTGCAAAGAGTCGGTCTGATGTTGTGTGTTTGTCGATGGGGATAAATTACGGTGTAAGACCCCCGGAATGGCTCAATTGTTGGATATTAATAGGATGCAGTTCGAAGGAAAGGACGTCTGCTGATGTTTGTCTCAAATAATCCCCGTGATATTACATGAAAATGACGCTAACAATCATGTCATATCCTACGGTTAGCGTCTCTATTCCTGATTTCTTGACAGTCAACAGGGAGATTTTGCTTTGTTCAAGATGAGTAAATTTACCAACCTTGACATAAAAGACGCAGCTTGCCTCCATATTGTCCATAACTTGCAACATCCAATATCTTGCCCAACAACAAAGTCCACGCAAACTACAATGGTCAATGCTCCAATGAAGAACTTTTCACCACTCCCGGCAGGCTGAAACGGCAAATTGACAAAGCTGTCAACCCAACGACATCATCAAGCGAATGAAGGCAAGAGTGGGTTGGAGGTGGAGAGAGTCCGAGCCCTTGGGGCATTGCGCAGCTTGTGATCCAACAGGAAGCTTGCGGCGGAAAGCGACGAGAAACGCACTTCTTAAGCAATGAAGAGAAAGAGAAATGGATGGAGGATTATGTTGAGAGAGAAACCGCTGGGGCAAGAAAGCGAGTTGAAGACGCAGAGGCAGCGGTTCAACAAGAGCAGGACGATATAACGCATGATGAAATCGCGGGATTGACGTCCAGAGAGCCCGAAAGGACGTTTGAGGAGATGGTCGTTGCTATCGGAGACAGTCTAAGTGATCTTGCAAGTTCCGATGAAGGGGAGGATGGGGAAGACGAGGAGAATGAAGAGACTGAGCAGGGCAAGCTGAGCGACGATGACGAACCCGGCTGGGTGATGGGGACAATCACTAAAACGGTACAGCAGCGCATGGAGAGCTTTCGGCAGAAGCAGATGAAGCTCGACGAACTTACTCGACCCGGATGGGAGGATGCTCCTGACTAGTTCCGTGAACGAGACAAGAGGTACGGCACATCCGAATTCAGGGTTCCAGCAGTCATTCAGCCGCAAACGAATGTTGAGGCTCCGGCACCTCCACCCACAACATTTGTAGAGCTTATGGAGAGTCTTGACATTGTCCCCAGATTATCGCAAATGCCGCAAGGGACATCTCGACCAGGAAGTAGTCATATCAGGCTAGGTTCGGTGAAGCCGCAGTCAAAATCAAGCATGCCAATTGGGGAGCAAGCTGCGAAGCCCGATTCGTCCACGTTACTGAAATCGAAGGCTGTTGAACCAGTAAGCTTTTGCCAATGCATATAGCCTCCCGCAAATTACCATATACGTATCAGATTCCGACGAAGAGATGGTGTCGGCTCCTGCGTCTGCGGAAGAATAGATATGCAAAGTGTAATTTTTGATGTCTGATCGCGTTGTAACGCAAGATGTTTACCAAATTTGCTACATGTCAGCTATTTCTTGATTTCAGTGACCAAATTGTGAGACATGATAATTCGTCTGTGCATGTCCAAGGGTCGAATGCACCATGTGAATGGTCTAAAATCCAAATCGCACGGTAAGCCGGCCCAAATGTTCAGTTTCCTTTTGCATGTGACTGTTAAGCAACAAAGCGAAAGCAATATTAGTGACGAAATATGCTAAAAAAATTTGAGTGAGTGATGTCATACGTGTCATAGAAAGAATGGTCAGTGCGCACCCTGAATTGATCTGAACGACAACCATCATGCTGAATTCATCCATGTATCCACCTGCATAACTCGCCGCACAGACCTGATGCACATGATTGAGTTATTTGAAATTCCTTGTGGTACGTCATGGAAATTGACGAGACGGAGCTGGATAAGGAATGGTGAGGAAGTCGAGCTATATTTACTAAAAACTAGTGAAATGATCTACATGCTGTCAATTGCCGGCCGATAGCGCGAGCATGTAATAGGCCACATCATTTTTCACTCAGATCGCGTAGATAGCAGTTGATCAGACATTGAGAGGTAACAAAACTCCTGGATGCAAACGATAATACATACAAACGTAATACTGGATGTCAAAAATGTGTATACGATTGGTTGCATACAATTATTGAGTGTACAAAGGCTGTTTCAATGTGATTAATGTGAGCGTCAACAGAGTGTCAACAATTTTAAGTCATACAGATTCGGCAATCAATGCGCTGCATTGTCATATCGGTCCAAAGTGAATGTATAAATCGGCGTTATTGCGAAAAATGCAAAGACTTGCTGGTTGCCACATCCTCAAAATGAGCGTCAATGGAACGTCAACGATGTTTGGCATTGCCTCATGAAACATCCAGTAGGCTCTGCAAGTACAGTAAGACATAATCGAACTATCGGCCGCCTTTCAATACAAAAATGGTGGTAGCAACATTTCTACTATGTCCCAAAAATGAGCGTCAACAGAGCGTCAACGACTTTTGGCCTTGCATCGTGGAATATGCATGGGTTGTGCGGCGATGTTACTCCATAATCCACCTATCGGCCGCCTTTCTAGGCAAAAACTCTTGCAACAACATCGCTACTATGTCCTAAAAATGAGTGTCAACGGAGCGTCAACGACTTTTAACCTTGAATCATGGAGAATCCTAGGGCTTTCCGGTGACATTGTGCCATAATCTGATTATCGGCTGCCTTTCTAGGGGAAAACGGTTGCGACGACGCCGCTACGATGTCCTAACAATGAGCATCAACGGAGCGTCAACTACTTTTAGCCTTGTATCATGGAGAATCCTAGGGCTTTCCGGCGACAAGGTGCCATATTCTGATCATCGGCTGCCTTTCTAGGCGAAAACGGTTGCGACCACACCGCTACTACGTCATCACAATGAGTGTCAACGGAGCATCAACGACTTTGGCCATGCATCTTGGATGATCCGAGGGCAGTGCGGTGACATTAACACATAATCGGACGATCTGCCGTCATTCTAGGCAAAAATGCTTTTGACAACATCATCACTATACCCTAAAAATGAGCGTCCACGGAGTATCAATGATTTGAGGCCATCTATGTTGTACAATCAAGGGGCTGTGTGACTACAATGATCCATAATCGCACTATCGGCCGCCTTTATAGGCAAATATGCTTAGGACGAGATTGAAACTATGTCCCAAAATGATCTTCAACAGAGGGTCAATGATTTTTGCGCTGGCATATCGGATAATCTTACCGGAATGGACCGCAGATAAACCACAATGCACTTATCGGCAGCCTTGATTGGCAAAACTGCATGTGACGTTATCGCGTCTGCCTCCTACAATTGAGCGCCCCTGGTGCGTCAAGGCTCCCAACGCTACACAGCAATAATCTGCATTATGCTGTTCGTAAATGGAGTTTTATGCGGTCAGTCGTTGCAATCCGTTCTTGTATTCAGCTTCACACATATGCATGCACTGTCTTGCTGATCTGATTATTTTCCTTGTAGCTGTAGAGTCGATATTTAAGAACCCACAGTCTGCTTTACTGTATTGTTATTTTCGGCAGTCTGTCGAGTCCTATTACCCAGGTTCTCAATTTCTACCGCCATGTCACATACAAAATCTTTGAACACCTCATTGCTCAAGGTAATGATCTCTTCCAAAAATGAACGTGTCTTTATTCGCGATTTGAGCGACCTTACTTTGCAAATCATCTTCGATGCATGGTGGGCTTCAATGAAAGTGGGCTCGAAGCAGCCTGTTGCTTGGAATGCGTCTAGCCATGCGCCTTCGTGGCGATTCTATTTACACTGTGGAATTGAAGAGTCCGGCAGCCCCGGCATCATATGTATCGTTTGCCATCAAGTTCTTTGCCATCCATCAGAACATGGGACAAGCTCAACAGGGATACACTTGCTGGTAAAAGCTCACATCACAAAGTTTTACGAATTAACAGAGTCAGAGGTCACTGAATCGACTAGTTCTACAGTCAATGAAACCGCTTTGGCCATTTTGAAGAGGCAAGAAAGTCGAGGAATCACAATAGTAAGTTTGCAGAGGAAAATCAGATTTGATATCCAGTTTAATCCATATTGACCGAAATGACAGACGAAACGTTCCAAACTGGCAGCTAAGGACTTTCAAACTTCCAAATTTCACCAAGACACGTGGAATCGCAACCTCATGTTAGGATTTGTTTCAGCACATATGTCATGGAACGCGATATCAAATCTTGAGCTGCGGCGGTCATATAAGGCATTACACCATGATCTAGTGCTGCAGTCTGCTACGACTCTTAGTAACATTTGCCGGAGAGAATATGCACTGAGAGTGGATGCAATTAAGAAGCAATTGCCTGTACGAAATAAAGTGAGTTTAACTTTGGACGGATGGACATCGACAAACAAATTGGCTATAACGTCGGTCATTGCTTACTATATGGATTGAAATTGGGCATTGCATGAAGTTCAACTCGCTTTCGATGAGGTTGGTCGCCTGTTCCATTCCCATTTCGAAAGCTAATTAAGGATGATAGGTCAATGGCCAACATACTGCAGCAACGCTAGCCATACATTTGAAGGACGTGCTGGATCGTTTTGAGATTACCAACGGCCGTTTGCTTGGTATTACGACTGATAATGCTTCCTCAAAATACTCGATGACACGCGAGCTGCAATCAACACTTGAAGCCTCTGGAATCGAGTGGCTGGCATTGAGGAACCACATACCATGCATGGCGCACGTGATACAGCTCGCTTTAGGTGCATTCATGGGCAGTCTCGGTGTGAAAGGCCGCACCAAGTCTTGGGAAGCCCATGAGCATGATCACCAATTTGAAGAAAATGAAAGCATAGACGATGGGAAGTGTCAAAGACTTCGAAAAGAGGGCAATCCTAGAATCAATAAGGTGTCGGCCATGAGACCAGGTTTAGCAAAGATAATTGAGAAAGTACGTGGTTCATGATATTTTGCAAGTCCTGAAGCTGACCTTCATATAAGAGAGAATGCTTGCTGTATTAATTACCCCAACACCTGGTCGCAGAAACGAGTTTATTCACAGTCAAAAAGGCAAAGTCCGCATTGCAGTACTTCCGATTATCGATGTTAAGACACGTTGGAACTCTACACTGGAGTTGCTCGATCGCGCGTACCGTTTATGGGAAATCACACGCGAGTGGCTTCAAAGCCCAAAATACAGTGAATACCGGCCGCTATTCACAACTCAGGATGAATGGACGATTGTCAAGTATGTCATGGAAGTATTGAGGCCATTTTGATATTGGACCCTTTGGATGTTGAAGAGGCCTACAGTCACATTGCATCACGTTATCACAGTATACAATGACATGTTCGATCACATGGATGGCGTGATGCGAGCTTTGGCCAAGAAGAAGACTGAATGGAAGGAAGACTTGTTCTTCGCTGTGAAGTTAGCTGGACAGAAGCTGTCCAAATACTATGCCGAAGTGACCCCAAATACGGGCATGCTTCTTGTTTACGCACACATCCTGGATCGTTTCAGGAAGTTGCAATCGTTTAGAATGTGGGACAAGGGAATGCATATTGATCCTGAGGACGAGACATCCTACACAACACAATACCAGGAGGCTCTTCTGAAGTATGTGGAGAATGACTACTGCGCCAAGCGTCGATGTGTGCCGGTCAATACACTTGAAACCGTACCCAGCAGCAATCTTGTCCCCTCCGCAACGGATTCAGGGTCCTATCAATAATCAGTTAATGTATATGATTCGTCCAGCGATGATGAGGAATACTTAACACGTTACAATGTGGCTGAGATGACCCCCAGACGAAGCGATCGTGCAGCCCGAATATTGACCACAGCCAGGCTCTATTTGAATCCGCCGCCTGAAGCACCAAAGAACTGCGGACGAATTCATCCAAATCTCAATGATTACCACTCTGATCCAACGGTGATTAGCAGTACAGTATGGATACCGGACATAACCGATTGGTGGCGCCAACAGGAGGAAACACACTCAAAGTACGCCGATCTCTCCAATGTGGCGCGCGACATATTCTCTATCATACCACATGTTGTCGGAGTGGAGGCCAGATTTTCCCTTGGCTGAGATGTCATTGGCTGGAGGCAGTCGAAAACCACAGGCGGGACCCTTCGCGAAAAAGTCGTCGTAAGGGAGTTTGCTCGAGCCAATCACGGGATTTTGGCAGGCACTGACCCGGAATTGGATACCGCAAACACAGAAAATGACTCGGAAATGAAGAAAGAGGCGGAGGAAAGGAAATTGCACAGAATGGCCAAGGTTCACGACTTTTTGGAGATGTGGCAGGGCAGCCAAAACCTACGTGCTACCCAGAAGGAATTTTGCGCTCAAAACAAGTAGATGACCGCTGTAGGATACATTTCGGACACGGAAGAGATCATTAAATCATCCTGGCCACTTGTTCCACAAGATGGTGCCGCTGCATTTAAATTGTCAGAAAGATCACCTTTGCCACCAGCTGTGTCTGCAAAGGACCACTCTGGAGGACGAACTCAAATCTTAAATTTTCGCCAAACCCGGAGAATCAACCGTCATCCAGTTGAATGCGACGAGGATAGCTCACCGGAAAGCATCTCGGACAACGATGATTGGCTTAACTGGAATGGCAACTTGGATGATCCAAATGACAGTGAAGATGATTACGCAGCGGACGATGAATCCGATATAGTGCAAAACAATGGCATTGAGGATTCGGATTGCCCAGAGCAGCAGGATGTGACCACCGCGCCAAATGTGCCCGGATTGGTTCGGCCGACACGGAAGTCAAAGAGACTGGCTGAAAAGATGTTAGTGACGGTCAATGCAGTTGAAACGCAGAGATATAAAGGAGGGAAGAACAAGTAGAAAAGAATGTGTGAATAGTTCATAAGCTTTATGTAGCTTAACCGAGAGTTTCAGTTAGACATACATTATGGCGAATCGTAAGAAGTCGCTTGTGAATATCGGTTCATAAATAGATGTATACCAGGCGCAATGAATCTTTTGGCACGATGCATCATTTCTAGTCCTGTCAGAGTGAACAGTGCAACATAGTTACGCCGCTCGGCTTTGCCACAGGGCCGAGTCTCAATCAGGCAGAAAGACAACCGATAAAGTCAAATCAGAATGGAAACAATTATCGACGGCTGCAGATGTCGAATGGACAATACATTATAATGAGTGTCAACGGAGCATCAACAATGTGTGGTCATGTGAGTATGGTAATTCACCAGTGACTTGGTTGTTGTGATGCATAAGGGACGTACTGGCAGCATTCATTGGCAAAAGAGATAGCAACACGGTCACCACCCCATTCTTAGCATGAGCGTCAAAGGAGTGTCAACGATTTGTGGTCTTGTAAGTACGGTAATTCACAAGTGACTTGGTCACTGTTAGGCATAACACACGTATTCGCCGCTTTTATCGGCAAAAGAGATAGCAACATGGTCACCGCCCCTTTCTTAGCATGAGCGTCAACGGAGCGTCAACAATTTGTGGTCTTGTAAGTACGATAATTCACAAGTGACTTGGTCATTGTTGCGCATAACGGACGTATTGGCCACTCATATTGGCAAAAGAGATAGCAACACGGTCACTGCCCCATTCTTAGCATGAGCGTCAACAGAGCGTCAACAATTTGTGGTCTTGTAAGTACGGTAATTCACCAGTGACTTGGTCGTTGTTATCCATAACAGACGTATTGGCCGCTTTTATTCGCAAAAAAGATAGCAACCCGGTCATCTCCCCATTTTTGGAATGAGCGTCAACAGAGTGTCAACAATTTTTAGCTTTGCATCTGGAGTAAGTTATGTTCCGATTGGATGTGGATATCCATTTATGAGATATTGGCAGCCTTTACAGGCAAAATCATCAGCGACATGCTCCCTGTGGCATGCTGAAAATGAGCGTCAACAGAGCGTCAACTGTTTTATGACTTGTATATTTTGCAATCAAGGCATCCCATGGATCTTCCCGTGTTTAACTGGATTATCGACTGCCTTGCTAGGCAAAAATACCATATATCGCAGGTGAAATACAGATACCAAATTACTCGATATTGCAAACTGCTCAACAAGCAAAAGCACATTGTTGGTTGCTGAAAACGCGATTTTGATAAGATACTATTAACACACTGCAAATTCAAGATCCTTATATGAATCTATAGATGGACCCGCTGGGCGACCCGCTGACAACCCGCCCAATTCAGATCGGTTGGGAGTTTTCCATGGAACTGTGCGCGAGTGGGCAGTTCGGGTTTATATACGACCTGGACCGCCAATTTGGCAACCATTCGGTTTGGACTAGGACCCGGACCCGAAGAGACGATCTGGAACCGTTGCCAACACTAGCTCCGGGTGAATATGCTGGACTCTTGAGTTATCGAGTGGGCGAAAGGTGCAATGTCCCATTGGCGCACCTTTAGGAACTTTGCACAGTGGACATGAGCCATATAAGACTTTAGCAACCCTGACATGTTCCGGATAATCTCCGACCCAGGCAGTCAACAGCAGGTCACATTGTCGCTGGAATCCATCAGCACAATCCCATTTCACACTGGGGTCAGCCATGTCAAGATGCCTAAGTTGAGACAGCACAGTTCCAACCGCAGAATGCCATGCTTCGTCGATGTTTTTGGCACCTTTCAGGGAACATGCGATAAGGCCTACCAGAATCCAGGAGCAGTTTGTAGGTGTATGGCAGATATCTTTTCGAATAATACGTATCGTGAGATAGAGTGGGTAGGCATGCTGATCGCCCGAAATGTTTCTCAAGTGAGTCTCGTCAAATGCACAACTGACCGGCACAATCGTCGCTCTGGCAGGAAGTTGATCATCGGTATCGCACCACGAATCACCCGTCTTCATCTCGCTGTATATGCGATGGCCCTCAGACTCAGCGAGGCGCACCGGTTCGACATCGACGTGCGCCTGAAAAGGAAGATGTGCTAGGAGGAACTTGATACAATTGAAAACATCCTTGTAGTATAATGTTCCAAAGATATGTGAGTCATCTTCATTCCAACTATCATTGCCGAGCCCGAAATCGAGTTCAGAGAGGAGTTTTCACATTGCACCTGGAGATTGGAAGGATTCGATTTTGAAGTTGTTCAGTCCACACCTGAGATGTTGATCTATCCAGGGTTTGGTTCGGTGGCTAAACGATTTAGCCTGTTGATAGTCGTGTGCGAACCGAAATGGATGCCATGGATTCCATTGTTCTGAGTACCTGTGATGCTTGTTGTACAATCCAGTTGCTTTGCCATTCGCTTTCCCCCCCAAATTTTCCACACCAACTACCTGCCTATGAGCATTTGTCTTTGTTGAATCAGGGGTACAGGTGAGATCAGGCTGCTGAGGGTCTATTGGTACTTCGTTGGGAGTATCTTCAGGTGGAGGTGCACCTGGTACGTTGTCTATGAGTAGATCATTAATAGACAGCTTGTCGATGGCCATTCAGGTGCACCTACTGTAGTCAAACCATGATGGCTCAGGGCGAGGGAAGCCTGCAGGTGGTAGAATCCCGTTGGGTAATAGCCCTTTATTCATCGATATTGGGTGATATTGTTGATAGTGAGCTTCCAGACAGTTCTTGTTGCATCATTTCTTTTGGCAGATAAAGCATTTAACATGTTTCCGGCTAGTGTTGACCATAGTAGAGAAATGCTCAGTGTTCTGACGAATCTCAATGATGCTTCAGGAGGTATGGTTTGTGGCTCGATTTGAGACTCAAGGATATTTGTTTGAAAGCGAGCTAACTCTAACTCAGGTTAGCATATCACTTTCAACGCCGCATCACACCCCACCAAATGTAGTGGAGGGGTAAACCAATGTCACTTTACAATCAGTTTTCTTTACAAACTAGGATAATATCTATCAAATCCCGCACAATAATGCTGCACATTATCCACTGGAAATTGTTCGCAATGAAAGCTTCTTAGGTTATCACTGCGATCAACTCTAAATACTGTTCATCAGGTGCTACTATGATCGGCCTTATCATATACTACATCATTGCGGCATGGTGCAGGTTATGTCTATGCTCGATCCTCAAGCAGCGGATACCATCAGCTCAATACAATGAATAGGTAAGTTTCCTACCTGGCTGTATGCCCGCTCAATTGATCATTGAGAACTGATAGGCTTGTAGGACGTTTTCATCAGTAACGATCCTTGACCTGTGGGTGGATCCCGAGGAGACAACGAGGTTACCACAAGGAGCTCAAAAGGAAGCAATCACTGTTCCTGCTGGACTAACAAGGCCTCATATTGAATGAAGTGCACGTCGTACACACACATTTGAAGTGCAAAATGCCCTGTCATGCTAACCCTCCAACTGGATATTGTTCTTCGTGGGTTCCTGGAGATATCATGCCGTATCCCTTCTATGACCATTACAGTCATGAACTGAACAAAGGTGAGCTTCTATCCAAGATCCTACTACACAAATTGGAGCATAAAACAGAGAATGGCAGGAAGTGTGTGATTATGATTTCTTTTTCTCTGCCGGGTTTCATGGAGTCAAAGGAGAAGTGAAACACCACAGTTTGTGACAACTATGATGGATATAAGAGGCCTTCATCCCACCAAAGGTCACTGCTACCTTCAATTTTCTGAACCTGCTCCGCTCCATTCGAAATGACAAATTGAATTGATTATTTGATTGCTACCATCTTCTGTTCACATACGATGTTGACGAATGGATCTCTGCCGGAGACAACCAATATGGCTCCAACATGTGGGCTGTTTGGCTCACAACAATGCCCAGATGACAATGTGGGAGCATCATATGATGATACAGGAAATAAGCCGACCAAAGACACTGAATTCGGGCAACCCGTGAATCAATTTCATCCACTACCACCACCACCACCACCACCACCACCACCACCACCGCCAGGGTATAGTTACCCGCCTTCGCAGCCACCATTTCCAGGCGCTCCCCAGTTCTACCCCCAGGCCCCATTAAACATGACACCAAGCTCACAACCAACCTCTTGGCAACCCAAGGAAATGTGAGTTGTGGGCCACCATGGCAAGGATACGATTTCCCCCAAGGAGGATATGGTGGACCTCAAATGTTCCCTCCTCAGCAATTCACAGGACATGGGCCATCATCACCAGGCGCACCTCGAGCGCCTCCAGCACTGCCTGGAAACAATCCAGTCATTCGGCCGACCTCTTCCACTTGCACTGCTCCAGGACAACATTCTGGCGGACATGGTAGACCCCCCATTGGCCCACCAACGAAGCGATTTCAGCCGGCTGCGGAACCGCGGAGGGCGTATGGTGCTGGGATTGCCGATTTGCCCCCATTGCCAGAGATATACTACGACAAATACGATGTAGATTATGCGAGCGACAATTCGTCGGAGTTGGGCGGGGCCGAAAGCAATGCCCCATTCGGCTTGAAGCAAATGGAATTCTCCTTGAAGCAATTGGCCAAAAGGATGGGGCAGCCCAACTTCAGTACTTTCAACAAGTGGAAGAAAGTATGGGTGGCAGGGTTTCTTGAGAAGAATCATCGGTCTATTATCTGGGGACAGAACCGTATGAGACCGCTGCAAGATGGACCCATGCACCGGGAGATGGCAGTTGTAGAATTTTTGGAGAGTTTTGAGCCCTGGCTGCCATTGGGAAATTTCGATAATGCCGAATGGATTCGGTGACAGTGGGTGGAGTTGTTTTTGAGGACATGTGCAAGCGAGATTTGGGAGGCGAGGAAGAAGGGAAGGCCAGGCAACAAGCGACCGGCGATGAATTTGGGTGAGCGTGCAGGTAATAAAGCAAGAGGTAACGCCCGAGAGTTGCCGAATTCAACTTTCATGATTGTGATTCCTCGAGAGCCGAACTGCACCAATGACCAGACACCCAGTATGCAACTCCAAGCTTCGTACTCAGATGTGAGGCACCGGGAGGCGCTGATTGATTTCATCGAACAAAATTGTAGCCCACAAGAACCATACTGTTTGAATGCGATATACACATGGAACATGATGCGGGAAGAATCACACGACGAGTATATGGGATCATACGCACCGGGGCAAATGAGGAACGACCCTCTGTATGTTCAGATTTCATACAACAGTTCCCTTTCGAATGCCTTCAAGTTGAAACTGGGACACGATGTGAAACTATATTTGGTAGAAATGAAGGCAGCTACAGGGCAAGATATTGCGGAGCACGTTATTAGACCGGTGAAGGTAATCCCTGCTAGCCTTCTTGCCGTTAGTTATGCCCCACTGCCAATCCGTATACTTAGACTTGGGAGGGAGCCGATGAAAATGACGGAGTGGTGGATGTGGAGGCAGGTGGGAAAGAGACTGATAGTAGTATTAATGTAAGTTCTAATTGAGTGAATAGAATTGATTATATTCCACATACTTGTTGGGTCCAAATGCTTGTCTGTGAAATACCTAACATCATGGTGAATTTCAGGAGCGCCTGAGTATGAGCCCATCTGCCCAACTTACATCGGAGCAACTGAAAGAGATCATTGAGGTCGAAAACAAGACTGACAAAGGTGTAAGAGAGGTTCAGGAGCAAGTGGATGGCGAGGAGGACCTCGATCCAGAAAATACCAGTTCAGTATTGAATACTGTTCTCAAAACAATCAACAATGAATTCGAACACAGGTGTCCTGAGGAGGGGGTCAGGCTGCTGAATGCTCATGCGATTCGTCAATCAATAGATGTCCGTGTCCCAGGCCACAAGTATTCAATTCTAGGCCTGCCCGGAACGAAGTTCCTGGCGCACCAGGTTTGGGCAATCTGGTTCATGCTGAGGACGTGGGTTTCGGATGCTGATATGCCAGGAGCATTGGTCGCGGATGAAATGGGACTTGGAAATACTTTCACCTCGGTGGCAGCAGCAATGATTTGCAAACTGCTGACTGAGAAAGTTGTGATGTGGTTACCGCTGTTGAATTTATGGGGGAATACCCTTGACGAGTGGGTGAATATGGTACAGAACGACTTTCCCGGGATAATCGGTTAAGAACAGCAATGGTATCCGCTGGGGAGACATAATTCAGTGCCCCGTCGCCTCATGTAGATCCCGACAACTCCACCACACCGGTATCCATTGCTAACATCCGGCCTTGAACCAATCCTAGTGGTGACAATGTGCGGAGTTGCAAAGATGTTCAAGAGTGTCATCGATGAGATGAGATTTGCAACAGATTTCAAACTCATTAACATGTTGCAAAGAGAAAATGCGAATCTCACCCCCGAGGATCTGAACACCTGTCTCGACCAGCCAGAAACCCGATGGAATATCCACCTTGTGTCGCATGATACCTTAATATCCAGAGTAAGACCATCAAGCAATGGCAAACTCTCACACTGTTCATCGAGTTTTGGATATTTGATGAGTCTCATCGGCACAAGACGAAAAATAGTGTGGGCTGGCGACTTGCATTCAATGCGAGAATTGGATTCAAACTTGAAGTCACCGCAACGCCGGTTTTCCATTCACTCTATGACTGGTGTTTTCAGACGATGTGGCTGTTTTCAGGTGATACTGAATATCCAGAGGATGATACTGTGATGGAAAAGCACGGCGCCGAGGCACTGTATTCCGCAGTCCAGAGTGTGATGCATGCTATCCGGACTGAAGCCGAAGACGCTCAGCAGGATGCCACACATCGGGTGATCCTAATAGCAAAGCCCTGAATGATCAGGAAGTGGTCAGAATCGACGCATGCGAATGGGAAACTACTTGTTCGGATACTGAAGGAGATTGCACACCGTGTTGATCCCAAATGGACTGAAGATAAGCAAGCAAAACTGAAGACCCTTGTTGAGAGATACACTTCACGGGGTGCTTCAGGAGCATGGAGAGTTCATAGATGGCGGCTGGCATGCTTCTCATTGGTAGTGGGATACACCAAGGATCGGAATGACGTTTCTGGACAATGGTACAATAAATGGCCACTTGACACTTGGGTGGATTCTCCAATTTTCTGATGGCTGAGAGACACATTTCTGCCGATGCTTGTCAAGGAACCTGCAGAGTATCCCGAGCCTGAGGTAGACGAAGCATCAAATGAGGGGCTCCTGCTTGAGCATGAATGTAATGAAAGCACCTAGCCTCGTGCACCTCTTCCTCACAAGGTGATCCTATTTCGTACGCTGCCAGGCCAAGTTTGTCATTTGAAGTGGTGGCTCACGAAATGTTTTGCAGATGAATTGGATATTCTCTACATGTATGCGGAAATGGGCAACGATGAGGGCACAGAGATGCATCTCACATTCCATGATTCGCCATATCCCTCTTTGTTCGTAACTACACCCACAGTGGGTGCGACAGGCCCCAATCTCACAGCAGCAAACCATGTGGTATTAACTCAGAAGTTCTGTGTATTGAATGAGCAGCGCCAGGCATTTGCATGGGTTGTCCGACTGGGGCAAAAGACAGTGCCACACACCTGGCTATTGACCACTTGACCCGGTGGTTATGATAACAGAGCTTGTGATCTTCACCAGCTCTCTGGAGTGGCTCAAATGAAAGTCGTGCATCGCCTGATGAGCAGACCGAACATCACGACTTCGATGATATACCGGATTCTGGAGTGTCGCAAGAACCATACGGAGCAGCTTACGGAGCAACGAGATTTTGTGCTGTCAGATGGTGAAGATGAACGATAATCATCTGGGCGGTGTAATCAAGATACGCCTCTTTAAACATTCTACCAAAGCAATCACACCAACTGATGCAATATAGGCAAACGGTATGGAGAATAAGGCACAATTGAGGAGTCCAGGAGTATTGGTTAGAATTCGATTCCATTTCATGTTAGATGAGTATAGTGATGAATATGAGATGATGGCAATGGTAAACTGAAATCAAGTAAACTGAATCATAGCCTCATTTGGATGCTCCAATATGTGATGAAAAGCAGGTGCGCCGGTTTAATGGCCGACTAGGCCAATTTCTGCAGTGCCATACATTTCTCTTTGTGTCAATTTGACGAAGCTGGGGTCACATAACATTGTCATTATAGATTGTCCGTGTGAAAATGTGATAGCGAATCCTGCGAATGGGATTCCAGTTATCAGGTGCGCCTGAACATCCATGTGTGATTCAAATTATATGTTTCTTGTCAATTGCAGGCGCACCGGACACTGGAATTGCAAAAGAATTCGGGATATTCACTGAATCAACAATGCTGAATAATTCACAGTCTATTGCACATGAGTATCGCTATCACCATGTCGACTCTCCTGAGACTGTTCCATCACAGTATATCTCTAATCATCCTGGGATAGAGATACTGCCTAAGCGATATTGAGTTGATGTATCTTATCCTAAGACACAGCATGCGTATTCCAGGCTTACCGGAAGAATCCCGCCGATTATTTCCTTGCTCAGGAACGAAGTTCAGGCACACCTGAGATCGAATCTCCTTTCGAGTGCGATGGTCTCAGATTTGACACCGCACCCATATTCCATTCAACGGCTAATTTTGACATGCTGGCACTCAGTATTCACATTTGATCCCACTCCAGGTACTCCTCTGAACCATGAATACCCACTATGCATTACCTTTGAATCTGTCACTGCCAGCACACAGAGTGTCATCTGTCAGACAGGTAACTTTCAGGTGCAGGCGTGGCTCATCCCACTCGAACACAGCTAATATCTGATTCTATGCTTGATCGGTATGTAAAGGCCGCTGCTTGAATGCCATATCTCTCGTGCTCGGTGTGAACCGATCCTTTGGAGGAAGGTGTCCACCACACGCTTACCGTAGATGCACTGCCCTGGCCAATAAGTACCCACACTAAACTGAATTTTGACTAAGAAGTGTGTTTGGACCTTACATTTCCAAGATCCTAAAATAGCTTCTGTTGTTTGGGCTCCATAATCAAGCTGCAGCTTGAGAGAGTGAACCTCAATAGACACCTTCTGCTTAGCGATTCTGCAAATGACCAGCAACTCCCACTCACTTGTATACCACCCTTCCTCGAATAGGCTTAAATTCACAACGCTTATACACCAGACTTAACTACATTTTGACTAATATGTATGTTTGGGCCGCCAAAACTGTATCTTGAAATAGATTATGTGAACCGATTTCCATCAAGAGAGCTCGAAGAGATAGAATCTGAATGGCAGTCTCTGCTCAGCGGCTCAATCAGTGACCGGCAAGCTCCCGCCCACCGCATATCGTGAACGCCTGAAGTTCGTAACAAATCATAACCAGACAATATCTGATTTCCGCCAACGTCCAATCCCAAGTGTGCATGAAGAACAAATTGTGATGAAAGCTTGAGTAAAGAGAAGGCAGTTTCTGGGAGTACCATTTAACTGTCAAAGTAAGGCGAGCCTGCAATTGCAGCGATTTGATTGTATCCCGCGTGCCAATTCAATGCTAGCTGCACCTCAATTGGCCGGAACTGCATGATGATATTCGTCTGTCAGCTGTCAGATGAAGCCTCATGATGCATTCATATTGTTCTTATGCACTGCTTTGAACGCCAATATTTATGTTAAGTCAACATTGTAGCATTGAAACTCATAATGTTTGTGATTAAATGATGCGGTGTTTACATGATAGTATGCGCAACATCTTAATGTGAGTGACTATTTATGACCCAGTTGCTAGCAATGAGCCTTGCCATTGACGAGAACTGGAATTGATTAGATTACCCCTGAGTCTTCATCGTACCTTTACCATTATTTCTCTATGTTGAATCACTACTTTGTAAACCCAAATTCTCCGTCCTCTCTTACACTGACTGCATACATATTGTGACTTCAGCAGACCCAGACCGCTGAGAGTGAAGTTCTGCACCCAATATTGCCTAATCGACCGCTAACTTCGCTGCAGAATCCTACACCGGGGAATATCATCAAAATAGGGTGTCTATCCGACTGGTATACCTCATTCGGAGATTCATATTTATCCACTATCAGCAACGAACTCAGTTTCAACCCATGTAACTACAACTGTTGCCACTCACGATGGTCCCAACTCTATCCTCCGTCCAAGTCTTGCAAGATTCTTCAACACACCGACAATTCTGTGCCATGCGGTCACCTCTCCTATGCTCGAACTAGAGACATAATGAACTACCTCTGGCGGAGTTATATGCAGGGGCGATCATGATCAACCTAATGCTCAGTATTCCACCTATGTCTGGCCCTGAGAGTTAGTTGGTGATACAACCATGTTCATGTCTCGAGTTCTTCAGGTGCATCTGGTTTAAATTCTAGGTATGTTGGCTGAATCCAACCTAATATTCTTGCATCAATAGCATATTTGAATATGCATGCTAACATTCGGGAATTCGGGGCATGATGAATCCATCCAATCCTGTGCGCCTGACGCTGTCTAAATCACAACACAGAACTACTTTCGACAATATTTATATGAACCGCAGACACTGCTGGACTCTTTCCAGGCACACCTCGCATTTTATCCTCCTCGACTGTGTGCTACTTTTTTGCGCTCTTTTCCCGGTATTCTCTCAAGCTTCCTACTGTATTTACTCTTATATTCTTCGGTCTACATTCTGCAACTTCACTTCATCAACATGGAACCTACGGCCAGCCAGGTGAGGAATCACTATTCACAGAGAAATCAAGAAGCAAAGCTTGAGCGAGCATTGGCACGTGCATTCAAGGAGACGGCCACTTTTCATTGCCGATCGAATGTTTGAACTCCAACTGTCGTGTATAGTGTTAGAGATAACTATTGTTCGCGCTATGATCCAGATGAACCAGAATGATGACGATACTAATCGAGAGGAGATGAGCAATGAAGACAGTGCAGCCTCTGGGGAGTTGACCTTGACATCCGATATCGAAGGAGACGGTTCGGACAACCAGCACAAGGTACTACATCTAGACCAGGCGCACTGTGATAAGAACATACAAACTACAAGGGTTCGATTGCCAAAGAAATGGAACCATGCCGATACTGTCATTGCCCGCACATCACTTCCAAATCTGCGACATCCAGCAGGGGCCATGGCACCACCATTGCTCAACGGCCAAAAGTCAACCATCAATATATTACCCGCGTCCGACAGTGTACCCGCAAAGGCGCTCCCGCTTCCCAAGGCTGGTGGAGACCATAGTGTTGCTCAACCAAAGGCCGGTGGAGATCACGACGATCCTCAACACCAAAGGCTACGTTTGAGGTAGCGAAACGGTGCAAGGAGGCAATTATGCTGACAAAGAATCCCTGGCCAATCATTTCCGATGAGAAGTACTCGATGGTTGACAAAGCTTGGATACTATCCATTGAAGCCCAGGATCGACAGCGGGCATTAGGAGGTGCTCCTGTAGGTACACCATCTATGTGTCAATTGCCCGGTGGTCCATCTCTTAAAATTGATCCGCCAACCCGAGAAGCCGTAAGTGTTTACACTGTTTTCTGCTCTTCGATTGAACTTGTGATGATACTAATCCCCAAAATATACATAGTTAAAACTGAAAATTAGTACTATTCGAGGGCGTTTGGCAGATGGAGGTTGTCAAACTATTTTCCGAATTTACCACTTGGATTTAGGATCAGAGACTGAGCTTCTAATCCAGGTTAAGGAGCTCCTGTTTGATGATGCTTATCTCTCGAAGGTCATCGATGATAAGAAGTCCTGGTTCACGCGGATGGAACTGCTTGACTCGATATACCATCAGTTTTTCTTCACTGCCAATAGCTTGGGGTGACAACCGACCACATCGCAGTCCGTTCAACCGCTCACATCGCAGATGTTAGCCCTTGTGGCCGCAGCTATTCATTCTGCGCTGTCTGTGTATGCCACAGGACAGAAGGTTACAGTTATGTTTTCTCAAGATGAATATCAAGGTAAATTTTGCCCTTCCACGGTGATGGATTGTATTACTGCAGAAGCCACTGCACTCATCAAATACACATGGCGTGCAGTGT
>Ga0307512_10001724_pt1 | contig 29839 bp, 31 predicted proteins | sample 14_EM_MG_FD_200267 | JGI IMG/M metagenome (GOLD analysis project Ga0307512, IMG submission 200267) | Populus trichocarpa ectomycorrhiza microbial communities from riparian zone in the Pacific Northwest, United States - 14_EM | ecosystem: Host-associated > Plants > Roots > Unclassified | place... | reverse complement strand
GAGGAGGAAGCAAATGGTCAACTTGAAATGGAAGCAACTTTAAGTGGGAAAAGCCTGAGAAGTCGACGCCGCAAGAGGGCAGATACTTCTACCTCTACACCCCCTAGAAAGACTCGAAGGACTGAAGCATAGTAGATACAGTGTATTTGATACTTCTAGATGAATGAAAGAGAAGGCTTTTTGCACCAAAGATATCCCTCACACCCCATACAGACTACCTTCTTTGCCACCAGGAGGTGTCCCACCCCCCAATCAAGAATCTTGCCTGGCAGGATACCCTCCCTGGAAAGCGGCCATCTTGGTCAAGGGGATATCCTCTTGGTCAAGTGGAGACCTTGGCCGGTGGGGTAGAACATATGTAAACACAATTGGCCATTTTCACCTAGCATACGAACCTTATGATATCAGTGGGTACACTACCAACTAACCAACTACCGTGAGTACGCATTATTAGTACTCATTGTCCCTTACACGCTCAGTTACCGTCGGTTAAATTTGTTCCAGCTTCCACCTTTTGCAGATCGACAAGGCTGAGCAGCTCCGTGTTTCCGATTGGTCTCGGCACCCGGAATTAATAGGAAGTGCAACAAATCTAAGCAAACCCAGCGAGGGGATAGTACCCACCCTAACGTTCATTTGGGGTTGTGGAAAATGGCACGACGCGGTGTTAAAAATGTGTCATGAGATTTCGTGAGGTTATTGTAGGATTATATATCGTGGCGTGGGCGAAACTTAGTTACTTTGTTCCATCACTGTTACCACCATCACCATCATCATTATCATCAAGATCAAAACCTCATGATTATTTCTAGAGTCATATACATACGATCACTTGTGACACAACAAATGGTACTACTGCATTGTGTAGTGAGTTTGACCTAGTCGTGTGTGGTGACTTGCCACTACCATGGTGTCAGTCTAGTGGGATTTAATGACATGTACAATGAAACGACGTTATCTCAGTTAAGTTACAAATGACACCACGGTTGCGTGCCACACCAAAAGCATATACCCTAAGGCGTATTTACCGCTAGGGTCGAGTTTTATGAGGCACGTTTTCCTCATACCAAACAACTTTTCATTGTGGGTAACCCGAGAGAAAAGTTGCCACCACAAAAAAGCAAGCTCACAATTGCAACGTACCAGATCGCCGAAAAAATGCTTTGACACACTGCATGCTGCAGTAAGCACTGGCGTCCAAGCCTATCGAAACTGCAGTTGGCTATTCCGAGCCCATAGCCTTGCATTTTGTGTTCTTGTTCTAGTGGAAGATTCAACGTTTCTCTGCTTACATCAAGCTACAGCAGCAGTCATACCATCTTAGACTCTCCGACCCAGTCACAAAACAGGGTGAACGGGCTTTTGATACTTATTTCGCTATTTCTATACTCTTTTGAGCTTTTGGGATTTCAGTCTTCTTACGGAACCGGTCGGTGAGTACTAACTTATAAGCTCCTTCCTACATGAACGTAACAGGTACAGTTGGCTGATTTATTGTACGGGTTTACCAGAAACATCTCCTTCTGCCACACGAACCAAACTTCTCGAAACTTTTGATAAGATGTCTGGCAGTAGCAGCTTCATGATGAAAGAACGTCCTGGTGGCAGCGCTAACCACTCGAGCGGCGGCGATATCTCTAACTCGGAACAAGTACCTCCCGATGCTGGTCGACTTGATGCTTGGGATGTCTTTGCACTCATAGCTAACAAGATGGTGGGAACTGGTATCTTTACTACGCCAACAACCGTCTTGCTACTGATTGGAAGTAAACGGGAATGCGTGGTGTTTTGGCTGGTGGGCTGGTTTCTAACCGCCATAAGGTCTGTTACATATACGCATCCGAATATCCACGAAGTGATCTGTGTACGTATACACCTACTAACATACTCCAGCATGTTCATCTATCTTGAGTTTAGTAAGGCCTATCCATATATTGGAGGCGAGCTTATATATGTAGGATCACCCCATAATTCACAGTACGCACTAATTAGCTAATAAGTTGCAATCACTGATTTGTATAGGCCGATGCGATGTATAGACGTAACCCGTTTCCTCACCACGACAAAATCTCCAATGGAGACCCGAGGAACAGCAACGCCATCCCTGACAGTTATGACCGTTCTGAAGGTTCGAAAAATCGGCTTGGTGACTGGTTAGGGGATGGACTAATGGCTTATACCATTTATTCAATTTTGGCCATCGTGCTTTTTAACAGTGCTACAAACAGTATTCAGTTGGCTCGGATGGCGGGAATAGCTCGGAATCCACCTGCTATCAACTCCACCCTCCCGAATGCCGACGGAACCTGTCCACCCCTAGGAGACCCTCGGTACCCTAAGAACCTGGAGGAACCTAGGATCTCCGGTGGGATTTGTTTCGCTGCACTAGTTACACTGGGATTCTTTTGCCTTATTCACCTCTTTTCGGTACGATTAGGGAGAAGGATCAACAAAATTTTTATCGCATTAAAGTTGCTTTTTCTTACCATCCTCTTCGTCGCTGGACTTAATAAGATTCGAAAAGAAGGGGCGAAATCATACGACAACCCCGTCCCACATGCAGATGCGGCCACCCGATACGCGAAGGCGATGTTGTTGATTTTCTATAGCTTTGATGGATGGGAGAACGCATGTTTCGTTTGTAGCCACAATCCTTTACAATATGCCGGAACGTTTAATTTAACTGGTTATCTTAGGTTACTGGAGAAGTCGTGGGGGGAAAACATGGGAATTTCAAATCAATGAAAAAGGGGTTCTATTGGGCTGTCGGTGTAGTAGGGCTTTTTTATCTTGGTATCAACCTTGTTTTTGTACGTCTTACACTTCCGCGCGACTTCAAAACCTGACTGGTTTGGCACAGTTTTACTCTCTGGATTATTGCAATTTGGACCAAAATCTAGTCTACGCCCCCATGGTAAATCTCTCTTATATCGAGCTTGGGGACATATAGCTAATGAACTGCAGATTTTTGGTGGCAGTGCAAAACAGCAACGTGTTTGGGCAGCATTCACAGCTATCTCTGCGGGCGGGAGTCTATCGTCTGTCATATATACCCTAGGAAGAGGTATTAGCATTATTTCTAAGGGCTGGGCCACGGCGCACTGGACACTGAAATATGATCTGTGATATAGTGAAACAGGGAATTGCAAGAGCAAACTTGATCCCTTGGTCTCGATTTTTCAGTCGATACAGTTACGATAACGGTGGTGTCGCGAACAGCAACACGGTAGCCCTTTGGGAAAGATCGCCCAAAGGTGGCCTGCTTCTTCACTTCATTACAAGCGCCACTTGGATAGTCGTATCGACAGCAAGTGTTCCCTACGCGGCTGATGCCGCCACAGCTCCTATCCTCTTCCAAGTATATGCTAATCGCACAATGACATGTGAGTTTTAGTTTCCCTCCAAGAACTTTAAACTGACTATTTTGCAACAGTATTTGTCGCGATCAGCCTTCTTTGGTTCCGAGCCTCGAGTGGCGACAACATGACCCCAGATCCACGGGAGTGCCCAGCAGGTCCGGACGGACTGATCCTGGATCCTAACCTCAGACCGACGATCGCAGCTCTACATTTGTGGTATAAAAAGTTATGCCGTTGCACAGACCAGCTCCGCAGAATCCTGCATAAATACGTCAAAAAGTATGTGCGTGCAATCCTTTATATCGTCTACACAGTAGCGATTTTCTGTGTTCTAGGGATTCCATTCGTCCCCCCATACAAGACCAAACCGGGAGTGAAAATAGCAGTGCCCTCATGGGTATATCCAGTAACTACAATATCTACAATTGTAGTCGGCTTGTTTTACTATTTCGCTATTTTCTATCCGTTTAGAAAAGGTGATGCACGTGTGCGTGGCTTCCTTACGGACTTCATAGGGATAACGTGCGAGATTGTACCACGAAGCGGGCCTCCGAAAAACAGTGATGATCTGTTACCAGACCGGAAGATTTCATTTCGGGTTTGTTTCGACCAGACGTGAACTTTCATGGTCAGATAGCGCTAATAACACTTATAGCTAAAATCCGAAGCATCTCAGGTTTGTTTTACCCAGCCTGAACCAACTAATCCCAACACTAACGCCGTACCCTACGCGAAAAGTGGTCACGCCAGACTATTTGCTACTGGTTTTTTGGTGGTGAAGTGGAAGTAGGCGAGGATAGGAGTACTAATCCTATCAAGGCATTTGGGAAATTTTGTGTAGATCGTTTTGGTTCATTACGGAGATATGTCTTGTTCAGCGAGGAGGCTCGAAATCGCATGAACATACTCCCGGACATTTAGCATAAGCCAGTTAAGTACTGGATTTTAGTATACTTACGATGCACTGAGCAAAGTTGATTGACACATGATGGCTATCACGTGGGAGCTATGGGATAGACAGTTGCAGTAAGTCCAATTGAAACAAGTGTCCCTTTTCACATGTACTCTGCATGTCCCACATCACTTAGGTCCCTACCAAGTAAGCACTTATCGAATGCAAAGAAGGTTATTTATCACCGATATATGGGAAGTCTAAGCTCAGCCTCGCGAAACAGGGTTTTCATCCTTGTTCCCGCCGAACGCGCAATAAATCAACTGGCGTCTCGTTATCTTATGCACATCGGGGCTATATTCTACTTGCGGCCATGGAACCTTCTCGTGGGATGACTGCGAGTGGAGATGCACATCATGCGGCCGCAGCATGACTGGCCGGTTGTGGGACAGACAGTAAAACAAGCAAAAACGAGGCTCCCGGTTGGTTGGTATGAGGTTGCTGTGCCTAGGGCGCATGCATACCTTGACATGTGAGGTGACGATATTGACCGTTGTTTGGCCACGGTGTACTCCTTAGGCATCTATATATTTGCGAAACCAATATCAGCCTCATGGCAACGATGACCTCACCAGTGACACGTGCGTTGAGTCATTAGTTTGTGCGCAGTGCATGATACCAGCACATACTACAAAAAACATTTGGGCGCAATTCAGTGGATTTCTAAGAGCTTTTCACTGCCGAGCGTGCATTGTGTACGTGTCCGTTCATGATAAGAGTTACCACTCAAAGGCTTAAAAGCTTAGCCGTAGGCAGAATTAGCCCAAGCGTTCTATCATTCCATCGAACATGCACGTTCAAACACAGTTTAACGGTTACCGTATATTCGAAGATAAACTCGTGCAATGGCTGATTGATACATTCGGGGAAGGGAATTTCAACTGCGAGGTAAGTCATTCTGGTTTTGCGAGCCGGGTTATACTGAGACGTACGAAGGCCGTTGTGATTAACAGAAGGGGCCACTACCTCGTGTCCGCATCTCGTGCTATTACAAATGTAAGCCTTTTCCTTAGATATGTATATAGCGATCAGCCACGGATGTAACTGAGACCTGATGTACTTTATGAAGGATGAAATCGCAAATATACGAGAGAAGAAAAGCCATAGAAGACGAATTGGTGGAAGGGCCTAGGGTAAATTGATGAGAGTTAAGATGTGTGGTGGGACAAGTGGCTGTGAGTAGTGTGGCGTAGCATCAACCTCAGAATATAAGTAGGCGATACCTGGAATGAATCAAAATATTTGTTCGAAGTTTTTATTCTTATACGAAATTTACCTCTAGTTAGCGCTACTCAATCAGAAAGAATGCCAGTGTTTGATATCTGGCCACGCTCTTGCCCTGTTTCCTGGGGGCTATCAAGTCAAGCCCAAGTGTCGGCTTTTCGCAATTCCTTTAGTGAGCAGTCGTCTCCGATATTTAGTTCAGCCAAGGACACAGATATCAGTGTTTATCGAGTTGACCATTGCGGTATGGGAAGAATTAGAAGCTTACACATAAATACACATTGTGCTGACATGTACTGGTTTATCAGGTACGAAAAACATCGATATTGAAGACGAAGACCGTCTTAGTTCCGAAATCCAAGTAAGTAATTTTAATTAATGATACCAGCTGAGACACCTGGATTTCCACTCACTACAAGAAGACAAGAGGACCGGTGGAAGTTGCAAACCTAGGGTCAACCATTATTCCCCACGCGCAATATTTGTAGGTTCTCGCATCTACTGAATTTAAAGTCCTTAAGAGTTTATTAAAAATAATAGTTGCCTGTTCCAGCCAAATGGTTGGGAAACCTTATCAATATCGCTTCATGCCATCCAAATGCTCCTTGGGCGCTTGAACGTCTTCCCAGAATTCGCGAACGTACTCAGAACCTATGGCCGGAAGTCGTTCGCTCGTGATGAAAGTTATAGCTGTCATTTTATGCGGGACGGCTCCTCTAGTAGTGGCGATATCGGTAACTACTTCATATATTTTGCTATGGATATATGCGGTGAACGCTAACTGCATGTAGAAACTTGCTACATGTTAAAGTATGCGGAATTACAGCAACCGGAAGATCCACTTAACAGTCCATGGTCCATACGACAATTTGCTGTTTATCAGAAATTCAACTTACGCACTCTTGAAAGCAATCACATCTTTATACGTACTCCCGAATCTGCTGCAGACTGCATCTACAACGCCCTACGGAGTAGTACTGAGGAAGCCTGGTCTTTTTGCTCAAGCTATGAAAATATCCACTTGCTGTGTTGTAGTAGCGTTTGCGAAAATTGGGGTCACTATTTGAACGCACTTGATGAAGATCTCACAAAACTGGTATGTATGGTAGCCAGAGATGTCCGCTGGTAAGTTTTAACAGTAAACGACAGGGAAACAGATTGCATTTCTCATCAATCGATCCAGATATGGTTGACATGCTCACCATCGACGAACTATTTGAAGAAACTAAACAGCTAAATGGGATTCATGAGGAACTGATCAGATGCAGGGATACAATGGAGCTTAATATCAAAGTCATGCAGTCTATGCAAGTGCATGGACACAACGCTGCCCTGGATGAACTTCGTGGTCCTATAATGGAGCACGAAGCTCGCCGGAAGATGGTGGACACATTGATCTCAAGAGCAGATAGGCTCTCATCCTTGGTAAGGCTGTCTTACGTACCGATTGCGTAAAATTACCCGCAGCTTATCCCTCTTTGCAATGAGAGCAGATCAGAGACACTGTATCCCTACGTAACTCGGAAATTACAAAGGCTCTCGCCATAAGAGCAAACGTGGAAACCGAAAAAACCACTATTTTGACAATTGTTGCTTTTATCTTCGTTCCTGCCACATATACAGCCGTATGGTACCCAGTCGACTATGAAGTACTTTACTAAACTTCTCTTAGCAATTCTTCAGCTTAGGTTACCTTAAACCCAAGCCATCCAGTTTGTCGGTCGCTGTTGATGAGGAATGGAAACTTTATCTCCTTTTTACGTTTCTACTGATACTTATTGTATTTTGTATCTATTACGCATGGGTTGGCATCAGTAAATACCGACGAAATAAGCGATATACGCAGCGACTGAAAGGTGACCGGATGGTTTGATGAAGAGGTATACTTAGGCATTCTGTACAAAGTAAACTCGATGCATACTTAGATAGGTTTTCAACATGGCTTACGGTATTACTATGGTACATAGTGTGTGTGAAAGTTTACATGGGAACGTTTAAAGCTGAATGGAATATCCGTTTGGTATATATACTTACCTCAGCAGATATAATTAACGAATCCATTGCTCAAAGTTAAGCGGGAAGTCGGATCCATGACGAATACATGATTATAAAAGTCCAACTTTTGAAGCAATACCTTAAAAACTGTTATCTACTTAAGTACTTACTTATGTATATTACAAAATAAGGTTTTATTCAAGATAACCCTCTAGGGAAATGTATTTGTAGGATAACCCTGATATTTCAAACATAATCTGCAGTATAACTCTCGATGCCTAAGTCTGCTGCCAATCTCTCGAACCTGTGTTCTGCGCTACAGAAGCATATCCCAGAGCTTGTAATGCTGCTAGTATCACTGGAACTATGTACTGCGGTGCAAACTTGGGCGGGATCACGCGTCGTGGACCACCACTGGATTCAGAGTATTTTCAAGTTGTGATGGCCGAAGGTTATTCTGGAGACTATTCTCAGATCAGGGTTATCCTACATAAAAATGAGGCTTAAGGGTTATCGTGCAAAATACATCTCCTTAGAAAGTCATCCTGCATAAAAGCCCTACAAAATAAAACAATAATGATCGTCATGACGGAGTTTTTGGGCGTTCCGTTTTGCTGTTTTGAAACGCCGTGAGCACTCCAGAAGAGCAAATTTTGATGTTCTCAAGCGCTTGATGGTGACAAGCTCCTTAGTACCAGCTAGTGTAATGTCCTCAAAAACTTTCTGCGCCATCTCTGCAGGTGGGCTAGTAATATTGCTAGTCTTATTGACCTGTAACGAGTTGTAAAACGGATCGTCAAAATGCCTTGTACCGGCTCTGGAGACGTTTCTGAAAAACGAGCCAAACCGCGAAATGGCAAAATGAAGCCCAAAAACGCTCTCATAAGGATCCCTAATTGTGATGTCTTAATTGGTATGAATGTCCCTACAGTACCCGCGTTTCCGAACCATTTCTCCTCTACAAGATTTGGATTACACTAGACCTGTTCGGGGTAAACATACACTAAATCGAAAGCAATGAATAGCGCCAATTCTAGAGATTTTAGGTACAACACGCAGTATTACGTTCGAGATAAACAAAACGCAGGTTGAAAGATATCAAAATAGTATACGTAAAGACTAGCTACGGAGCTCAGCGACTCCTACCTCAGATCTGCTCTTTGCCGAAAAACTGCTCTCATTGCCAAATCCAATCCTCTATTGGAACTTCGTAGTCTTTAATGCCTGTTCCGTGGGTCCTACTACGTATGCATGTTTCATGGTCTATATAACCACCGCTTCTACGACGAGTGGACTCCCTAACCCTATCCACCATTCTGTATATATATGTTTGACCAGGGGCTGAACCCAGATATAGAGTGGCATGACAGGTTCCCTCGTGCTTTCTATCAACGACATACCAACTTCTAATGTGGAGCTGCCCCTTCAGTTTTTCTTTGTTGTCACCCGGATGCAACGTTTCAATGCAGTTTGGAAATTCTTCTTCTCTAGGCACCGCGGAAGTTAGCGAGGAGAAACGACATTAGAGGGATATTAAGCTACCATCCATATTTTGAAACTTCATAGAAATGAATTCCAGCTGCCATACATTCTTCTCGTTCTTCTCAAGCCCAGTAATTTTCCCTGGAGATGTAGGTATGGGCGCACAATATCCCATGTCTGCTTTTACCTCACCTACGGCTACTATCGTGAGAGCCTTGTTTCTCTCAGAATGCGGTTTTATGCGAATTTCGGGCAACGTTTCGCTAGATATTGCTTCGGCATTTCCCTGATACACTATAACTCCTTATTAATTAGGTTTCTTGGTAAAATGTAATTAATAGAAAGAGTGCCAACATGGAACCACCCAATACTTGCAAACATGCTTTAAACCCTCAGTACTTTTTTCCTCTAGACTGAAGATCACGAGATGTTTATTGCCCTGAGGTTCCTGCCAGAGTTCAAATCTAAGTGATTTCACTTCGGGTCGCGTCGACAGGCTCCTAACGTTCGCGGAGGGACCAGGACCATAGTGCGTACGTTGCTGAACCTGTTTGTATTTAAACTCGAGCTCGGATGCGAAACACTTGTCGTCGGGATGCTGGTCTCCTAAGAAGCAGTGGTTGCAACCCGCAGTTGCCAGGACCTGCTGATGGAGGACCACGCTCTGAAATTTGACTAGGTCTAGCTATAGTTAGTCTCCGCATGTCACTAGTAGAAAATACTGTGTCTTTATATTACCTGCTAGGTTATGGAATCTAAATTTGACGTCGAGGCCTGTGGCATTGCGGACTCCACATGTAAGGTGCCAACGCGGCCAGTTCGCCTTACCTAATAAATAAAAAGGAAAATATTCATCATTTGATTCGACTGCCTCATAGATAAGTCTCTGTTTAATTCGTGGGGGCAAATTCAAGTGTAATACGTTGTATGGTCTGTAGGCCTAGGCTCGAGCCCTGATGCAAGCTGTCGTAAACGATCGCAACGTTGCGATCGTTTCCTTTATTGATGATTTTAGAGCGGAATATCTTAAGGACACCTTGCTTCGGAGTTGACCCCACAAAAATAAGAACATGCCTTACGGAGTCTTAGTAAAAAAGATCTCTATTCCTAGATACCATTATATCAACACCGGGACTCACTGTATAAACGAATCCTCGATATCGAAATGATTCAGAACCTTCTCATTCACATGTGCTATGAGTCTCTCCAGCGGCACCTCCCCTTCTATCTGCCTTTGAGAGTATTCGGCATTGATTTCCTGGAGAGTTTCACTGACAGCGTTTGCTCGAGGTCGCTGCTCGGACTCGGGATTGGCGGGGTTCATCATTTGTTCAAAAAGGTCATTTAACTTAGTTTGGCCATGCTCATGTTTCAGACGAGACATCTCGTTGTCAACAGACTCTTTCCGGACTGATATCCCGCTATTCCTATCTCTGACAAAAAACTGTAGCTCGTTGCCGTAACTGCCCTCTTTTCTTCTCTCCTCCCCAAAATTCACCACGGCGGTTTTGCCAGCATTGGTATCCCCGTACTTGGTTATTGCATCCGTGTACAGAAAAACCTCCATCATAATGCAAGCCAATGACCAAATATCGTAGTCACGATGAGCCTTGTAGCCTAACATAGACTCGGGAGGCCTATAGGCAATCTCACCGGCTTCAGCTTTGCTGACACCGGTACTGTATCCACCTCCGGTCTCCATAAAGAGCGATATTCCGAAGTCCGTAATCTTTAGTATTCCAGCATCCGTGACTAGAATGTTGTCTGGCTTCAGGTCGAAGTGAAAACCAGCCACTTCCCTGCCTTCCAATTCTGAGTAATGCAATTTATCCAGCGCAGCCGCTACTCCTGATATCTGCATCCAAAGCCAGTGCCCTATGAAACTGGTTGTAGTGTTGGCATCATTCGGTACGCCGGGCGGGGTTTTGCCTTCAAAAAGGACCTTATGAAGATCCAACTCAACGAAGGGGAAGACGAAATTTAGTTCTGCATCGCATTGGTACATTTGAAAGAGCTTAATCAAGTTTTCATGCTCAATCATCCGTACTACGCCGAGATTGAGCACCTCAATAGAGTCTTCGTCGTATTTCCGCGTCTTACGGCGGCGGATAACTTTCCTCGCAAGCCATCCCTGCATCCCGAACGTTACAAATTAGCATTCAGCTGTCGTTGAAGTCAAGTATATACGTATGGTGCATACGTATACACTGAGCAGTGCACTCGCCTGTTTATTCTGAAACTCAATACTTTCCCTAAAGGCTTTCTCCATATGGTCGCTATGGATATGATATTTTATTACTACAGTACCGGGAGATCCATGGTCGCGCGGTTCTTTCTCGTTTATGTACGGGAATACTGTTCTTCTGGAGTAGTCCTTAAAATTGCAATTTTGATCCCATTTGAAACACGGCAGATCAAACTGGAGGGCGACAGTTGTGTATGCCGTTATGAACTCCTCAATCTTCGCTTGATCTGTAAAGACCTGGTTACCACGCTGCCGCAACGTCCGAGCAATGGTGTCCTGGCTTATACTCCTAGGGATTTCATTGTTGGAGAAGAGCAGGCGGATCAAGAAGCTTGGGCCCATCCAAACCAAAATAGCCAGCAGTAAGATACCGTTTTCCTTTAATTCCCCCTCCTTCTTATCTACTAGAACTTTGATTATAGATTCCGGGTGTGTAAATATGGGCTTCCCAAAAAATTGGCTACACTGAGGGCAGCTGCAATTCAATATATCTGGTATGGCCTTTTCGTCGAGGATAGTCTTGACCCCATTCCTGGGGAAAAAAAAAAGCTTGCCCAAGCTGCTGAAAGTAATTTTCGGGGCTGCTATTTGAAATAGCTTTTTATAGTATATCGTACTTTTGCATTTATCTACGTCGCTGTTGAACTGGGCACGCAAGATTTCGTATGGCATGTCGAGAGATGTCCGTTCAGTATCGACCGAAGTTAATTTTGGGTAGGTGTAAGTCAAGAGCAGAGAGGATTTGAAATTTATTAAGTAGATAGCTCAATATGACGTTATAACTTAGCGTCCAATGAGTCGCGTGCTTAGATGACTACGTCAGAGTTTCGAACGTTTCAGCCTTGCAATGCGCACGGTACACTTTCGGGATTTTTCGTAATAGCCGTTGGATAAATCATGAGGATGGATTTGATGACAGATAAGAAGTCCGTGATATAATTGAGCGCACGTACTCTATTTGTCTTGGTAGATTTAAAATACTGTCTTCTCTCGTTCCCAGTTTGTCAAGCCACGTGCTCGCACAGCTGAATTTATTTCGCCAACACACTGGGCACGAGAGAAAAAACTGTCGATCATGGCAGGGATAAACTGCCAAAAAATGAACATTTAAGCGGGCTGCCAACGCCCCGTTAAACAAATTCCTTCAGCAATCGAGATCTATGCAGAAGAGATACAAAGATACCTCCATTAGATTTTTAGTTTAAAAGAGTGGTTGTTGGTTTTAGAACTGTTTAGCTTCTAAAAATCCCACTTTTAAATCTTGTCTAGATCCAAGATTTTGCCAAGACTGTGGCATTCTAGCAGCCGTAATTTGCAAAGCACTATTACCGCGAATATTGAAGATGAAAGTATAATACAGCTTCTTGTCTCTGAGCTAAGAATGAAGTCCATTGATCTCAAGTGAAGGAAGGTACAAGGACAGGTATGGGGGTAAAATTAAAGGAAGCTATGGGAGATGGCATGAGAGTAGATAAATGGTGTTTACTCTTTCACCCTTTACGCATGATTTTGTGCTTCATTTGGTCTGTAACATCTGGCAAAAAACTCTACATCGGTAAAATGCAAATCGGCTATAGGCTGCGCTACGCGCAGCTCATAACAAGCTTCCCATGGACCCTGCGCAACACGCGGTCTTTAGGTCTTTAGTCGTTCATAGTCGGTCCATAGACATCTGCGTGTGGGTCGATGGAAAACTCTGAGTTTGTGGAAGCTTTGGCCGATAGAATGCTCTAAGTCTGTGAAAGCTTTGACGTTGACGTAGCCAACCTACTTGTCTAAGTGCTTCCACTTCACAAATTGACAAGAGTTTTTGCACTCGCTTCGCCGGCGGTCAACTGCACGCTTCGTTAGTACAGCGCAATAAAACAGATTCCTAAGTACGGCTCATTGGAGAGGTTATACGGCAACTTACGGTATCGACCTTTTGTTCTCCCTCGACCACATCATTGATAACGTCCAACAGGACATCGGCAATCGACTTTGTATTATGGTGACGTTTAACTCCTCGAGAAGTCTATTCAGTATCACGCTAGTCTTAATCACAGCGGACTTCCGGGTCTTCTTGACTGAAGACTTTAGGTCCTTGCGCCTGTACACAGTCGGGAAATCGGGCTTCATTTAGGTGGTGCGGTTTTGTGAATACGGTGGTTGAATGTAAGTCGCAGGAAGTAAACGTCAGACCGAATAAGTCGTGATGAGCAACATCATCAACACGAAAGCTATCAAAACCATCACACAAACGACAGAAAACGACAAATAGACAGTAGGAGACACAGGTTTAGAATGAACTTTAATGATTGTGTACTATTAACGATATAACAGAAACAACACAGTAACTATTCACCATCACTAACATCACGAACATCACATCAAAATCACCAAAAGAAAGTAGCAGGAAAAGAGCAGGAAAAAAGAAGGATTCGAGTAAGACAAAAAGTAGATACCTTCGAGTGAGCGGTTAGTCAGGCGGGTCCCCATGAAAAACCTCCCCACCAAAAACCCCGCAGAGCTTCACCCTGCACTCTCGCTGCCAATTAAGTCTTTGAATTCACGTCGCATTGCGACATGATCTATACGTGAAATATGCAGTTTTTGGCCCTCTTTTCACGTCCCGGTCTCATACTTGCGGTACGACCAATATTAACCGAATAGCTGTGGAAAACCCTAAAAATGCCAAAAAGAGCGAGTCTACTTGCATGTAGGGTAGAAGCCACCATGTCGAACGGCGTTTTAGTGTTGAAGTGGCTGGGTCACCGTGGCACATGTATTTATGTGCGAACCGCAGCCCGCTAAGGCTCAAAAGAGTTGAAAAATAGCTAGCTCCGATCTCCAATCTCTGCAGAGTAAGTACCCGCAATCGCCCACCTCCACCTGGTCGGGTTTAGGGCACGTATTTTCAGTAAGAACCACGGTTCTATAGTGTAATGGTTAGCACATCGGATTCTGATTCCGGTAATCCCGGTTCGACTCCGGGTAGGACCTCGTCTTTTGCTCGGGATGGGCTACTTGAATTATTTTGAAGAACAGACTTTTGTCTGGGTCTGAATGGCTAAATGCGTGTACGGTATGTTGTCTTGTTCCGGTGTTGCCACTCTTACTCTGTTTATCTGCACAATGAGCTTGCGAGCGCTTGGTGACAAGACAATATGATACAGACACCAGCGAAAGTGCAAATCGACTATAGACTGCGCTACGCGCAGCTCATAACAAGCTTCCCGTGGACCCCTGCGCGTGGGCCTATGGAACTACATACGGCTGGCAGTCGATGGCAGTCTTTACTGCCAGCAGGCTTCGCTGCTACTGTACACATTATAGATACTATCATTGAGAGCCCGCTGGAGAGAGCGCTTGAAAGCCAGCTCGAGAGCCCGCTTCGGAGGGTGCTTGAAAGCCCTCCTAAAAAGCGCTTGGGGGAGCGTTTAAGAGAGCGCTTCTGGGTAATTAGTGTGGCAAGCTTTGGGCTGCCAGTGATGGATGCTTTGGGACGATGGGAAAGTCTGAGTTTGAGAAAGCTTTGACGTTGACGTAGCCAACCTACTTGTCTAAGTACTCCCACCTCTGGCCAGTACCGTGACTGTTACCGCTACTGCTACCATCGTTATTACTATTACTATTACTATAGTACAGTATGAGTAGTTCCGGGGGAATGCGTGTATATGCATACGTCTAAAATCAATAGGAATCGGGCTGTAGATTTCGCTGAAAAAACTGAGTCGGAGATCTGCTCTCCCAAGATCCAATTGTCTACCTTTCATGCAGAGTCCAAGATTGAAATTGTCAATACCAAGACCATGAGACATCGTGAGATCTTGCCGCGGTGAGCGCGCCAAAGATAAGGCTTAGACCACGAAGTCGACTGACGTTATGATTTTGACCACCCACTATACCCCGCCCAGCCCCTGCCACTCAGCGAGTCTCTGCATCCAAACGAACTTGATAATTTGCAATCAAGAGCACTTGGGAGCATACTTGGGAGCGTACAATTGAGCGTACTTGGAACGATACAGTCAAGTGGGCTCAGGAGCATACTTGAGAGCGTGCTTGGGAGCGTGCTTGGAAGCGTGCAATCAAGTACGTTTGGAAGCATAGAGTCAAGTGTGCTGTATGCAGCAATGGTCACTGGTTCCATACAGTCTCAACTCTCAGGACGCAGCTTCGGGATAGGAAGCAATCCTGCAGCGATCAAACCGGAGGCGCTCAGCAGCTTATCTACTAGTGAAGCCACTCTGTGTACTCGATCTATTTAGCTACAAGCGAACCATAGCCGTCTACAGACTATATATCGCTAGTGGAAGAACCATGCACTTGCAAGTTCAGTAGAAAAGATACTGATGCTGTCCATAATTTTTGTTATTCATTTGAACCTGCTGAACCTCGAATGGTAAGACAAGCAAAGCCTATTGATTCATCTTTTCGAGAACGAAAATGCCGTTACATACACAGTACTGTACCCAGCGTAATTGTTGGTACAGGGTTCCTAGTGTAGCGGCTATTGGTGTAAAAACTGAAATTATTTGGTGCATGACAGACAATTTGGTGAAACATAGCTAAAAATTAACGAAGATGACAGTCTGTGAAGCATGACGTCCGAACCATTGCGCTCACAACAGTAATCCCATCTCGTCACTCATTTATGCAATATCTGGAGCAGTGAGGATGGGGGAGATTTGTATGTCATGACCACAAGCGATTAAATAAAGTATAATTACAACAACTCATTTATGCCATCATTCCAAGCGCAAACACACCAGCACCAACGAATACAAGAGCTGAGCTGATTCCCAGCTTATCGACACCGCCGGTAGCAGAGGGTGCAGCTCCAGTTGTGGTTTCAATGGCAGAAACAAATGGTTCCTCGTCACCGGGAGTGGCGGAAGGAAAGGCAGGTTCTTGAACAGACGCAGTGGGCTCGGGCGTGTCATTAGTGTTATTCGGGTTCAAGACACTGTTTGTGCATTAGTATGTAAATACCAAACTGCAAAGAAGGAACCTACGCATCAATGACATGAACGACACCATTGTTTGTCAACACATCTGCCATGATAACACGGGCTCCGTTGACAAAGACACCATCGTCGTCAATGCGGATGGTGAGTCTCTCACCATTGACAGTTTCGACCTTTTGATTATCCTTTAACGTGCTAGAGTAGACAACCGCTCCAGCAACTACATGGTAGGTCAGGATATCGGTGAGTTCATGGGTGGTGAGGTTAGTAAGCAGGTTTCCGATAGCCTGGAAGGCATCATTCGTCGGTGCAAAGACCGTGATGCCTGCTAAAGAGTCGACAGTCTCAACCAGATCCGCTTTGGTGAGGGCTCCAGCAAGAGAAGTCAGGTTTGCGGCTTTAGCAGTAGCGGAAATCTTCATGGGAGGAGGGATGACGGAATCAATGATGTGGAGGACTCCACCGGTAAAGTTGAGATCCTACCATCGTCATTAGCATCCCCTAACTAGTGGGAATCGGTGGCGAAGAACTTACAGCTTTCTGGACTCCAACCTTTATTCCTAATCCGCCATAGACATTGGCCTTGTTGTCTTCTTTAACAGCCTTGACAACCTGCGAAGCTCCACTCAAGTTTCTGAAAGCCGGAAACTCACCCAGCAGAGTGGGAAGAAACTGAGGCTGGTCGTTAAAAGCAGAGGAGTAGTAGGTGCCATCGAGGACGTGGTAGGTAAGAACCGCCTTCAATTCTTCGCTGGTGATGTCCTTGTACTGTTCCATCTCCTTGAAAGCCTTGAAAGCATCGTTGCTAGGTGCGAGGATGGTAACATTGGTTGCTCTAGCGAATGTAGTAAGGAGGTCAGGATATTCAGAAACGGTTTCTGTGAGGGATTGAAGATCGGTGTTATCATTGAGGAGAGAACTGAGATCGAGGACAGTCTGGCCAACGGCCATGAGAGCGAGAGAGAGAATGGAAAGGGTGTGTTTGATGAGCTGCATCTTGATGTGATTGATGCGATTGATTGATGAAGATTAGAAGGTAAATTGCGATTTAAGTAACGAATTTTGTAGTGGATATGGGACGATGATAATGGTGATTGATGATGGTGGTGGTAGTAGGAGTTTATAAGGAGGGGGAGAATATGGAGGACAAGGAAGCGGGAAAGAAGCACGAGAATTGTTGGCGGTAGTTTATAGAAACACTCATCCGCATCTCAATTGACGTCGCCTATTTCAACACGAGTCATGACGCACTTGATGTTGCTGTACGACTTGGCTGTTCTCTGTGTAAGCGCAACTAGCATTGTCTATGACTGTGACCTTCAATGGAATTAAGCACCAAACTATATTCTTCCTAGCCCATCACTTGCAACCCCCTTAGAAAGCTCTTTGTCCCTGCACCAGCCACGACAATCGTTTGACCTCACCCCATGAAACATCGTCACATGTTTTCGTGGTGTTGATATCGTGTCTTGGCCATTTAGGGCCCAGTAAGGATTCCCCAGAACCATCGAGCCCATCGATCGAGAACTGGACTCTGCATCTGCAGATCAGATGCATGACGACAACCCATCCATCCAATATTCTAGAACCCATCTCAAAATAACACAGTGAATGCGTACTTAAGTATAATATCGACAATCTCTTTCTACTAGCAATATTATCAAACCCCACAAATGCATGTCGTCACCTTTCATCTCCCATGTCACCTCCCGCCCTTCAAGATCATTATCAATCTCTCCACCTCCACCTGACCCCTCCTCATCGCCTATTCCTCAAAACCCCCAACGCACTCAAATCCTTATTTATACTCGCCTCCAAACCACTCATTACAGTGTCCAATGAAAGAAACCGAAAAGCAGCCCGGCACCATTCACAAATACAACATCCCACCTACCAGTTCTCGGGGTCACTCCATGGGTATTTGTTATTCAAAGAAACACATGTTAAATGCCCAAACGACCTGATTTTATCCGAATCCAACCTTAGCTCGTTCATTGTAAGCGGCAAAACATCATCTTGCAGCCGCCTCAAGGTATCAGATGCACCCCGGATTGAAACAATCGATCTATAAAATGCTGCCTCATTCTTTGGTTTCTTGTCCTCATCATCCTCTTGAGAGAGCGTCACGATATCATCCAGCCTTTCGACATCCTTCTTCGAGATCTTGCTCAAGTTTAGATACCAGCGCAAGCAACGAGAAATCAAGCGGTCGGCTGCCATCTGCTTATGGCAGAGGTTGACGTATTCTTCGACAACGTGGTCGCGGATATCTTGTGGGAGTCTGTTTTTGGCCTCCCAGTGTCTCGGGACGCCGAGTAGACCAACGAGGTGTACGAATGCGTCGTTGTAGAGGATTTTGGAGCGGATTTTGTTCGCCAGGAGTAGGATGTCAACACAGCGAGTAATGATACCATTCCCAGACTGTGACCGTGACCATCTTATGACCAATAATTCCACAGTATTCGAGATGATCGGCATGCAATTGTAGAGTCCAGCGATGTAGATTAGACTGTTGGTTTTGGTCAAGCTGTTGTCAAGTAGGTGGCTGATTAATTTGTTATAGAAGATATGGAAGAGCGCCGAATATGTGGTTCTGAGTTCCAGACTTAGTGGGATGGTAGTGGCAGCAGCTCCGTCCGCTCCGTCGCCTATTTCGGCAGGAATGGCGAATTCATCGGCCTCAGCCTTGCCATGAACCAGTTATTACAAACTGGGCCCCGGTGGAGAGTGAACACCCCAACTTACTGCCGACACACAAGTCACTATACTCTTCCAAGGAGAATCATTCGATATTCCAGTCTGTAATGGTACTTGATGCCATCTTCGTCACAGGGTATATACTTCTCGCCCGATAAACTCTTGTCGAAGAAGGGCGATGAATTGCGGAGGTAGGTGCTGTGCAGGTGGTAACGGTCGCCCAGGATGTTGATTTCAACGTCGCAGGGGACGGTAGACTTTGTAAATTTGATAAGTGGAAGTAGAGAAGGCGGTGAAGATGGTGAAGGTTGCCGGAGCGTGATCGTATTACCGGTACTAGAGATGAACTAGCAGGGTGTTGGGGTGGAGGTAGAGGCTGTCGGCGCTTGGGCGTACGGGTGAGCCGGCGCGCTTGGGATGTGGTTGTTTGGTTACCGTACTATCTCGCTAGCGTCTCTCCGTAAACAAAGGGGAGGCTCCCTGGGCAGTCAGCTAAACCTGAACAGGGAACGATTCCAGTAAATGTCACGCCCAATCCAAATACGACATGCTGATTGGCCCTCAAAGCACAAACCTTTCGAACGGGCGCTAGCGAATAAAGTGAGATACTGTAATGCAGTGAGGGAAAAATGGTTTGCATCGCATCGCGGAACTCCGTTAACGATTCAACCGGCGGCTAGCCTCTAAATCTATCTATTGAATATTAAGGCTCGATTGAACAAATTCGAGCGAGCGGAGTCTATCACTGCGTACCCCCGCACGTGAGTGTATATCCAGCACTGAGTCCCTCTTCACAACTTGATATCAGATCGACCGTCTCTAGCCCGCTCTCCTCTCCAAATGCACTTGAGCACCATCTCCAGCTAGCTCCCAGTGAACCCAGAGTCGCCGTGAATACAGTAGATGGACAGGTTAGTTAATTAAAATCGCACAGAGTATACTCCCAGAGCTTCCTGCTCAGGAATCCAAAGGATACACCCCGGCTTTCGTGCCGAAATTGCCCTTCGGAATTTGGCGATGCGGGTCAACCTTAAACTTTAATCCCGTTCCCCACCATCTTCTCTGCACCTCGACACGTCACCTCCAACCCCCTCCACCACCATGTCTCTCGCTAGCTCTGCCCTCGCCAACGATGTTGACCCCAACGACAAATATGCCTTCTCTGACGATGGCTCCGACGATGGCTCCATTCCTCTTAACCCCGCCGCTGAAGCCCTCCTAGACCGCTCCACCGCACTTCTGGAAGAAATCGAGTCCTTCCAGCGCTCTCTCCGCCGCAGCGGCCTTGAAAAAAGTGTCGAACTCCGCCTTTTCCTAAGCCAAGTGAAATCCGAGCACCGATGTTTGCAAGGCGTTAGTAGCCTCCGCTCTTCTCGGCTTTTGCGCAGTCTACTGAAAATCAAAAAATTAGGAATAGTTAACCCTCGAATGTCCCGATTCCACAAAATCCCGACACGGCGTCCATGCATCAAACCTTCCGTATTTGGAGGCGGTATGGGGCCACGCAAAGAAGACGACGGGTATTACCGCGCTGTGTAAGAGCTTCAGCTACGCAGAGCCTGGTGTCCAGAATGCGCGGGGGAAGAAGAAGAAGGCGAGCGTCACGGTGGATATCGTCGCCCAGAACGGGCTGCAATGGTAGGTACCCACGTCCACGCTCTCCTTCTCTCCACCCGCTAACACGAGTAGGATCAAAATCTCGCTCCTCACCCCACGGCGCCTGCTCTTCGAGCTCGCAAAAGCCGGCTGGGAGGAAGCCGCCGACTTCTCCGACGATGAAGACGCCCCATCATCACTAGATCCCGCCACAACCACAACATTAGCAACCTCCTCCACCTCCCTCTCCAACCTTGCCGACAACCTCCTCACCGCCGCCCGCCAAACCCGCATCCAATATCTCCATCCAACAATCACCTTCATTCTCCCACACCTTCCCCCCACAACTCCAGAAATAACAGCCTTCCTAACTACCCTACAAGCAAAAGGCATAACAATCAGCACGCCGACTACTCTCCTCCCAGCTCCCAGCATTGAAGACCTAGTATCAACCCTCACCTCCCCGCTCTCCCGGCGTGCAATCCCTCTATCCACCCCCGTAAACCTTGACACCACCATCCTCCTCGCCCTAATCTCCGATATCTCGCACCACGCGTCCGTCGAGGTCGAGCCGCGAATGCACCCCGCCATTCTGCGCCAGCTGGACATGGAAAAAGAGCGGCCCATGCTACCGGGCCATCTCCTCCCCGTGCTCGAGGGGCGGGACATGATTACCTGCGTCTCTGCGCGCGAGCGATTCGAAGAGATTGTGGAGATTGTGGCGTCGGATACGGAGCGGGAGAGGGCGCGGTTGCTGCTTTCCCATCCCGATGACGACACTACCCCCGAGACCCGGACGGGGAGGATGCAGGAACTATCTACGCACCCCTGTGGCACGCTGAAATTGCCGGTCGTTACAGTCCCCGACCACAGCCTGGTTTCTACAGACCCATCGGAGTTCCAGCAGGTGGCGGGAAAACTGAGTTCCGTTAACCGCGGAGCGTTTATGACGGGTTGGGCGAGGGGGTTGACGACGGTGACCAGTAACCGTGCGGTCGCGAAGATGGTTGAGTCGGCGTGTTGTGCGGAAGAGCTGGGGGTTGAGGTGGTGGGACCGGATGTGTTTGTGGTTGAGAGTGCGAGGAGCTTAGTGGGGAAGGGGAAGATGATTTGTGACGTTGTTGCGGAGAGATGAGATTCTAGAATTTGCATTTTATGAATCCACCGACCCTACACTACCCTCCTACCCCAAAAGCCGGACATACAGTATAGATATTGTAGGTAGCTCGGAGAAAAAATGAATTCAAATGACAAATTTGCACAAGCGGAGAGAAAAGGAAAAGGAAACCCAGGAATATATAAGAAAAGTGAGAAATAAACCAAAGGCACACCCAATACTGGTTGGTAAACCACGAACACACAAGGAAACTCAAACAGTTAATCCTACTTCCCCGTCAACCTCTTCGACTCACTCGCCTTATTTTTCCCCTTTTTATCATCCTCATCACTACTCTCCTCCTCGTCATCAGTCATAACCTCCCCATCACTCCACCCCTCCCCCTCCCCCCCCTCAAAAATCGGCTCATCAATACTCCTCCCGCGTCTCCCGGACTCTCCCACCGCCGGTTGCTGCTGCTGCTGCTGCGTCTGCGGCTCAGAAGTATGAACCACCACCTGCGGCACAGGCGTAACATTCCGCATCCCAGCGCGCGCCTCAAGGTCTTTATCCTTATCCTCATCCCTCTCCTCGTCCTCATCAAGTTCGCTCCCGCCAATACTAGCAATCTCGAACCCGCCCTCATCGTCCTGCGCCAATTCGTCACTCATTGCGAAGCGCCGGTTGTTCGCAGTTGGACGCCAGAGGTATGCGATTGTCATTAGGTTTGCGAGGTAGACGAGGTTGAGCCAGCCGTCGAGGACGAACCAGCGCGTTTTCCAGTGCGTGGGCACGAAGTCGGGGCTGCTGTGGCCGGCGAACGTGAGCGAGTTGAGGAAGAAGAAGCCGAAGATTACGAAGATGCTGATTAGCAGGGCCCACCAGAGCCGCCGGTACATTAGGCCTTTCTGGTGCTGTTTGCGCTCCTCGAGCTCTTTCATGGTGAGTTTTAGGGAGTTCAAGGTCCAGACGTAGAATGCGGTTAGGGTTGCGGCGAGGGGGAGGATGACGAGCATTACGAAGGGGCCTGCGTTCTCGGGGGTTATGGTAAGGGAGGCGACGGAGTATATGACGCCGAAGACGAAGTGGAGGAGTGCCAGGATGCGGACCCATTTCATTAGGGCGCCGAGGGTGGGCTTGACGACGCCGTAGCCCATGCATACGATTAGGAGGAGGAAGAAGCTGAAGGAGTTGCGACCGGCGTTGAGGATTGCGACGAGGGTCATGAGGAATTTGGAGAGGGTATTGGAGCCGTGGTTGTTCATGTAGTCGTAGTACGCCCAGGTTATCGCCATCTCGAGCATGAGAAAGAGTATGATCGCGGTGATGTAGTTCTGGACCGGTAGGATGTCCCGGCGGTGTTGGACGTACAGGAAGGCCCAGAGCGCGCCGATCACGGCGTATACGATTGTCAACCCGCCATAGAACGCTAGCTTCGGAATCTGGCTGGCCGGCAGCTCGCCGTATGAATTCTGGAACGCGACGATGCCGGTAAACGTCAGTTTGTCTGGCCGATACCGTACAGCCCAGACACAGTAGTATCCCGTCCGTTTGATCGGGTAGTAGATCGGCTTCTTATCGGCGAGGTGTACAGCCTCGGTGATGATGCTGGTCCCGTTCTTTTTCAACGTAATAAACTTCCCCAGATCCGCGGTCTGGCACAGGTTCCCGTTGACATTGCTGGGGGTGCAGATATACTCCTTCTGGGTCTCCTGTCCCGGCGCGAAACGCCCCACGTACGGCTCGTCGGTATACTCGAAGACGATGAGGCTTACGATGTCGTCGTGGCTTGGTGTCGGGTTGAACCGGATCGTGATTGAGGGGTCTAGGTTTCCGCCCCATGCGGCTTTGCTGTACATCCCCATGCATTGCTGTTGGTGGTCGTCTTTTCCATCCTACGGGGGGTTAGTGGAGTGAGATGTCGAGGGGGAGGGACGACGGACGAGAATGAACTCGTTGGATGCGGTGACTAGGGTGCTTGCGCAGAGCAGCAGCGCTGCTATTAGACCGCTGCGGGGCAGCATTCAAGATATATTGCGGACGACGCTGGACAGTGGGTTGAAGGCTGCGACGGCGGGGGGTGGAGATGGTGATGGTGCGCGGGCGACGTAAGCTATAGCCTCATCAAGGGGAATACTTGATTCGTTTCAGCTCCGCCGCCTAAACACCCCTAACCCTAGCCAAGACATCAAGCAATTCCCGACGTTTATGCAGTGGAAATGGAATATATAGAATACACCCCGGTCGGCCGCAGAAAGATGGTGTCTGGTTATGATGGATGATCCCGGTAAACCTCGTAACCGCGATTTGGAGGCGGATGCATACCATGAGTAAGGTTGCCTTTTGTGAGGTTGAAAAACGCATATACAAACAATTCCAGTAAGTCTTGTTGCAGTTACTAGAATATATGGATAAGATTGATATTAGAGTACTTGTACAGTTGGTGGGAACAAAGATAAGGATTACCCAGGTATACGAAGCTAGGGTCTCTCCCCAATGAATAAACCAGCAATCAAGGTAGATTATCATTCGGGCATCGTATTGGAGGTTGTGTTTGGTTATCATTGACAAACTTATGGCTAGCACCGCAATCGCATAGAGTGTATGCTGGCGCCTCCTCTTCCCTTCCTCTTTCTGGTGAGTGACTCGGTGAGCACGATGCGGGGAGGTTAAAACAAAGCAGACTTGAGCTGTCACTATTGGAGTAAAACAAATTGACATTAACTCTTATGCACTCTACCTCTACCCGCCTGAACCCCTGCCTCCGGAGGTGCTGTGCACTTTGGCAGCACCCCCTAGGTGTTTCACTTATTCTCTCCCATTTGGCTTGTTGCCCTTCCTTGACCTTCTATTACTTCCGTAGTATTTACCTCTCGCTGAGCATTCCCTTCGCGCTGGGCTTTTCCTCCTCGACTGCCTCGACCACCGCCGCTGTTACCCCATTCACGTCCCCTGCGACCTCCTCGTTCACCACTGTTTCCACCGGACGCCTCTCGGTTCGGACAGTCATACGCCCGGTGCCCATTTGTGCTGTGGCAGTGAGCGTATTCGTTGGGTGCTAGTGGGGGTCGGTTACCCTAGTAGTTGCCTTGCTTGCGATTCGTATTGTTAAGGTACCCGAAATTTTGAGGGATATAGGACTTTTTGACATGGAGGTTCCAAGCCACCACAGCCATATTTAGTCCTGTTGTGGTATGATAGACCGTGTTGAGCCATAGTTAAGCCTGTTTTAGTAGGTATGCTCTAGATTTGGCCTAGATTCCCACTTTTGGTCTAGTTTCAATTGCCAACCGAGTGATATATGAGTACTTGAGTAGAATTGAGGGAATCGCTCCCTACTAGAGACCCCTCTCCCTCTCCCTCTCGCTCTCCCTCTTCCTCTTCGCTCTCTACTTGTCTGTCTGCTCGCCAATCAGTCACCAAGATAACTGCACTCACTTATTAAGCAGCTATCTTAAAAAAAAATCTATCAAAATTTCGGGTAGCTGACTCCGCGTAATGTTTAGGTGACAAATAAGTTAGAGTAGTGAATACGTGAAATGGTTACATTGGGTTGGTCGCTTCGTGCAACACACCTGTACCGCGGGAGGAATCAACTCCAAGATACACTCAACTAGAAGTATCCCTTCTAAGTATCTCCTTATCTTATTTCGCTATCGGACTAGGTGTAGGACCTATACAAGGACGTGTCAATAAATGGCCACCGTTCGAAAACTGTACGATTAAGTCATATTAGCTTTTTCTCTCAGCTTATGGCCTTGCCTTCATGATTCTATGACCGTAGCTGATAGTCGAATACTTTTATTCAAATTTGTATCTAATTTTTTAGACCGTATTGGCATTGGGGCAATCAAGTAAGAACTACAGGATCTGATAAAGACGGACGGGAGCGGGTAATGCTCATTGCAGTTATTAACCTTTTCCTTCTTCGTCACGATTAACAAAGACATAGCGTTCTCTACCAGGTACTGGGCGTGTGATCGAGTAGATATTCCCAATACTCTGTGATAGGTAGTCGCCGCGCAAAAAAAGGTAAATACGAATCATGTGTGGTCACTCGATCAGTTGGAAATTATTCTGTTGAAAGTATACTGATTGCTTTATTAGGAGGGCCAAAGACCGTATATGTACAATCTACCATATGCGTACGCGTATGCACTACCTGACATGAGACGCATCACCCTGGTCCTGATGCATATCCTCATACAGTCACCATCTTCATACAAGTCTTCATTCTCATACAAGACTTCAGACGATGCTGAGACTTACATGCAACATATTCTGTTGCATGAGTACCTGCATCATGAGTCTCAGCTCCATCTGCATTCTCAAGCCCGCTTACTGGCTCTTAAGCAGTTAGTGTTCCGTCTGTATCAGGAGAGCGGCTCATATCAGTGCAAACAGATATGCAAACAGATATAGATATAGATACGAATATGGATATGGATATAGGAGTCAAGTCTGTATATGTTCCGTACGGTACGCGACCCGTACCGACTCGCAACCTGGAGCCGGCCCAACCGCAACCCAGAGACGGTTTACCTGGACACCCATCCGCGACCCCATTTCCTACAAGCCAGAGTCTCATGCAACTGCAAGAAAGCCTGTGACATGCAGCGCTGCATTAAAAATGATTCCAAATGTTCTGTCTACTGCCACAAATCAGATGAGCACAATTGCGGCAACTTAAAACCACTCTCAGAGCGAACTGAGATTTCTCTCCTCCCACGAGAATCATTGCAAGATGTAGACTCAGATAGTTCTGACAGCAACATTGGTAATGGAATCCATCCACTGCTGAACCTCCCAGGTTGGCATCCACTGCCAGTGCAATATCGAGTTTATGCAGTAGCACCTTACGTCTGACTAGAAGCTCAACTCGTCTAAATACCTCTACTGAGTAGAAATATCAGGGCGAATAGATTAGATTAGAAGTACCACTCTAGCCGAACATAGGATAGATGTATGCTGGAACTTGGAGGGTGGTCAATTGTAAACTTTGAAATCTTTTGTATGTATATAAAGAAAGGAAGTGCTAGTAGTAAGGTTGCCGATAGGAGACGGTTTGCAAATGCTCGCCAGTTCGCGAGTGGGACTGTAAATGTCGCGAACTGGTCACTCCAGTTCGCGAACTGTAAGGGTCGCCGATGGTACGGAACATACATATACTGGCCTTCTGGACTCGAGAGATTAGCCAATCAATCAACAAGTCTTTCTAGCATCCAAAGTAACATATTCCAAAATAGAGGCTATGGTATTGCTGTACTTCACCGAACGTCAAGGTTCGTACGTCGCGCATCACGGAGGGTCCTGTGCGAAGAGATTCTTATTGCGGATTTAGTCCACTCTTGGCCATTCGGTATTGGAAACAATCGTCACGCTCGAATCTCGTACGAACCTTGAGGCTCGGGATAGTATATGGTGTGAAGTTTCAAGGTATATTAAGGAGAAGTGGTGCTGTGTGCTCTGCTAGTTACGGCCGCCGGATAACTTCGTAAAAAGAGTCAACGTTTTGATTACCTCGATAGAGATATTGATAGAATTAGGTAATAACGGAAATACCTGGCTTATATCGTATGGATATTAGTGGCGTGGCAGCCTGCTGTGCGCTGAGGATCAGACACACAACCAGCCACGAGTTGAGTTCACGAAGCGCATAAACAAGTTTGCAAATGACACTTCAGCGAAAAAAAAAGTAGGGAAAACAGCAAATGGAACTTATTGGAAAGCCTGAATTTGGAACTAAAAATACGCAAAAGAAACCATCCGTAGCAGCTATCTCGTCTATACATTTTCATAGTTACGGCGAGATGGAATTCAGAACTGATTAATGTAGATATCTCCGCGCTGCATTTCAAATCATGTACTGATCTAAACCTGAGTAAGAATCGCCGGTACTAGAGTCGCACGTAGCAGCGGTCGCTTTTTCAAGCCAACCTAATGCTTCCCTGGTGCTTGTTCGGAGGAGTATCGCCTTCTATATGCAGTCGCGAGCAAGTCATGGAGCAGCTCAGCTTCATCGATGCATCCTTCGATCTGCTCTGCAGCCAGTTCAAGATCTGAATGGCTTCTGAACGAAGCCACAAGTTTACGCAAAGAATTGCTTGAAACGATATAGCCTCCGAGCTTCGGTATATTACTCGTTGTTCCGTCGATTGTGTCGTCCCACAGTTCGAGGTCTCTGAGGTTGGATTCAAGATTCGCCCGCGTTTCTTTAATGTAAAGCTCCCGAGCTTGGTAGTCATCATATTCTTCATCCAACTTGACATTTTAGATATGCTGGTCCGACTTTGAACGGACGATGAATGCGGGGACACCGAATCCTCGGCATTGCTTAAGGATATTGCCATCGATTTCCGTGAAGCTCTGAAAGCGGTATATCAGTCAACTCGACCCGTAAAACATACGGAGTATGCACTTGAGTACGTACACCGTCATATACCAGGATAATAAAGTCGAAAAGGAACAGGCCTTGTTGATTAAAATATTGGGAAGCCGGGATCTTTCTAGTTCCCGCACCAGGGACATCGTACCAAGCAACCCGCGGGAACCATTCGCCCCCCGAATACCTTGCAACGGAAGCCGTATTTTCGGTGTGGCCGACCTTGGCTGCATTGGGATCCCTATTCTTCATACCACGAAGGGCATTGATGAGGGAGTATTTGCCACTGCATGACTGACCGCTCACTGCGAAGTGTAGGCAGTCTTCTTGGTATTGAACTCGCACCAGCGCTTTGTTAATTTGCTCGTCCGTAGGCTAAACAGCGACTAGGTCAAGTTTCTCGGCAGCGGAGTCTGCGCTCTCGCTGGTCTGACGCGCTAGTGACTCCTCCCCCTTCACTACTTTTCCATGTTTGACAACCGCCTGTTCCGAGATCCTGCAACTCCTATGGATCCCTGCACCTTCGTCGTCACTAGTCTGCCGCCCGGTCTGCACTCGACTCAGGGCGTGATCAACCGTAGAATTGTATGGTAGAGGCGCAGATCGCAAAGCGTCCATGAGACTTGAAATAGAGACAGCTAAGCGGCGCACGGCAATAATGGCACTCGAAATAGCGTCTGTGGCGTGGGATGCGGCATTTGCGCCGAGCGAGACGGCGCCGGCGGTCGCTGTAACTACGGCTGCAACGGCGGCTACCGCCACTGCAATTTCGCCTACATCCATCGAAGCGTAGAGTTGCGAACCGACTCTGTAGAACCAATGTCAGCAAGAAAGAGAGCGCATGGATGAGACGGATTTACGGAATTGGCTAGATGTAACAGGCCGGGTGGAGCTCGGGAATAAAACAGCAGCGGGAGTGTCGACGGTTTTATGTGCGGCAAGTTTGGCGAGAAATAGGGGCCATATACTACTTATAGTATGTAAGCGAGGGTGTGTATCAATGCTGTCGAGACACAATCAGAAGCAGGCTGGGTGGAGCCGCATTTAACAAGGCATTGCTCTCGTGCCCAGACTTTTCGCCTCGCTCGCAAGCTCCCTACGGAGTTTACACAAAGCGTACCGTAAGAAAAAATTGCAATTTTTACAGACAGACACAAGTCGGGCGTTGGGATAAAACAATCGAAGAACGGTCCCCTGGCCACCATTGAACGCAATGGTGACAGTTCAACAACAGTTCATCCCAATAGACTAACTTGCGTCCGTCTGCAAAATCTCACTTTTTTTCTTACAGCAGGAGAGATCAACAAGGCATGATTATGATTGTCAGCCCAAAAGTAAAATGCAACTGCACAACATTTCCGTGTGTGCCGTTGGCACTTAGCCCACGTGAATGATTCGTCGGATTGCGAATAGGATGTAGAGTACGCTGTCCTAACTGTGTCTCACGTAACGTAACGATAGCAAAAGAGGAGAGCATTTATTAAAGAGACTTATACATAGATCTCCTCGAGTAGTACATCCGCCGACCTGTCAAAACCCGCCATCTCTACAGTCGAAAATTGCCGTTGCAGGAAATCATGCCAGATTGATTGGGATTAAACCTTAATTTGCCGATTCAATTTTGTTTTTAGTCCCGTGACTGCATGCTTTGGCTTGGTAGAGGGCGGCAGGCTTGCCTAGCCCCAAACCCCATGCCCTAGCAAAGCAGTCAGGACTTGCTCTGGTACTTAGTAGATCAGCCATAACAATCAACATCTTCTGTTCGGACGTCCCAGTCCACTCAAGTAAATACACCGACAGCATTCAGTCATGTGATACGGCAAAATTATGTGCCGTCTTGGCTCGGAGGTTGTACTGAAACTCTT
>Ga0307512_10001723_pt1 | contig 29847 bp, 29 predicted proteins | sample 14_EM_MG_FD_200267 | JGI IMG/M metagenome (GOLD analysis project Ga0307512, IMG submission 200267) | Populus trichocarpa ectomycorrhiza microbial communities from riparian zone in the Pacific Northwest, United States - 14_EM | ecosystem: Host-associated > Plants > Roots > Unclassified | place... | reverse complement strand
GTGTCTTGGTCTATTTTCCGCCCCCAAGAACCTCTTTGACAACACTAGCAACCTCACTCTTCACGACGGGCCTCCCCTCAAACTCTTTTGTAACCGCCCTCATAACATCGCCAATGTTCACCCTCACCTCCTCACCCTGGAGTCTAGCCACCACCTTCTCCACAACATCCCGGATCTCATCCTTCTCCACCGTCTTGACAGAACCTGCATACCCATCCAACACAACTAGCTGAGCCTCTTCCTTCTCGACCAAGTCTTGTCGGTTTGCGGAACGACACTCAGCGATTGATGTGGCGGACTTGGTGCGCGTTTTGTTGATGATCTGGAGAATAGCGACGTCATCATTGGGAGGGCTGTCGGTCAGCTGTGCGTTCTTGATTTCGGCGAGGAGACCGCGGAGCACCGAGAGCTGCGTTTGGTTCTTGGATCGCATCGCCGTTTTGAGATCATTCCGCAGCGTGACGAGTAATGGGGGGACGGGAGCGGTAGAATTATGCCTGGCAGAGGCACGGAGGAGAAGGGACGGGACGCGGCGGGAAAACATTGTTGCTGTTGGCGGTGGGGTGGAGAATTTGTGGTGAGAAACGATGCACAGAAATAGATTAGGTGATACATGTACAACTCAGGGTTAGGGTGTCCAGCTTACTACTGGAAGGATACGTCAGCCGCTTAAGCTCCCGAGCAGCACGCAGGGCAGATCAGCTAATTCCACAACTCCAACTACAAATGGCTTCTGCAAATCCCTACGACAGCACCTATGATAGCGCCCGCATAGAGCAAGATGTCATTGATCCCGACGACTGTAAGTCCTCCCCCTTCTCCTAAGCGCGCTCCCCCCCACCCCCCGCCCGGACCCATAAATTAACCGTGCACACAGTGGACATCAACGAATTAGACGACCCTCTCGATGATGCTAACACTTCCGCTACCGCGCCGCTAAACCCGTCCTCCCTAACCTCTGCCATCCCCGGCGAGGACCGTCGCGCACCCCTCAATACTCTCGATGAGTCGGTGTGGGACACGTTATCGCGCGACGTCCTCGCGGTGTGGACGAAGATGAAAGCGGTTCTCTACCCAAAGTTCACGTTTCGACGGTGGCCTGATGCAAACGATGTGTTGGGCAGTCATGGAGGAGGAGGCGGTTCAACCCGGAGTATGGTTCTTGGGGATTGGGATCTTTGGGGCCCGCTGCTGTTCTGTCTCGCCCTAAGCACCCTGCTGAGTATTTGCGCCGCCGAGAAGCAGAAGACACAGGTGTTTGCAGGCGTATTCTCGATGGTCTGGGTGGGCGAGGCGGTGATTACGAGTCAGATTAAGCTGTTGGGCGGGAATATGTGGGTTTCTTTCTTCTGGGTGTTATGAGATTCGGGTGCTAATGAGAAAACAGATCTTTTTTTCAAAGTGTTTCAATCATCGGGTATACCCTATTCCCCGTGGTGGTTTGTGCGCTGCTCAGCGCGTTCCGTGTGCATGCGGTCGTGAGGGTGCCGGTATACTCAGTGTGCTTCTTGTGGAGTCTGGCGGCTGGTGTTAGTATCCTCGGAGGCAGCGGCGTGGTTAGGAATAGAGTTGCGTTGGCGGTTTTCCCGATGGCTATCTTTTACTTTGGGTTGGTGTGTTTGTGCTTGATCAGTTAGGGATCCAGATATCCTTGGAGTTGGATGGTTGGATGGATGGAGGTTATTGAGACGCAACTGACGTGATATGCTGGGGGTTTTGATATTCTTTCATTTGAAAAATTCGGCGTGCGTCTTTGGTTGAATTGAAATACGAGGACCCACATTCCGGTGAAAATAAGTACAGCTGTCCATGCCCTAATCCGTGAAGTTTTTCCCAACCTATTTATGCAGATTACATTCCCACACCTTGATGTTTCTTTCCTTCTCCCACGTAATAATCGCGCTCAACATCACTGTTTTTGCCACCTGATAACCCAAGACGTTGGCTTATGGTCAATCCGTCAATAGAACATGGCATGGCACGTATCCGTCAGTATCGATACGGATCTCACCATCGCCGATATCCGTTCTTCCTAGCGCTGAAATTGATTCGTTTGCCACCGGTTTTCAGGGTTAAATTTTGAACCCGAGGAATTGGTTGAGCAGTGGTGCAACGTGCTCGGAGTGGTATAATGCTTAGGTACGACGGGCCTTTCGGCTTCATGCCGCCGCGCCGCAGTGCAACTGAACCAATCCTCCAGGGTTTATCCCCCCGCGTTATTGCCTAGCCTCCTTGGAAGCAGCACACGCTATTGGGAAGCAAAATTTTAGTTGTCATGGGACCCAATTGAAGGCCGAGTGACGGCTGGTGGTGGGGAGAAAAGACAACACAAGCCTGGCAGGTACACGCAATAAACTAGACCCAACACGGTAGTTATGGGATAGGGTGAAATGTTCCCCCGCTGAGAAAAGCATATATTTGCTGCGAGATGGTGCTGATGATCGTTGAGACAATTCGCACAATTCCCACGAGGGGGCGCACTCCGGGTAGATTAGGTTACCTTACGTTGGCTAAATGTGATGTTGATGACGACCCCTGACACTCTCCGTGTTTGATACAAAGTACTTGGGGAAGTTCAGAGGAGAGATCACGACAAGCGGAAGTCCGATCCGACTACGCTTCTCGTAGAGAGTTAAAGGCGTTGCCGAGGTTGGTTGGTCCCCAGTGGTTGGATCAGGTCGGAGCTGTTATTCTGCAGGGGAATAAATGCTTCCCACTTATTTGAATCGTACATGATTCCGAAGTGGGCGTGAGGTACATAAGGTTGCTACGGTGTTTCGAACAAGCGAGCTGTTCCAAGAATTTTGTTAATGCTGCTGGTACTTTTTGCCTTCGAAAGGAGGAGGAGGACGAGGCATTGAGGGCCGCATTGGATAGAGGTCAGGTGGGTGGAGCAACCAACGACAGCGTTAGATTTAGTGGTTATACCAGGTATGTAACACATGGAGAGAGAGAACTCGGTGTTACATGCCGCCATTAGGTAGTGAATGATCGATGGTTGGTTAGCTGTGGAAAGGCGATGGGCAGGAGGGTTGAAATCGGCAGCTCGTATGCTAAGGAATCGTTTGTGCTGCAATTTTGTTTTTGCTTTTCTACACATCTGCTGCTACCGATGATGCTACTGCAGAGGTTATCGTTATCGAATGGATGGAGACATCCGGTGATGGTTATATGTTGTGGTTCATAACAGCACAGGTAAGGAGCTGATGAAAGAGTTGTCGCAATGGGAATGGCCATGCTCACCCATTTCCCTGTTTTCTCCCATATGCTAAAGATCATCGCATCACTGTCAGGTTGAGATGTTCTTGGACCCTGATATTATATTTTATATTACTGTTTGTGTGTGTACCTCTACGGACCGGTCATACTCTAAGGGTTCTCTATCTCGCCTTACCCCTCCCCGCCGCCGCGCATCAACCACCGCCTCCAACGTCTTTTGCAGAATACCAACCAACTCTTGTCCGACCTCAAACCCCCAACCCCATCTCCAAGAAAATACCAAACACCCCCTCCTCGTCTTCCCCTGCAGCTTCTCCCACCTACTGCATCGTTCATTCCGCCTACCGCCGCTCGCTTGTCCCTTTGCTCGCAACTCCCCCGCAACTCGGTGCACGATACATACGACGCTCTCTCGATCGATCGCTACTTTCTGCAGCAGCAGCAGCTCTTGCCTCCCTCTCAGTGTGTGGCTGCCAAACAGTACAGTTTGGTGGGTACGTACCTAAGTACTTGAACACCACAGCTTCATTTGCGCTGCTGCAGCTCGACGAAACCGCCAGCTAGGCACCGGAGGACAACCTCAACTCGCTCCATACGATTCTGCTATTCAACACCACTCCCATCTAGCAGCATCATTCGAGGAAACTATCTTCGAACGAGCAGCTGCTGCTACACCTCTGTTGTTTCCTTCTCCATACCTAGCTGCACACAATGCAGCAGTCACCAACAATCAGTTGTCCCCTCAAGGTACGTCATAGCAACCAGGCCCTATTTACCCCCCCCCTTTAAGATCGACTTCAATACATGCATCGGTTTCTTTTTTCCCCCCTCTTATTTTCGTAGCGCCATTCATACCCTGGAGTCCTCCTACCGCAATTACGTTTGAGACGTGCGTCGAGATTTAAGCTTTTCCCAAGATATGGCTAACATGTGATCTGTATGTGGCGGTTTAGACAACGACGGAGATCGACTGGATAGCCCCACTCAAGTCCTATATCGCAAAGACTTATGGCGATCCGGAGAAGTACAATGAAGAATGCGCGACGCTGAACCGGTTACGACAGGATATGAGGGGTGCAGGGAAAGATTCGGCGGCCGGGAGAGATCTGTTGTACCGGTATTATGGACAACTGGAACTGCTGGATCTACGATTTCCGGTCGAGGAGAGAGGCGTCAGGGTTAGCTTTACATGGTAGGTGAGCCTGTTGGTTATTTATGTGGGGTTTATTGGGGTTCCGCGGTATTGCGAGGGTGTTGGTCGTCGTCCCCAGACCGCAGTCTTTGGAGATATGGATTGACGGACACCAGGCCTGAGTGAATGCTGAAGTTTCTGCGGTTAGGTACGATGCATTCACGCACAAGTCAACGTCACAGTACTCTCTTGCTTTCGAGAAGGCGTCGATAATTTTCAATATCTCCGCCGTCCACTCGTGCCATGCCGCAAACCAGAACCGATCGGAGGAAATTGGTGTGAAAACGGCTTTCCATTCATTCCAGGCTGCTGCGGGCATGTTCACATATATAAACGAGAATTTTCTTCACGCACCATCAACAGATCTTAGTAGAGATACCGTAAAAACTCTTATTAATATCAATCTTGCTCAAGCACAGGAAGTTTTCTTGGAGAAGCAAATTGCGGATGGAAAGAAGAGCGGCATGTTAGCAAAGTTGGCTGCTCAGGCTGCGTTGCTGTATTCACAAGCGGTTGAGGGTTTACAGGGGGATTCTACGAAGGGTGTGTTTGACAAGACATGGAATACGATGTGCTCGGTACGATTTTTGTCTCAACATCTGCAGAGTGTTTCCTTGCTAAGTTTCATGATTACAGGCCAAACAATTCTTCATGGAGTCTCTTGCTCATTATCTCCAAGCGTTGGCCGACTGTGATCACTCGAACTATGGTCTATCCATTGCGCGGCTTCAACTGGCGGAAGTCCTTGGCAAAGATGCTGTCCGTACCGCACAGATGATCCCCAATAATCCTTCTACGAATTCCAACCTCTCCATTGATGCCGGTCCTGGCCTAGTCCAGATTACGAAACGTCACCTCGGACTCGTTCACGAGAAGCTCAGTGAATTGGCCAAAGACAACGACTATATATACCACCAAAATATTCCCTCAGAGTCAGCAATTCCTAACATACCAAAGATGCCGGCTGCAAAGGCGATTCCAGTACAGGAACTGTATCAGGGTCAGGATATCAACCGGATTATAGGGCCGGATATTTTCCAGAAGATTGTGCCAATGAGTGTAACAGAAAGTGCATCTTTGTATGATGAAGAGAAGGCAAAGCTCGTACGAGCGGAAACGGAGAAGGTTGACTTGGCCAATGCGGAGATGGTGGCAGCGTTGGATTACCTGAAGCTTCCCCACTCTCTTAAGCTTTTGAAGAATGGATTTGCAGATGGAATTGACGTTGCCGACGAGTTTAGGGATTGGTGTGCGGATATGGCCAGTAAGCCGGAGAGTATGGAAAACACCTTCACCGGGCTGAAGACAAACAAACGGAAGATTAAGGACATTCTGGAGGCATCGTCCAAGAGTCTAGAGCAGGAGGAGCTTGTGTGCGAGAAGATGCGGGCTAAGTACCTGGACGAATGGACACAGCAACCGTCAAGTAGGCTCACACAGACATTGAGATCCGACATTCGCAGTTATCAAGAGGCTATTGCTGCGGCTGTCAATAGCGATAACCAGCTTTGGACGCAGTACAAGGTGGTGGCGAATGATATGAAGGATATGATTCAAGCCGGACAGAAAGCGGATGAGGGTGCCGTGGATCAACTGTGGAATAGTAAAGCGGGCAATCCCAACTTCGATCAGGCTAATGGACGAGATGGCGGGGAAACTCTTCTCGATGTGGACGACGGAGAGGGTGGGCCAACTGTTATGGAACAGATCGAAAGGGTGGAAGACTTACTAAAGAAGTTAAATCTCATCAAGAGAGAGCGAGCGCAAGTGCTGAAGGACTTGAAGGATATAGTGAGTATTTCGTTACGTGTCGCCGAAGGATCTGAACTAATCCTGTACGCAGGTTCATAACGATGATATTTCTAACGTGCTAATTCTCAACAAAAAAGCGGTTCAAAATCACGAAAACGCATTATTCGCTAATGAACTGGAAAAGTTCAGACCGCACCAAAACAGACTTCTGCAAGCTACCCACAAACAGTCAGCCCTTATGAAGGACTTGACTGCAGCGTATGGGGATCTTCTGCAGGACAAACGGATAAGAGCGGAACAGTCGAGATATGAAGCACTTTCTAGGCAGCGCAACTCGATATTATCAAAGTTCAAAAAGACGTATCAGGCATTCCTGGACGTATGGGAAGGACTCGAAAAGGCCCAGCAGTTCTACTCTGAGATGTTCGAAACAGCAGAGAGCTTGGATAAAAATGTGGAAACATTTGTGAGTAACCGGAGAAGCGAAGGCGCAATGTTATTGTCATCAATCGAGAAGGAGAAGGGGTCAGATGCTGAAAGGCAGCAACGGAGATTGAGAGAAATGATGGAGAGGGTTTCAATGGGGGGCGAGGGGACATCTCCAAATTCCAGTCGACCATCTCATTCCCAGCATACTTCACCAACCAACGCCATGAGCCCTCCTACAACCCCGAGATATCCTCAGCAATACCCTGGCTATGGAGCACCGACCCCTCCTCCACCCCCTCCACAACCCCCTGCTCAGGCCGGATATAGCTACCCAGGATACCCATCAGCGCCACCCCCACACCAACCGCCACCTAATGGCTCTAATGCATATGTCAGAAGAGATTCTTACGGTCAGCTTCCAGGACTTCCGCACTACCAAGCACAACCCATGGCACGACGAGAATCCAATCAGCCATTGCCATCTCCAGGGCTAGCGCCCAATTCTCAGCAGTATCAACCTGGACATTACTCGTCGGGACCACCTAGCGGATACGGTGCCACAGGATCTACCGGCTACCAAGCACAGCCTTACAACCCGGGTGCATATGTTCCTCCACCACCACCGCCAGGCCCACCCCCATTGCAGAACCGCGGAAGCTTCGGCGTGCTAGCCCCAACTGTGTACCAACCACCACCACCTGGTCAGCGCCAGAGAGAATCTTATGGTCAGCCACCACCGGCTCCAACACAATCGAAAGGTGGAGATCCATGGGAGGGGCTGGCGGGGTGGAAGTAGGGTGTTGCGAAACGGGGCAGGTGTTTTTCTTTCTCTTTTCTTCTTTAGCTAGCGGTGAGCTTTTTGTTCGTTGGTTTGGTTGGTTATTTTTTCTATTGTTTGTTTATGCACTGAAACGGGGTAGTGGTGGTGAGGGGAAGAGAGGGTAGGGGGGGAGAAGGGAGGGGGGAGAGGAAGGGAGAGGAAGGGGAAGTCTGTATCTAAGTAGATGCTGTGGAGAAGTGTAAGAAGTTCAACCTTGGAGCAGCTTTGCGTGCAGATTTAATTAAAACATGGAGCACACACACAACTGGATTGGTGATTCAAATAATTCCAGCCGCGAATCATAACTCGAATGCTTGAATTAAATAATTGTAGTTGGCGGACGGATTCAACTGGTGGAGCATCGTTGTTAGAAAGTTGATCTAGGGTAATGTAATTCCATTGGAGCTGCCGATCTCGATTGACTGGTCTAGAATAATTGGCGTTGGGTTAGGTTTAGTGGTAACGGACGTCAGACAAAAGATGGCGATGGGATTTCGGGTGATGAAAAGAGTCCAGGAATGGTAGTGGTAATATGCCCAACTCCATCTCCACCTCCCGGCTTTTCCGCTCCTTTTTCATCTCCGTTTCTTCGTCTTCTCGATGCTTGCAGTGATAAAGTGGTGGTAAATATTATTAGTGGTGAGGTTCCGTTTGTTTCGTATCCTCCAAGTTTCCTTGGATCCAAAACCTTGCTCGGACTAGCTAGGTATGAACTTAGGTAGTATCGGTATCCGGCAGAATCCAGTTATCGTCCAATTCCGGAACAACACAATGTCCAAGGGGGCTATTCGAAGGCATTTCCCTTGTTGAATAGGATCCATAATGTTGATTATAACGCGACGACGGCGCCAGGTGTTCAAGTGATTAACGCTGATTAGTTGAATGATAAAAAGTCCAGACAGCCCAACTCTCTCACCATTCAAATCTCGGGATAAACATCACTGCACGCCCCTGGTATCAGCTCTTCTCCCTCACTCAGGGCCGGGGAATACTCACAACCTCCTCCTCAACGGACACTCCTTCCTGACCCTCTCCACCATCCCTAGGTCTATATCCGCCACACAAAGCTCGGGCTCCCCCGCCTCCTCTCCACCATCTCTACACCGCGCCACCACCGTCCCCCACGGATCCACAACACATGCCCCACCCCAACTAACCCGCTTCTCATTATGTCTCCCCCCCTGCGCAGCAGCAACAACCCAACACTGCGTCTCCACCGCCCGAGCCCTCAGCAGCAACTCCCAATGCGCCCTCCCCGTCGGCACCGTAAACGCACTCGGATACGCGATCACCTGTGCTCCCCGTGCAACGAGCGCGCGCGCCGCTTCCGGAAAGCGCAAATCGAAGCAGATCTGCATTCCGAGGCTGCCGAAGGGGGTTGGGAACGGCGGGGTCAGCGCGCTTCCGGGCTGTGTAGTAGCGGACTCGTGAAGGCGCACAGTAGGGAGGGAGATGTCGAAGAGGTGGAGCTTGTCGTAGCGGTGGGTGAGTTCTCCAGATGAGGAAATATAGATGCTGGTGTTGTACACGTGGTCGGAGGTGGGGGAGGGCGTGTGGATTCCGGCGGTTATTGCGAGGGAGAATTGGCGTGCGTGGGATTGGAGGCCGAGGACGAAGGGGGAGGTGACGGGGGAGCAGAGGCTGAGGGTTTCTGAGGGAGAGGTCGAGATGTAGTCGGATGCTTCGGGGAGGAAGAGGGCCTGGACATGGTGAGTGGAGGAAGGGGAGAAGGGGGGAGACGGAGGAACCTTTGCGCCTAAGCCGGCGGCGCGCTGGATTAGTCTTTGGCAGATGGCGAGGTTTTGCGTGATGTTGTTGGTGGCGCAGAATTGGCCACAGGCTATGCGGGTGGTCATGTTGGCGGTGGTTTTGGTGGTGATTGTGGTGGTGAGTAGGAGGTGCTGGGAGTTTGAGAGGGGGTGAAGTGAGGTGGAGAGCTCTGACCCTGTCAGATAATCATACTACAGCACTCGAACTAGTTTGCGTCACCTACTAGCCATACCTGGCAGTTAAAGCGGACAGTGAATCGCATGGAAATGCGGGATCTCCGTTATGTAGATCTGCTAGCAAGCCTCATATGGAATAAGAGATGGCTGTCTCGATCCCAGACGAAAATGTACCGTACGAAAGAAGAGTGTAATTTGAAGACGATGTTAATACAGTCCTAAGACTGTCTTGGCGAGAAATGGAATTGCATTCATCTCCAAAACACACCACTTTTCATACATACAGTAGTGCTTAGTGTTGAGTAAACCCACTTATTTTAGGCGGCTGCCGGATGCGTACGAGACAATATGGATGAGACAACGAGTGGGCCCTCTGTTTGACCTCGCTCCGAGCTGCTATGCCGAGCAGAGAGCTAGAGGTACAAACTGCATCTCCAGTGCAGATAGCGAACCGAGGCCGTGATATGGATCGTCGAGGTGGGTGCTTGGACGATTGTAGGTTGTAGTCCCAGTCAGCGTTTTTCCCGCGGTATTTTGCAGATCTGCCTGGATATTGATGTTTCTGTCCTCGAAAAATGCTCAGGTGACTGAAAATAGCGAACCAAAGGGTCAGGTAAGAGGTTTGTATAATATATAAATCGTACCTCATTGCTCATTACAGCATTTGTGAAAGATGGCGGCTGTTTTCAGGGCGGAACTGGAGGATTGTTGTGGTGCTGAGACTCCGGCATATCAAAGAAGGAAGTTTAGCTCCATGCACTACTAGGGCAATGTAGATAGACGTGTTGCGTACAATCAGTAGTCTCAGCTGTCTGCTATTAGTAAATATTAGTCCGTGAGAAACCTAAGGCAATATTTGCATGAAATTCTTCTGTTTACCACCCAGCCTACTCTTCTACTATTCCCTTTGCCTGCTCGCATTTCAACTATCCTGTGCCAGTGCTGCCCTGAACATTTTGCTGCAGCTCGTATATCCGATAGGTTAACACTTCGGCCTCAGGCTACATCATGTAAGGTTATCAAAGCCCATACCAGCATCTTGATGCCTTTCCCACCTCCACCACTACACAACCCAACAAAGGATCTCCAATAAACAAGCTCCAGATTTCAATTTGACAGCTTTCAGGATGCAACTTTGCTACACAGAACATGCATATAGAGTCATAAGTGCTAAGAAGTCCGGTCAGTTCTGCTCCCCTCTGCTGATATTGAGAGGTTGACTGCTGGATTTGATACGCCGGTGCCGCAGAGGACTAATAAATGCTTCTGCAGCAACGACCCGGGATTTGGATGGAAAGTACCGTTGGAATGGAAAGAAGCCAAAGTGCTTGTCCACGGGCATAGCGGAACCACCAGTTTCATCTTCAAATAACTCCCTTCCTCAGAGCCACAAAGTCAAATCTGAAATCATCTCGGCGGCGACCTCTGTACCCAGTACCATTGCCCGGAATATTTTCTGGAGAGGATTCTAAGACACTTCCGCCGACATACGACCCCCAAGAGCGAAGTTTGCTAGCCCGTATTGCCATTATTGATTTCGGCAAGGGATATTCTTGATCCTTGAATCTCCGGTGCAAGTTTTGTTGGCAATGGCGATTTACTATGCATGGTAGATTATATTGTGGGCCAGTGAGGGTTGAACGAGTCGAGGTCACCAACAATTTGTTGTAGAATAACATAGTAGTTCCGTAGACGAACCGGATCTTGAATTCCTGGTCCACTCGATGGTTCCACGTTGATACTGACTCTGTACTTCGAAAACTCTCCCACCCCCACACGCTGCTTCCATCTGTTTCCAGATTTTGAAGCCACCTGATCATTCAAACTCTTCCCACCGACAGTCAAAACCCTATTCTTTGATCGAGCCCTCATGCGATCGTTAACTCTGACGATCTGTTGGCTGTTAGCACCATCTCTACGCTATATACTCGCTCTATCTAGTTATAATAGTAGCCTAGAATAACCAAGTTCCTACGATATACGGAACCCTCATTCTTTGCTCTCTTGCGTCTACAGCGGAGATTCCCGTATTATCTAAGTGAACCCATGATTTTTGTAATTTGTACAGTTAGCGTACCAGACTACCGGAGAGAGTTTCGATTCGCGCCGAAGACTCGAGCTCGCATGAGCAGTCAGAAATCCGTTGCAATGGACGAATAGACGCTGCTTAGACGCATCCTTGGCTCGCACAACACGATCCTTCGCATTACTGCCGTCAAATCCCTGTATATATCGTCGATCTGAACAAGCCCACATTCTTTTCTCTGCCAAACTCAGGCCCGGTGTGGAAACGCTGTAAATGAGCGTGCAGCGACCAGGCAGTTGTTACCGGGTCTAATTTCCGCACTAGGCCAACACTCATTCGAGTGCGTGGGTCGTGGAAGAGCGGTTAGAAGGACCGCGAATGGATATCGAGTGATATCACATGAAATAGTGACTGCGGAATTCTTTTCCCCCCCTCCTTTCTCTCCGGATCTAATCAACCGTTTTATATGATCTCCTTACACCATATAACTGCAGTGCCTATACCACTCACAGGCCGTGAATTGCTTCACGCTTTACCTAAACGAGTAGAGAACGCTGGCCGGCAAGCGGGGATACCTATTTGCCGCGCTGAAAGGGTGGCTACGTTGTGCAGGCCCGCCGCACAGAACCCAGAGTCCGCGGCAAGCCAAGGGTGAGCGGAAAGTCAGAGGAATTCATGAGTTGATTCGAGAATGGGATATTGATGAGGCCCGGGAGGACTTGTTCCAGTTGGTGACATCTCCGGGGGATAAGTGGTACCTAGATCAATGTTTTCTTCCCCCCTGAACAGAATGATACGACTCCCGTAATACAAATTGTCCCAAGCAAGGGAAAGATAAAAATACCTATGCAATATACGCAAACTAGAAACAGGACCCACAATGGGACATGCATAGTTAAGAAGCTGCGCAGTAAGCGCTACATATTGGAGACAGTCGCGTTAAGAATGTGCCAAGGTGATCACTAGCTGGTTGCGAGCGGCCCCCTTGAGCGTATATTCACCTCATTACCGCGACAAGTAGAGTACATACCCGCTAACAAAACTAAACCTCTAGTATCAGGATCCACCCTTTCGGGAATCCCAAGTAAGGGCATGGCGCGAAGCAATATGCCGACAGGATGGTTCGGATGTTGGTGCGAAATGCACGATCCTGATTCGGATAATAATATCCCGCGTTCTATGCATTCATTGTGGAGCGTCGTGCTGCACTCGCGGCACTAGTTGGATCATTCTTAAGTATTGGTTGAGGCAATGAAAGTTCTGATCGACAGACAGTTGGCGATATGAACTTCCAGGGTATACGTAACAGTTCGGTAGATCAAACAGGGCCAACCGTCATTGAAGCCTCTAGGATCTCAGGTAGTACATCACTGGCCATGTCCAGGAAAGATGAGAGTAAGGGTGCATTCGAACAGACAACACTCTTGTTGACTCGTTTAAGAAAGGTATTGTCCTTGGCTCCCAAGAATGCATCCAGAGTGGGACACATAAAGAGCGCATCAAACGGGCTTTGGTCTCCGAATAGTCGACAACGGCCAGTCTAGATCTCATTGTACTCCAACATATTCCCACAAGTCCTAAAAGTATGGATGAGGTAGTTCGTATAGCTCTTTTGAGAATGCAATGCAACCTGCAGACAATTTGGAAATCGCCTTTCCCCCAAAGGTCGTACCGTAGACTGACGATTTAGTCGTACGACATACTAACCCATGACATGTGTCTGCCGTATATGCTAAGTATTGTATATATCTTTGGAATGAATAGTGACTTGTTGTAACCGTTACAATCTGTCATCTGCCATAAAGGGAGCTAAGAACATTATCGGGCATAAAACGCATAAAGCGGAATCGGATAGCAATATTCCGACTGGAGCGCATGTATCGTCTGAGCGCAAATACTTACTAGCGTTGTAAACAATCCACTACAAACCACCGCGGCAAATAACCTGTCGGAACCCTGATGAACTGCCGGCGCGTTGAACGAGTAATAATACGCCATTTGGGTATGATCGGTCTAGCAACAGGCCCATTCTGCAGGATGTCGTTGGTTCCTGCGGCTGTCCATCCAAGGAGGATTATTGCGATGCCGAGTATTTGTCCCTTACGATTTCTCCGCGTCCTCTTTCCAGCTTGATTGCCTTGATTCGCAGTACCCTATCTAGTGAGGGTAATTCACGACTTGATTCGATACTGAAAGTCTCCAGAGTCGGAAGAGTCCGCATATTTCACACCTGTTCCCTGATGATGCTCGCGCTGTCGTTCATTGAGCTACTCCTAGCTAGTATTGAAGCCAGAAATCTGCTGCAATAATCCATGAGAGCCAACCCAATCAGAAACCAGCGGTGGATAGAAGTTCCAGAGGTTTCATTTGCTGGGCGAGAAGTACTCGTTTGTGGCGCTGCATCTGCATTACTGCCCTGCTCTCATTACTCTGTGCTTCCAAACTTATCCTCAAGCACCAGCACTGGATACTACTGCATAAGACTACCATATACGTAGGTATCAAACCGGCTCGAGAGTTGCAGCGGTAACATGTTGACAGAAAAGGAAGGAATGAATAGGAAGAGTAAGACGTGAGTATGTAGCTGAATGGTGAAGTGCTGCAGTTGTATAGTTGCTCGAAAATAGACCGTGAGTTGTCCATATTCCAAATTGTCTAAGTTGTGTGGGGGTTTAAGTCGACTCCAGTCCAGTTAGTGATATCAACCGAATTGAGACTTTTTTATCCAGACGCATAAGGGCCGAACGATATTCCCTCTCGCTCTCCTTCTCCCTCTCTCATTGCCCGACACACCAACACCAACCGCAATCTTCGGTTTTGGTCGCTCCAGAGGTCCGTGCGCGTGCGGCCATTTGTTTCCAGATTCCAGAATCTGTTTCACTACACGTGACTGGTTCGGTTAGAGAAATGCTTTTAGCGTCAAAGCGCTAGCTACCACTAACTTAAGTACTGACTGCAGTCTCCGGCCGGTCTTCGAACGAGAGATGGAGATGAGATCCTTCACATCCTCTTCCATGAGGTGTTTTGACTGGTGAACGCCATCGCAAAGAAAAACACCTTAGTCGCCGACATGCGAGACATGACTACCGAGAACGTCATGTCCATTCCTCCTGCAAGCAGCATCCGATCGCAATGCCACTGGGCATGCAATAGCACTCGCACCGATCGACAGATGCGACGTAATGCTGGGCCAACACAACTCTCCGAATCCCTGCTGTTGCGCTGGTGATTACTGATTGATGTTCTGAGGACCCAGAGTGATAGATCATGTCGCAGCGCTCAAGGTTGGCTGTTCGTGCCAAACGAAATCAATGCTTACGACTCATTCATCACAAACTTGCTCGGTTCTGTGTGAGGGAAATTGAAGCGGCAGTGTGGGCTTCTTCTGCCGTCATTTGTTGTCATTGAAATTTGCAGCTGCGCAAACACATCAGTAGATGGCACAAGAACCAACGCGAACATAATGAATGCTGATTCTTTCAGTGATCAAATTAAATTATCAAACACATGCACAGAAAATCAGATACATTCGAGAACAGCACGCTCACAATACCACGCCCTCTCCTCACGCATGACACAGTTCTCCAAGTTTCAACCACTTGGAAGAAAACGTCTGCTAAAATCATCCCATCGCCACGACCCGGTTTATTCATAACAAGTGCAAGTCGAAAATCGGGATGCCCCGATAACTTTGACTTGCACTTGTTAAGAATTCGGCTTGCGGCCAATGGAGACGTATCTGTTCAATATTGTCAAATATTTGCGCTTATGAGGAAACTTTGAGGGCGCGTGATGAGACTCACAGTCCAATGTACGGCTTCAAGCTCTTATTGTCAAGATCCTGCTGGGCCCGTACTAGCAGAACTTCGATTTCATCTATACTCATCCCCAAGAACTCGGCGAACGGATACTGAACATAAGAGCTGAGTGCTTCTTTGTAGACTTCGTTGGCCGCTTCGCCGATCTCACGCTCCCGAGGAGCTACAACATCCATCGAAGCCACCAGTTAGCAGGAGTTCCACGCGGATACTGAAGTGAACCATCAAGATGGGGTAAGGGAGATGATGGATGGCCCAACTTTCGGGACCGGCCTTCCATTCCGCAGGGTGTTAATGGCAGGGCTATTACTCACTGCTAGGCCACCCGTTCATCGGTAGTTGGATCATCCGGCTCTCAACTTCTACCAACCCGGCCTCACGCATCATGGATTCCAAACGCATGGGAGCGCGAGCGTCCTTCTTACCCTCCATAGCAGTAGTATAGAGGCTAGTCAGTTGCCTAATAGCGTGATCATCGGTGATGGTTCCGTTATCGGATTGAACGAGATGATATCCTTCGGTGAACTGAAGCCAACCTCCTGGCTTGACAACACTATCAAATTATAAAGGATCAGCCAATCGCCAAGAACCAAAAGCAATGAAAATGAGCGGATGTCGACAATCGGCCAATTGGATTCAATGCAACACAGTATTTGACCTGTCCGAAGGGCAAGTGCGATTGATAGATCGCATGCCGTCAAGTCGTGATAAATAGCTTGTCGAGTAACCTGAAGGCTATTCGGGAGCTTGGAGTGTGAGGGGGAGCGCTCGCTTAGACCCTAGTTTTTCGAGGCCATCAAGGCAGCCGTGGCGCGGGGTGCAGAAATGGCTTGCAAGGGTGTTTTACATGCTGAGCGAGCGGTATTCTCTGCCAATGACAGGAAAAGTCAAGAACAGCAATGAAAGTTGGAGCATACCGAACACAGTCCTGGATATAGGACTGCCATCGGTCATGATTAATACCGGTGGCCACATTTCGAGAGTGCACAAGGTCGAATTCTTCCTGGAAAGTGAACGGCTCATTCAAATCATCGACCTATATTCCTTCAGATTATGCAACATTGAGTTTAACCGCCACGCTCAAGCGACCCACCTGCAGCCATAAATTCCGTGGGACTTCGTCAGGCCTCATATGGGGAGTAATGTCAACGCCAATAACCTGTTGCAACGATTAGAGAAATTGATTGCATATTCATGCTCTATATCAAAGAACACACCTGACAATTTGGATATTTTTCAGCAACGTCAAAACACCAGGCGCCAGAGCCATAACCGCAGTCCAAGATACGACCAGGGTTTTGAATGGGAGGAAAAATGAGCCTGTTGTTGAATACGAGCTGGAACATTTGGTGCTGTCTATCCAATCTGTCGCGCTCGCACTACAAATGAAGATCAGCATCAATCCGACTTAAAACACAGGTCCTATTGAGCACCTCATCGGCAGGAGTAAACGAGGTTCCCTTCTCTAATGCCAATTGCTGATATATCCTGCCATTGATTTCCACAGTCTGTTTATAGGTACTGAGGAGTGAAAATGTCTCCGATTCGGGGTTGCTGCTGTCGTCCGAATTGCTACTGTCGAGTCATCAGATATCACATCATCCAAATGTCGACGAGAGCATACCTCATCCTGTTGAGACGGTCTCGTTTTTCTGAGAAATTGGCGTGACGGGGTTGAGGAATTGGCGTTACTGGCAGTGATATGCGCTGGGGGTACTGAATTTGGCGGAAGGCTCTGAGGGAACTGCAGCACCTAATAATAAGGGTAGTAAGTCGTATTCGAGATTCGGCGAGGACGACAACATCCCATTTCAGTCTACTGCAGCTCTCTCTTTATAGTATTCCATTAACCACTGGTAAGTGGCTGGGCCATCTTGCCGCGATAACCCTTACATTCTGGTTCAGTCCTCCTTTACTAACCAATACAATGCGTCGGTTAAGTTGTAGGGTTGGAAAAAAATACGGACGTGGTGCAGTGGGTCCCTGTGAATTCTTTAGCAGACGTTTGGTAGCCTCCTTTCTCTGGGGAAAGCCGAATGTCTGTGCGCCGTCAGGACCTACCCAATTTGAGACTAAGCCCTGGAGCTATCGGAAATTTATTGCGGGATTTGTTCAAGGCTGGTCATGGTTCCGACGATTTGTTTTGTCCGGGGTCGCTCAGATCCAGCACCCAGGATCTCGGGTTGAATTTTGAGACGGAGAATATTTCAAATTCAGAGTTCTCTACATTTTGATTATACTTTGGGTGAATATCATGGCGAAGCCCTTCGTAACGGTGCACGAATATACACCAGGAATATTTCGCAGGGTTTCGACGATTGCATTGATAGCCTTGTTATCGGGTGTATTTCTATTTGACGGCATATCCTTCTTTGCACCCGGCAATTTGGTAGCGAGTTCGTAAGTAGACCTCTCCCCACGGACGACCACTACACTAATTATAAGTCTTTTAGGTTTTGGTAAACGATCCCATCATTCGGTTGCTCCTCTTCACAATTTGAATACTGTGACTCGGATTGTTGAGATCCCGAATCTTTCCATAGTGTCCTGCAAGAAAGCTTTAATTTTCCCTCCTGGGCATAAAAGGTGAAAGATCCCTGTCATTATCGTCGATTCTCACCACCACGAATGAATCAGACCAACGGAATCTGGCTGAAAATAGGCATGGCTTCGAATTACCAGGGCTTTAAACACAATTAGAAGCCTTAATTTGTCCGGTTTGTCCAGTTCGCTCATCCGAAAGTCTGAACGCTGAAAGCCAACACTCTATCACGAGCCATGAATATGCCATTTTTGGGTACCAGCCGATGCATTGGGGAAATTGCGAGGTTAAGAAAATCAGATGCAAGATGATCGTTCCTGGTTTCCCCGGCCTGCAGCTGATTCCTTCTCTTTCCTTCACCTGGATATCGGAGTCATGAGCACAAATGGGTGACAGGCTTGAGGATCGGCTATACGCCAACCTGTCAGCTTGGGGTTTCAGTGGGTTGCGATCTTTAGTTGGTTGAGTTTTTTGGTGTGGTGTCGATCTTTTTTTTGTATGGGGGAATCTCAGCCAGCTGAAGATCGCAAACTGTCTACTCTGCCCTATATCTGCAGATTTGGGGTGGGACCACAAGTGTTTGCAGTTCGAGTAATCATGTTTCTCAGCTGTTCATCCAACCTCTTAAACCGACAACTATGCAGCCGAATGGTAGGCTGCCAATCATCGACATATGGATCATGTCTTCTCTACACCTGTACGTTTTCGAGCCGCACGAAGGCATATCAACCGCATCTAGAGGACTTTACATGGTGTCGATATCGCATGCAGGGTATCCCCGGTTGCAAACGATGTCCTCTGGAACTACTGCAATTTCGCAATTTTTATTTCACCATGCATAAACCTTATACTGGCCGAATTCCTCCTCGTACAAAGTATCTGCCGATGGACGACCCCCCCCACGATCAGGCCTTGAGGGCTGTGATTGCAGAGAAATTCAACTTTGTGGATATATCGGTCTGCAATTATGGACACATGTCGTGTATTCAGAGAAATGAACCTCATGATCGAATTGATATCTGTAACGGAACTACCGGTGGAAATTTCAGAGGCTATCGGGTGGATGTACCTTCCTGCCTGAGACGAAGCTTTGGTTCTTGCATTGAGCATTCCGAGACCAGTCGTTCTTCCGGTTGTCGTCACCAAGGTTTGTCAGGCTGCAGATACTTAATACCAAGTAATCAACCCAAGCTGACGACAAAGCCATCGAGTGCGGACGAACGACCCAGTAAACCCAAAGCCTATGAAAACCATCCAGCTGAGCACCGTTACAACGCGTTAACGTGTATGAACCCACGGTGCATCTTATTAGCTTGCTAATTCTAGATCCTTCTTTCAGATCCGATGCAGGAATTACCTGGCAATAACAGCTAACGATCTAGCAGGGGGGGAGGAGAGCGAACGATGCACAGGTAGATATCTATGACTCTAGATGATAGCAGAATACCTACGATAAGTCGGATCGAATATTGTGCCAACGCATAATGAGAAGCATCATACATATCTACACCAAACGCCAAATATACACTTAAAAGCCGGTGACGAGGCCGCATGTCATTGATTGTGTTCGACGAACCTCAGTTTGAGCTCCTTCACTGAAATGATAGAAGCCGATTGGCAAGTGGCCCGTTGGGAGGAATTCCTCTGCAGCTAAACTGTTGAGCTGTGGTATCCGGGAAGAACTGTGCAGGAGGTTCTGACATCGTGACACCTGGGATACAAACGCCTGGGGGTCACGACTATTACGCACCTACCGCTTGCTGCTAGTTTGCTAGTTAAAAGGCCTGCAATGCATACCTGTCCGGGAGGTGCAGCTTCATCAACCCGTGGGAACGACCAGAAACAAGGCTTGTAACTCAAGGGTCACCTTCCTTAGTAAGCCCATGACGGCAAGGAATCGTACCCCTCTAATGTTCGACTCCTAGATACAGACTATACTGGTGGCAGCTGCCGTCCACCTCCTCACCCCCTCCGCCCCGTATTACTATATAGACGTTGACACATGTCTATTTAGTACCTACAGGCGTTTCGACTAATGCTGCTGTTGTGCGACTGCTCGCCAATTCGAAGTGCATTCTGCTAGCCTTCATATAGTAGCTCGAAGAGACCAAACGTCGACCCCCACATTATTCTTGACTACGAAAGGCTTTCCGGAACCGTAGCTTGCCTGCTCTCGGTATTTCCGATTGAACTGAAGCTTCGGTGTCATCAACGTTTACAGCCTTTCTTTCCCTGGCTGCCTCCGGGCCCCACACTACCATGTCGCCGAACACCTGGACCCGGGCGTATCCACTATACGGAAATCCCGTTAATTTTTGATACCTCGCATACAGTTTTGTAAAATCCTATTTACATTTTACTGACCAGAATTTCATGCTTTTTCCTGCGAGGACGGCACCGGGCGCCCGGCCTATTTTTCAGTTAAAGAAATCTGCTGTTGACTGCGTTAGTACTGTCAATATCGATCTGCAGTAGATCTTACCGGAACTCGTAGGTGAGAGTTCTGGAAAAAATAAGTGGGGCCAAAGGCCGCGGTCTCTCTAATGCTTTAATAGGTTGCCCTAATTCGGGTGAACTTCCATCCACCGAAATGATAGTAGAGTGCGCTTACAATACTGCTGTCTCGGCTTCTCCCTCCGTATTAATTGCAATTGGTCACTGCTCCGTCATCCGCAATTCCTAGGAAAGGGGCAGGACTTTCATGTGCCTAATTCAGTTTGGCAATGATATAACCAATGCCCGGAGGACGCCCTAAGCCGCGAAAATGATAAAACATTTATAGGTTGGGATATTTATGCCTTTTCTGAACCACTTGCATTGAACACTCTGTGCTTCTAGATAGGTAAACATTTCCTTTCAATCTTACGTTTTGTTTTCGGCAGCGGCGTTGCTATCGGTAAGTTCCGAGGACTGTATAAAACCCAACAAACTGCCCTTTGAGGTTGTTGATCCCAAGAGTTATCGTACCACCAACCGAATACCTGGGTCCCTTCCACCCTCCATCGAAAAAGAAAAACGTCAACCTTGCAATTACGACCGGTTGAAACATACCCATGACTTTGGTTCGGTGCCGCGGGGAAACAACGGTTGTTTTCCTATCCAGTTCGTCATCTGAACCATGTTAGCATGTATTTTTGGATGCCATTGTGCGCAGATGGATTGTGCGTAATACATAATACATATAATAGTAGACATGGCATATATATATAAGTATCCTGGCCATCACAAAAGGGGGTCATAGCAACTTATCAACGTGGGGTCGGCAGCTAGGAAGCGAGCGGCCGGTACCAGGCTGTCGGTATTTTTGGCACGAGAAACCGGTTAACCCAAGCTTTTGGGACACAACCACAACCGGGAGCTTGTTGTGGGCAGAAGATGGAATTGGGTGTTCAAGCACTTTCTGCGATCCGCATTATTGGGTCTATTGCGGGAGCTATCGAGAGAGCTGAGCAGCTTGTCCATTTCAAGTTTTTTCTACATATTATTCCTACTATTCCTTATTTTCGACTTTGTCTGCAATCCTGTGTACTTTTGTCCACCTGTGACCCCTTTACACTTTGTCCCCACTCAAGTGCCGTTGTACAAAAGCACGGTTAAAAAATTCATGTTGACACACTGATTTTATGCTAATTTCTGTGGAGGCCCGGTCTAGGTATGTTCTTACAACGTTGTGGAGTTCGGTTCTTGTCCTTTCAACCCTTGCTTTTTCACAACGGTACGTTTTAACTACCGTTGTGCAAATGCACGGCTGGAATATTAACTCGGTGCTGATGTGCCGAACCCGCGTTCAGGCAGGTAACTTACGCATACATTTTCGCATTTTTCTAATTTATTTATTTGAAATCCAGGTTAACAGAGTCGCTCTAGATCTAGGTCCTAGGTTTGACCAGCCGACCCCGAGCACGCGAGGAAAATGTGATATTCTTTTCCGTCTCCAAACAAAGAGCCGGTTTCCCCACCCCTGAGTCAAATACCCAAGTCTCAATATCTCCATCACAACATACTGTGCAGGTGCGAAATGAACTGGAGTGTTTCCTCATCCGGCGTATGCTCGGGGACCAAAGCTAAAACTTCTGTCTCGGCGCATCCGATGAGACTTGGTTCCAGAGAAGGTGAAGTTCCGGGGGTGGTGTGTCAATGAAATGCAAAGTATAGGCTTCAAACATGCTATGCACGCGGCAACCTGGAAGAAAGGACCCTGCGTACTAGGTATGTTCCTGGGCCTCCATAATGGACCTGCGGGCATGCGTTGCAGAAAGGTATCAGCTCCATCCATATGGTCATTGTTAAGGGTAACTGAAGACGCTCAGGGCACTTTCTAGCTCACGACCTTTTGGTGAGTGGTCCAGGTATCATGGACTTCAAAGTTGAAGCTCCAAAGATCAACTCCACCCGCGATGGCCAGCACTGGGGTTGGAGGCCTCCAGTGTGGCTCCAGGGTATTTTAACTGACTATAGCTAGTTAGTTTCTTTCAGGTTTAATTCCATGTGCAACTCATCACAAGGTTGGAAGGCCCCCAAGAACTCTGGTGATGGCAGTTTTTTGATAAGTTGCTCGGGCCGGCCCGTTCGAGACCTTAAGAATCTTTCAATGATGAGCTTTTCATAATTATACTTCATTGCCACGTGTTTGTAGACATGAATATCATTAGATAATGGTATTTTAAAACTGGTGTACTCTAACATTTGCCGTACTTCATCAACCAAACCTTGCCCTTAACCAAAAGAATGCCCCTTAATCCGAAAGACATCCCGCTGGCTAAGAGGATAGCTTTGGAAGTATCCGGTTCGGTGAGGGTAAAAGATGCAAATGTTAAATGTCAGTCGTAAGTACAGTCGCGGTAAGAAAGTGAGTGACCACCTGCGAGTGCAACACAAAATCGCCGCAAAGGAAAAGTGGGAGTTGATAGATTGGAAAAATATTAATGATATGATCCCTCTGACCGTTTTCATGATATTTATACTATACCTGTTATGGTATTGTTTTATTTTGCAGATCTAATTTCACCCTGTTTTCTTGCCAGAAAATTTCCATATCAAGTTAGTACTTTTACCATGAAATCTGCAAACAGCCAAGGGAATAGATGACATGCCAAAGAGCATTAAGATTGTAATTGATTAAGGAGGAGAGCGCACAAAAAAACAATGTAAAGTAATGCCGTTTTGTACTACAATTTTGTTGTGTGAAAACGGCGTTCGCAGGTGGTCACTCACTTTCTTACTGCGACTGTACATCACGCATCACTCGAGCACCATTCCACACTAGCCACCACCAAACCAACGGTGTCCGCTGCAGAGTTATGCAAGCAATTTTAAACCTCCAAATGAAGCCAATGGATTGAAGACTGGAAGCGTGTTAGACCAATGGCTCTCTTAAGCGATATCCGCACAGGTCACCGGTCGGTCGTTCGAGGACCGTGGTCGCGGCGATATTTGACGAATAGCATGCTATAGTTAACGAAGGGCCACAAATGAAGAGAAAATCGGATATTGCCCCTGGCTCTTGTCGATGATGTAAAGACCTCGTGGCCTAGCATAATAAGCGAGGCTGCTTCTTTTACGGATTACTAGAACACGTTAGTCTCAAAGAATTTTTCGGCATCTCGTCATGATGGAAGAAAGATGTGCATATGGGCAGGGTCAGAAACGAAATAAGACACCATTGGCGAAATAATTGGAATATATTAACAGGTGTGGGCGGTGAGCGGTGAGCGATCCCCTGCATCTATAACCAACACCCTGGTGTCCGCGGAAGAGGGATTTCTGGACTCCAAGCAAATTGGACACCGCAGCAAGCGATGAAATAGGAAAGTTACTTATACTGGGTACATTGATACGTTAGGTGTTGCTATATCTAGTTCTTGTTGTCCTTGCTGCGACATCATCCAATTGACATATTTCCAATTGGACAACGGATTTGGGCCCGTTCCCTGGTGCATGGGATAATAGAAAGTATATCGTATCCAGTAAATTTGTATCTCATTCTGAACAGGTAGTTACTGCCGAACCATAGACCAGAATTTAGCTTTAAAAGGCGGGGTATGCTGGCTTCTAGAAGAACGGAAACAATGCATGCCAAAACATGGAATATTCGGATTGCACAATGCTGACTCTTTAATCTAACAGGTAATGCTAGAACCATAGACGTATATTGTGCAAAAACTGTAGTGGTTGGGCAGCCGGGAATTCCCGATACGTTCAACGCTTCTTGTAAAGGGAGTAAGGGTAGAGGTTGGGGATCTCCCTCCACCTAGCCGGCCCATCCGGAGGGGGAGGGATAAATGGGCACTGCCATACTCTATATAGAGTGAATATAGTAGGTTAAAACAAACGCTTCTTGCCTGCAGTCGGCTTGTGGAATCAGCCGTTCTCACTTCATCTCGCCAACCTGGGTTCAGTAGTCTCTTGTTCCGCTGGGAGAGCCGGCTCCCAGGCAGCTGTGGTGGATGGGAGTAAATGGATGGAAATGAGAAGCTGAATCTGCATCCTAAAGGTGAGTGTACACATTATAAGATACCGAGCTCGAGTGAAGGTGTATGATTTCGTTGTGTTCCAATTTGTGTCCCATATGCAGGAATTCTATACATAGCACTCATGGGATCTTCTCTCCTAGCTCATTCCCGTACAGATGTGGTGAGTCCTTTTTTCTTCCATCATCGCTAATACAAACCACGCATAGGAGAGTGAGTCTTGAGCATGCTCGGGTTCACGGGGACATGTGACTTTCGAAATGCCCATGATCTGGAATGGTTCTTGCGTCATAGTGCGGGGATACGCACGCACGCCCGTGGATGACGGACGCAGTCTGCAGAGATTGACATGACCACTCTCCGGTTCTGTAATTGGCTCCAGTGACGATTACTTCACGATACAATCTATATCAGAGTTAGAGCACATGAGCTTTTGCTAATTGAGGAGTGGTAGCATTTCTCGACAACTTGATAACATTCATTACATTTCGTAATCCGTCTCCATCCCATCACTAGACTACTGCATCTGGACTCGAATCCAGCCACTTCCGGCAATTCCCCCCTCTCAGAAATTGCCGGAAAATGATCCCACCACCCAAACAACTTTATTCCAACCTCTTAGCGTGGTTCCATTACCGTGGGAATCCTTGTCTCAAATCGTAGGGTTAGATCTAGCACAAGGGCTGAACTCCCTAATAACGTCATTTGCTGACTTGATGGAGTAGGTACAAGAGCAGCAACTATATTGGACTGTAACAACCGAATGATGGCTAATGATGCAAGCTTGACCCAATGGTGGCAACGATAGTGAGATGTGATGCTGTTTCTAGCTTTTCCATCTACTACCCACTAACTTTCCATCGGGTAACACACGACAGCTTGGAGAAAAGTGTATGTCATAACACGGAGACAATTGGATGGCGGAATCGGGATGATGGCTTCCAACGATTAGCGACCTTTAGCCCCATCTTTTAATGTTAACTTTCTAGCGCTTTGAGGCTAATTCAAACTTGCTGACTTTGAATGGGAACTGCGAATAAACAATGCAGGTTTTAGGTAGGATTCTAAGCGGGGTACATGGAAACCCATGGCTTGAGTCCGTTCTCGGGTATATTTCATAAAATCACCAGTATTGATGGTGTACGCGTTGGTCATTAGAATACTTTGGCTCTTGCACTGAACAATACTTTCAAACTCTACTCCTGTGCTCTTTCATTCGCCATATGCAGCCAGCACCACGCAGAGCACCCGAGAAAGCAACTCTTCAACCTAAGGGCCAAAGGGCTCTATCTGGGACGTTATTTAAAAAGTTCTGTCAAAAAAATCCGGGATATGCGTTCTTTTATACATATGCCAGATAACCGGTGACAGTCACTGGTCACGTTGTTTACCTGGCCATCAAGGCCCAACATAATCACCAGATATCACTAGCCATTCCAAGTCCCGTGTCCCGTGTCCCGATTAAGATTGAACAATAACCTTACAAGTGAAATATTGAACTTATAATATACTTCTCTTGTAGCTTCTTGATCAAACATTAGCTTTGAGAGATACGCACCAGATATATAGTTAGGTTCTGTAGCGTGGTGACCTCGTTGTTTATTCATACTGTATGCACTCTTAATAGAGTATGACAGGACCCAAATATCCCCTCCGCCTCCGGGCTAGCCGGCTAGATGGCGGAGCTCCCCTCCGCTACCGCGTGGTGACCTCTCTCTGGAGACAATCGATCAAACATCCCGCCGCTCCCAAGAAATATGTTCTGTGACCCAAAAATTTGTCTGAATTTTAAGCAATACCCCTTCTAGCATTCAGTATGGTTATGGGAGTTTATCCAGATGGGTCGATTTAGACTGTAGACCTGGCTATACGTCTGAAACGAGAAACCTGTACCCAAATTCGGAGGACTCATATTAGTGATTTTAGGCAACCTAGGTGCTAATCACCATCATACACTTTCTCAAATGTTAATATCGGAAGATAAGGGTCGATAATTACGCTTATTTGCGTTGGTGAAGCTGTGAAGGTTCCGGAGGTCAAATATCGTGTCAACGCGAGATCATTCGATGCTTCCTTGTCAGGTATATACCTAGAGGTAACCCAGTTTTCTCTTTTTAGACGGATGGTAAGAGCGGATGTCCTCTGTCATTGTTTCGGCAGATTGGGTGTGGCGTTTGTTGTATGCGGGTTGTGGCACACTAATAGCCTTGCAAACGGGGCGAGCTGTCCCGGGACTTCGTCTAGGGACCTAGAACTCGGCTTCATGGGATCAGTCCAGTTGGGCATTCTCTATACTTCATTGTGCTATTTGAGTAGTATAGTGGGTTTGTTAAGGTCCGAACTGAGGCCAGAGGAGGCTGAGACGAATGGTGTTGAGACGATAATGGAGAGGCTGGAAGGAAACTCTGTCACGGTATTAATCTTTAGGGATGTGGTCACTAACCCCTGATCAAATGCAAACACACGAACATGCACCCCTCGAGACACCTCAACCTACAGCCCAGTACCAAATTATGACTGACATGTAGCTATCTCCTCGCTTATTTCATGTGTGATAAGTTCTATCAACCGATTGTATGGCCGTTAAGGTGGAGCCGGTACAAAGAGTTGAGGAAAAAGCTAAGGATAGATGTAGAGATGCGAAGCTGAGATCAGAGCAGAGGGTCCAGAGAACGCTCTGGTATAATTATTCTTGATGGCAGTCAGTGGAAAGTTCAACTTCACCGTAATTGATGGTGAGTGGTTGTGATAGTAATGCACATTCTAGTTAATTGATTTCATCATCTCCTCATCCAAGATACGGTGCCAATATTCGGACAGTCATAAATGATGGCATGAAAGTGACGGTTAAAAGTGACAGTCCGGAGCCACGCCGGACTAGAATGTCCCTGGTCAGCCAGTGGTACTAACTGAGATAACAATTGCAATTGAAAATACAGGCTTGTGGGATCCAGCATTCACAGAACCTCGAGCCTACCGATTTGAGTGGCATAAGATATGAGGCGGCTTAAAATCAGTTACAGGTCTGCCCCGTGTACTCAGTTTCACATTACAAAGCGTTTTCTACACTAAACATCACTCGACAATAACAGGTCAAAAAGGCAAAAGCTTTTTCCAAGAAGAATCATAGGAATGTGCGTCCTATGAGGGTTTTATCTAAGTTAATCTGGTTATTACTGTGAAATGGTTTTTTTTGTTTTAATCATACTGTATTCACTCTACTTAGAGTATGACAGTCCCTTAATCCCCTCCGCCTCCGGGCTGGCCGGCTAGATGGCGGAGCTCCACTCCTGCTACCCGTCGTCCCCTTTTGACTGTGAAATGGTGCTGGACTGTATTTTCTGACTGAATGCGCATGCGCGATGTAGGTCTTGATATACGTTCTTGGGAACAGAATATCCGGTCAGCTTGCAAACGGAAAGCTTATTTACCTAACTTAACAGTTATGTCATGGCGCTGTAGGTGACAGGCAACAGGATCGAAACCTGCTTGATCATTTACGGTGCTGTGAACACACGAGTGCTGACCGTGCTGTAAACACTGGGGTCATAGGCTCGAAACCTGCAGAGATTACTCTTTTGCTCTCCAGACACGTACTTATTGCTATATTCTGATTATGGATTGACTTATGTAATGCAGTTTACAGTACATGATCATGGTTATAAATGCCATGGATATATAAAAACTGATCACCTAGCCTAACTAGCAGGGTATGGTGCTATAAATTCCAGGTGACAGTCTCGAAATCTGCTCTAATCATCAATGTTGCAAAACTTAAAGGTCGCAGGCCAAAAACTTTCTCTGGCCAATCCAGTGCTATAAATACTGCGGTTTTAGACTAAAATCCTGCAGAGATTAATACTTTTGCTCCAGCAAATTCCATGTGAATACCGCTGTCTACGTATCCATGAAGTAGCTAGCGAGTTTTCTACAAACACTGCAAGCAAACCAGAACTATGGATTGTCTGGGGAATACCGCAGACGTGTACTATCACAATTAAGATTGCCCGTGGAACGATCACCAAAGGTTCTGTTGTCATCGTCTTTGTGCCGCCTGCACAATATCTTTGCCCATTTGTTTCTTGTGAAGCATTGGTAATTTCAATCGGCTTGTTCATGAACTTAAATTCTCAACTCACAAACAGGATATAAATATTGCAATCTATCCGCCGGGTTTTGCGAACCGATGAGACTGCTAATAGGACAGAACTATTGCATGTATACTTAGATCCTTCGTAGGACTTGCGGATATGGGCGTACAGTATTCAGCTGCGCTGAAGGTAGAGTACATTTGCGCTGAAGAGATTCTGCTAGAGGTGACTAGCTAAGTGCGCATATATGCGTGCGGATGCATACACAGACTCTTGTATATATGATGAGTATGGACTCCCACGATAGGTAGAAATCAACTATTCTCATCTCAAGTAATAGGAATAAGTTAAGGTCAAATCGAGTGATTGCTGTGATGGGGTTATCACATCGCTCGGACAGGTCACAGAACTATCGCGCCGGATATTACGGTATGGAACCGTGTACTGTATGCCGTGTGCTTGTATAGACGTGTACCTACAATTCCTAAGATCGTCGATGTTCGTGTTCATCTCCCAAGTGTTTCTGGGCAGTCAGTTTTTGCACTGCCTCTTCACGTGCAAGTAAGACATCACTGGACGTCCAGCAACAACTCCAAGTGATCATTATCCCCCGCACAGGTGAAACATCTGCAAACGGACCAAAAGGGTGCATCTATTGGTTGCGATTGATTGAACTTCAACATCGAATACAGCAACCGGCCGCCAATCACAACTCTCTCAACGGCTTGTGGACGTTTGCTGTATTTTTCAAGATGTGAGAGATTCGGATGTTCTAAACAACACCTGCCCCCTCTCGGAAGTGTAGGGCTATAGTGTTGAGTATATGCTTCATATGGGTGGCTGTGTATGAGCACACTAAAGTGATTCTAGCGGATTCGAATCATTTGATTCACATGAGTTTTCCACAAAACGTACATGTACATTGCCAGTCCATCAGATCTTCGAGTCTTCTATTCGGTGCTGTTCCTCAGTTCCAGATCTTCCACTTCCCCAATTCTAATCCTCTCCCAAGCTTGCTAGTGCTCGAAACTAGCAATATCGGGGTGTAGCGTAGGTGTTCTGGGGCGCTTGGCATTGCGAGACCCTGCTGTGTCAGGACAATCCGACTCTCCATCCCAATGGCAATATGTACCGTTGTAAAAAGGCACAGTAGAAAAATCCGTAATCTGTGTGTATTGACGCACCGCCAGAGCCGAAATTGACTTGAATTTGGTGTATGCTTGGTACTAATCTTGTGGAGGAACAGTCTTGGAACGTACCCGTGGCGTGTATTTTGGGTACTTCGGTTCTGGCAGTTTTCAACCCTTAATTTTTTCACTATGGTACCTACCCAGATTCTCACGTAGAGTACCAACAAAAGCCCCCTTTCCCCTCTCCCTCAAACAAGATCCCCATATTTCTACGTGTCAACAAATGCCCTCCTCTCCTTTCTGAAACAAGATTCCTATATTCCTACGTGTCAACAGATGCTCCCCTCCACCCAAAACATGATTCCCAGGCCATTCCCCCTCCTGCGCTCTCTTCGCATGCCCGCGTCGCGCC
>Ga0307512_10001722_pt1 | contig 29873 bp, 24 predicted proteins | sample 14_EM_MG_FD_200267 | JGI IMG/M metagenome (GOLD analysis project Ga0307512, IMG submission 200267) | Populus trichocarpa ectomycorrhiza microbial communities from riparian zone in the Pacific Northwest, United States - 14_EM | ecosystem: Host-associated > Plants > Roots > Unclassified | place... | reverse complement strand
TGCATCTCCAAACTCGACCGATCACGGCCTCCAAGTGCATCTCCAAACTCGATCGATCACGGCCTCCAAGTGCATCTCCAAACTCGACCGATCACGGCCTCCAAGTGCAGCTCTCAGTTCACTCAATCTCGGCCTCCAATTGCATCTCCAAACTCGCTCGATCACGGCCTCAAAGTGCATCTCTGAGTTCACTCGACCTCAGCCTCCAATTGCATCTCCAAACTCGCTCGATCACGGCCTCGGAGTGTATCTCTGAGTTGTAGATTGGTAGCTATAATGATAAATAGATACATAGATGAGAATACAACCTGAATACATGAGTTTTAAAAATCGTTGCACGATTAGTAGTAGCTATGAGTTCCAGGCGCACCAGCAGCGTTCCCAAAGAAGATGTTGCTTTTCCCAGAATGCTCTACTGTGATTCGAGGTGCTCCCAGACGCTCACAGGTTTGTCGCTGCGCTCCCAGGCGCTCTGCTATGCAATGCAACCCGTCGCCTGGGCGACAGGCAGCCTGTAATTCTCCGTCAGAGGGTAGGAGGTTCCGTCAGAGCCGTCCGAGCCGTCCGGAACACCCGGGTGTTTCAGACGGAAACCAGGGTTGTTGCTGATGTTCGCGCTGTTCAATCATATTACTCAGCCAGTACTGTAACGTCCAGGCAACAATAGACAATGGATTCGGTACTTCCTGAATCTGTATTGAATGGCCGCTGGAGTGTTGAACATGTTGCGAAGAACCTTTCGAGACAATTGATTGATTGAGTCCAGATCTAGGATGTCACCTAGCCTATATTGTCGCTGCGAGCCCTAACCCCAGCCACCTGATGACGTACTCTCCAAAGACTTGGTCTAACAAAACTGTACCAAAATTCTCTAATACCAATAACAACTCAGACTAACCCCGGAAGAAATAAAGATCCAAACATAATCAACGTGCAGTCTGCAAGCAGAAGAGTGCTATCCAGCGAGATATTCATGCCACCCGGTTGTAGGCTCACGTTTGTTGTCAATGGGTATTCAGGTTAGAGATATGAGAGACACTGACAGTGCCGAGGAGGGATGGATAAACGCTTTCGAAAATGAATTTGACTTGGCACACAGTTGATAGGCTAGGCAGCAGCGCCGATAAGTGGAGTAGCCGCTCCACTCTTCATCCCATTGACCAATATATTATTCTTGGACTGCCACTGTTTCTGATATTGTGACTACTGGCCAGTTGTAGCAGGCATTGTATGGCAGTTAGGTAGAAAACAATGCGGGTACCAAATGGAATTCTGGCCATACGAGAGTACGAATTCTACCGCCAGTGATGGCGCTAGGAAAGTCCTCCACGAAGGATATATATACTCCACACTCCCAATATAATGTTGCGAAGGCCAGCAGCAGTACCACACAGTCAATTACAATGGGTCTGTGAGTTTGATTCATCTACCCAATCCCTGGGCCACACAGTAAACTACAATGGTTCGATGACATTGATTCGTCCATTCCAATCACATGGCCCAGTTGTGTGTTAACTATGCGAATCGATAGTGGTGGCAATGGGTTGAGGTAACTTGGCTGCGGTCCAGGTTCGGACCGCAAAAACGGTTCAGTTGGGTCCCAGTCCCATCCAAAAACCCAACTCGCATCATTGTGGTGGGCCAAACCCGTACCTGTACCCATTCAGTCGCAGGTTTTGCCTGGTTAGGCCAGACCAGTCGGTTCCAATCACTGGTTGCGCTTTTCGGGTTGTTCTATTCATGGTCGCAATCAGATAACGTACTGTTAATCGCTAAATATTGACTTTGGTAAGTTATTGTCCTTGTTTGATGTATTGTCGGCCTTTATAATCGAAAAAAGACAGACACACACCTTGCCCTAGCCTGAAGATGAGTGTCAATGGAGCGTCAATGATTTTCGGTCTTGCATCTTGGGTGAACTGAGTGGTGATTGGTTGCAGCCATTCATAAATGAGGTATAGGCTGCCTGTATAGGCAAAAGAGAAAGCAACACGCTCGCTGTCCAATTCTGAAAATGAGCATCAACAGTGCGTCCAGGAATTATGGTCTTGTAAATCAGGTAACTATTAAGAGACTTGGTCTCTGTGATATATAATAAAAGTATCGGCTGCCTTTCTGGGGAAAAACCCGAGCGACATCCTCGCTACTATCTCCTATCAATAAGTGTCGCCAGACTGTCAATGATTATTGGTCTTGTAAGACAGATAATCAAAAAGTGATTTGTTCATTGGTATAAATAATCAAACAATAAGCGTCAATTATAGGGAAACGAGAAACTGACACGTGCCCTACCTAATCTTGTAAGTGAGTGTCAACAGAGCATCAACGACAATTGGCCTTGCATCATGGTTGTTGGAAGTGTGATGTGGGCGTCATTGTCTATATAAGCAGTTTTGACTGTTTTTATAGGCTAAAATGCTCATGAATAAGTAGTTGCAGCTTTGTAACTGAAATAAGTGATCACTGGCCAGGAGGCTGTCCTGGGAAAATATCTTCCTTATCTGTCTACAAAGGCTGCCAACTCCTTGATTATAGATGTCGGCGATCAAGCACCACTTAGATTACCCAAGATGCAAGACCATAAATCATTCACACTCCATTGATGCTTGTTTTCAAGGATGGGTGGAGAGCGTGTCGCTTTCTCTTTCACCTATCATGGTGGCCAATACTCTGACTAGGCATAACACCAAATAAATCACTTTGTAGTTACCTGACTTACAAGACCAAAAATCGTTGACGCGCTGTGGACGCTCATTGTGCCACAAGCATAGCCACAATACGCCACCATTTTATGTGTCGTAAGATGCGCTTAATGGAATTCAGGCAGCCTTTCTATTGTCTTCATGTACTTTCTCCTTGATCACTACATTGTTCTTTAATAATACATATAAATATATCCTTTAAAATATACTTTAAAGTGTCTGGTAATTGTAGATAGTAATACATTCAAAAATGCCGTTTCTTTCTATCAATGCTCATCTCTACTTGCAGGTTCACTCAGTAGGCTGCTCTCGTCTGCAAAATCGATGTCAGCTGCATTACCATGCAGCAGATACTGCACTAACCAGTTGATATTCCTTAATCAGTCAGCAAATCTGGAATACAATATTTATCACGCTTGCTGTCCTTCACATACCCCTCAAGATCCAAAAATTGCGCATTGGGAAGAGGCGTAGGTATATAGACATATCTGGGTGGCAATCCTTCGATTTGGGAACGTTGAGCTCCCTCATGCCCACCGGGTGGTGCAAGTGGCGTTCCAGGCAGAGATGACATCAGTTTTGGTGTCGGCGGTCAATATCAGTCTGGTGGTGGTGCACTCATTCCATTGCCCCTTTGGCGGGTCACAAGATACTGTGGTGTGCCATTTTGGCAAGGAATGCAGCCATCTCTTCGATTATCACGAACCATAGCCAGGTGTCTTGCTATCACAGCCTTGCCATTTCTATGCCCAGGACACTCAACTTCTCGCTTCCACTCTTCTTGGACTTCGGGGCGAAGATTCCTCATCAGGTACTGGGGTTCCTGTATTGTGGCACGCAAAACCTTTAGTTGGCAATTTTGGCCACATTCTAGGCCAGGCTCACGTCCAACTGTTCTAGCTGTACCCAACTTCCTTGCCTTGGCATAGTTGCAGACATGTTGAAACCCAAAAAGAAATTAGTTGCTGCTTCCAAAATGAGAATCGGCTATTTCCTCTACCATATATGCTCCTGTAGCCTCATCTAAAGTGTTTAAAGATCATTTATTCCACTCTGGGTACACTTATCATGAAATTTATCGACGAAAATCCCAGAACTGATTACATCATAATGTTGCATCTCGCAGACTGTGCGGAGAGATGGCTTCGCGAACTATGGAAGATGCTCATTACGGGCAGCTATAAATTGGTCACATAGCTCTTTACCTGCAACAGCTGTACATTGTACAGTTAGTTGACGGCCATCTACTTCAATATTGATTTACCCACATCCAATCGCATGCTGCATCTTATTCTTACAGCATCCGGTGTTACGGACCTTTTCTAAATGTGTGTCCCAGGTTATATTTCAGGTGGCTGCATTGGCAGTGTCATGGTGCACTAACTGCTGTCTGCGTTGTTGCTGGGTCCCAGTGGGTGGCACAGTAGATGAAGCGCCTGTTGGTCGGCTCAATTCATATCCGCTCCCACCTTGCTTAGGCGTTTGTGGAGCCATGACTTGCGTTTGTGGAAGAGGAGAGGAAGATGATAAAGAAGAAGTGGGAAGTCCTGAGGAATATATATTAATCTTCGATTCAAAATCGAATGTGTAATATCCGACATGCACATTCTACTCAAGATGAATCCGACTGGGTATAGATGCAGGTTGGAGAGTTTTCCAACTGTCCCGTGATTTGCAGTAAGTAGGTCTGATGTTGTTGGCTTATTTACATGGATAAATAGAGGTGAATGACAGCTGAAATCCCATGTTTGTAACATTTAAAAAGGAAATTTTCAGACAGAATGGACGTCTGTTCATGTTTGTCTCAAGTAATCTCCGAGTTCTTACATGATACAAATCCGCAAAATCAAGTCAGGTTGTATGGTTAGGATGAATATTCGCAATGTAGTGACCGTCAAAACGCAGGTTTTGCTTTCTTGAAGTTCATCAAACATAGCAACCTTTCCATAAAATCTGCAGCTTCCCTGCATATGATCCATATATCACAATATCCAACATCTCGTCCAAGAACATAGTCAACACAAAATACAATGCCCAAAGCTCCGGAAATGAACCTTTCGCCAGTCCCAGCGGGCAAATACGTCACATCAACAAAGCGATCAACTCGACGATGTCATGAAGCTAATGAAGGCATGAGCGATTTGGAAGAAGAAAAGATCCGAGCCCTTGGAGCATTCGGCCACATCCGACATTGAAAGTAGCTCCCGCTGGAGAAACAACGAGAAACACGTTTTTTAAGCCACCAAGAGAAAGTGAAATGGATTGAGGATTATATCGATAGAGACACCGCTGTGGCAAGAAACTGAGTTGAAGATGTAGAGACAGCAATTATGCAAAAGCAGGAAGATATGTGAAATGCTGAACATGCAGGATCAACAACCAGAAAGCCTGAAAAAACAGTTCAGGAGATATTGAATACTATTGCAGGCAGTCTGAGCGATCTTGCAAGTTCCGACAATGAGGAAGATGGGGAAGATGACGAAAATCATGAAGAAGATACAGAGCCGGGCAAGCAGAGCCAAGATGAAGAACCCGGCAGGGTGATGGACGCACTCTCTAAAACGGTACAGCAGCACCTGGCGAGTTGTCGGCAGAAGCAGATGAGGTTTGACCAATTGACTCAACAGGGATGGCAGGACGAGGCCAACAACTGCCGTGAGATAGATATGACATACCCGACAGCCGAATTGAACATTCTGGCAGTGATTGAACTGCACACGGACAAGGTTGCAGCCACTCTAGCACCAACAGCTGTGGCAGAGCATATAGACAATCTCGATGTCGTGATGGGATAATCGCTAATGCCACATGGGACATCTCACCCAGGAAGTGGTCATATAATGCTAGGTTCCAGGAAACCATAGTCACACAGATGCATAGCATCTGTCCCAACCAACACAGCACCTGATTGGTCACTACTAATGACAGCCAAGCCCACTAAACCGGTAAACTTTTGCCCCAGCATATACCCTCCCTAGCTCATCACCTTATACGAATAGCTTTCGGATGAGGATTTGGTGACGGCTAAATTTTCGCCTCACCAAAAGAGAAGCAAATTGCTGTTGTTGACGAAATGAATCTTCGAAAGGAAATTTGTGTACCTATTTCGCTATGTGGCAGCTTTTTCTTGATTCCAGTGACCGAATTATAAAACATGATAATTCTTCTTTGCCTGTGCAAGGGTTGTACAGGCCATGCGAAAGTTCTGGACTCCAAATCAAATTGATAGACGACAAACGAACTTGATATCGTCCTCCCTATTAGTATTAGCTGAGAAAGCAAAACCTAAATTACAGACGAAAATAACTACCAAAATTTAAATCAGTAATGTTATACAATTCATAAAAAACGTGTCAATGCCCATTGCAAACCTGTATGAATTGCGACCGTCATGCTGCATTCATCCATGCATCAAACTGCATAACTCTCTGGTCAGACCTGGTGTACATTGTCAAGATTTTGAAAATTGCGTATAGTAGGTCATGGCAATCGAGCAGAAGGAGCTGGATGTGGAAGGGTCAGAAAGTCAGGCAGTACATGTCGAAAACTTGTCGATGGATCTACATGCCATAAATTTCCGGCCGAAAGCACTGGAACCTGATAGGTCAATATCATTGATCACTCAGATGACGTGGAAGGTGGGGGATCAGATATTGAAAGGCCTCGAACCATTTGAATGAAAATGATTATATATAGAAATGATATATTAGCTGTCAATAATGACTATATGCATTTATGCATACAGTTGTTGAGAATACAACGACTGTTAGTATGTCTTTAAGGTGAGCGTCAATGGAGCGTCAACAATTCATAGTCTTACACTTTAGGCCATCAAAGGGCTGCATAGTCAGATCCTTCCAAATTGAAAGTTTTGGCCATCTTTATAGGTAAAAAGAAAAGCGACCCACTTGTTGCCCCATCCTAAGAATGAGTGTCAAAGGAACATCATCAATTTTTGGTCTTGCATCTTGGATAATCTAAGAGTTATGCAATGGGATTAACCCATAATCGAAGTACTGGACACTGTGCTGCACAAAAATCCTAGTAAAAATATTGCAACTGCATCAACAATGAGCGTCAACGGTGCATCCACAGTGTTTGGGAGGGCTCAGTAAGCTCCATAGCAACAAACTGCATTGAATTATTCATAAATTGTGTTTTTAATAGTCAGTCTTTGCAATATCTCTGTGTATACAACTTCACAAATATGCATGCAATGTCTCACAGGTTTTACTTTTTTCTTGCTCATAGCTCTAGAGTCAATATTGAAGAACCAGCATTCTACTTTACTAAAATGTAACTTTTGACAGTCTCTCAAATCAAATTACACAGCTATCAGATTCCTATCGTGATGTCGAATTTACAATCTTTAAGTACCCTGATGCCAGAAGTAATTGATATCTTCAAAAAATAAATGTGTCTTTATTCGTGATTTGAGTGACCTTACTTTATAAGTCATATTTGCTGTTTGGTGGGCTTCAATTAATGTTGGCTTGAAGCATTCTATTGCATGCAATAATTCTAGACATGCGCCTTTGTGGCATTTCCATTTGCACTGAAGAATTGAGGTGACCAGCAGCCCTGGCATTATATGTATTGTTTGTCATCAAGTTCTTTGCCATGCATTAGAACATGTGACAGGCTCAATGGGGAAACACTTGCTGCCAAGAGCACACATCGCCAAGTCGAACAAATTAACAGAGTTGGAAGTTACTCAATTGACTAATTCAATGGTCAATGAAACAGCTTTGGCCATCCTGAAGTGAGATGGAAGGTGAGAAATATCCATAGTAAGTTCCCAAAGGAAATTCGTAATCGACATTTGGGTTTCATCTAAACATACAGCATTGACACACAAAACGCTCCAAACAGGCAGCTAAGGACTTGGTAACTGCCAAATTTCACCAAGATACCTGGAATCACTACCTCACATCATGATTTGTTTCAGCTCATGTTCCATGCAACGCTTTATCCAACCTAGAGCTACAACGGTCATATCTTGCATTATGCCATGAGCTCATGCTACCATCCACCCACATCCTTAGTGACATTTGCCTGAGGTAATTCTGGCTGACAGTGGATGCAATTAACAAGCACTATTCATCAAGAAATAAGGTTGGTTGAGCTGCAGACAGCTGGACATAAACGAACAAATTAGCCATAATGCCAGTCATTCCTTACTGGATGGATCGAAATTGGGCATTGTGACAAGTAAAACTCACTTTCGATGATGTTGATAGCTTATTCCTTTCCCATTTTAACAGCTAATTAAGGATAATTGGTCAAGTGTAAACATACTGGAGCGAGGCTGGCTGTACATATGAAGGAAGTTCATAATGGTTTCGAGCTTACCGATGGCTGTTTACATGGATTTACACCTGCTATCTCTTCCCCAAACTACTTGATGACTCGAGAACTACAATCAACCCTTGTGGCCTCCGGAATCGAGTGGCCTGCATTGAGAAACCACATACCATGTTTTTGGATTAAATTCAAAACAAAAGAGCCCATGACATTCAGCGTGCTGTAGGTGCATTCATGAGGAGTCTTGGTGTAAGATGCCACACTAAGTCTTGGGAAACCCATGAGCGTAAGAAGCAATTTGGAGAGGGTGAAAGAATAGACATTGGGAAGAGTCAAAGACTTCGAAAAGAGGGCAATGCTAGAATCAACAAGGTGTCCGCCATGAGACCAGGTTTAGCAAAGATAATTGAGAAACTAGGTAATTTAAGAAATTTTGAAACTCCTGAAACTGATCTTCATATAGCGCCAAATGCTGGCTGGATTGATTTCGCTGACACAGGGTTGTCAAGACTGGTTCATTGACAGTCAAGAAGCCAAAGTATGAATTGCAGTACTCCCAATTATGAATGTGAAAAGAGAGTGGAAATCAACATTGCAGTTGCTTGAGCGAGCCTAACGCTCGTGAGAATTCACCCACGAGTGGCTGAAGAATCCCTCACAAAGTGATTGCTGGCCACTCTTGACGACACAGGATGGATGGACCATCATCTAGTACATCATGGATGATTTCAGGGGATTCCAATACTGCAACCTGTGGATGTCGAAAAGGCATACAGTTACTCTGCATCACATTATCACTGTCTACAATGACATCTTCAATCATATGGATGGCATTTTGCAAGCTTTTGGCAAGAAGAAGACTCAATGGATGGAAGACTTATACTTCACCGTGAAGTTTGCGCTACAGATGGTGTCCAAACATTATGCTCCAGATACTCCAACCACGGGTATGCTTGACATTATGACACACATCCTTGATCCTTTCTGGAAGTTGCAATCGTTTAGGAAGTGGGACAAGAGAATGCATAATATTCCTGAGGACGAGATTTCTTTTGCTACCCAATACCAAGCAGTGTTTCTGAAGTATGTGGACAATAAATACTGTGCCAAGCATACACTTTTGCCCATCATTAAACCTGAAAGTGTACCGAGCAACAATCTCTTCCTCTCCACAGCGACTTCGGGCTCTGGTCGATCTTCATTTGTTCCATATGATTTGTCCACCGATGATGAAGAATACTGAATGCGGAAGGATGTGGCTGCGATGATGCCCGGACGAAGTGATCACGCAGCACACTTGTTCACACCTGCCAGGCTCTATTTGAATTTCTTGTCTCATTCTCCCAAGGACTGGGCGCAGGATAATCCGAATCTTTATGATTACCACTCCGACCCCACACTGATTAGCAGTACATCTTCCATACTGGATATATCTGACTGCTGGCGGCAACAAGATTACACAAACTCAAAGTGCACCAATTTCACTAATGTAGCACGCGATAGATTCTCTATCATACCACATGGTGTCGGAGTGCAGGCCAGTCTTTCCCTTGGGCGGGATGATTTCGGCTGGGGGCAGTCAAAAATCACAGGTGGGACCTTTCGTGAACAATGGATCGTAAGGCAGTATGCTCAAGCCAATATTGGGATTTCGGCATGAGATGACCGAGCATAGGATACGATGATAACTGAAAACGACTTGGAAATGAAAAGAGTCAGAGGACAGCACATTGTACAGAATGGCCAAGGTCCACGACTTTTCGGAGATGTGGCAGGGCAGCCAAAACATACATGATACACAGAAGGAATCTGGCGGTCAAAACAATCAAAGGACAGCCATAGGATTCATTTGATATATTGAAGAGATCATCAAAGCATCCTGGTCAAACTTTCAACATGATGGTGTGGCTGCATTTAAATTGTCGCAAAGGACAACTTTGGCATCAGCATTCTCTGCAAAGGTGATCCCTGGAGGTCGAACCCATGTATTGAATGCCCGATGTCTAAAATAATCCACCGTCATTCAGCCCACAGTGATGGGGATAGTGCACCTGAACGCCTTTTGGACACTAAAAATTGGCATGTCTGGAATGGTGACTTGGATAATGCAAATGAGAGTGAAGATGACTGGGAGGCTGTTGATGAATCCGGTATAGTGCTGGACAGTGGCATGGAGGAGCCGGGGAGCCCCGGGCAGCAGGATGTAATTGCCTCACCGAATGTTCCTGAATTGATTTGGCCGACATGGAGGTAGAAGAAAATGCCTGATATGTTGTTGATGATGCTCAATCCAATGAAAACGAGCAGGAATAAGGGAAACAAGAAAAAGTAGCACAAAATGTGTCAAATTATTGTCACAAGGATCATTATGTTGCTTGACCGAGCATTTCATTGAGAGAAATTTTCAGGGAGATTTGTGAGGAGTCACCTGTCAATATTGCTTGATAAACAGCAGTACCATGGGCAAAATGAATCATTTATCACAATATATACATTGTAATTCAATCAGAGCGACCAGTGCAAGAATATTACTAGGCTCAGCTTTGCCAAAGGGCCGAGTCTTAATCTGTCAGAAAGGCAACAAATAAGATCAAATAATTATGGATACAATTATCGATGGCAGCAGATGTTGCATTGACAATACATTGAAATGAGTGTCAACGGAGCGTCAATGATTTTTGGTCTTCTAAGTAAGGTAATTGAAAAGTGATTTGGTTGCTGATATGCATAACCAACATATTGGAAGCCACTATAGGCAAATCAGTAAGCGCCTTGATCACTGCCCCATTCTGAAAATGAGCATTATCATAACATCAACAATTTTTGACTTTGATTGTTGGGTAATCTAAGTGAGGATTGGTTGCAGAGATCTATAAATGAGGTAGTGGCCGCCTTTAGGGGCAAAAACAAAACCGACACACTGCCTACCTCATCCTGAAAATGAGCATCAACGGAGCACCAATGATTTCTGGTTTTGCATCTTTGGTAATCTAAGTGTTGCTTTGTGGCAATAATTCATATACAAATTAATGGCGGCATTTTCTGTCAAAACAGTGCATGACATCTATGTTACCCCATCATGAAGATGAGCGTCAACGGAGAATCAACATTGTTTGTTATTCCATATTGGATAATCAAGACATCGCACGGATATTTGAGCTCATAACAGAACTATTGACCATCTTCATTGGGAAAAATACAAAATATACAAGGAAAAACACGGATGCCAAAATAATCGATATTGCAAACTGCAAAACATCCAAAAAGCGATTATTGGATGTTGAATATGTGATTTTGATAAAATACTATTATCAAACAGCAAAAACAAGAGTGTTATATGAATCTACAGATGGATCCACTACACAACCCGCGAACAACCCACCCAATTCAGACAGGGTGGGAGATTTCCATTGAACCATACCCAAATCGACAGTTCTGGTGTATCGAGAACCTGGACTGTCAATTGGGAAACGGTTCAGTTTCATCACGGACCTGGACCCAAAGTGACTGTTTGGAACTGTTACTAACACTACAATTGAGCACAACTCGGCTCTGACAAGGTTGCACAAACAGGTTGCTCTCACAAGGTTGCTCTCACAAGGTCGCTCTCACAAGGTCGCTCTCACAAGGTCGCTCTCACAAGGTCTATCTCACAAGGTCGCTCTCACAAGGTCGCTCTCACAAGGTTGCTCTCACACGGTCGCTCCCACAAGGTCGCCCTGACAAGGTCACTCAGACTGGTTGTTGTGACAGGTTGCTCTGAGAAGTACATCGTACTCATCTAACAAGCACAGAGCCAATTGGATATCGCCCACACTAACTACTGACTCTACTATACATTCAGGAACACTTGTGGTCATGAACTGGATTTGGGATAAGAGCGGCCTGCAGGGTCCAACCAAACCTTTCTCAAGTGCTTTTGTAGGGATATAGGGCCCTACCCACTAACCAACACAAACTACTACCTGCAGGGATATGTATCATCCAACATGGAACCGGGCAAGTTACCTCCTGAACATTTGTAGGTACCTACTCCTGTACACTAGAGAGCTGCGCCGCACATCCCATCGACCTCCAACCATGTGCAGTTTCACAATGCTATACTACTTGCAATACATTATTCGAATTATAAGCCCTTCATTTGGTGCACTCTCAGGTTGGGTCAGCGGCCATTGCCCAGGGAGCACCAGTGAAGGGATCTGGCTGGACATGTGAGAGTGCAGCATTGGTGAATGTTTCCCTCCCTTTGACTGGCATAGCAGTGAACACCATACTGTGCCGTATCATGATCCACCTGTGTGGTGGGATCCGCACAGCAAGATCCCCTAGTGGTTGCAGGAGAATGGTCCCATAGTGTGGTCCAACATAGGGGATTGTGGGCAAGAATATAGTCAGGAAGATTGGCAGATTACTGAAACTTCACAAAGAGGTATAATATCAATTCTAACTTATGGAACCCATAAAACTTACTCTGAACATGGGGAAGTCCAGTATAACTTTGACTCTGACATGGGAGACCCAACATATACAGTATAACTCTGCCAATTTCCGAAACTCTGACAACCACCCTACTCTGATACAGGAAGCAACCCCACCTGTAATACAGCATTACTCCAACTTTGACTCAGGAAACCAAACATATACAGTATAACTTCAACTGTGAGAATTTCCCTAACTGTGACAACCACTCTACGCTGATATGGCAGGCACCGTCAATGAGAATATGGCATTGCTTCAACTTTGACTCGGGAGAACCCAACATATATGGTATTACTTCGACACTGGGAATTACATTAACTCTGACAATTCTGCTAACTCTGAAAATCTCCCTTCTCTGATATGTGAAGCAACCCCACCTATAATACAGCATTACTTCAACTTTGACTTGGGAGAACCCAATGTATATGGTATAACTTTGACTCTGACAATTACACTAACTCTGACAATTTCCATAACCCTGACAACCACCCTACTCTGATATGGCAAGCAACCCCACCAATAGTCTGGCATTACTTCAACTGTGACTTGGAAGACGCAACGTACATGGTATAACTTTGACTCTGACAATCACCCTAACTCTGACAATCACCCTAACTCTGACAATCACCCTAACTCTGACAATCACCCTAACTCTGACAATCACCCTAACTGACAACTACCCTACTCTGACACTGGAAGCGACCTCGCCTATATGGAAATTACCTCAACTCTGACATGCAAGAGCCAACATATATGGTATATTGTCACCTCTTACTATGAACTTGATTCTGACACATTTGCAGCATATCTTCAAATGTCTCATGGACCATAACTCTGACACAAGAACCAATATTATTGGGTCTATTGTCAACTCTGACAAGGTTGTTTTGGGGTGACAGCAGATAAAAATGCACTATATCATAGAAAGTGATGATCCGTGGATTCCATGTACATGCAAAGCTGATACACCCAACGCGAACTCACACAGCAACATACAATGCACACAATGCCAAATGGAATCATATCTGGCAGCAGCGCCTGCAACCGTTCTTGAAAATCCGAACTCAGCAGTGGCCGCACTGAACATTATCCCATTTGCAGTTTCCTGGGCAACAGCAGCCACAAATAATCATTAAAACTCCGGGGCCAGTAGCCGTGGGACTCAGTCGAATGAATATGGCCGACAACACCACCAATCCAGTGACCACAATGGTGGTATCGAGAGCTCGGAAAACCACCAGCTAGGTGGTTGTTCTGATGATGCCGATGAACCACAATCACCAAGTCGAAGGACTTGCATAGAATATAGCTGTCGTTATTCTTCCAGTGTGAATGACCAAGGAGGGGTATTGACACATCCAGTTCGACATTTGTGTCTGACTGACAATATCTAGGTGCAAACACCTAGCCATTCCAGTAGCCAGCAACGGGTTTGTAGGAGCAGAAATGACGATCGATCCTTTCAACTGACTACGTCTAGTTGCGAACACCTAGTTTGTCCGACAACCAACAGCAGGTAAGTAGAAGTAGACATCCCCACCCCTGGAATGACTGACAATACCTAGGCGGAATCAATCACTCATTCTCCTGGCAACCTGGGGGGGGGGGGGGTAATACCCACACCCACATCCAGCATTGAACTCTCTAGCTGACAATACATAGTCATTGCATTCACCCCGTGACACTCCTCCTGGGAACTACGAGCACATTGCTCAGCAGGTAAGAGCAACATTTCCTTATGGGCTTTGACTTTGCGCAACCTCTCTGACATAAGCGACACCTAAATAGAAAGCGGCATAGGTCACCCATCGATACTGGATATTAGCAAGAGTGTACGGTTGGTTACATCGGTGTGCCAAAAGACTGGTAGGACTTTGCCTGAGAGCGATTTGTTTGCGGACTTCTTAGCGAGAACCCGTACCCAGTCGATGTCAACCAACTGTCCGAGGAAAGCGACAAAGAAGCCCAACAAATTCTGAGTATGGCAATCAAGAACATTGATGTCTCAAAAATACCTATCCAGACAGTAAGTATTCGCATGTTTCTAGCCCTGGTCAGTCGCACTGACACCCAAGCTCGAGGATCGCCAATCAGCTACCTGAGCGCTCTTCACTGCACTGGCTCCTGAACTTGGGCCCAATCAATATGCCACTAGCTGTTGGACCCTGTCACATAATGCCCATCAATAGGTAATAACATGGCAAATCGATGCTTGCACATACCAGTATCATCACTCAGACTGCGAGAGTGATGTATGACTGAACACCATTGATTCTATTAATGTCCTGACAATCAACATAGATACTGAAAAAAATGTTACTGCATCGTTCGCTATGGGGCATGATGGTAAAAACCGTCTTCAAGAACTCAAAGTGTTATTTCACACAATGGCCATGTTCCGCCCACTCCACTGATAAGGGGACAGCAGTGTGTTTGGTACTTGCTACCACTGCAGTAAAGCGTTCCTTGGACAACTGGGCTGGTGGCAGATTCCTCTGCATGGTATTGGAAGCAGATACATACAATAGCATCCAGAAACCCGATTTGGATGCACCTATCTGATGTTTTAGTAGGTACTTATAGTGATCAATTCGAACAACGGGAAACTATCGCACTAGAGATGCCAAAGAATATTCTAGCTATACTTATGGACAGAATCGACACAATCAATGGTCGACATCAGAAGGAACCTGTGGCGACACAGGCAGATGTGGAGACAGCAATCGACAATGAGGACGTGTAGCTGCTCATTTATATACTATATATTAGTTTGATGTTTCATTATTGGAATACAATGGATGGAAAACTGTCTAAATTCAATCCCGACATAAATGATTCTGAAATCACAATTGGAATGGAAATCAGTGAAACTTGTCTCACAAGTCTGATAATCCACCGTGAGTCCTGACGAAGATCATGGTTAGTATAGGTGTGGACGCTGACAGGTGAAAGTTGGCTCTGACAAGACCAGGGGGATAGCATCAGAAGCCTCAGACAAGATCACGATGACTATATGTGCAGACTCTGACAACCGACAGTGGGCTCTAACAAGAACAGGGTGATACCTTGGGAAGCCGCTGACGTGATCACAGCGTCCATACATGCGAACTCTGTAACACTGGGAGATTCACCCTTCGTCCTAGTCAATTCAAGCCCCTCATGAGTTCTGGACTGATATAGAAGAAGCTGAATACAGCTTCACTCAGGATGCGTAATAAGATTAACACCCAAAGAATACAAGGTAACTGTTCAGTTCTCTGTTCCAGATAGATAGTATCGACTAAACACTATCGTCATAAGCTATCAGTATGCTGATGTATACGACTCTAGGAGAGCCTGAAAGAGGTATCCTCGGAACCCCCACGCTATCGTAATGACTGTAGGACTTCTAATCGATGGTAAAGTGTCATCCCAGCAACCAGCACTTCTACTCGAGGACCGATTATCCAAGAATGCAACGACTCTAAGTATCGACTTGTCTATACGAAACAGCAAAGTAGTTTCGCCTCAGCAGAAGGAGTAGTGGCAACTCAAGAGTATCCTACCAGAAGTATCCTCTGAACATCCACGCTATTGGTAGTGATAGCAACGGTTCTGAATCTGCGGTTTGGTTCCAGGTCCAGGTTGGAACCAAACTAGAATGGTTGCAACGGGTTTTACCCCATCAACAAACCAAACCACACCAAACCTGCGGTTTTATGGCTGGTTGCTCAATTTCCCACACTCAGAACTTTGGCTCCAATTGAGTATTTGAGTTTCGATCGTATCACAATATGATACATATGTAAAACATTGAGTTTTCCATGCACTTTCACCTCCTGTTCTCCAATTTGTCATCCAATAAATATTTGTTCAGTCATGGCAAAAAACGCGCAATTTGCAGGGTTATTTCCCTGCGACCCAACGAATATTGATCACATCGGGAATTCGAAAACAGGAGGCGAAAGAGCATGCAAAACAGCATCTTTTACGTATATATCATATTGTGATACGATTAGAACTCAAATACGTGATTGGAGCTAAAGTTCTGAGATTGCGAAAATGATGCTCTGCTGTACGTTTAACCCGGTCAAAAAACCGCAGGTTTAGGTCCGACACTGGTATCAACCCAGAGCTGGTTTTCCGGTTCCGGTTGCTTGGCGGTTCCTGACCCGGACTGGGGCCTGTGGTTTGGTTCCAACTGGGACCAAGGCCGGATTACCCGAAACCATTGCTATCATTAGCTATCTGGCTGGTCCTCGGACTTCATTCAGACTCCATAGTATCGTCTTGCTCACCTCCCGATCAACCACCTGCCTTGACGAAGGTAGTAAGATTAACCAACTAAAACAAGGTTATAGAGATATCCATAATATAGAACTGAATAGTGAACGTACAACTCTGGACTTCAATGGAGAAGTATCCTCATCGACTTTCATGCCGAACTCATACATACTCCATGGGAATACAGTCAAGGCCCAGCCACCAGGTTGAGATGGTCAATAGTAATCCGTAGATATGTCTTGTTGTCGATGTTGTTCTCGATGTCCTTCCTGCATGCCGGTATATTTCAATCTATATTAGATGATCCACAGCCGTAACAATTCTAAGACTGCCAAAGCCTGCATTGGAGGTCACATACGTAACTGCCTCATCATCCTCTGCCTCTACCATTGATAGTGGAGTTCTAACTCCCAGGAGCATTAACTACATCATCATGGTAATGTGCTTGTATTGCGACACAATTGCTATTGGCGATACCTCGTATGGATACGAGCTTATCTGAAGCCAATTATCAACAAATAGGGTCGTGTCACCAAGAGTCAGTGGGAGTGCCCTCTCATATAGCCACCGGGTACGTGACAGTTTAACAATTGCGGCAAACGACAGAACTCTTCATTTGACTACACATTCTTGGAGCCAAATATACCGTGATCAGCAACTGAGTTGTTTTGCCAAATATTGAACGGAGAGTATCTGGCACCACTCCAGACATATGATTGCCATGTCCCATTTGCCCATACACAAAGAGTTTGGTCGAACCAAGGGTTGATTCGTATAAGTCAATTCGGTTGACAGGACTCAGAAATATCCATCATTGGCTAATGACTTATCACTCATATGACCCTGCATATCTCGAGATGCCATGATGGTCTGATGTCGACGACACCTCATCTCCCTAGGAATGAACCATTGGAGCCTGAGTGAATTGTTGTTTGGTCGGCAACCATGAATACGCTTTCCTGCCGATAAGGAGTAACTATTGAGCATCGAGGAGTTGCAACCAGTACTAATCCAAAGGTGATACTCATCTGATTCGAGCTAGGCTTGACCGTTGTCATGGATTAGTTGATGCAGAGGTCAGGTAATAGAGATATGACCAATAGGTGAACAAATCTGGTAGGTAGATCTGTTATGAATGTGAAGCAGATGAAGTCTATTCTACTATCTAAGGAGAAGCTCTGTCTTTATATACATGAGAGCCTGGAACACCATGGAAGTCTATGGAAGCTCACAGTTTCAAATACCAAGTAGTGGCGGTGGTGAGTGAAGACTCATGGACGAGTCTACAACTTTGGGTCCATAGACTGTCAGTCAACTCAGTGATCCCAGCGTAGCGGAGACTTCCTCTCAGGTCATAGAGTAATTCTTCCCCCTCTTGCTATGCTCTGCGGAGCAAGAAATCAAACAAACATTATGCCAAACATTGTGCCAAACATCCATAAAGTGAAATCTCCGGTGCCTCATTAAAACCCTCCTCCAATTGACTGTGGTAGGGAGGGAAAGAGTGCAGTCCGTAGCCTGATATGGGACGGCCATCCCGTTGACATAAGAAACCCAAGTGCAAAACAAATTTCGTGATCAGTGCCCTCTGCCATAAGCCCATGGCTTTCATGAACTTCTTGTGCTTCTGTCTTCCCATGCCTTTGTGAAGATATCTACCACACTGTGTTGTATCGATATCTAGGAGGAATTGACTATGCCTTGGAGCGGAGATCTCCGCTGTTATGGACAAAATCTACATGTTTCGTTCGGGACTCGATGACTCCATTGGTGATGTGTGAAAGCGCGCTTTTGTTATCACAGAGAATAGGGAGCGGCTTGTTTTCGTCTTCGTCGTTTTCATTGTTTCGATTGTGTTTGACATCTTTGCATAACTGCAACAGGCATCTGTCTTCTCTCGAGGCCTCTGTGCATGCAATATACATGAGAGATCTCGCGATTGCCTTGTCGTCAAGTGGAGTCATTGGATCATAAACCATCTCCATATGGAAGCGTTCAATCGGTGAATCGATGAACCGTCCTTGGTCATGGCTGATCATGCCATTCACGTTTCAGTAGATCTCGATTCTGAGGAATTGTCGAGCGGTGCCGAGATTGGTGATCTTGTAAGTTGTAGAGAGATCTGTCTTGATCTCTTCTGCCGTCTTTGCTGCCTGTGTTGGGTAGGTCAAAAGCATATTGTCAACGTAAAGGAGTAGAAGAATACTGCCATTGTTACATATATAGAGATTTAGATCGGCTTCTGATTGAATGAAATCTAAGGCCGTAATGTGCTCTTCGTAGTCGGACGACTCTGACTTCCAAGTGTTCCTCCTCAGGGTAGTCGTCCATAAGACCCTTCATGTGGGGCCAGCCTTCTGGTAGCTCCATGAGGAGGGCATCATCGTCGATGACTGGGTTGAGGAAAGCAGTAACCACGTCGAGATGATCGATGCTCCAGCTGGTTCATCCTTGCATTTTATCACATTGAGCTGTCGGGATTTCGTTAAGGTTTGAAAATACCCATTTCGACACAATTGGCCTCGCTCCGAAATCATTTTGTAGTTCATATATGTTAACTGGTGAGAAGGTCTCATTTCATATAATACAGTTGCTCTCCTCCATGCTCACAGCTGCTCATTGTTTCTTCAGTGGGCTAAGCATTGCTGTGTACTTGCTCTGTTTCTTGTGACTCTGTCTGTCAGCACTGGGGCTTTCTTTGATCTTTTAGTAGTAGCCACGACATATTGTCGCAATTGTCTTTGTGTGATGACCTCGTCTCTTGATGGGGCTTGATGGTGAGATTCGAGGGTTGGACAGTGACAGCTGTGTCCATTGTCTGTGTGTGTGGGCGTCCTCGTCAGGAGCCATGTGTGTGTGTGTGTGGCCATTTTTCACACCTGAAGCAGGTGGACTTCGAGTTCCATGCCCAATTGTACTGTGCCCAGCAAATGGAAGTTCGGAATGTGCTCCTGCCGCGGCAGGATTCGCAGCGACACGCCGGCAGGCAACCTCATCAGCACGGCCATGAGACATGCTTTCACCCGTTCCACTCGTATCCTGAGGGCGGCCGTGAGCCATGCTCTCATCCGTTCCACTGGTATCGATATCCTCATTATGTGTCTTTTTCTTGCGGTAGACTGAATGTCAATTCGGTGGTCACATCTGGCTAGTCATTGTGTACACCCTGCCTGTTTGCGTTGGCGTTGTTTGGTCTGCAAGTTTTATTGTAATCGGAGATGGCAGTCTGTTGTATGAGATGAAGTTGCATCTATCGTGGCACATGATGTGAGAAGCTCCTGAGTCCACCACACATGTGGGAGATGTAGCAGTCGACTATGTAAGTGCGGCAGCGGTGGCTGCGGTGTGAGTGGGATTAGGTATTCAAAATAGATCTCGATCACCAGCCGAAATTCCATGCTGTGTCAGTGCTGTATTCGCTTCCGCAATCGAGAATTGAGTGCTTCGTTTGTTGACGTTGTTCTGGGCATCGAGACCTCGTTGGCGACTGTGGCATTCAGCTCTCATATGGCCAGGCTCTCCGCAGTGGAAGCAGAGCACTTCCTCACCCTTGTTTCTGTTGAAGCCTCCGCTTCCGCTGTTGAGTCGTTTGAGAATGCCACAACTTCTGGTAGTATGGTTGTTCATTTTGCAGTGAGTGCAGCTGTATCCTTTATCGTCGTTTTCTCCACGATAATTGCCTCCAAAATTCCCTCATCCACCACGATTGCCATATCCTCTGCAATGATGATTGTAGAGAGCGGATCCGGTTGACTCGTCTCCAATCTCCCTGGCAAGCTCGGTTTGATCAGCGTTCTCTCCTAGTCGGTCCATAACTTGCTGGGCCATTACTACTGGATTTGTTGTTGGAGTATCTTAATGGTCGTTTCGAATTCCGTTGGCATGGTAGAGAAGATGCGAGTTTGCATTGTTTCGCCTGAGATGGTTTCGGGAGATCTGATCAGTTTCTTGCGAAGATCAATCAGTCTAGTAAAATACTATGTGATCTTCTCGTCTTTCAATGGGCATACGGTGTGAAACCTGGGAACAATCTGAGTTCAACCAACCTGATTTGTCGTCTTGTCCAATCGGCTTTCAAGCGACTGCCACATCTCAACAGGATTGTCGATGTCATCGATCCACGGCAGTAGATCATCTGTGCAGCCAAGATGAATCTGAACAATGGCATCATTGACCCTCTGATGCCACTCCTTCTGACGTGTGCATGCAACAGATCCATTACCCTCAGGAAAGAGCTCGTCTCCAGTGACAATACTGTATGCCCTGATTGCAATTAGTACGTGGTGTACCTCCTTCCTCCAGGTAGGGTAATTATCGTCACTAAGCTTGTGATTAAATCTGTAGTCAGTCTTAAACATTTCGGTAGTGGCAGCCATCGTGAGAAGTAGTTGTGGTGTTCTGTTTTAGTATTATTTATACGGTTGTTGGTATGGTGATGGTCGTGGGTTAGGGTTGTTGAGGCTGTTGTAGATCGCGAGATAAAAGTAGTGTAAAGAGAGTTCTGTAAGTGGCCTCCGGGCTCATAACCTGTTACGAATGTGAAGCGGATGAAGTTTATTTTACTATCCAAGGAGATGCTCTGTCTTTATATACATGAGAGCCTGGAACAACATGGAAGTCCATGGAAGCGCACGATTGCAAATACCAAGTGGTGGCGGTGGCGAGTGATATCTTGAGGACGAGTCTACGACTATGAGTCCGTAGACTGCGAGTCAACTTGGTGATCTCTGTGTAGCGGAGACTTCCTCTCTGGTCATATAGTAATAAGATCCAATATAGAAACCCGAGTGATAGTTCGTGATATGGGATCAACTATCTATATATGAATCATCGAGTGATTTTATATAATCCCGGAAATTCACTGTAACACCATGGGCATAACAGACTCTGACAGCTGATGGTGGGCTCCAACAAGACGATGGTGTTAGCGTGGGATGCCTCTGACAAGATCGGGGCTGCTACATGTGTGGATTTCGACAGCTGACAATGGGCTCTAGCAAGACCAGGGCGCCAGGATGTGGAGCCTCTGTCAAGATTACGGTGACTACTCTGACAACTGACCATGACTTTTGACGAGACGGTGCAATTGCACAAGTAGCCTCTGCGAATCGATCCATAGTGCAGATCTAGCTTGCCTGATTAGACCCTCTTTTGCACGAACACTATCACTATTACCCAGAGAGTACTTAATTAGTACACAACATTACAGAGGTAAGGTAGATATAATACTGTAAGCTTACCGGGTAGTATGCATTTATTATCTACACTATGTACGATGGCTCTGGACCAAATTCCATTATCCGGCATTATGTCTGGTAGGGGAGACTACCGGAGGTTATAGACGTTACGGAAAGTTACAAGCGGCGAAATGACTTTTTCCCGATAGATAGCAGAATGGTGGATAATACAGAGGGATTCGAAGTTGGAGATGGGATCATTATCAAGGAGCTGCGCGGATTTGAGAGAGCCAGGGTACAACTTGCCCGATTCAGTTTTGAAGACCTCAGATTGCTGTTGTTACCCACCTGATCAGAAGTCATACCTGCCTTGTCTGGAATTGTAAATTGACTCCCACACAAAATTCTTTTGCGTCTCACTTTCTCATGATGTTTTCCCCCATGTGCCCTCATTACTCTCTTCATTGTCCTCAACTTTATCATCACCTAAAATCACCAAGTTATGTCATTCCTCTCAATCTCTCCATGCAATGATCATGAGATGTCACTGATTGCAGCATACACCAAGTCCAGCATACACTAAGTACAGCATACACCGAGTCCAGCATGCACCAAGTAAAGCATACACCAAGTACAGCATACACCAAGTACAGCATAGACCGAGTACAGAACACACCGAGTACCGCATACACTGATTGTGGCATATTCCATGGCCGGCATACACTGCTTTACGTGTGCACCAAGGCCAGCATTAACTGAGAATTGCATACACCGACTACTGCATATACAGAGTCCAGCATCATCCCAAGATTGACTGTCTCCCGCTTCCAGCCAGGCTCACATCTCTAGGTGGACCTTGTTGTACCCAACTTACTACAATCCCACGATTCCAAGTCAACCACTGAATTGAGTCTTAGCTGCCATCACGCCTGCCTACATATCTACAGCCTCCTGATTGACCACCTGCGAGAAATCCCCCAATCACCATCGATCATGGCCTCCAAGTGCATCTCCAATCTGGCATGATCATGCCCTCCATGTTTAAATAATCATGGGATCCAATAGCTTCTCCAAACTCGCTCAATCATGGCCTCCATGTTCCCATGAACACAGCCTGCAAGGCCATTTCCATACTCCCTCATTTATGGCCTCCACGTGCATTTCTGAGTTACTGGATCTCCAACTCCAAGTACATCTCCTAACTCGCTCTATTGCGGCCTCCAAGCACATCTCCACACTCGCTCAATTACTGCCTCTAGGTGCATCTCCAATGTCACTCGATCACTACCTCCATGTTCACATGACCATGGCCACCAACTGCATATCCACCCTCGCGGGATTAGGGCCAGCAAGTGCATATTTTAGTTCAACTGGATCTTGGCCCCTCAATGGATCTCCAAACTCACTCCATTACGGCTTCCAAGTACATCTCCAAGTTCACGCACTCACGGCCTCCCAGTGCATCTCTACGTTCACTCAATTGGCATCTCCAGGTCCTCCTCCCATTTCGCTCAAGTACTGTCTGCAGCCAGATTGACTGTATTTTTATATATCATAAGACTTTGATGGATAATATATTCCATATTATGATGTAGCAAATCTTGTGATTATAAGAAAGATGAATATGATTGATGAATTGCCTTGTGGTTATGGAACCCTAAGAAACCACTGCTCTGAGAATACGGCACCAAGTCTCCTGCTCACCAGCGCAGAGGTTTCTGCCGCTCATACATTGACTATCTTATCAGTCAAATATTGTAGCATCCTGAGTGCACCTCCACAACTGCAGGTACTTTCAGGCACACCTGAGAATGCTCTTGCAGAGTCTGAGAGCACTTTGCTTACCTCGAGGGGGGCCTGAGAGCATCTGCAATGGTAAGAGGCACTGGTGAGGTCGACCGGACTATCTGGGAGCTTTGCATGTGGCTTCCAGACTGATTCACATTTTGCTGATGCTGTTGTGAAGGGGGGTAAGTGTACTAATGTGGCGGATGATATTCATTGGTGTGATACCCAAATTGACAGTCTTTCCCATTGGCAATTCGTGAACAGTTATCCAATGATCATCAGTTGATATCACGGCATTGTTCTGAGCCAAATAGGTAACCCCATACAGCTATATATGGTGTCTTAGGTGGAGATCTGTTTGTAGACATGCTCTGTAAACAAAGATGGTGGCAAACAACTATAGATGCGAGATATGAGGTAAATTGAATCGGACTACAGTTGAGTATATTGCAGGTAGCTGTGACGTTCACCGGATGATGGTACTTTATATATTCCATTCTGTTATCACAAATTGTAGTATTTGACTACACCTCTGATCCATGAAATCAACCTGGCTGAGAAAAAGAAACCTTGATCATACACATCCTGCCTTGCTTTGTTACATGCTCGAATTCACATACTAGCATATTGGATACATGCTCACATTCATACGCTTCCATGACTTTCACAGTCATATATCGAATAGAATGTGATATCTGCAGCAACCCAACGAGAACTATATCCTGTATGAAGGGTAGCACAAATAGGGACATGTCACAGAAGTTGTGTGTGTACAACATTGCAGCCTGATTAAATAGGAGGCCAGGGAGTTGAGCAGTAACAGTGATTGCTTCATATTGAGCTCCTTGTCCAAACATCTTTGTTCTCCTCAGGATCCATGCTCCAGTCAATGATTGTTACTGAAGCAACCAGCCCACCAGCCCATCAGTGCTCGAGGATATATGCGCTGGCATACAGCTAGCTCGGGAACTCACATTGTGCTTGTGGGAAGATGATCTACCTTCATTAGCAGATGCTTGGAGGCTCAAGTGTATGGTAAAACTCACCAAGTCGCAAGGATGTATGCTAAAGTCCATTGTTGTGATTGCAGTGATGACAACAGACACCTTCTGTTCTCTGCCAACAATTTTCCGCAGACGATGTGCAAGATCATGTGCAGGACATGATATATGGATCCTACTTTATGGAGAAAACTAATCATAAGGTAATTTGATTTTACTCCTCCCCTGCATGTGGCGGAGTGCATTGCAGCTGTTAATGGGATACACTAACCTGACTCAGCTTGCATTCAATCCAATATCCCTGAGCCTCTAAATCACCCCCTGAAGCATTATTGGGATTCATTCTAATATGTGTTCACAGACCATTTCTGGAATACAGTCAACGATTGCTGAAATCAGGAGAAGTGCGTAATCTGCACAAAGAAATTACTCGATGTGAACTAACTTGAGGCTCCCTATCAACATTATCAACCAATATCAAAGAACAAAGGGCCACTACCTGACAGGACTGTACAACCTGCCAGCTGGGATTGACCAAGCCATCATGGTTCAACTTCAGTTGGTGCACCTGAATAGCCATTGATGAGGGAGTCAATTAATGATCTACCCATAGGCAGTGCACCTCATGTACTGCCACCTGAAGATACTTCCGACAAAGAAACTCTAAGCCCCCAGACATCTGATCTGACATATGCCCCTAATGCATCAAAGTTGAATGCTCATAGCCAGGTAGTTGGTGTGGAAAATGCAGGGGGGAAACCATAGGGCAAAGCAACTGGATTGTACAACAAGCATCACTAGTAATCAGAACAATGGAATCCATCCCATCCATTTTGGCCAGCTCACGACTTTCAAGACACTCAATCGTTTAGGCAGCAAACAAAAATGTGGTCAGGACAACATCTGAAACAGAGACTGCACAACATCAATAGTGAATCTGTTCTATCAACAGATGCCTTCCAAAAGCTACTCAAGGAACTTGGTTTCAGGCTCAGTGATGACATTTTGATTGAAGCTCATTCACATATCTTCTGCACATTATACTACAGGGTTATTGTCAAATGTTTACTGTTTCTTCTGGCACATCTCCCATTTCAGCAGCAATGTGATTTTAAATTTGTGCTCCCTGCGCTCTGGGAAATTCACTGAATATACTGTATGCGGAACACGGGTCAATGGACACACCTTCGACAACACACCTCACCTCCTAGTTTTGCCAAGACTTCCCCATTTCTGGGCAGGTCGCGGTTTTGCTTGGCTGCATTATTGCATACCAGTGTGTATCCAGTCACCTTTGGGGAGTGTATCTCATCTGTTCATCGCTCGATACCACTCAGCATTGACTCCGACGGGTAGTCCCCCTTCTGGGGCCACTGGCCTTCTTTCCGGTCGTGGTACGCCAGTTACGAAAATTTACGACATGCAGTCCTTGTGGGGATAACCAACTAGGGCATGACAGTGGAGCAGTTCAATGAAGAGTTGTTCATAGGACGGCACGCTCCGACCCCCAACACGCGGAGAGGCTACAAAGTCCTTCTTCTCAGGCACCCGAGCACAATCAGTTGGTCCCATGGACGCATCAACCCACTCAAACATCGAAAATCGGTAGACACAGCATTCAGCACAGTGCTTCCCACGGAGAGCAGGTGGGGTATTCCACTACGATCACATCGTATGGCACCCTGTGCTTGGCCAATGCGACACTGGATCCAAACAGTCTCATTTCTCGTGGAATACTAGAATATGGTGCCCTGGGGTAGCAGAAGAGGGGACGGGTTGAAATATTCGTTTTTGGGTGGTGGGTGGAGAGGTCTGCCATGTAGCTGGCTGGCCCGGTGGCAGACGGGAATCGGTCTTTGTCATACTCTAATTAAAGTGAATAAAATATGATTAAACAACAACAACAACTCAGGTTAATGGTGATGGCATAACTAAGATCAGCTTTGTGCCTGAGTGATAATTATGCCAAATACATGTGCATCCGACAAGACTCACATGATCAATTATTCAGGTGATTCACATGCCTGCCTGATGTATCTCCCAATTGCTACTATTCAAAAAGATATCCACCACACACCTGCACTGCAAACCTTGATTCTGGTTGGCCTGATCGGCTGTCCGCTGGAAGGTGCCAAAAATGCTGACCTGGCATGGCATTCCGCAGTTGGAACTGTGCTGTTCTCACTTCAGAATCTTGACATAACTGGTCCTGGCTTGACATGGAATTGTGCTGGTGGATTCCAGAGACAATGTTATCCTCTGTTGCCTACCTGGGTCGGGGACTATCCAGAACAGGTCATGGTTGCTCATGTTGAATATGGCTCATGTCGAATGTGTGAAATTCCTAGAGGTGTGCCAATGGGGTATTCAACTTTTCGTCCACTCGATTACTGAAGACATCAGCATGTTTGCTTTGAGTTCCTGGACCAAACCAATATTTATGTACTGCACACTCATGGTGTTGATCCAACCCACAACCAGTTCTGGTAATACTTTCTCGGCACAGTCTATAGGCTCTGGCTGCCTGATGAATCGCATCAGCTGCTGTTGGGTTAAGTTAAAGATTTATTGCACTGGCTTCTCAAATACCTGAAAGCTAGAAATGTCAAGGATCAATTTGACAATCAATTCACATCAGTTCCACTATATCCAGGCCTTCAGCACATCTCAAAACCAAATAATTTTTGAAAAGCAGCTCCTGGCAGGGAAACCAGATCCAGGGCATGAGCAGAACACTGGCATTGAATTGCACTCCAATTCATGACAGCTCTGAGGATGTCAGAAACACTGCGTTAGTGACAGCATCTGATGAACCGGTAATGTGAGCAGTGCAGACACTATGCGAATTCTCTCTACTTGATAGCCAACAAAATCCCTCTGATCTATCCCTCACAGCACTACACAATACACAGAAGCAATTATACAAACAGAAGGTTGCTTCGCAAGTGCACACAATATCAAAGTCCAAGATGGCCAATGAGGATGAACAGTTGACCAGAGATTCCAATCAGTTACATGAACAAAATATTCATAATATCTGCACTGCAATAGAGGTTCCAATATACAGGGCTGCAAAGATTACTGCAACCAAAGGAAGGCAATTTTGGGTACACCCAAATAAAGCCCAACAAGCAGCAATGAATTGATTTGATGCTGATTGGCAGAGGGGAAAAGAGAGATTGGAGGAATATATTCATCTGGTGACGGCTGTAAAATGCAAGATTTTCGATAAAGTATTCCGACATCATAAGTGACAACTGTCGAACGAAGTCTGCACTACTGCACCTTGTCCCAGAAGCATATTTGCGAAAAACTAGCTCAGATGAGGACTGCTGCGAAATACAAGGTTTGAAAGGCAGCAAACATGACTGCCGACAAGGGTGTGGAATATCTGCTCCAACTATCTGATTATGATCCTTAAGCCACCCCTTGGAGGTTTGCTGATGCGGACTGCATTGTCAATTGGCCAGTGAGTGACATTTATGGTATCATTTGAAATGAGCAGATGCAGTGCAACAATGAATCCTGCATCTGCTAGATCCAGTTAGAACCATGGTTGTACACAATTGACATCCAGGAGCTCCAGAAAACCATCAAACAACATTTAAGACATTCCAGATGACCAGAGATGCATCCTGTGAGCCATATATTAGAGTCAATTTGGTGAATGCTGTGTGGCAACAATTTCCCCACTGTTGTTTCGGAACGGCTAGATATTGGCAATGTGACAGAGCCATATAAATCTCTCAACGAAGCCAATTGGATTCGACAGATTGTGAAGCACAATAACTGTTGTACCAGTCTTGAATATATGGGGGAGACATTGTCGCATCATGCCCTTTACGGATGGTATGATATTGACTGCCAAAGTTTTCAACCTACTCTCCAGTGCTGATATTCAGTGAAATACTTGCAGAGTGTAACTTTTACACTTCCAGCATTGTCAGGAAGAGCCATTACTCCACCCCATATCAAAACTGATACACCATTTGAGAAAACTCTGTATCCACAGAGTGTCCAAACGTATCAAATTAACCTCACTCTGAAATGCATCAGTATACTTTGGAATGCCCAAATTTGGGCTGCTATTCCATTTACAAGTTGAAGAGGCTGGGGATACCAACTTAGTGGACTGGTGCTCAGATATGATTAGAATATACTCATAGACAGTACATTTATTAAACTTAAGAATGGGTTGTGGTACTACAGTGAACCATTTCACAGCCCAACATCAATTAAATATCTGGAATGTGATTGCAACGTAGTGCATATTGATGCCAACCTCCGGATACCGCCTGAATCTCATAACATGTGGGTCCACTATATGTAAACTGACCTCGATAACACCTTCCAAGGCTGTGCTCCTTCATGTCCTCTTTTGTAGTTTAGGGGGACTCCACACACTCAGATGTTGCAATGTGAGGAGAACCGGCCTGCTGGAACAACAATATCGACCTTTTCAATCAGGTGCAAGAAACCTCATCAATGGAGATCATGTCCTCAAGCTCAGGAATATGTGGCAGTGATTCCAATGAAGTACAAAGATCCACATGGTTGGACTATTTCTGCTGATGGTTTCATGGAGAATGTCAAACAGACTAATTGAATGCATATTGTACCAGTTGGAGCAAGTGTTGGACTGGCACAGTTGGTGTGAAAGAATACTGCATTAGATAGAATTGATGGTATATGGCTTGTGAAAATTGATGCAGATTTAAATACCTACTAGACTGTGTATTAAGTTACAATGCCTGAATCAAGGTTTGCAGGTGTAACGGGAGGGTTCAGGCGCAGGTGATAAGGATGTTGTAGAACTGAACTCGAAGTGCGTATCGAGGGACAAGAATCAGAATATTCTTTCAAAATCGTACTATTGCTTGCTATACAAGAGAACGAGTAAAGAGAGAAGAGAAGGAAATCCTCCAACACCATCAACACTCTCTTTATATGCAATTCGTCTGCCACCCTCGAACCATTCTCCATGTTCCGATGTACCATCCGAATCTCATCTCATGATCTTACACACCACTCGGTTATTCCTTATCGTAGCAACCACGCCACCTCGCCCGACGTCGCAACACCTCAGATCACTTCTTTATCTTACTAAATTAAACTACCACCATCTCGCCGCTTCCTCCGCGTCTTCCAACGTCTCCGCC
>Ga0307512_10001719_pt1 | contig 29909 bp, 18 predicted proteins | sample 14_EM_MG_FD_200267 | JGI IMG/M metagenome (GOLD analysis project Ga0307512, IMG submission 200267) | Populus trichocarpa ectomycorrhiza microbial communities from riparian zone in the Pacific Northwest, United States - 14_EM | ecosystem: Host-associated > Plants > Roots > Unclassified | place... | reverse complement strand
CCAACAGAGTGGCTGGATAGTCTATTTAGTAGACTATTCACCTGGATACAGACAGTCATTGATGTGGAGGGTGGCATGGCACCATATATGTGGTATTTGGTAGAGAGACCAGGTGGTGCATTCAACTGTTTTCCTTCACACAAATCAAGTCATAGATGTCACTAGATTAACTTTACATGATCTAGCACAGCGAAATGGCTGCCAGGACTTGATATCATATCTGGAAGTGTGCCCAACTTTTCGTACCCTCCAAGCACTTGACAGCCAGGGGTAAGGTATTCCTGAGATGATCTATCTCGGTACCTCCAAAGGGCGGCGAAGCCGCCACCGTAACTTGTATGAAACAACCATCCAAATCCTCGAACAACGTCTGCCGGCACCATAGCCGAACAGTGTATGGATGCGATATGAGAATATGCCGAACGAGCAAATCTAACCAACGAGATCAGTGATGCATCTACTGGAGCTGCTCTCTTCTACCGTGGCGGAAATCGTGGCCGTGGCGGACGAGGACGAGGAAACGGTCGTCCGAAGCAAGAGTGTATGTACTGCAACATGGACAATCATACCACCGAAGTGTGCGGAAGGAAAAAGCGCGCTGAGAACGACTATGGCGATACAATCACCTCCAGAAATTACAAACCAACTTTCTACCACTGCAGTCTCCCGGGACACTTCAAGTCCGACTGTATCCACTTTAAATATGCCCGGGATCAATGCAACAAACTTAATAAAGGCACAACATCCGCATCGCTTACTACAGCCGGTAATCGCAACCTAATTTAACTAGCCAGCCATGCTCTCATCGCAGCCTCCTCTCCAGCTGCATGGGTCATCAATTCTGGAGCATCTCACTATCTGTACAATGACCGCACCAGATTCGACTCAATAAAGAAACTTCGTCAACCAATAGTCATTGAGCTTGGAGATGATAACCAAGTTACAGTAAGCCACCATGGACTCGTTAACATCTCACAGGAGTACGAAGTCAATGATTTCTACACCCCTACGCTCCGGCTCAATCTTCTCTCCATTAATCCATTGGACACAGCAGGATACACATCAACATTTAGATGCGGTAAGTGCTCCATATCATCTTCATTAAACACCATCACAGGCAATCGAGTCAATGATCTCTATATCATATCTCTAGCAACTGCACTTACTTTAATAGCTCGAAGTACACAAACAATATTAACTCTGAAGTCTACTTCGAGAAGGAGCAAGAGGAAGAGAGAAAGATCACTTCCAAGTGCAGCCAGCACCACACTTCTAAATGCAGCCAGCACCGAACCTCCAAGTCCACCTACCGCTGCATCTTCAAAGCCCACTCAGAAGCCTCTCAACTTGCGCCGATTGACAAACCCAATTGCCAGAATGGAGTTTTGGAACCAATCTACATAACCCAAGCGTGTAGTGGATAATGACAAAGAACTGCGCAACTTGCAGCTTCGAGGACCACCCCCTTCCTAATTCTACATTTACCACTTCAATGCTACGGTGTTGTACAGTACAACATGGCGGAGCTAATTCTTGCACACACAACTGCACTGCACTGGCATTTTGTAATATTCACTATTCACTATTTTAACGAACCTGCTGGTGCCGGAGAACTGAGTAGTATCAGTGGACAAGTGTAGGTCCACCCCGTAGAGTAACCTCGAACCCTAACCCGTAGCCTACATCAGTCGTGGAGGATAATACTCGGAGGTGTGATTTTTGTAAGTTCAGTTTCATAGGGTCGCCATTTACACCTTTGATAGGCATTAAATTCGGAGCCTGGGTTGACAAATGTCCTGTAAATATATTTCAATTGTTTTTCGTTAAGACCAAATCCGAGAGTAGAACAAGACAAGGCAGAAAGGGGAATCGAGAAAAAAAAAACAGAGAATAAACTAACGGTTTCGCCACACAGTTTACTTCATTGGATGTTAAAGCAAGAGTCGAACTCGGCGTTCATAGGCAGTGTTGTCAACCGTCCCATCCGTCCGAGATTCCTCCAGGACGGACGGGACGGCGCCAAGGCCGTCAATCCCGTCCGTACTCAAGACGGATGGAATGTCGGCCGTCATCCTCCGTCATCGGGCGGATACTGTTTATCTTTAGGCGAGACCCAATCGAGCCCAATAATGTTATACAGGCTTCGGAATGTATGAAATTCTGGGTGCAGAGGGCATAATCTTTAAAGAAACAGAGACGGAGCAGATGCTCACAGATCTTGCATCACGGTCAGAATAGTAATTGAAATGATTTTGGTATAATTTTTGTTATGTGTGCTAAGACTTCTCCGTCGACGACCGTCCTTCCGTCCGTCCCCGTCCGGCCTCAAAAAGACGGCGCCGTTCCGTCCTGGCTCAGGACGGACGGGACGGTTGACAACACTGTTCATAGGCAACTGCCGAACTGTTGCTATGAATGCTTTGAACATTTTTGGGCTTGCGATTTATCTGCCGCTGGGCAAACATGGAGACAAATTATCACAGCAAGGTTAGTAGTCTGCAATGTTTTGAGTCAGAGTGATAGTCATGCAATTCGGATATGCTAGAATGAATTAGGCTCTATTTACTTGCGTGAGAGTACTGTTCAAAGGAAAGAGAGACTAGAAAAAAGAAACTGCAAATACGTGATGAAGCCCCAATTTCCATTTCATAAATGCCCATACAATCGTTCTACATAATGTCGTGCTGTTGACATAGTCCAAGAGGGGACGATGAAACTTATGTGTCATGCTACAACTCTACACATACACTAGTGCTTATATGATCTGACCCCAAATTCCAGAAATAATGAAAGTTTATTGCGTGATAGCCGAGACTGAAGGAAAAAACTGGAACATTCGAACTGTATCAGCATATGTTAATATTCCACATGCAAATGGCTTGAGAGGTAACCGCACATACCTATATCAAAGCAGAGCGAGGAAAAGGTTGGGGTAGGAGTGATCGTAAGCTAATTTTTAATGGCACTTCGATCGCGAAGCAGCCGAGCTGTAGCCTCATGTCTGTTCTTCTCTGCGAGATGGAGCGCTATTCTATTGTAGTAGTTGTCTGTGGCAGCGATTTTGGCTCCGCGTTCAAGGAGTAGCTGAACCATAGCTTCCTTCCCACCCTCTGCTGCCATGTGCAGCGCCGTCCAGCCATAAAGATTACACTTGGCCTCGATTTCGGCTCCACGGTCGAGGAGCTGCCGGACCGTAGCCTCGTGCCCGCCGTTGGCTGCCAGGTGTAGCGCTCTTCTACCAAAGCGGTCAATGGCCTCGATGTTGGCGCCACGATCGAGGAGCAGGCGGACAATGCCCTCGACCCCATCCTTGCAGGCCAAGTGCAGCGCCGTCCTACTGTGTTTTTTGTCTTTGGCATCGAGTTTGGCTCTGCATTCAAAGAGTAGCTGGACCAACGTTATGTGCCCGCTCTGTATTGCCAGGTATAGAGCTGCCCTGTTGCTGTCATTATCTATGACCTCGATTTTGGCTCCGTGGTCAAGGAGCAGCCGGACCGTGGCCTCGTGCAAGTTCTGGGCTGCCAGGTACAGAGCCGGCATTCCATTCTTGTCCTTGGCTTCGATATTGGCTCCGTGGTCAATGAGTATCCGGACCGTCGCCTCGTGCCCACTCTGGGCTGCCAGTTGCAGAAGGGACAAACCATTGTGGTCTTTGGCGTCGATGTTAGCTCCGTGCTCGATGAGCAGCCGGGCCGTGGCTTCGTATCCCTTCTTGACAGCCTGGTACAGAGCGGACAATCTGCTGTTGTCCTTGGCCTCGATATTGGCTCCGTGGTCAATGAGCAACCGGACTATGGCCTCGTGGCCGTTCTGGGCAGCTAGATGCAAAGCCGACATACCGTTGTTGTCTTTGGCCTCAATTTTGGCCCCGTGGTCAATGAGTAGCTGGACCGTGGCCTCGTGCCCGTTCTGGGCTGCCAGATGCAGCGCCGACATACCGTTGTTGTCCTGGACCTCAATTTTGGCTCTGTGGTCAATGAGCTGCCGGATCGTGTCCTCGTACCCGTTCTGGGCTGCCAGGTGTAGAACGGACAAACCATTGTGATCTTTGGCGTTGATATTAGCTCCGTGCTCGATGAGCAGCCGGGCCGTGGCTTCGTATCCCTTCTTGACAGCCTGGTACAGAGCGGACAATCCGCTGTTGTCCTTAGCCTCGATATTGGCTCCGTGGTCAATGAGTAACCGGACCGTGGCCGAGTACCCGTTCTGGGCTGCCAGGTGCAGAACGGATGAACCATTGTTGTCTTTGGCGTCGATATTAGCTCCGAGATCGATGAGCAGCCGGGCCGTGGCTTCGTATCCCTTCTTGACAGACAGGTACAGAGCGGACAATCCGCTGTTGTCCTTGGCCTCGATATTGGCTCCGTGGTCAATGAACAACCGGACTATGGCCTCGTGGCCGTTCTGGGCAGCTAGATGCAAAGCTGACATACCGTTGTTGTCCTTGACCTCAGGTTTGGCTCCGTGGTTAATAAGCGGCTGGACCGTGGCATTGTTCCGGATCTTGCCTTGCATGTATCGGCCTATGGGATTTCTTTTGGCTCGGTGGTTAATGAGCAGCCGGACCGTGGCCTCGTGGCCGTTCTGGGCAGCTAGATGCAAAGCCGACATACAGTTGTTGTCCAAGACCTCAATATTGGCCCCGTGGTCAATGAGTAGCTGGACCGTGGCCTCGTGCCCGTTCTGGGCTGCCAGATGCAGCGCCGACATACCGTTGTTGTCCAAGACCTCAATATTGGCCCCGTGGTCAATGAGTAGCTGGACCGTGTCCTCGTGCCCGTTCTGGGCCGCCAGATGTAGCGCCGACATGTAGTTGTTGTTGTACTCGGCCTCAGCTACTGGGATATATGGGATATCTGGCATTAGTGCGGGTTCGTAGCACAGAGGCAGGCTCTTAGCCCAATTTGGCCAATTATTGTCCTGTGCTGGGACCTTTGGATTCATATCTGTGGGGTGAACGAACTGCGGATCTGTATGCCGACGCCAGCCGTTGTCTGTATTCAGGATCTCTATTTCAGCTCCGTGGGCGAGGAGAAGCCGGATTGTAGCATCATGCCCGTTCCTGGCTGCCCGAAGAAGTGGTGTATACATGTCCTCGTCAACAGATCTACATTCTGCATTTGCTGCTAATAGGTTGGCGATGGCCACGACGCAACCTCCCTCTGCTGCAACACCAAGCAAGTGATTTACTTGGTCTTGGACTTTGGGAGTGGGTGGGATGGGATCGGCCAGTCGCTTCAACAAACTAAATGCTGCGGATGATGGGCTGCCACGAAGGCTCCTGGTTAAGCCCGAAAAGAGATGCTGCAAGGCGTGATCGCTATCGTTCTTTGACGCTGTCAATAACTCAAACGAGTACTTGAGAAATGATCTGCTGTCCAGGTATTGAACAAGTTGCTGAAAATATTCGAGACTTCTTGAATTATCCGTAATGCGTTGAAATTTGTGCATCATTTCTTGGTGATGGAGACTTAGATACCTGAAGCAAGTTGTCCAAATCACCATTTGAGCTTGTTGACCATTTGAAACAATATTGAAAATTGATCGATTCATGGCATCATGAGGGTGGAGGAAGAATTCGCGCACAGTCTGATGTATCACTTGCACAACCTCCGTTTTTCCTGATGCTGAAATTGTAGTTAGTTATTTTGGATCAGTACAAACAGAAGAAAGGGATACACATACGATTGTATCCAGGAATGGTCTTTATCTCCACAAAATGACCGGCGGATGCAGCAACCAATGCATGGATGTTCAATGACATATTTTGTTCCAAGTATTCTGGTCTGGGACAGAATTCATGTTCGTCAAGCGAGATAGCAAGGGCCTCGCGTAGTTCAGCAAGGTCGATCCGACGATGGGAAAAGAGACAGAATTGAAAGATTCGTATGCCATATTCGACATAAAAATCCTCATTACGTCTTAGCTCAAGAAGCATGAATTCATAGTATTTCTTAAGATCTGTGGGAAGAGTCTTTAGGATGCGCATGAGCTGTTCCTGGTTGCACCCATTCTTGCTATATCTCTTGAGATCCTTTTCGATCAAATGTACCCACACGAAAACCCCATCAGCATGATTGATAATGTATTGCTGGGCTTCAGCTTTACTTTCACAGTTGAGGCTGAGGTTTCTGAGGAAGTCTTGCGTGTAATTCCCGATATCTTGCTTATTCCTCTCCTGGAGCAGCAAATGATGGCATCTAGGATCGGAATGAAACCCCTTAGGTAGATCGTTTATTGGGCGGCTCGCAAAACAGATTTTCAAGCAATTTCCTTTTGTTGCTGCTAAATTCCAAAGTGAAGTGACGATATCTTCCCTCTCACTGTCGTCTGATTCATCCAGAGCGTCAACAATTAGGATGAGTTTTGAACGTAGCTGTCGCTTACTGCACTGTTGTAGTATGTCCTTTAAAATCTTATAAGACCATTTGGTTGCGCCATCGGAATCTGCCTGTACCTGGCTCCGATATGTTTCCTGAAAATGTACGAAACACGATTCATCTGCATCGAGGATGTGATAGAGGAGCGAACGAAGCATGCTTTTGTGGCTTCGGTGGAGCTCACCATCCCGGGCGCTGTAAAAGAAGTCCGCTATAATGTTTGATTTTGAAGCGTGAAGACGGTCTCTGACAAAACGTACAAGGGTACTTTTGCCGCTACCTGCCTTTCCTTCGACGAACAACATGCTTGAGCTCTTCGATGACATCCAAGCGTTGTACTCTTTACATTCCAAAAACCACCCAAGTGTCAGGTCATGGTGGGTGACAATATTTTCATACCGTGAATTGTCGAAGTGTAGGCTTCTGAGGCAGGCTGCAGGGGAGTGAGTCAGCGTGGAAACAAACTGCATTAGTTACAGTGGGCAATGAAACCTTTTCTTTCTTTGTCATATTCAATGTGAATTTCTGATCGCGCTTTTTCGAGTCTTAGGTCACCTGCAGTTGGTGGATTTGTGATTAACAATTTGACCACGGGCAAATGGCGTTGTAGAGTCCTCATGTTTTCAAGCAGTAACCTCCAGGTTGCGATGGGTGCATCGTCCAGATCGAATATCAACGTTAGAGAAATCCCAGTCGGTAACGCCGGATGATGGGAGCCGATATTACTCAGCCCGATGTTCAATGCCGCGTCCAGTGCTTTTTCAAACGCATCCCAGAGATCGTTTAGAGACGCAAAGGCCAATAGCGATTTTAGATTCTCCACTTGGTCACCAGTAACCATCTTTGCAAGCTCGGGCTCAATCCGGCATGCAAGCAAATGGTTAAGAAAGGCGATGACTATAGACTGTGATCGTAGCTTCGAAAAATTCGGAAAGCCAATCAACTGGTAAAGAAGGGTGTGCAACGAAACTGCAACTCGCTGTTCATGGTTGTCCATAGCTTCCCAAGTCAAGTAATGCCGGCGTTCTGCCGCTCGATAGAAAAAGTACAAGGGCAAAGTAACGTCATCGACTTCCTGGAGGCGACGAACAATATAATATGCACCTTGCTCTAAATTACGTTCAGGCGGAGCACTCAAGACTAAAGTCCGCAAATCTTGCATCCATTCTTTATAATCGATGTTGTCGAAAATCCAATGAAAATTTCCGTCGTCGTCAGGTATGCGCGCACCGAAGATCCTGTCCAGATGTTGCTTCTGGTCAATCGGTGCAACAATGCGACAAAAATCCTCTGGATTCACCGAATCAATCAGAGACTGGAATGCGGCCCTGTTAGACTGACCTACAGTCATATCAGCCTGTACTACACGTAACTATTTCGTAGAAACATGTTATATTTCAGCTACATACCTAACCACTGATTGATACACCTGACAACTGTTTGAAATGTTCCATCCGCTTTGGCAAATTTTACCATATCTGAATGGTTGGAGAAAATTGGAACACAACTTTCCTGCCCTATTCCAAGTATAGCTGAAAATCTCTGCACTTTCTGGACTTTGGGGCCTCCTCTCTGAACCGTACCACCGATCTAAATTAATGTCAGTATCCGATCATAAACTGGCAACTTCCTAGGTAACCTACGCTCACAACAGTTTCCGTTTTCTCGGTTTCATAAAAACTGCAGATTTTACCGGTAAACCGATCCCACATTGACATACATGCCTCTTTCTGATTTATCAAAAACTCCGAATCGTTGTTTAACTGTTCAAGCAGTTGTCCAAGCTCATAGTTGTCCTTCTCTGCCTGTATAGTCACAATCTCCCTGAGATCATCAATATTCAACCCCTGGTGAGGAGTTCCAAAAAAGAAAATTCCTCGCACGGCGTCAAATATATCCCGCCGAGCTGTATCTTGGCTTACTTGGAGAAAAGACTGGAGCATGGTCTGTTTCCTTGGCCGTCAGCAGCTGGTGGATATAATAGGTCTAATAGGTCAAATCGAGAACTAAAGTACCTGAGCAACCAAGATACCGCCAAGACTATGAGCAATGAAGAACATCGGGCGTTTCTAAAGGGGATGGTCAGCATAGCAATCCAACGTATATAGTTGTCTAACTTTGCTGCATACTGGACAATCATATCTAGCATTGCACAACTCCTCCGTAAAGTTCTTTATATGGTCAGTTAATCTAGCCCCGTTTGGTTCAAGTAGGCTACTGTTATAGCCGTAAGTCATAATACGTGCACTTTCAAATTGTTCTGGCAAGAAATCGTAGAGCCACATCGCATCGGTTCCTCGATTTTGCCATGATCCGAATGCATGTCCTGCGAGACCCGTAATAGCAATGATGCTAGAGATATCAGCGAGCTGGTACTTGAGGGTATGTAGTGGTACAAACTCTGCAGTAATCGGGATTTTCGGATTATTCAGTGGCGTCAGACCATAAAAATCTTTGTCTATATTGAGTCGCACTGTTCGGCCCTGTTCACGGAACAGGATTTGTTTTTCTTCGCTTTGCTTCCAACCGTCGAAATATATGGTATTCCTGTTTAAGCGGAGCAGCGTTGTACTGGTTTTTGTCCAATAGCTGCAGGCTGGAAACTTTGAAAGGTCGACATTCGTGAGGTCGATGTCAGGATCGATACTTTTCAACCTTTCTTCGAGTTCATCTGTACCCCAGTGTGAGGGGACGCCGGTGATTCGGAAGCACGTTGGTTGGCCGCCGTGAGCTCGAATTGAATGAAGCTGCGTATCCCCCGTCACCGTGCTCGGATCAATGTACTGCTCATTACTCCCGATTCCATTGTTCGGAGGCGCCGTGGCAAACGTTGGATCGCGACACTCATTTAAGACTAACGTTGGTGCGATGGTTGAGGCTAAAGCACCAGTTCGTCGGGTCTACCAGCATTATATGTGTCAGCGAGGTAATTGTGAGTGCCAGCTCGTACTGGGGTATCTTGCCGTTTTTCTTGGCCTTGCTGAGGAGTTGGAGGTAAAACTTGGTTCTTTTCGTTTGACGCTCTTCTTCGGTGGCATATTGATAATTAGACGAGTGCCAGTTTGGTTGGGTTGCGGGATAATTCGAGCGGAAAATAAGAGGACCACCGCCGAAGACTGAAATAATGTGGAGTAAAGGTATGTTCGCGGGTACGCTTCTACTCCGACTTGATTTTAAGCAAATGGAGCCATTTCGACGTAGACCCATTCAGACGTGGCAGTGCAGCCTTATCATCCCGGCATATGCAGGATAGGATGCCAAGTCATGCACACGCATGTTGCACTGCCTCGCATATAACAGCTTTGCAGATCGAACCAATAAATGCTTTGCGAAGCTGCTGCGTGTTCGGCAACACCTGCCGCTGCCACAAAAGCCCAAACCTAGTCAGTTAGGTGCTCTAGTCCAAAACTTCGTCGTACATCACCTGGGTGAATTATTATGCATACGAATTAATGCCATCGCCAGATGTATCGGTTACCCTACAGCTCGCTGCATCAAGGCTAGGGTTATTGTTGTAAATGCACATGTCGTAGAGTACATCGAATTTATGTGCTTAAGCAGACGTTCAGCGGCGAAAGCAAGGGAGAAGGCGTAGATTGACCATAAGGAACGGGTTGTCCTCTGAGTCTACCGAGTAATACCTACCAATCGTCTATCACAAGCATGGGTACGAACTATACATGTATCTACAAGTCAAAGTTATTATCCATGCCGTGGCTAGCAACTGCGGCTACCGGCGACAAATAGCATTAACAAAGGTATGCAGAGATGACGCTTGAAGCAACAAAAATTTATGCGCACATGAGTTTGGAATGTGGTACGTATAATTATGTTTGCCAAGTACCAAAGGAGGTGCACTACAACCGCGCGATGAGGTTTCCAATGGCACGGCCATGTTGTTTATGACCGCCATATCAGAAAGTACGATTTGGATATGCCGACGAAGAATATAGCACTGTCGGTGTTGAACACTTCCAACGTGATCGATGCTACGACAAACGAAAGCCGAAGTTATGGCAGGGACTAAAAGTCACCCGAACGTCCATCGAAGAGCCAATCAATTACTTTCATCTCAATTATGAACTATGGCCGAGGATACAAGCTGGGTATTGGGAGCAATGTGGTCTATATAGTGGGACCAATGTTTCTTTCTCTTTCCTTCGTCGCTATAGTACCTCTTAAGGATCAATCCTGGTTAAATATATGAATGGCGTCCTAACATGTATTTATCACTCTGGAAAATCGTCTAGCAGAGGAAGAATTTCCCGGGGCCCGTTGCGCCGGTCCCAACAAGAGGTCTCTACGAGTAATGCCGTCTAGTTGGGAGAATTTAGAAGTCTTCTTGATGCTCGTTTCCGTTCCTTCTCCACTTGTAGGTGAAGGTACGATGGTACTTTGTCAATCTCGGGGTCTAGACTAAATGTCTACACCACATCCCTAGCCGCAGACGTTTATATAAGGTTGACACTACTGGGAATCAATAACATGCGAATCTAAACGCTACTATATAACGACTACCGTACCTCAAGTCGAAGACCGCCTGGGCTCGAGCCGGTGGTCTTAGTAAAATTGTTTTAGCTAATGGCACCTAATCTGAATTGGCCTAAACTTACCCGAAATGGTAAGTATTAGCCTAAAAAATTGGACTTGACCAGTTTTAATTTTTTCAGCCTGCCAAGATACTCAAAATGGACTCACTATTGCGCTTTGTATTAACGACCCTTTCTTAACATTTTTTGTGCTGTATATTTTAAATTAACTGATTGGGCACTGGTCTAGTAATTCACTTTCCTGTGTACTATCACTTGTGCCGACGTAAGAAACCGTTTATCCAGTGGAAAGTGGCGGTAAAGGTACTCATGTATATATCTCGAGTCTTGCCCCTTTTGCCGAGTCAACTATTTCTGATCTCTTTCCAATGCACACTGGCCAAGTGACAGGGCTATAAAAGTGCCGATGTGTTCCATCGAACATTCACTCTAAATTATGTGGACTGTTGGTGGCGACAGCAATATAGAACTAGAATATTAACATGCATCTTCTCCAATATTATGGAAGAAATGGTACCTCTCAGTCGTTGTATAAAATTCACATTGGGGAACTTGATCAATTGGGAGCGGAAACAAAGTCCTGTTACCTGGTTACATTACCAGTAAAGTGACTGGCTGTCAGGAGGATCGGAAACTGCATGCTGCCCAGATTCAGGGGAAATGTTGACTTGGTGCAGTTTGAAAATTGTGCGACGTGTTTCGGAAAAAGATTATCGTACGTTTGATGCAAAATCTCAAATTGAACTACAACCACCTAATCTATCTCATCAAATCTAATTTGATCTATCTCATCTAATCTAATTTAATCTATCTCATCTCATGCTATCTAATCGATCTCATGATCCTATCCTGCGTTATCAATACACGTCACATTTTTATTGTCGTTCAACAATTGTTTATCCCGGCGGATACAGTCAGAGAAGAGGTACGAGCAATATCTGTAAGATCTTTACATATCTACATATAATAAACGAGAATCCGGACACGGAATTTACCCTGCTGACGCTAGAGTATGGCAAGCTTGCGAGGACTGGCACACGTCTAAAGGAGCAGAAGTCGAGTTCGGCCAACTTTTAGCCCACATTTGTTTATTCTCAGGGGAAGCTTTGATTTTAATTGACTTTCGTTTTCTGGGCCGTTGCAACTGCAACAGGTTGTCCCCTAATTTAGCTATGGCCGACAGATGTCGTTACAATTAATTTATGCGATTTGAAATTAGATGTACGAATATTGTAACTTGGTTTGGTGATAGTCTTCCGACATGGAAACCGTTTCTTTTCTCTTTGACGGTAATAATATGCACCCAAGATTGGAGGTGTTAGGGTCAAAGTCAAAACCTTGGAATAAAAAACCCCCTTCAAATTACCATCATTCTTGACCACCACCTCCGGTTGCATAATCGTGACCAGTCAGCAAGTCCAGAAGTATTGAATGAATTTCTAGTCATATTATTTTGCCAAGAATGCTCTACTTAGTGTTAAAATCCATCCTTAGCTACTGAAAAGGTACGGAATTTCCCTAAAAAAGATTCATGTGCAGCTCATCCGATGACAATAAGAATAAGACTCATTGAAAATAAAGTTTGACTGCAACGAATAACAGTTCTCACTAATTATATACCTCTTCGGTCATAGCGCATGAGTCTGCAATGCCTAGGCCCAGGTGTGCAGCGGATGGCGGCGGGTCGCAGGAACACCTGTCGCACAATATTGGATAGATCCCGTAGTCCAGATCTATAGTGATATTAACGACCCGCCTGACACCGGGGGTAATGAAGAGGTATCAATGCAACATTTCAAGTATTAAGCTTCGAATCAGACACGCAACCCTTTTACTTAGTACGGAATTGGTCATAAGGTTAATGAAGTTGATCACCATGGGCAATGAGATATGGGGCCTCATACCACGCGAACTTTTGTCTGAGTGGCCATCTTTTAGCCATTTTACAAAATTTCACGGGCCAACTAAGGGCTGATGGACTAGTGAGCACTTAAGAAATCCGAAAATGTATCGGGAATGCACCGCTGACACAAAACAGATATATACCGTCCATAAATGTATCTCAGGATACATTTGGGATATCTATTGGTCTATTCCTCCAGCGATACACCAGGGAGGTGAATATGGCAAAGTCAGCTGCACACTTCCGGGGATCAGAGATCTCGTCGATACCTTTTACCGCATTGTCGAAATCAGTTCGAAATTCTGTTTCTCACCAACTATCATGGAATCACTAAAGATATGTTACTGAGGTTATTTGCTCGCAAAAAGCAACCGGTTCCTATCATTCTCTACGCTGGAAGTTTTAGCATTCAAAGACTCCGTAGGATCTGTCATGGAAGAAACCAGCGCCGATGGGGCTTGCTGAATTTATTACGCGCACAATTCTGTGTAGACTGAACACCAAATGTACGAGTTTAAACCATGCCTCCGGAAAATCGATCATGCTGGGTTCTGTGAGCTTGTGGATGTTTTTGTACTTTTTGTTTCTGTATAGCTATGTGTCCTGCTGCCGTCACGAGAGAGCGGGTTATTTTACACACCATCAATCTGGATGCATCAATGCTGGACGTGTTGCCAGCGCCTTCGTTCGGCTTCGTGGAATCCCATACTTCGGACGAGCCATAGTATCTCTTGCGGCTGACGGAAGGGGCGGAGGTGCCATAGGCGCAATAAACGTTTCCTCGGAGAAATGACCAAGGATCAGACTATACTTCGCACGGAGATCCCAAGGCCTAAAGTCTAGGGACGTTGTTGGTTTCTCCGGTTCGTGGGACTTGTATGATCTTGTTCCGTAACTTCTCAGGACGATTGACATTGAGGCCGTCATGCTTTTCCTGCCGGAGCTCGGCATGCAGCAGTTCCCTTGCCTTCCAGAAGCCCGAGTTGGCGTGGTTTGAAGTTCGGTGTATTTGCATTTGTGCGCCACTTCACCAAGATTCAGACCGTCGTTGGGATTGTGTCGCCACTATGATTGGGACTGCGTTTAGAGTTCGGAGCGTGGATAACGGTGGGTGTCGGCACGGGATGTACAAGATCAAAAGTAGTTGCAAGCTACCACTCCTAGATGGTGCTGAAGATAAGAGGACTGAATTCATGGCATACAATATTATCCGATTATAGATCCACAGCAACAGCCTTAACTACGGTGCGCACGAGGGAAATGGAGGATTGACCCCTTCAGGTAGGTGCTATCTCAGACATCCGTCAAGAGTTCCATGTGTTGTCTCCCGAACTTCCTCTTTTCATGAGTCAATATATAACACATGCTGTAGTGATCAACGCTGCACGGGTAGGAAATGGTTACCTGGGGCTGATCTCGGACGCGACCGGGGTAGTGGTGGGTTTTCTTCTATATAAGTCCCGAAGGCGGAGTTGCCGGCTACTCACATCCGCTTCGCTCGAATACGTAGGCTATCAGAGTTCTCAACCGTCCATCCGGACTGGAGCCTGTCACCGCCGCCCAGGGCGGGTGTACCTTGTATTTGACCTAGGGCCTCCCGGGCTGAGGCTAGAATCCCTACGGCCTCTTCAGCATAACTGAAGGGTCCTATCGGATGTTGCCGATGCTGGGGTGTGAATGATTGCGGCCGGCAAGAACGAATTCCGGCTGGCTAGCGAAAATTTAGACTGTCTAGCAGGGGATAGTTCGGCGTCTTCTGATCCGATCAGCATTTCCCCCACTGTTGTTCCACTTCGCATCGATGGTATAAATGGCATGTTTTTCCCATTGCCCCGAGACCATCCAGCTTGAAGCTCAGATTTTACAAGGCTGTAGCTTTAAGGCCCTGTAGGGTTGTAGTCCTGTACTTCGAAGCCCTAGAGCTAAAGCGGGTGTGAAGCCTCAGCCCGGATAATCGCAGTCCAGGATCGGGTATGGCTCTGGCCGGACGGGACAGACGGTTACGAACTCTGAAGACTATAAGTACTGTGCATTAGAACCCTTCAAGCTACACGTTCTACAGCAGGACACACTCCCGAGCAGTACACCTCTGGTATGCAATTAAACGAACGAAATCAGGAGAAACTCCGAATTCCATCATCATCACCCCGCTGTCACCCGCAACACAACATTACAGTTCGTGTTGAATTAGCGTTAGCATAGCACCGGCATACCCGAAGTTATACCAAGGATCTCTGTATATATGCTCAGTTTTTCTCCTTCTTTCATCTCACTGTACCTAAGTCTATGCACACGGTTCTCCCCATATCGCAACAGTTAGCCTTGTCGGGTACTGCTTCCCTCTACAGCCCGCAGTCCAATTCTATTCCCACGCAGTTAGCTTCATGAGCACCAACTATATTTCGGCACGACCACAGCGCGGTCATAAATCGAGTCGGCAAGGTTAAGGCCAATAACGGTATCCGCCTGCGTACATGAAGTGAAGTTGAAGCTCAACATCGCCGTCTATATAACTCGCGTAAGATTTGCAGCTACAAGCTCGAGGACCAGAGCGAGATAATTACGCGGCCAGGAGTCAGCAGGTTATAAAAGCTAAACACCGGCAGTCAACACCATCGGGTATCCAGAACTGGTACACCGTGGTGCTGGGTGTTGGACATGTTATGTTTTCCCTCGGTCGTAGTTCGGCATGGCATGTGAAGAGTGTTTTTAGCAGTCTTGCACTGCTTGGTAAACTGGGTGTCTCGTCCAGGTCGTGCATGCCCAACAATGGCGCGCTACAACCTTCCAGATTGCCTTATGGCTGCGAGAAGGAATGAAAGGACAAGAACGTGCAATGTGAGTCTAACCTGCAGCTTTCCGCATCTATCCGGTGCGATCCGGTTGCACCCGATGTCGGCCACTTTGTGTTTGCCGTCAATCGTCAGTTTTAAGTATCCAGATTGTGATTCGAGGGTGGGAAGAGGTTTGTAATGTGGATCCGGATTAAGGTTATGCTGCTTATTTTTAGGGAGGTTCTGAAATGAATTGGGATGAGGTTGGAAACTGCATGCGTTGCTTCCTGTACTTTGGATTAGTCGGTGGCAGTTGGGAATCAACGCTCCCAGGTGGTTATTAGCGAGAGTCGGATCCGGGTGATGATTTATCCGTAAGGTACTCTCAGCAAAAACTTAGCCTCGATCTGGCGTACTAGGTTTGGAGGAGTCAACTAGGGTGCACGTGGTTGGATTGTGACTAAGTAGATATGTTGTAAAAAAAATATCGCATGCTTCACATGACCAATCTCACAACACGCGGTGTCAAAGCTCGCAAAACTCACTCTTAGAACTACTCTTACCTGAATGGGTACCTGGGAGCTTAAGAAACAGTCTTGGCTTGGCTCCGGTTGTGTGATAGCAATTGATACAGGGGTGAGTGTACCACCCACCCTGATCGCGTACTGCGGCTGAACAACACAGAATCTCAAATACCCAACTCTTACAAGATATTGCGGTAGTGCAGCTTATAATCGGTCCATAGATGGTGTTACTACATTCCATCGCGTTCTGCTAGTACTTGCTTTAGCTCAACACATGACCGTTGTGAAATTGCTCCACATCACCTGACTACCGATCATATATGGTAACCTAATAGAGTTGTATCCCAGCTCCAGCGCGGGTGAGCTCAGCCCCCATTTATTCACCACCCTGAACAACATAGTACCGAGCAATCTCATCTCGTCCACGATACTAATCATTACTCTTTTGTATTCATCTCGAGTCTTTCTCCTCTCTTTTATCTTTTTCAGAGTCTATACCCACACGCACGGTTCTCCCCTCCATATATGCAACACTTACTATTACATACATGACATGACCGAGTTAACCATAGGCTGAGCTGATGGTAAGGCACCAGCGGTAAGGCACGAGGTAAACAGCTCTCTTGTATATACCTCGAGTCTCCTTCATTCTGTATCGTGGAATACATACATGCGGTTTTGTTTGTTTAATCATACTGCATTCGCTCTCATACTGCATTCACTCTATCTATAATATGGCAGTTCCCGCTTCCCTCCCCTCCGAATGGTCGGCTAGGTGGGGGAGATCCCCTCCCGCTACCTTCTTGCCCTCTAGCAAGCGAAGGTAAAACGAATGACCATACACAGAGGAAACACAGAAACATGCACGCGGTTCTCCCCTTCATATGGCAACACATTGTTGTATATCAAGAGTGGTAATGATCTTGCAATCGACGCCATCACTATAGACGGATCTCGATCAGACGATAGAAGAGTGGGAGCAGCAGCCGTATGCAGCAACGGCAAAGACGGTTGGGAGACTTCCCGCAGCTACCTCCGTAAGGGGTGCGCGGAATTGTGGGCGACATGGTTCGCACTCAAAGAAACTACAGAGAGTGGGGAGGCACGGCAGGCACGGAAAACGACGATCTTCAGTGATTCCTAGGCAGCTGTTCAACTTGTAGTAAACTTGGAGATAGGCCCGGGACAGCAATTGGCATGATGGATCAACAAACAAGCTCGGACCCTCCTGCATGACCACCGCATTGAAACAGAAATCTGGTGAAGCTCGGACCCTCCTGCATGACCACCGCATTGAAACAGAAATCCGGTGGAGTCTCTGGCATGCCCATCTCTGGGAGTAAAGGAGCGGATCGGCAAGCGAACGTAGGCCGTGAGAGTACAGTGCGTGAGCGAGCATACAGCGAACAGAGCCAGAAAGACCCCGAACAACGAACAGCAGCAAAAACACAGTAGGAGGAGGAGTGATGCAGCAGGCACCACGGCTACAGAGTTGGAAAGGGATCTGGGAAAGCTGGAAGTTAAAGACTCATTCCGCTAAGCAGCATGAAGTTATTGGCAGCCAGGTACTACCAGATGAATGCGGGCATGCACCGACAGTGACATATCGCAAGCTATTTCGGCAGTGGGATGATGACTAGTGCTGGTGGTGTGGGCAATCGGGAGCATCTCTTCCGTCACTGTAAGAGATGGAAGAATGAGCAGCAAGCGCTTTGGAGAGTAGTTGGGTGAGTGGCAGGCTTGAAGGCGGGAAATGCCGGCACGTGCAGATATTAGAGCTATTTTCAATGGAGATATGCGATCAGGCGGTGATGGACGCGCTTCCTCGCAACCACGGAGGTGAGGAAGTTCCCACACCGCTGAGCAGAACAGAGTGTATTTAAGACTTTGTCTTTTTTCTCTTTTGTTTCATGTGCTACCATTCTTTTGGCTTCTGTTTTCATTTGTCGAAAGGTTTGTTTGTTTGTAATCATATTTTTGTCGAAAGGTGAAGAGTAGAAAGAGGCGAACCCCCCGACCTAGCCGGCCAACCGGAGGGAGATGAGAATCAAGTACCGCCATATTGTAGTTAGAGTGAATGCAGAATGATTAAAACAAATAAACAAGCACTATCACCATATTATATCCTCCCGTGACTAAACGCATATATATTCCAAAAACCAGTACATTAGCGTAGCATAAATACAAAGCATCCCCGTAAAATTACCCGCTACTCGTTGGAATCCTAGAATCCTGTACAATCCTAGCATACCGCGCCGCCTCTACATATTCTCCAAGCTTGAACAAAGTCCATGCTAGATGGCCGGTGACAAGCAGCGTTTCCGGATGCAACGCACCTAGTAGCCTCGTCCGATGTTCCAACACTTGGGTCTCTAGCTCCTTAGCTTCTTGGTACCGGCCTTGTTGTTGAAATGCCCATGCCACGCTAGCCATACTCGACAGTGTCTTCGGGTGGTTCACGCCCAGAGTACGCTTTCTTGTTTCCATGACGCCCACTTCCAACACTTCGGCTTCTGCCCACTTTTCCTGCTTCGCCAAAAAGTTTCCTAAATTGCCTTTGTAGTCGACAGTGGACTCGTTATCTTCGCCCCATTGTTCGGTCGCACGCGCCAGGGCACGCCGCATCGTGGTTTCGGCCTTGTCAGGTTGTCCTGAGTAGGCGTAGCTACACGCAAGATTGTTCATATGCGTCAACAACCCGTATGCACCCTCGTTCGGCAATTGCAACCTCTCCCCGGTCTCGACCAATTGCTCTTGGAGTGCTATTGCTTCCTTTGTCTTCGTTGAATCTCCATCTTCAGTCGAAAGTGTCAGGCTTAAGTCGTTCATGAGCACACGGGTAAACTCATGTTCTAGGCCATTCATTCGTGTCGAAGTTTCCAAGAGCTGCCGCTGCAGGTCCTCCGCTTTGCTTCGTTGCCCTTGCCTCGCTTTTAATACAGCTATAAGCCTCCTGCTTTCAAGGACCGGTTGACTCTCCGTATGGAACCTTTCCTTCACGAACTCTAGTACCTTCTGTTCTAAAACCTCCGCTTCATTGTGTCTTCCTAGTAACAGGTATTCCTTTGCTAAGTCGTTCAGAATGGAATGCCATCCACCATCCGCATTTCTTAGTGATCGCATGCGCACTTCATCTTCTTCAATATCGTTCATTCGAGGTTCGAGATTTTGAAATGACTGGTTGAAAAATTTCTCGGCGCAAACTTTAACGTCTTCTGGCATGAGGATCAAGACATTCGACGCTTCTCTTAACTTTTGCGGAACTTGAGGTGCTTCTAGACCGGTGAACAGAATTTTCAGATTTCTTGAGGAGCCCAATAGAGAATCCCTAACGCTGAGTATGTGACGTTCAAGCAGCTGCGGTGAGTCGCTTCGGTCAATGCTATCCAAAACCAATGTGACATGGCCGTAAGGCTGTAGTATCTGCGTATACAGCTCGCGGAAGACCAGCGGCTCATGGTTGTCCGGTAGCACACTGTGACTTCCTGCTGTCGAATGTTCGCGATAGAACTCCAGAATCAGTGCTTTTTGATTGGTGGTAACGTTGCGGTTTTGGACAATTTGCCATATGAGGCTCCGGAGAATGGCAGCGACCGAGAGTTTCAAACAAAATGCATACCCAATGAAGTGACTAGGTTGAAGATTCTGAGAGACCTTTTCGACTACGCTGGCAGCAAGGACTGTCTTTCCATACCCCGAACGGCCGGTAATACTGAGTATACCTTCCGTACCTTGAAGCCATTGAACAGTCTTTTCTTTATCGAAGAAGTTGTCATGACTTCCTGCGGCCCGTCGGTCAAGCATCTCTGTAAGTTGCGGTCTAAAAATGGCAGGATCCAACCACATCTTGATGTTCTCAAACTGCCACGACTAGTTAGAACAAATACAGATCCAACATTTATTCATACTGACTTTATTGGCAAATTCATACTCTGATTAACACTCGACTGGACTGATCACAGAAAGGAACTCACCTCACCAATACCCGGTTCGTTACCCGCTGTAATACTTGCTTGTCGGCTTGTGATATCATCAAACCATCTAATCAATGCCCCAGCAATGCGGATGAACCCAACATCTAAAGGGCCCGAGAACTTTGTCATGTGCTCATGATCGGCTGGGATGATTCCCACGATCTCCCTTCCGTGCTCTATCGTGGATGAGAATCGATCTACAACCTGTTGTGATACGGTGAGGTTTGATTGTCTAGCGTAGGCACGAGCCACTTACCATGATGCCTGCTGTAGGTATATCCTCGCGAAATGAGTGGATCTCAATTTGTCTTTCCACAAGTATCTGATTGAAACCTCTGCCGATACGCTCAAGAGTTTGTGAGCTCACTTCGAGATCCCGAAGTACAGAGACATTCGGAGACTTCCATAAAATCCTAGTGATCTCCTGCGCAATCTTCCCAAGTGTTGCGACTGATGAGCCTCGATGAGGAGTGCCAAGGAATATGACCCCATATGTGGCAGGTAGAACATCCTTGAGATAAGTCACCTCATTTCGTGACGCATTAAGCATCTAATAAGTATCAGCAGTTGAACTATAAGAAAATAAACTTGAAGGAGACTAGCATCTTTAACAATGATTCCTCCCAAACTATGAGCAACAAATATAAGTGGACGAGTTTTCTGAAATGACAATAATTAGTTAGTAATATGATCCATTAAACGAAACACAAATTGCTCACATCACGGTTCGAGGCACGCTTGTCGGCCAAGTCAGAGAGGAGAGAAGCAGCGTATTGGAACACTGTTGCTTGCGAAGCAGAAGAGAAGATGTGATTGATGTCCACATCGTATCCCCATGTGTATATGCATGCCTCTGGAATGACACTCGGTAATAGCTCCTTTGGCCAGAACAAAGGCTCCTTATTGAGTGCCTGGCCATCAGCGATTAAACCCTCTCTCTCCTTATCCTTATTTTTTTTCCAGAATCCCCAACACAACTTTTTCTTTCGCACTACCTCAGCAGTTGGCCTTGACTCGATAATATTTGTAGATGCTGGCGCAGCCGCTAGCTCAGTGGAACGAGCACTTGTCCATGTTTCACGCGGATGTCCGAAAAGACCATGTACGAACACGATACTAGATGGATGTCAGTGGGTGAACATTTCGCCGTGTGACTTATTCCAAAGGATAAACTTGCTCTGCTACTGGATCCTCGGCCGCATGTATGAGCTGTAAACCGTGTCTGTTATCCATGCCGATGCCTGCTAAGAGGTTTTGGTCTCTTTTCAATAACTGAGAGATTGTATCCGGTCCCTTCTTATCTCCGCAGCGCGATGAGATGATCGTAGTCCCGTCCGTAGTAGAATGAATAAGAATGTGCAGAGCTTGCAGCTGGAAATTCTTGAATAATGACCCCCTTTTCTATCCGCACGTTTCTTCAGCCCTCTCTCTCGCTTTTCTTTTTTCGCTGTTTGCTATTTTATTTTAGCTCTGCATCCCAATATGATTGCACCCCGGTGATCTTGTCAGCCTCAAACCAGTCCAATTTTACCTAGGGTATAGGCAAAAGTTGTACACGACCACAGCCAGTAGCGCTCTTAATATTCGGATTTTGGTCGGGAATCCCTGGGTAGCAAATGGATGAATCAAACTACGAGATAAGTGATGATTCACAGACATCCAGTTGGCCTAGCAAACTTCAAACCTACAAATTTTGACACCAGTGTGGTTGTCAAGATGACGCGTCATTTGTAACACTCCTACCATGCCACAAGAAAATTATGCTATGTAGGAGCGGTACAGCTCATGACGCTATAGTTGGGGACTCATAGTCATGGTGAGGTTGTGACATGATCTGGGGAGGGGGTGGAATCCGCCAGCTTCATAGACTCTCCCTCATATTTTCAACTCCCTCAAATTTTGTCCGATTGACTAAATTTTTTGATTGGCATGTAGCCCTTAGAGTTATCTATCAGACTACAGTCTCCGATCTTCTCTCAATTGTGTTGTTGAGTAAATTGTAATTTTGAAAAACATCTGCAGCCGTACCTTGCCATTCCCTTGTACGCTAGTATATGTGGTTTGCACGGTATTCCTTTGCATTCTGTCCTTCACATTAAAGGAGAGATGGCTGAAACTGTCAACACCATAGCTGTGAAACATCATGAGATTCTATCACAGTGCAGGCACTGACCGCGTCTTCAGATAAGGTTCAAACCATCAGATAGACCGATGTTAGGATTTCAACTACTGGTACCTGCCATTCCCCACCCACTACTCTGCTGTTCAGTGCATTCATCGGCAGTCAACTTCATACTCTCGGCACCCAGCACTCAGCTTCGCTTAACTCCATGCTCCCAGTTACACCTATTACATACTCGAGGTGCATTTGTCTCTACAGTGTTGGGAGTTTCTCCGCTCGAAACACAAAATTAGGCAGCCGCCATTTCACCTCCTATGTCGCACCCCTGCAACCTGGCAACAACTGTACTCTACACCATCATTTTATTCTTTGTCAACCTCACCACCTTTTAAAGAAATCTCACTACACATTATTCTTCTATACATATAACTACCCTCTCTATCTATGTACCAAAAAAATAGTTTTAAGAATTTGACTTTAAATTTCATTTGAGGTTTGGAGTGGGACTTTTGGCAGTTAAGAAGCTATCAGCTGCCTGCTGTGCTGTTGGTTTCATGTGCCCAATCATTTGCAGACACAGACATCCTTGCGCTCGCGATCAGCCTTTAAATTACACAACCTCGTTCAAAGCATTTTCGGGTCAGGCTGAGTTAGAAGATCTGATGCACCTCTTCCAGCAGGTTACGCTAACACACTGACTAGATATGGGTATAACATGATCTGAATATTAACAGAAAGGGCAAAGCTAGTGTACATTGACTTTGTTCTTAGCTTCACCCCCTGGTCAACAGTGACTCAACACCCTACTCCTGCAGCAAAATCCATTGCCATAAATGGGATGTCTGATTTTCTATTGCCTGACCTGAGTACATTAATACTTTGGTAGAGCACCAGTTAACAAAGGGTCGTCCACCATACCTAAGGACCATTGTTCAGTAGTACATTTTTCGTTCTCCATACATCGGTTTTTTGTACAGTCTAAGCAGTAGCGCTGACTGAATAAACAGGATAGCAAAACAACGTTTTACCATTCCGCTGCCATCTTTCTACAGCTAATTGCAGCGTTTGCACCCTACTGTGATCCACCATGTTTTCGCCGCGCAACTCTACACTGGTATCACATTCCGATGGAATGTTTACTCGCCACTCCGCGTCAACGAAATGCACCAATGGTGACCACCAAAGAGATTTAATCGCATTTCTTTCGATCGTCCAATACTGTAATGTGGACTTCCTCCCCATAACGCCGCAGCATGCTCTTGGTACACTTGGTGAGGGTGGCTCTGGGACCATTAGCCAGTCTACATTCAGCACCGACATGGGCCTTGCATTCAAGCGATTTCATGACTCCGGAGATTCAGAAGAGTACTTTTTACCATTGATATCGGAGGTGTTGATTTTGAGTCGACCCCCTATTCAAAGTCACCCCAACATAATAAATCTCGAGGGGATTTGCTGGGAAATTAATCCCAGAACAGAGGAGGCCGTCCCTATACTGGTCTTTGAGAAAGCAGCGTGGGATCTACAACAGTTCATGAACGTAGTCAAGGGCGCGGACATGTCGATCGATGACCGGCTCAAAATCTGTGCTGACATTGGAAGTGCCATCATGGCTTTGCATGCATATAGTTAGTCATCCCAAATGGTGTTGCCAATTCTAAATCTGATATGGATACAGACGTGATTCATGGCGATATCAAGCCGCAAAACGTGCTAGTTTTTAAGGACACTACCGGCAAGACTACTGTTAAGGTGGCTGATTTTGGGTATTCCACCCTAGCCGTTGGTGAAATGGGAAAGGTTTTTCTACCAAAGTCAAGACCATGGAATGCCCCCGAGCATCATCATGGGGAGTTCACCGTCTCTGAAGCCAAAAAGACGGATGTGTACTCCTTTGGTATGCTGTGCCTTTGGGTTTTGTATGGGAACAGACTATCAGATATTCTACCTGTTACGACAGAAGCCGTGACTGAGTCGGATTTATTCGCTACACCTTTTAGTTCCCCCACATTGCTTGAGCAGCTAAAGGTTGAAGATCAAGTCGTACATATTGCCTACCAGCTCACGCAAACAACATCAGACTTGAGCGACGGGCAAAATGCCTGTCTGAACCAATTTTTCAGTTCGACTGTTTGCCACAGCCCTGAAAATCGGGCGTCTGACATAGGAACATTAGTGGGTCTCTTCAGCCAAGAACAGTGAGTTCCACCCATTCTATGATGCCAAAATGAAGGACTTTCGCTAAGATGTGTAGAGCCGAGTTCCATTTCCCCACAGCAAGCCTGAGGTCATTAGAGACAACCAAAGAACTTTCAATGCATTCAGATTTTCGGGTAATTGTGAATCTATTTTCATATTTCTCTAAGAATTTAGCTAATGTAGTATTATTTAAGATTGCCAAAAACCTTACCGACTTCATGATAGCCGACTATCGCTTACGGATACAAATTAGAAAAAGCCTCGAACAGTGCTACTTTAGGAATCAAAAGCAATCATTTGCTTCGAATATTGCATTCCAAGTTGCCTTTTCTTATCAAATTGGATTTGGTGTAGAGTCAGATGACAGCCAACGCCAAATATGGCTACAGAGGAGCAGTCGGCAGCGTGGTGATCTTGAGGCTGAAAAAGTAGCCATAAAGACGAACTGGAATATGTGCCTGAGTATTCGCAACTTTCAGGGACATCCCTATCCACTTGATCTTATTCATGAATATCGGACCTGGGACTTGAAAAAACTAGGAGAAGCCCGAAAAGAGTACGAAAGAGAGGTTGGAAGTATGGTGCGAGAGTTTGGGGAGCTTCATTTTATACCTTTAACCTTGTATGGGACTATCGGGGATCTGCTGGATGAATTAAGAGAATTTAGGGAATCTAAAGCACTACGAATGCGAATCAGAGATCAAATAAAAAATACAGATGGAATCGGACACCCATACTACATTCAATCAATCATTAACGTGGCCCGGTCGCACTCGATACTAGGCGAGTGGGTAGAAGCACAAGTATTGCGCGAGGAAGTTCTAAAGCATATGAACCATACCTGTGGGCCTCAGAGCTTAGAGGTCACGACAACCGCAATCAACCTCGCATCAACGTACAGGGACCAGGGCCAGTGGAAGGAAGCCGAGGTGCTAGAGGTGCAAGCAATGGAGACGTTCAAGAAGGTGCTTGGCCAAGAGCATCCTTCTACCTTGACTAGCATAACCAATCTCGCATTGACGTACAGGAACCAGGGACGGTGGAAGGAGACCGAGGAGCTGTGTGTGCAGGTCATGGAGACAAGTTTGAGGGTGCTCGGTAAAGAGCATCCTTCTACCCTGGCCAGCATGACTAACCTCGCATTGATATACGGCGACCAGGGACGATGGAAAGAGCCGGAGAAGCTGCAAGTGCAGGTCATGCAGACAAGTTTGAAGGTACGCGGCCAAGAGAATCCAGATACCTTGGCTAGCATGAACAACCTCGCATCCATATATAGCAAGCAGGGGCGGTATAAGGAGGCCGAGGAACTGTGTGGGCAGGTTATGGAGACGAGTTTCAGGGTGCTCGGTAAAGTGCATCTTTTTACTTTGACTAGCATGAACAATCTCGCATCGATATACGGTAAACAGGGGCGGTGGAAGGAGGCCATTGGGCTGGAGGTGCAGGTTATGGAGACGTTCAGGGGGGTACTCGGCCAAGAGCACCCTTCTACCTTGATCAGCATGAACAATCTCGCATTGAGATACAGGGACGATGGACGTTGGAAGGAAGCCGAGGAGCTCTTTGTACAAGTCATAGAAATGAGAAAAGGGGTACTCGGCCAAGAGCATCCTTCAATGTTAACCAGCATGGCCAGCCTCGCATCGACATACCGGAACCAGGGGCGGTGGAAGGAAGCCAAGGAGATTTTTATACAAGTCACAGAGACGTCCAAGAGAGTACTTGGCCAAGACCATCCAGAAACCTTGGCCAGCATGGCCAACCTCGCATCGACATACAGGAACCAGGGGCGGTGGAAGGAGGCCGAAGAGCTGGAGGTGCAAGTCACGGAGACGTTCAAGAGGTTGTTCGGCCAAGAGCATCCTTCTACCTTGGCCAGCATGGCCAACCTCGGATCGACATTTTTGAACCAGGGGCGGTGGAAGGAAGCCGAGGAGTTGTGTGTGCAGGTCATGGAGACAAGTTTGAGGGTGCTCGGCCAAGACCATCCAGATACCTTGACCAGCATGACCAACCTCGCATCAACATTTTGGAAACAGGGGCGATGGAAGGAGACTGAGGAGCTGTTTGAACAGGTCATGGAGGTAAATTTGAGGGTGCTCGGCAAAGAGCATCCAGATACCTTTAACAGCATGAACAATCTCGCTTTGACATTTCACAGCCAGGGGCGATGGACGGAGGCCGAGGTACTAGAGGTGCAGGTCATGGATATGAGAAAGAGAGTACTCGGCCAAGAGCATCCAGATACATTAACCAGCATGACCAACCTCGCAACAACGTACAGGGATCAGGGGCGTTGGAAGGAAGCTGAGGAGCTGGAGGCGCAGGTTATGGAGATGAGTTTGAGAGCACTGGGCCAAGAGCATCCTTCTACCTTGGCTAGCTTGAACAACCTCGCATCGACATACCGCACCCAGGGACGATGGAATGAGGCTGAGGTTCTGGACGTTCAAGCAATGGAGACATTCAAGAAGGTGCTCGGCAAAGAGCATCCTTCTACCTTGACAAGCATGACTAACCTCGCATCGACATACAGGGACCAGGGGCGGCTGAAGGAAGCTGAGGTGCTGGAGGTCCAGGTAATGGAGACAAGTGTGAGGGTGCTCGGCAAAGAGCATCCTTCTACCTTGACCAGTATGAATAACCTCGCATCGACATACAGGGACTTGGGACAGTGGAAGGAAGCCGAGGAGCTGTTTGCACAGGTCATGGAGATGAGTTTGCGGGTGCTCGGCCAAGACAATCGTTCTACCTTGATCTATATGGGCAACCTCGCATCGATACACAGAAACCAGGGGCGATGGAAGGAGGCCGAGGATCTAGAGGCGCATGCAATGGAGACGTTCAAAAGAGTGCTCGGCCAAGATCATCCTCATACGTTAACCAGCATGGCCAACCTCGCATCGACATACTGGAACCAGGGGCGGTGGAAGGAAGCCGAGAAGCTTTTTGTGCTGGTCATGCAAACGAGAAAGAGAATGCTTGGCCAAGACCATCTGGATACCTTGACCAGCATGGACAGCGTCGCATTGACATTTTTGAAACAAGGGCGGTGGAAGGAGGCTAGAGAGCTGTTTATCCGGGTCATGGAGACGAGAAAGGGAATGCTTGGCCAAGGCCATCCAGATACCTTGACTAGCATGGCCAATCTGGCATCGACATATAGGGACCTGGGACGGCTGAAGGATGCTGAGGTGCTGGAGGTGCAAGCTCTAGAGACATTCAAGAGTGTGCTCGGCAATGAGCACCTAGATACCTTGACCAGCATGAACAACCTCGCATTGACATACCGGAACCAGGGACGGTGGAAGGAAGCCGAGGAGCTTTTTGTGCAGGTCACGCAGTCGAGAAAGAGAGTGCTTGGCCAAGACCATCCAGATACCTTGACTAGCATAGCCAACCTCGCATTGACATACTGGGACCAGGGGCAGTGGAAGGAAGCCGAAGAACTACAGGTTCAAGCGGTCAATGGACTTCGGACGACATTGGGCGAGGATCATCCCTCCACTGTAGTCTCTATCGCTAATTTGGCATCATTCCATGAGGAACGTGCAGCGTCACATCCCGTGTTATGTATGAACGAATTGATGGAAGGGTCTGCGATCTTTGGGTCTTTAGGTAGTGGAAATGATGAACAAAGGCTGCAGAAGCGTGATAACGATGATGATTCAGGAACAAACGAGGGACGACTTCAGCGTGCACTTGCTATGTCTCTGGAGGTTGAAGACGACACCGACACAGACAAGGAAAGGCTTAGAAGAGCTCTTGCGATGTCAATAGAGGCGGTTGAAGACAATGAGATAGATGAGGAATGGTTCCAATGTGCAGTGGCTATGTCACTGGATGACAACGATGAGACAGACGAGGAGAGATTCCAACGTGCACTAGCTATGTCACTAGATGACGACAAGAATGTCAACAAGGAAATTGGTTGCTCCAAAGAAGGATATACGCCTATGGTCGAGGTAGGTAAATTCTGGTCATAACTGGGGTTTCTTTTGACATAGCTATGATGGTGCAAGTTTTAGACTACCGCGAGCGCAGTAAATAGATATAAACCCGCGAAACTTCAAAGACGGTCCTAGGAGTGCAGTGAATTTGTCAACTAGCGGCAACTGGTTACTGCCTAGCTGGTGGACTGGAGAAGAAGCTTAGTAGGTGGGAGAAAATACAGAACAATAGTCCGATAATGTGTAAGCGAATTATGAATATGTTGAAGATTGGATGACGTGCAGGTAATTGAGGGAGATGCGAAATATTCGTGTAGATAATGTTGATATCTAATAGTTATACAGTTGGTTTGTCTGCTCGAAGAATTCTCATTGGTCAGGTGAACTTGCCACGTGGCGCATGTGGCAGTGGCAGGTACAGTGGCGGGTACAGTGGCGGATATCCACATGTTGACTCAGGATTTATCCCGAAGACCTGCAAGTTTTTAGAACGCCATCGCAGCTGCTTGAAAGGATTGGAGAGTGCTTGCTAATGCACTGAGTTATTTGTGTAGACTCATTCACAAATTTTTCACTCGCCACCCGCCATTCGCCACTGCCGGCACCACTCTACCATCTCCAGTGAACTTTAAATTTCTTAGGCATATAAAGGCATGGGTTCTACCATTAGATAGTTCGGTAGACAATCACTTTGTTATGATAGATAATTCAATCTCTCTTTGTACTCGATCACTCTCAACAATACAGTAGACACAGTGGCAGATATACAGTGGAGGATATACAGTAGCAGATATATATACAGTGGCAGATACACAGCAGCGGATACAGTGCCAGATATACAGTACCGGATCAAGATACACATTCACAGGGGCAGATACACAGGGGCGGATACACAGCGGTAGATATACAACAGCAAAAACAATAGCAAGTATACAACACAGGAAACACAGTGGCAGATACACAGCAGCAGATACACTGGCAGATACAAAATTGTGGATATACAGAGGTAAATATACAGCGGTGGATATACAACACAGCAGACACAGTGGTTGATATACAGTAGCAGATACAGTGGCGGATATACAACACAGTAGACACAGTGGCAGATACACAGTGGCAGATACACAACGGCGGATACACAGTGGCAGATACACAGCGGCAGATACACAGCGGCAGATACACAGCAGCACCAAATCAAGATACACAGTGGTGGATACACAGCAGAAGTCTAGGTGATCTGCCTGATATCGTAACAAGTCCACCACGACGGGCGTAATGTGGCCGCTTGGCTGTTACGTGGGTTGCCGTTTCTAGTATAGTATTGTAGACGGTATCAGGCGAGTGAAGAAAGTGAGCGAAAGCTTGGCATTTACGTGACTGTTGTTGTTGTTGTTTAATCATACTGTATTGACTCTAATTAGAGTATGACAGGACCCTGATATCCCCTCCGCCTCCGGGTGAGCCGGCTAGATGGCGGAGCTCCCCCCCCGCTACCCTTCGTCCCCGCTGACAAATGAAAGGTGAGAGAAA
>Ga0307512_10001718_pt1 | contig 29917 bp, 31 predicted proteins | sample 14_EM_MG_FD_200267 | JGI IMG/M metagenome (GOLD analysis project Ga0307512, IMG submission 200267) | Populus trichocarpa ectomycorrhiza microbial communities from riparian zone in the Pacific Northwest, United States - 14_EM | ecosystem: Host-associated > Plants > Roots > Unclassified | place... | reverse complement strand
GAGCGAGCGAGGATTTTCAATGGTGGACGTCAGAAGCTGGGATTGCAGGTTATACTCTAGGAAGGGGGGCCAATTAATTAAGTGTGTTATGGGGGAGAGGACAGTTTTTCCGGGGAGCGTGGCGGTTGCAACTTTGCCGTGTGGGTGTTAATTTTGGGGTTTCGGGGTTGTCAGATTTCTGGGGTCTTTGAGTTTTCATTTGCATGGAAGCGGCTGCGGAGGGAGAGACTGTGGTATTCATATAAAAGATGTAGTTTATGCCATGGCCGCCAGCGGCCGAATGCAATATGATTACAAACAAACAAACAAACGCAGTTCGTACATGCAGAAAATGTGCATAGGCTATGATTCCCGGAAATTTCCTTGCTATGAGAGGAAATAATATTACTGGATTAAGAGTAATGCCAATAATAATGTGCATGATTGATCCTCAACTGAGAATATCATATATTTGTTCTCAGCGTCCCCTGGACCCCGGAAACATTCACGACACTGTCGTGGGAAAAAAACTACGCTAGTACTTTTGATAACAGATAACTCCACCACAACAACCCGATTTAGAAAGGGCCACTTTAGGGCGATAAAGTAGGAGAAAGTTTCTAAAGAATCGGTTTTTTTTAAAAAGAAATAGTGCTTGATTTACCATTAGATTTCAAAAATAATTCATTTTGTAGGACAGCTGACTGAATGTCCGTTCTTGCACATTGAGGTTATATGTGCAAATCTTGACCACGTGACTTGTCTATTCAGGTAATTATCTGTCATTATATCCCACATAATATGAACTTGATAGGCATAGTATAACTGGCCCAAAAAGCCCAAATTAACCAAAATTGGGTTTGAAAATTCGCAACTTAACTACCAAATTAGGCCAAATTAATTTTTTTTATGTATAATTGATTCGACCTGCGAGAGGTGCGGGGGTATCTGGCGCGGGATCATATCGCACCCATAGGTCGCAGAGAAGTTCTATATATATTTCGACATGCGAGAGGCGCGACGGATTGCTTATCTGAAAGTTATAAAACCTTATCGTGGACGTCAAGCAGTCTATCGATTGCGACCTTTGACATGAGTTTCCCAACCCCCTTAGTTGCCGAGCGTCAGTCCTCTCCCATCAAAACTGCTGCAATCTGTGGCAATTGCAAAGCAGACAGGAAGGGAGTATGTACGAATCGAAGAACCTTCTACAATCCCCTATGCGTGTGCTGACTAGGAAATAGTGTCGACCTTCAGTCCGTTTACGCGATACCTGTACATGGTGCGAACGCAACGGGTATAAGTGTTCTCCGGTACGCAGTCATAAACGCAAAAAGTTGGCTCGGTTCAAGTGTCAACAATGTCGGACGAAGAAGATAAAGGTAAGTCCTTTCCCGGCGGGTTGTGGCAAGATTAGACATTGATGATTTGCGATAGTGCGAGCCTGAAAACCGTCAATGGCCTGCAAGGTGTCAGCCCTGCCTCGATCGAAACGAAGAGTGCTCGGCTCCCCAAGACACTGCCGGCCGGAAGAAACAAATATCGAGAGTGGATAGCCAGGGGGTTTCAACTGCGCTTATGGAACTATCGACCGCTCGTGTGAGCCTCGGTCCTGAAATTACAGACGATGGAGATGGATCAATACCTTCCAACAGTACGCCGACTTCAAGCTTTCGATACCAAACCAGGAAACTATCTGGTAGAATGAACACTGAAGAAAATTCCAGAGGGAATTGTGACTCCAACCGTGTAACTGCTGTGGATGAAAATACTGTTCTGTCAAACCGAGAACCGTTGGTTGTCAACTGTAGGGATACGCCCGTGCCATTGGCAGCAGACAATGAGGGACGGCCCGGTTCTCTGGAACAGAGGCTGATGGAAAGGTATGTATCGTACTTGGAGGGTATTGAAAATGATGATCGCTAACGCTCCAACAGCCGCCAGGATTTAGAGAAGGTCCGATTGCTTGCTGATTGCATGAAGTCTTGGGACCAAGACGACCAGGAATTGCCGATTGACTCACTCCTAGTCGAATCTATTCGAAAGGGCTACCCAGAAACCCTCAGGCGTGTGGGGGACTTGGCTCTAGAACTGGAAGAGCGGCGAGATTATGCGAGGGCCGAAAATTTGTACAAAAGAATGTTATATTGCAGGGAAGCTTTAGACACTGCATTCAATTACGGCAATACCGGAAGAGTAGCTGTGATGCTGCAGCTTGCTTCTGTGTACCAAAAGATGGGTGAAACTGGGTCCGAAATACAAACACTGGAGACCACGATCGACTTCTTGCTAAATTGGGAGACTATCGATGACTTGAGACTCATGCCATGTATCGAAAAGCTCAGCGCAGCCTATATTCATTCGTGTCGACAGCTTTCCGATTCCGCGGCCGACCCACAGACTCTGCTCATATTTCCTACCACTCCCTTGCATCAAGCTGTTGCTTCCGGGCACCCACCTGTTGTTGCGTTTGTGCTTGGACAGGGGGCATCCTATGTCAATACCCGCGACATAAAAGGACGGACACCACTGTATATGGCTATAAATAAAGGCTCTGTTGCCATCGCAGAGCTTCTTATCACTGCAGGCGCAGATGTCATGATACCGTGCACGTCACAAAACGTCACTCCCATGCAAGTTGCGATCCAAAAAGATTCGGTCGAGTGTTTTTGCCTTTTGAAAATGGCGCCAAGGCCAATATGTCTGCCGTGAATACTACGACATGCCACTTCAGGAAGCTTACACAGTTGGAAACGAAGATATCGTCAAACTGTTGATTGAGTATGGAGCCAGAGGGTCGCCACCGAGAGACATGATGTTGATTCTTCCTGATCTGCATTACCCATCCTCCTTATCAGAACCCGATCCAATCGCGCTACCCAACCTCGAGATCTCGCAATATTTCCTCGGATATCGACCGTATTACATCCTGGTCAACTCATCACCATTACGATCAGGGCTTATCAAAGACTCCTGCCTCCCAAATCAATATCGTTGTAGATCCTGCGGAAGAACCTTTACAACGCCAATACGTCGCCTCCGACACGAAAGATCGGAACACTCACCGAATACCATATGCACTCTTTGTGGAAATACTGTCAGAGACCGTATTAGTAGCAAGAGAAGTCATGCAAGAGCTTGTCGAACTCTACCAAGAACCCGTGTTTTAGCGCATGATGCCTATAGCTACTAGTTGGAGGGACACCAATGCCCCAAAGAAACATGTCGCCTACAACTCCTTACCTATTCAACATACATGCAGTTATAATACCCTTAAATTAAGTGTTATAAAGAATTTGCTCAGGCATGCAGTAGAGGAGAACTGAGAACCTATCCATTGGTTCGAATCCCCGGAGATTATAGAGGAGTTTCGATAGGGTAAAGCTGTTCCTACAAGAGGACGACGAGGCGAAGGTGGAAACGGATTTAGAGTAGAGCAAGTAGCAAGCAGGCGTAATATTGAGTGTTATGTGATGGTAAAACTTTTTAGACTTCCAGAGTTTATGGACGGCCTCCCTGTACAGCTGTGACCATGACTGTGACGATGACTTGTTATTTTTTACCTTTATACACACTCGAATTGACCGGAATGACTGATAGTAGAATTGTCGGTAGCGTGAGAGTAGACGCGACGCAGCGGATTTTTAGATGGCTGTGTGCTTTGAAGGCCGGAATATTGTGGGTCGAAGGCATGTTGGGGGGGGGGTTGGGGTTAACGTTCAGACAAAAGCTTAGCTCGAGGAGCTCGAGGGGAATTCGAAGAGAGCTACCTTATAGAAACTCCGTAAAAATCTGCGATGATCACATGCACTTCACATTACCCTCGTTGTTGAGTGAGAATCACTAACATCCAACTGGCACTTAACGTCTACAAGCCTAGTCAGATAACATAGTATGGAATCTAATAGTCTTATGGGATAGCTTGTTTGTATGGATAACCAGTCTATCATCAACACGTATAAGTCACAGCTTGTAACGCCAGCGGCGGAAGCTGTGGCAAGAGCAGGATACTAGTGGGTACTTACTTAAGTACCTATATAGCTTAAGGGTTGCAGCCCCTGCTACTTAGAAGTAAACCATCACCACCTGTACCCTTTACATAGTACACAAGTATAGTTATAATAGTTGCAACATTACGATAATGACTGCCAACAAGCCACACTGGAACATGAACCACAGCACCAGAATTTTCTGGGGGGGAGCAAAATATCATCCTAAGAAAACTGAGTCGGAAATGTAATATCTCCGAGATAATATATCTCATTAGTGTAGCAGTACTGTTCTGTGGAAACCTCAATACCATGGGTGTTGGTGTAAAAAACATCATGAGACCTTGAGCATTAATGGTGAATATTTGTAATGTCAACAGCTATACGGGGGCTCGGAAGGACAAGACCGACAAAACCTCGAACTCAACTCTCAACTGCGAACTCGGTTGCGCGGCACCGACAACTTTTTCAGATGATCAAAAATAGTTTCACTTTCTGGGCAAAAAATTAAGGAGTATTTATTGATATATATAGATAATTAGAATCCATGGTTTTGATTATATAGAACCTTCTGCAAAAAAGTTGGACCTTGGTGTGGTAACCTAAATATTGCCCCAAAAAATCCCATCAAGCAGTAAAAAACCCTCACACACGAGACATGAGAACTATTTGGAAATACAAATGTCTTTATATTGTAATAAATACTCTCTTTTATGTGCCTAACAAAGCGAAGCTATTTTATTACATTTCATCATCTTGAAAAGTGAAAAAGTGACACACGCGCAGGGCTGGTGCTGCACAACTGAGTAGTTTGCGGTTGAGTTTGAGGTTTTGTCGGTTTTGTCGCTCCGGCCACCATAGTCAGACTACCCCAAAAAAGGGTCTTTGTATTGTAATTAATACTCTCTTTTATGAACCTAACAAAGCGAAATTATTTTATTACATTTCATCATCTTGCATAGCTAAAAAAGTGCCGTGCGCGCAGGGCTAGTGCTGCGCAACCGAGTTCGAGTTCGCTGTTCACAGTTGAGTTCGAGGGTTTGTCGGTTTTGTCCTTCCGGGCCCCCGTAAACTATGTTGTGAGCACATGCTGGCAACTAATGTTGCCACCATCATGGGCTTGGTCACCAGCATATTTTAGGGTATATTGACAATGGTATCATGATTACACCTCTCATGAGGTTCATGCAGCCATCATCTCTCAGCTATGTTGCCGAGTCATTTGTAAGATATTCACAGCGAAGATAACAATCACATGTATGATACTTGGCTGTTACCCTCACATGCTCGTCTCAGTTTTCTACGGATTTTCTATAAGGTAGCTATCTGCACCCGTATAAATATGATTAAACAAATAATAGATAGTGAATCAGACGCCGATAATATCCAAGTGAGTAGCACAAACGCTCACTCGTCAGCGGTCTTAGCGTACTAACTGAGGGTTTCCGGACGGGCCTCTCGATGAAGAGGATATTGTTTGATAGGGAAGTTACTGTCATAGAATTGAGCCTCTTTTGAGCACACCTAGTCTATCAGCCAGCTATATTTCCCCTAGTTACGCAACGCCGTATCGAAGACATCTGACAGACCAGAACACATGATTATTAATTTATCACCAATATGCATACGAAGTAGCTGAATGTTTCTTCTAGAGGCAGGTTTTAAATAGGTACAATTGTATCAAGAAACTTGCCTCGCCAGCCAGGCCGTATGGCATCTCGCTTTTGAACTGTATGACGAACTTGCAGTTAGACGAAAATCTGGGAACGAGAAACTCGAAACCTCCCAAACCACCTGGAACATACCAACCACAAACCCCCTACATTACCATTATCAGAGAGTCATACCCTCCGCAAGCCGGCATCACTCCCGCTTCTTTCGAGATGGGTTGTAGATTTGCGCGACGTGCTCCACCGCGCGATCCCAGGTTTCCGTCGTCATCCCGATAGATACCATCTCGGGGTGCGCTGTTGTTCTCGTCAGTGTTAACCGTAACCACCATACCATTTAGGCGGAAAGGAATACCTATACTGCGTGGTCCTAGCTAGGTAATACATTCCCTAACATCGTAACACTCTATAGAGAAGGGAACATTGCATCAATGCATCAATTATCTAAACCTATGCAATAGCAATGACTGCGTACATTCCTAGACAAAGCGATATCCAAACCTTGACTATCAATAGCCTTAAACACTACTTTCGACCGTGGCCTGGTTACTATTGCTGTAACGATCCACCAGCCATCTCCGTGCTTGAGGTTGCCGATGCATCCAACATATCTAGTGCGTCACCGAGTAGCCATCTCCCCTCACAAAGTAGGCTGGATCTGCTGCAGATGGTAACAGTGGTTCTACTGGGTTTTTTGGGCTTGAGAAATTACTATGGTAGAATTGGTGATGGGTGAAGTCATGATGTGTTAGGGAGGTGGCGGAAGATAACGGGGAATTTGATTCGTTGTAAGATGGGTGTACTGAACGGTGGTGAGGGATGCAAGAGTTATGAGACAGATGCTGAATGTTACTCGAAGAGGAGGCTGTCGTTGCATTAAGGTTCGCGCTTGCGCTTGATAATAGCATTTTCTCGTTCTCGAAATATTTCTGGCCTGTTAGCAACTGGTCGCTCTGGCTGTTCGGCATGAACAAGAGCAGGTATATGCGATGTGTGCACTCAGGTTATGAATCACCAGTAACTACAATTCGGGCTGTTAATAGATTACCAAATATTCTTTTCACCGGCGAAATCAACCATTGCAATTATGTCGGGGCGAATGACATCGCGTTGTGTGCGTGTGACATTGCGAGCAGATCCCCATCTCCCGCACTTCGCTTGACATCCTATCGACGGTAAGAGCCTGTTTTGAGGCGCTCAATCCGTTACACACATACCTACCGAGTTTTCCTACTACAACTACACCTGCAGCCTACCATCATTGCCTGTCATAATGCCATGTCTTCCTCCTTCTACCGAACAAACGGGATCGAAATACGCACCGAACCCCACGCCTCGGAGCACACGCCCAACGGCATCAAATTCGACGTCATTTACAAAACCGAAGCTGACAATCTCTTACTGTTGAGTGTTGAATGCTGCCCCTGCCAATCTGCCGCCAGCACTCACTCAAAGAGGATTGGTTAGGGAATGAACCTACGGCCAGCAAATCTACAGGAGGATTGCGAAAGTTGAGCCAGTTGCACCTATCTCCAATGCGCCCCAGAAAGGTGTCAAAACTTCAAAAAAGCTTAGGACCTTGATAAAGAAAGGTGGGTCCATGGTTGTCCATGCCATCCTGCTGGCCAGTATGCATGCAGGTCTATAGAAGTGATTAATTGCGAATAAACAATGATTTATTTCAACAAGGCGATGACCGGGATTTGTTGCTGTTCTAAGAGCTGCCCACAGACCTGCGCTGCGATTGACAGTCGAAGCGAACCACGGATGTGATTCAAGTCTAGGCACTGAGAGACCTAAAATAGTAACCTCTTTATGGTCGTACATTTCCCTTGGTTCGCAGGAAAAGCGCCTCAAAAACGGATCCATCCTCTCTGCCGGCGTGAAAATGAGACCACGAGAGGAAGGGGCAGAATTAGTACTAAATCATCGAACCTGCAATCGAGTGTACGCATGTTGGTCGCTGGAGTCCTACCCATAACTCTAGGTATGGTGTGGTGCCTGTTAACTGAGCTTGTAGTTGCCACCCGAATTTGTCCATATACCCATAAACATCTTCCCACCACACATCCGTCCCTCCTTTACCATCATTATAAAAACCTCGGATGCTCACCGCTAACCCACACCGCGTCCTGTCAAAATCCCAAACTCAAAAGGCTCCGAAATCGTGCCGACTACAACTACGAAAGTGGGTGACCCAGCTCCACCGGTACAAAAACATCCACAGCAAATGATCCATCGACCTCGAGCCCCCAAGCGTAACCATTACGAAGACTGTAGTATGTTCAACTTCATGGGGCTTCTCGAGAGCACAATCCTCCCCAGTTCAGAGCTAACTTCAATTGACTCTCAAATGAGTTCCCGCTGATCATGAATTCAGAGTGCATGCTCTGTCCTACCCGAACAAGAAGCGATCTATTTGCTTAGACAGCTGGGCATGTGCTGAGAAGCACCAGTAAGCAGGTTCGAAACCAGCAGCGTTTAATCGGTACTCTAAACACCAGGATATATAAACCTGTGGTACTATAAACCCCTTGTTGACGGAAATACGGGCTTTCGCCCGAGAGCATCGACAGGCATCGTGTCATTGCTTGGCTGTTACAACGTGGGCTGCCACTCTCAGTATAGTTGTCTTAATATCGTGTACTTAAGTGCCTTTTTTCCTTTCTCTTCTTGCTCTTTAGAATTCAGACGATTGACGAGTTCTCCGCGCACATTGCAACACCCGCGTGTCATCACTCCTAAATCCCACGCTTAAAACTTGCGGCAGTCATTTGTTGCTAATTATTTTTGCACGCGCTTGGCTCGTTTTCTGGTAGCACATATTGGAGGGATTGAATTCCTATGAAGCGCTTGAACCCGCGTGTAGTAAATACTTAAGTCTAGCTAGCTAAGTATGATGCTAGAAACACCAAAATGCAGGTTCCAAACTGCACGAGAACGGTAAACCACAACACTAATTTTTAAAGCCAGAGGTCCTACAACCGCGATCTGGGGGCTAGTGAACCATCTTCATTTTCCAAGTCTTGGATCTTCCTCAAAGATTTGCGAAACTGTCAGATCCAGAATTTGGATGGCTCAGACCTTACGGGAAGTACCCCATTCTTTACATGCGCCCAACCTATTACAGATTTTGACGAGTGAAGCTCCCGGATCCAGGAAGCCATGAAATGAACGCCTAACTTATCGGGCTGAACACAATGCTGCAAACACCAGAGTAGATTGCAGGTTCGAAAGCCGTGTGCTATGAGAATCAAGATCCCAGACTAGAAACCTGCGCTTGATTCATTAACTATCTTCGTTACCAAAGTAACATCATGGAGGGCAGCACGGTACGAGTGCTCACCAGTGACCCGATCCAAACCCCCACATCCTCAGCTGCCTAATCCTTGCAACAAACTTTCAACTAAAGGAGGGGAATCTCCCCCACCTAGCCGGCTACCCGGAGGGGGAGGGGCACAATCATACTATGATTAAAATAAACAAACTTTTAACCAACCCCTCCCTACGAAATCCACGATTCACGAAAATTTAGAGCGGCGGAAAAAGCACAAATCAAACAAGTCTCATAACATCTCTCTACTTATCTATCCCCTCTCCCGCCTTCCCGTCTCACTCCCACAAAGCCATATGCACCTCATCGCATTCCATCATGATATTTACTCCCTTCCCTCATGCAAAACAAAAAGCAACAGCAAAAAGCAAACATATACACATTCGCATCATTCGTGACGCATCGCAAACAATAAAGCACCAAATGCAAATGCAAAACTCACATACACGTTAACCTATTCGCAGACATCGATATCTACTCTCTACCCTTCCCTTTAACGTCCTCGCCCCACTGTATTCCCCCTTCCCCCCCTCCTCCATTCCCCACCGGTGTAGAACTCTCTGCCACCGGTGGCGCCGCCGTTACAGCCTCCACGCCCGGGCCCTCATCCTCAAACCTGATTCCCGGCCTCCTTCGCCTCCTTCCAGCACCAGCCTCAAGTCTTCCCTCACCGCCTTCGTCATCACTATCACTTTCCGTTACACCCTCACCAATCCCTAATGCTGCTTCTCTCCGCCTTCTCTCAGCCGCAGTTTCCACATCCCTCCCATTGCCATCGGCCTCCCCTGGTGGTGGTGGTGGTAGCGCTTGTGTACATGGCGAGGGAATAGTAGTGAAGCTCGGAGGTCTCGAGTCCAGTGGTGCGAACACACGAGGTCGAGCCGGAAACGCCGAATTATCCTTTGCGCCCGTCTGCTGCCGTAGCCGTGCGGCGAGATCATCTATCGACACGTCGGTGCTAAGACTTGCCAATGCGCGTGCGTGCGGATCCATGATCTGTAGCTTCTGTAGGAACTGTGCTTTGCTGAGTCTGCGACCCTTTTCATCGTGCATGCGGAAGTTTTGCGGCGCGCCGTGCGTAGAGTACACCGTCTTTGCGTCCGAGTTGTCGTCTTCGGCATCATCAGCAGCAGCGGAGGATTGTCCACCGTGCGCACGGAAGGGGGCGAGCATTTTTTGGGTCCATGCGGGGATCGAGCCGCGTCGGCCGCCTTCGGTAGGTCGCTTCTCCTTGGGTAACTTATACCGGCGGATAACCTCGCCGTCCTCGTCTTCAACGACGATGTTGTCGTCGAAGCGGTATGCCCACGCAGGCCTTCGCGTTCTATGCTTTGACTGTGTTTCTGCCCTTGCGGCAGCAAGCGCAGATTGTTCGTCGGTGACATCATGTGGGGTTTTGCCGGTGTATTCGTGTGGGTGCGGAATGTGTAACGGTCCAAGGTGCGGTTCGGGTTGGTTTTCTGCTTCAGGGGTCTTCATCATCTGTATCACATCGCCTTGCTTGTTTTCAATGATAATATTAGAGCCTTCTTGGAACTCCTCCACCGGCGTCGTGCGTTTCTCGTCCATTGCTTGATCATCAGTAACAGCTTGGGCGGTGGCGTGAGGGTCCAAAGGCTCCGATCTAGTCCGGCGCGGCGCAATAGCAGAGTCCGAAATCGGGCCTCCAGGTCCATGGCCAGATTCCCAGTTCTTCCGCCGTCGCGTGCGGATACTAGCCGGTCTGCTGGGAAGGGGTGTATCATCGTCTGCCGGTAGTCTGCTCAATGCGAAGCCGCCTGGAATACCACCCGGAGGCGGCAGCGTCCCCGGTGGATACGCAAACTTATCATCGGAGATTTCGTCCAGATCCGGCTTTCGAATCGACATAGATGCCTTTGGTGTGAGCCTCGGAAGTTTCGAAAGCCAAATCGGTTCCTCATTCGCGGTAGTGTACGACATGGTGATCCTCATTGTGTTGATGTGTTTTCCAAGGGTAAACACCGCAATCGAACTGCCATGCACAATAATCGACGCCAGTACCAAGAACGTCGTAATCGGCCAGATGAGCTCAATGATAATATAATTTTGGTGGCCAGGCGGCGGCAATACCGCCAGAGGCGTCGTCGCTCCCGTCTCTAACTCCGCACGCGCAAGGATCGCCACAAAGATCGCGCCGACGCCGATGGGTCCAAAGTGGCCTGCAAACAAGGCTTCGCGCCATGTTTTGATGTCTGGGATGACGGGTTTCAGAGCAACCATGATGGGAATTCTCCGGAACAGAACCACAAATAGTGCTATCACTACCAGCCGCCACGGCGTAATAGTCCAGTCTGGTCTGTTGTACGAATCCCAAGGAATGATGGCACCGAAGTACACGAAGAAGGCCAAATTGAGCAACAGATCGATAACGTTGGAGACATGCGATTCCTCAGTCTTCTGCGAGAACCACCCGTCATTCGAGAAGGCGACACCGGCGCAGAACCCGACCAAGAGATCGTCGAGTCCCAGCATACTCCCGGTACCAGCGCACCACAAGGCTAGCACGAAATAGAACACTAAGAACGATTCTCGATCGATAAGATTCTTGCGTTCGGCAAACTTGATGGCGTGCCGACCCACATATCCAACGCAAACTCCGTATATGGCGCCAAGGACACACTCATAGAGCACAGTCAGACAGAACCAATGCTCGAAAACTTCGGTGGCGTTGGGTCGGTACTTGATCAGGTAGAGCGACAGATAGATGAAGGGAAAGGCCATGCCGTCGTTGCATCCAGATTCGGCGGACAAGAGATCTCGAAGATGTTTGGGAATGCGTTTGGCGAACTTTCCTTTACCGACCACTGAAGACGCAAGAACCGGGTCCGTTGCCGTTACACATGCAGCACATGCCAGAGACTCAAGCCAACTCAAACTTGGAATCATCCACCAAATAAACAGCGACGTAATAAGCCATCCAAAGGTCATGACAGGAACTAGCAAAAATACCACCGATCTCCAATGCCTCGTCATGTATTTCTACCACCCGTCAGCATTTCAAACTCGCAAGCAAACCCCCACGCAAGAAAAATCTACCTTGGGCAACTCGACCCCCACCGCAAAACACTGCACCACTAAAACAATCCGGGAGAATTCAAGCGTGATCTGGTCGACATTTCCCCAATCGTTGGGCACAAACAATCCCGCACCGTACGGTCCGAATATTATGCCACAGATCGTAGCAACGGCTGCAGTGTCCAATCAGCATTGTGCACACACCTCTGGGAATCTCTAAAACTCACTAGCTTCACCAATATACAGCTTCTCTTTGATAAACAGCGAGCATAGCATAAACACGGATGTGAACCCTCCCAAAATCGTATAAGCTAGATGCGGCCTATTGATCTTGAAGCTGTTAGTAACATCCAAGAAAATCTGGTCGAACTGCATGCTGTGAAACAAAACGTTTTTGAAAGCTCAAGCGAGTAGTACCCGCAGTGCAGACAAGAGACATCTATATATACATTTAAGTTGCACCTTGTCGCGTGGATGTTGGGGTGTACATGGATGAAAGCTCGGCCAGAGATGTCTCCAATAGACTTCGCCCCCTCCATCCTCCGATCCATAACTAGGCAATACATCCATGAACTCACCAAGCCCCGCGGCAATGCTTGTCTTGTCTTGACATTACGGTTCAACGATAGGCGATGATCGCCAAGAGGCTGCCTAGCTACTGGTCACCACCAAGAAATTTCGAAGCAAACGAGACAGCAGCAAGAGGAGAGACGGGCCTACCACAACTCACTAATCGTGACACCTCCCCTCTCCTCCGACGAATGATGGGACGCGTAAAACACCGAGATTGCAGACAGACGGAAAAAACGGTATGCAACATAGCTCAGGGAAGTGTACAACTCACAGTTAACTGGTCCCACGCCATCAATCCTTTGCCGTAACAAGGCTAGTGCTCAAAACAAGCAAACGTGGTGACAGACTCCTCCTTTGGTGTATGTGTATAGGTGTGTCGTAGCAGTAGGAACTGAGACAGTTGGAAGCAAGGAGAGAGGTGATGCGTGAGTTGCTGCGAGCGAGTGTGGAGGGGAAGTGGTGGTGCGAGCGGAGGTTGAGTTCGTTGTGGGAGAAACTCTCCGCCTCACTAAAAGCTTAATAGAGAAAAAATTATTGCCTGGGACTGTCAGCGAGTCCCACATCGGTCGGCGCAACTGAAACCTTACCTTGCAGCAATCCTATCCCATCCGTTTGGATCTTTTCTCCGAGGCAAAACGGTGGGCGTGTGAAGTGAGTCAGGAATTGGTTTCCTTCTTGTGGGCAGGAAAACGTTGTCGCGGAAAAGTAAGGCAGGTGAGGATAAGAGCTCTCCTATGAAATCACTGCCTACTTGGCACCCAACCATTCCGCGAGACGGGAGACGCTAGCTCTGTCAGCAGTTGATCTCCTCCGACATCACATCTCCTCGAACACAACCATACGAACCGCCCGCTTCTGCATCACCAACCATCGCTCCGAATACAGTACTCACGACCGACCGTGGTGTTAGCTACTTAGAGGCCAAGAAGGGCAAGCACACTGATTGATTACACAGGACATCGGGGCTCCGTACTTCATTTCATTACACATGCTGGGCACTAAGAAGAAGCGATGAGTGCGTGCTACTACCGGTACCAGTAGCAGTCCCGTATCCGCCTACCACCCACGGCCATGCACCATCGCACTCTATATTAACGAATATGTACCGTCGCACTTTCTATTCGCTCGTCTAAATTTCCAATTACTTACCGTTGTACGAACCATTCAACTTTTCTGGTGGGTTAGCAATCTATCATAACTTGGGGTTTTTATAAACAACTTCCTATACTATATCGCCTCTTCCCGGAACCGGGATTTCAAGAACGCCCCTCCATCCCTGGTCGCGGCTCAGCCTTCTTTGTTGGTGTGCCGTTCCCATGAAATTTTGTTTGGTTTCGGGTGAGAAAAACAAATTATCCTCGGGACGCATTCCGTATAAACCCGACAATGGCCAAGTTTCAACCAATCCCAGAAACACGGTTTGCAGATTCAGGTCAGTTGAAAAGTAATTTTTAATGATTTGGTGCAACAGAGTGGGCAAGAATCAATTGCTTGGGATATGAGTCTACCAAACAGCCAGTATCAGTGATACGGTCAAGGGGAATTGTGGCACGCTAGTGATTGTGATACAGTGGGCTTAACCCAATCTGGCAAGCTGCTAGACTGTATTCAGAATAACGAGTGATTTTGAGGATAGAGTGGTACCCGATTCGTGAGCTTAGTACTTTAGTTGAATCACTTAGGTAGGAGTGGAGGTACTTCAAAAGTGCAATGCTATACTTTCCTCCGTACCGAGTACGAGACAACTGCCTGATGGCAGAACGCGATCCTGATCCTGCTAGTGTTAGATAAATTCATATAAACTCGGCATCGACATTTTCTCTTTTAAGCAGTTTCCGGGTCTATACATGGCTCGGGTTAACATGGCTGATACTCCCGCCCTTCCCCCCTGAAGCACAGTTGGTTTCAGTCAAAAAAAAAATACCATCTCATCTTAGCTGTAGGAAGGTAACCTAGTATACTTGTTCCTTACTCGAATGCAAGATATCTATCGCCATCCCCTCCGACGTCTCAGACTCATTTCACACCATGGTGTCACGTCCTTCTCCATCTTCACAGACTCCAATCATGCCATCTCAGACTCATACTCACAGTTCACCCATTCTCCGCGCTGACCAACCCATGACTCGCTCCCAGAACACATCAACAAAATGAAAGCTCAGTAGGTATGTAGGAACTGGAACACCAATACTACTAAAAGACTGTAAAAAAGTATAAAAAAGGCCAAAAAAGGACCAAAGTAAAAAAGTTGCCAACCTCTCTTCTCACCATCGTCATCATACGGCAAGGAAAACACCACCACCAACCTTAGTAAAGAGGGATACGACTATACGTCTTGATATAACAGTAGCGGCTCGCCCACATTCTCAATCTCGGGTATCGTACACTTTAGATCAAATGCCTTTGATAGCACAATCTTGAAGATCTATTCCCTTGCATTAGCTTCTATCCATGGATCCTGGGTGCTGACAGTAACACACCTTCTGTACATTGATGCTATGGCTAGTACTGCTAAAGATCAAACTTGCCTTCATAGCGCGCGCAAATTTCCGTGCCTGCTTCGAGATCTCTTCCTGATCTTCGCGGGGGAAATTAACAAAGTGGTCGTACTTTGTGCCAACGAGGAAAGGTATTGCGGTCTGGAGAGTTGTCAACACCTATATATATAACGGGGTAGTGATGAAGGAACCTTGTTAAACCCTCTAGCCTGCCGATACCACTCCTTGATCGAGTTCAGGGTGCTCTTCCGAGTAAGATCAAACATGAACAGGATAGCGACGGCGTCGTTGCATACTAGAGGCAGCATGTTGACGAACTCGCGTTGGCCGCCAAGATCCCAGATCGAAAATGTGATCTCCGTGTTTCGGATCGAGATTGTCTTCTCCATGAAATTGACACCTTCCCAGCCAGGATCAGGATCATTTCATGGGGCTGGGGGATACAGGGTAGGAAGGGACATACCGAGGGTCTGGATATAGTCCTCGTCAAAACTCCCCTCCACATACTTCACCATCAAGCTCGTCTTTCCGATCTGTGCATCCCCTACCATCCCCACCTTTATTACTACACTGTTCCTCTTTGCCTCCAACTGCTGCTGCACATATCCTCCTCCGTTGTGGTAGCCGCTATCTGCTCGACTCGATGCGAACGACTGTGGGGGTGCGGGTGTCGGGGGTGACCCCTGACTGTTGTAGTACTGGGCACTCTCTACCGAGCCGGGGCTCCCAATGTATGGCGGGACACCGGAGGTGTTGGAGGAGCTGTGATAGTTGCGGGTGGGTGAGGAGTTGCGGCGGCGCGGGGTCGGTGGAGAGTGTGCGAGAGCCACAGGCGGAGGTAATGAGGGCGCTAGGGGGAGTTCGGTAGTTGTTTGTAGCGGTAGTAGGGGACCCTCATCATCGAAGTGCTGCATCGGCTCGGAGGGAGGGGTGGTGAAGTGCTGGTCCATGGCGAAATCGAGAGCAGGTGGTGGCGTTGTCGTCATCTTCGTTGTCGTCGTGATTGAAGGTCGGAAGTCTAAGGTGCCGTCTGATTTCTTAATAAAGAGCCGCAAGAATGTCTTAGCGTAGATGCCGACAGCTGCAGGGCCGTCAGTGTGCTCGTGCTCGTGGGTGCGGAATCTTCGTCAACGCCCGGCCTTATCGTCGTAGTGGAATAATATAAAGGGCTAAAGTACGTTGCTCGGGTGTGCCAGTCAATCTGTGAAACCCTTAAGTGACGTGGTGTGCCTGTGAAAATAGAAGCTGCCCAGACATCAAGCAGGTTCCCTTCCTCGTCCGGGTGATGTGATTGAGAGATGTGAGAGAGCGTGAGAACTGGAGAACGGGAGAGGCGAAGGAGAAGGAGACTCGAAGGGCAATCGTTAAGGAAAGAAGGCTCTCGGACTCGAGCAAAGCGTGCGTTGTTCGCGGTGGGGTCGACGAAAACGTCAGCCTTCAGGTACCCGACCGACAGGGAGGGCATCATCAGCCTTGTGTCTCAGATCGACAGCCTGCACGTATGCGATGGGAACAATGTATGTTTCCACCAGAGTGTGTCTATAGGCAGATTATTGTTGAGGTAGTCAATCTCTTGTGCAGTCTGCTCTTCATTTGGATCATTTGAAGTTCTGCTGTCGCTCTCATCGTCATGGAGCCTTCGAATATCACTTCTGCCTGACTTCTCTCATTTACTCCGTCAATAGCACCACAAAATCGCTACAATTCCAGGTTCAACCCCTGGGCTTGAAATGATACCCGTATGCTAGCCACGGAACGAAACGAGGCATGAAAAGGTCCTGACTCCTGAACATCCAGTTCTTTGGCGAACAGATTTTCGTGGGGTCCCTCGGCCTTTTATCGATGGGTGTATTACCTTAGTACAGAAAACTAGTTTCCGATGATAGACACCCAACTCCTGGCCGGATTGTGCTTTGCAACTTCTTCATTATCATAAGGTATCACTCGCAGAGCTCGAAAAACCATCGGCATACCTCATCCCGTGGTGACAGTACTTTCCTCAGACTTATACACCTTACTCATGGAAATAGGCTGGCTTGTAACGATGGTTTCAGGAAAAAACATTCTGGATATCCCGTTCTACTCCACCAACCACTGACCAAGAGGACGTCCCATTGATCAAGATGAAGGGGCAGCTTGGCCGACTGAACAAGGTTTGAAAGGAGCCAGCGAACTTGAAAGAAAACTTTCAGCTCATACTAGCTGATGTGTGTCTTCTTGACCGCCAGGATATCCTACCCACCAACCAAGAATCTTGCCTGGCAGGACACCCTTGGTCAAGTGAGGAATTCTGCTGGCGAGGAAGAACATATACCATAGGGGTGCCCACACATCTTGGTACGGTGCGATAAAGAGGGTTTATACGCCGGCTGATACCACGCTGTACCGTTGTGGTACAGGTTTGGTCGGCACGCTGATGAAGGTATTTGCACTAATAGAAGAGCTATAAAACATTAATTGGACGCTAAATTCAGCCAACTTGTATTGCATATCCGGTAGTGGCAAAAGTGCGCAAGGCCGCGCAACAGCCACCACTCTCTTGTACTATATATCTCGAGTCTTTCTCCTCTCTGTACCATAGTCTATGCATACGGTTCTCCCCTTCATGTCATATCAGCTTGTCCTGAAGAAATTTTGCCTGCATGTATTTAGGGGAGACTGCGCTGAACCGCCGCATCTGCGCACTAAGAAGTGTAAGCGTTTTTGTAACAGACGAATGTATCTACCGCGTGGCTTTACGGAATACTTGCACGGCAGTAGGCTGGAATGCTCTGCGGCAGTGAGGTAATAATAGAAACAGTATTGACTACAGAGGGCTTTTGTATCAACGGTCGATGTTGACTGCTAATGGTGGATCGAGTGATAAACATGATCTTCAGTAATAAGTATCTCTCGCAGAAGTGTGCTGCAAAGTACTACAAACTTGGTATCACCATTGTGGAAGATAGTAGACTATCAGCATATGCGATTATTATTCAGACTACCCCTCCGAAATCTCGAATTATTCTTACTACCCTCTGCCTCTATGCACAGACCGTGATTTTGAATAAGTTTAAGTAATGGAGCCCTTTCTTTCCAGCATCCGATTAACACTCCAAATACACCATCTACAGCTGTTTTCACTTCCATAGTTGTAAGAACGAATAGTCCTGCATATTTATCACGCCGAAGCCGAAGACTTGCACCAGTCCAGTGCCATAAGGATGGCGTTAATGCAGTAGTTCCGCTTGCAGTTGGCCATAATTTCAACTCTTTTTCAAAGTTTCAAAGCAGTGATGTATAAGTAGGCTGTCGGTTCTAATTACTCTATACGCTTGCAAAAGTCAGACCGGCAGCGAAATCTGTTTTGCTACAAGACAGCAGCAGACTGAGTTTAAGTCCGCACAATCTAGAAGGCGAATAAGGAGAAGTAAGCTGGACTTAGAAGCAGATTCAGAGTGGGGTTTATCATGTTATAGATTACTTTCACAGTGCTCATTTTAGAAAGCCCGGGCAATTTTTTATATAGGGAAGCGGTGGTAGTCTGAATAATAACCGTCCTTTTTATCGCAAGATTAAGTGCTGAGGACGGCGTGATCTCGTACCTAGACTTTAATGCTCGCTACGCTCCTTAGGAAGGGATATCAATGATGCATCTTCAGCAACCTGCTTTCTAAGTGAATGCTGCACTTTATGGGGGGTTGCTTGCCTCGTACCCAGCCCCACGTCCATTGCTACAACTCCGCAGAAAAGAGTATTCTCATTCACTCTAGTTAGCCCAATTTGCATCTTTGCTCACCCCATCACACTATCCACCAGCACTCCCCTTCATCTGTTCCCCTCCTTCCCATCCCCGATGAGGTTGCCATTTCGGGACCAGTCCGTTGTACATGATCCCTACAGCATTCCTTCATTCGAAATCCGCATATTAAAGTATCCTCCCGTTGGGATTCTGTGTGAGCCGGAAAGAGATTCTTGAATACCATATTTGGCTCCCACAATGTGTCCTATCAACACCGTCTTCCAATAAAGTGAAACCCTCCCATAGTCATCAGGGCTACAATATTCTCGTGTGTGTGGGGGGGGCATGAAACCCCACGAGGACCATCAGTAATGTAAATGTCTCGGAAGGATAGCAGGACAGATAGTCCTGAGGCGTCCCGGAAATTAGCCCTAAATAATAGGTGTATATAACAAATTTTTTTTATTTGCGAATATAGAATATATAACGAAATAGCTTCGTAGTATACATTTTTAGTCATTTGTAACGAAACGTTAGATAGAGCACCACTGTCATACTCTAGACAGAAGGGGACAAAGGGTAGTGGGTGGGGAACTCCGCCATTTAACCGGCTTGCCCGGAGGCGGAGGGGATATGGGGCTCTGTCATACTCTAATTAGAGTGCATACAGTATGAATAAACAACAACTCTAGACAGAGTGAATATAATATAATTAAATTATAAGATAAAACAAATAAGTGCCTGGTTAATCTTCCGCACGATCTGTAGTCCAATAGATGAAAACAAGAGAATGAAGTGCTTATTGATAGTATCTACCAGAACCCCAGATGGTATGAGGGCTCTGAAATACCCTAAACTAAGCAAGCTTCGTGTAACATTCACACACCTTATTCACTTGGACACCTCTCGGACGAGATCGATATGTACGAAAACATGTGGAAAGGTTTCATGTGTCGATTTCAGCGGATCATATCCTTGTTGCTCTGGATCTGCTGCCTTCAGCCAAATAAGTGCCGTCCAAGTGGCTGGGGTATGCGCATCTGCCTGTCTCGTGACAATGAGAATTGACTGCGTAGAGACACCTCGCCGGCTAGAATAATATCACATGCGCGCAAACCGTGCATAGATATCAAGAAAGTGGACCCCAAACGAATGGTCAACCCGGTTCTAACTATGCTTTTGCAAGATCGACTATCTGTGTCGCAGAATTGCGGCGGATGGGGAGCGTTGGATCGCCGCCACGGTCAATCTCTGAGGTGGTACAGAAGTCAAACCCTGTCTTCATACAATTTGTGTAGATCGACCGAAATTGTGTTCCGATATTTCATGGCGTTCCCCGAGTCCGAATATAATACTGTCACTAATCGCAGATGGATTTCCGACGCGTTCTTATATCCAGTCACACAAGCACTTTCGGGATCCACACGCGACAGACAACACGATAGATATGCCATGGAACATTTCCATGCAAGAAGATTCCACAAATGCAGCAAAGGAACCTGTCACTGTCATATCTGCGCTAGTCTACCGGTTTCCGATGAGAGGATTAAGTATGTGACAAAGTGAGGACATACATACCTCTTAAAAATGTTGACAGTTTCACTTCAAAACCGCGAATCTCGGTCGGGAGAAAAGCATTTTGCGTTTCCTCACTACCTCAACTACCGGATGGAAAGCGGAGATGTAAAGTAGGAACCTGAGGTTTGATTGGGTGATGAGCAAAGGTGTAGTGGGGGGTATCCTAGCTGATCTATTCCCAAAGTAGTATTGTTCCCTTGATCGACAAGATCGCGCGGCGCAAAAGATGGTTGAAACCGGTAATCCGAGCGAGGAAACATGACCACAAAAATTAAATCAAAGAGAGATCTCTACCAATGCTGCGACTGCCGTGAGAACTGTGTCCTTCCAATTAAGAGGTAATTTTCAAGGCGTGCTGGACGGTTCTTTTGTCTGCTGCTACACAAACATCCGGGCGCTCGCATACTCACTCCACCTTCTCTGCGCGCATACGTCGGGACGGTGAGTGAGACCGATATGAAACAAAATGACGCCTGCTCTGAGGATCTACACAATCCACCGTTCGCAAGAAAACATAAACCCCACCTTTCACATACTGCTCAGTGCTGTAACATGTTTCGAAATGTGATGAGGGCGAGGGAAAGAATCTCCCTTGAAAGTAAGAATAAGGCGGCCAGGAAGTGGGATACAGATCGAGATACTGGATCCAGGATACCGACACAGAACTGCCATGGATCTGGGGGATTCTCTCCTATCTAGATATCTCGGCTCCACATTTGGATACGGGTATATATATGAACCTATACGTTCTTAGAATATACCAATGTCTCGGAGTGAGGAGCGCGAGCTACAAATGGGCCTTCTGCTTCGGGAGTGGCTCCTATTCTCTAACCTCATGTACCGTACCGAGTATGAGTACAAAACCTAGAATACTTGACAAATGTCAATTCATACAAATATCTATGAGAACAATTCTAATTTTTGCTTACATACTTGAGAGGTACTTGGTATCGAAGCTTGAAGTAGTAAGGCAATGCATTGGGGTATACTTTCAAAGAGTACTAGTACTCTGCGTTGCAGCTGGGTAAAACTAGTGGTGTTTCCGCCAATAATGCGTTTGCAGGCATAATTAACAACCAATTGCCCTGCAGGTACTTGGGGTAAGGAATGCATGTTTGTCCAGCTAGTTCTTGGTAGTAGCAAACCGTAGAGCTGTCTGGCTCGCGATTTCGTAGCGCAAGCAGGAGAAGTATACCTTCAAACGCTGTGTGAATCTTCACCTATCGAGTGAACTACTTACCATTGGCGGTGGGGCGCTGGGCAATGAGCTGAGTGATTTTTTGCGCGTTCATCGGGAGGATTGACAGGTCTGCACTGCACTGCAATGCGGGAGGTTAATGATCATGGACGTCTCCAGCTGAACTACGAGCGGGGCTGTTCCGCTCCTGCCCCTAATATCTAAATCTTTGAAATTTATCCAATTGTCGCTTGAGTTCCTTTACTCATGACCATGCGGAGTTGTCTGAGGAGGTTGCACTACGCTGCATTTGGCTACGCATGACATACTCGAGTCCTGTCCAACCATAGCTCAAATCCAGGTATCACCAATCCAAGACTAACCGTTTTATGACGGAGATCCGTCTTAGTTTTGTACTTTCCTATTCTGCAGCGATTGGCTAGCAATCGTTCCGCAGTCGGTTATCGATCTGCTTGTGGCTTGAGCCCAATGGAATAAACAAAGTCCGTGCAGGGGGGTGGAGCAATTACCAGTTATCATCTTTGCCCTAACCTTTGAATGGAGACAACGACGACCGCACTGCATATGAATCAAACTGCTCCTGTGCCACTCAACGCACCACACTATTTTCGTCTACTTCGTACATGTACCATTGATATGATTGCTAATTGCAATTGCTTTAACGGAATGCCAGGATTGAATTTCTGGGCAGGCGGAATGGTTAATCTGTCGGGTGTGGCTTCGAGTCGAGTCCCAATTAAGAGCTCGTTCGGAAATCATGTCGGGCTCATGCATTAAGAGATTCGGTTGGAGGACAACATCACTCCGTACAGAATCGACGATGCGAGTTATCACATTCCGACAGTTGAAATACTCTGCGATCCCCGTTCTCTTCCCTCAATTCCTTTCTTTCGTCATATCTCTCCCTCTCCCCGCTCCATCCCTCCCCCATTGACTTCCCTATATACTTAAATACTTCGGGGTGTCACATATTCTCCACTCTACTATTCCGAAAAGCACAAACCGCAGATATAATGGCCTCCAACGGGTCAAAAGCCACGTCATCTGCTGGTGCTGAGGCTTCCTCTTCACGCACGTCCTCAAATGCACCCCTCACGAACCAAAGCTCATCAAAGTCGGTAGCTCGCGCCAACCCTCCCGTAGGAAAGCCAACGCGCAAGGACGTGGATGCCACATTCGCCAAGTTTGCAAACCTCATCCACGCGTCGAATCGTCCTTTACCCAATCGCTATGGAGACGGCCGCGATGGGTCATTGAATCCCGACCATGATCAGAGAACAGGCATCCGAAATGACATTATGGTACTGCGGAGGGGAGGATTCACGAGGGAGTCTATTCAGACACTGTGGGAGGTACTGCACAACAAGAGAAAGGGTGGTCCGACAGATGACAAGACTATGATTGTGAATACCTTCAATTGACCCCAACAGAGACTTGACTGCGCTAACACTTTCAAGATGGAACGGTTGATCCAATTGACCTCACGACTTCCGCCCACCAGTAAGCTGAGACTCAAACTTACAACCATTCAAGTCGATAAGCTCTGGGGCTCTCTTCAGCATCCTCCTCTCTCGTATTGCGGCCCGAATTTCGAGTACCGTCAAGCAGATGGAAGTTATAATAACATTCAGGATCCGCACCTCGGACGCGCCGGGTCTCCATACGCTCGTTCAGTCAAGCCTATGACAAAGATGCCCGGTGCGCCTCCGGATCCATACACCGTGTTTGACGCCATCTACAGTCGAGGAAAGAACGGCGAAAACTACCGGCCTAGCAATAATAACATCAGCAGCATGTTGTTCTACATTGCCAGTATCATTATCCATGGTGAGTCAAACCATCACTCGCAAGATTCGTTCGATGCTGACGCACAGATTTAGATTTGTTCCGGACGAACCGCGTCGACCCAAATATCTCGGATACGTCGTCTTATTTGGATCTGTCACCGCTATATGGTCTAAATGAGGAGCAACAAAAAACGGTTCGCACTTTCAAGGATGGTTTGCTCAAGAATGATGTATTTGCGGAGAAGCGCTTGCTGGCGTTCCCGCCGGGTGTTTCGGTTCTTCTTCTGATGTTTGGGCGTTTCCATAACCACGTTGCTGAACAGTGCGTCTCGGCCGTATCAATGATAGCAAACAGGAAGCTAACACCATTCACAGATTGAGAGTCATCAACGAGGGAGGAAGGTTCGACCTAAAGCATGATCGCAGATGGTATGGAGATGACGAGGCAACGAAAGATGCGAAAGCATTGAAGAAGCAAGATGAAGATCTGTTCCAAACCGCCAGACTGTAAGTTCACGTCGCGATTGGGCAGTTTCTGCGCTAATTTCCTGCAGTGTCACCTGTGGACTTTACATCAATTTTGTCCTTAACGACTATCTCCGAACAATTGTCAACCTCAATCGCGTGGATACTACATGGACTCTCGATCCGCGGTTCGAACCTTCTAAGATGTACAACCCCGATGGCACTCCCGCCGGCATCGGTAACATGGTCTCTGTGGAGTTCAACCTCGTTTACAGATGGCATTCTTGCATCTCCAAGCGTGACGACGAGTGGACACAGGAGTTTTACAAGAGTCTGTTTCCTGGGAAGGATACCGAAACATTGACGATGCAGGAGTTCATGCATGGTGTTCATAAATGGGAGCAGTCTATCCCTGAAGACCCGGCCAAGCGGACTATTGGGGGCTTTGTGCGACAGAGTGATGGCCATTTTAAGGATGACGATTTGGTGAAACTTCTGATGGAGAGTATTGAGGATACTGCTGGTACGTACCGTTGCATAATTTATTGCCTGCTTCTTTCTAATTGAACCCTAGGTGCTTTTGGAGCTCGCAATGTCCCTCACGTTCTCCGTCTGGTCGAGGTTCTGGGTATTGAGCAGACCCGAAAGTGGAGAGTGGCATCTCTGAACGAATTCCGCGAATTCTTTGGCCTGAAGAAACACAAGACTTTCGAAGATATCAACCCCAACCCTGAAGTTGCTACCGCTCTTCGTCAGCTCTATGATCATCCAGACTATGTAGAGCTCTATCCAGGTATTGTTGCAGAAGACGACAAAGAGCCCATGGTTCCAGGTGTTGGTATCGGACCCACTTACGCCGTATCCCGCGCCATCCTTTCAGACGCCGTAGTATGTTCCCTCATTCGGAGCGATCGTATTGAAGTTAACTGAGCTGATGTTTTAGACCCTTGTTCGTTCAGATCGATTCTACACAGTCGACTACACAGCAGCGACACTCACCAACTGGGGAATTGAGGAAGCATCGTCGAACCCTAACATCCTCCAAGGCTGCGTCGGCTACAAACTGATCCTGAAAGCCTTTCCCAACCACTTCAAATACAACAGCATCTACGCCCTATATCCCCTCACTATTCCATCCGAGAACAAGAAGATCCACACCGCACTCGGCGTGGCCGACCAATTCGACTTTGAGCGTCCGAAGTTCATCCGGCCAAGAATCCCCATCCAATCCTACTCGGCAACTAAGAAGATCCTGAACGATGCCGAAAACTTCAAGGTCACCTGGGGCGTCGGTTTCGACTACATCATGGAAGCGCAATTCATGCTCTCCGGCGATGGCGGGCCGTACTCAAACATGAAGAAGTTTGTTGGCGAACGCTTCTACGGGCACGATGGCAGCATCGACTGGAAGGCACAGATCCGTACTTTCTACCGCGACGTCACCACAAAGCTCATCCGCAGAGGGGCTTACCGGATTGCGGGCGCAGAATGCTACCAAGTCGACGCCGTCCGCGATATCGGCAACATTGCACAGACCATCTTTGCGGCGAACATCTTCAACCTCCCACTCAAGTCCGATGACCATCCCAAGGGTATCTACACCGAGCAGGAGCTGTACATGGTTCTTTGTGCCATGTTCATCGCCATCTTCTTCGATGTAGACTCGTCCAAGTCCTTCCCGCTGCGCCATGCTGCCTACGCCGCCACCCGACAGCTCGGCGCTCTCGTCGAAGTGCAAGTAAAAGCGGTCAAGAACTGGGGATGGCTGCAGGGCGTTTGGGACCCACTCAATATCCGCGGCCGCAACAAGTCCGCTCTCACAAACTACGGCTACCACATGGTCAACCGACTACTCGAATCCGGCGAATCCCCCCGCGACATCACTTGGAAATACATAGTCCCGACAGCCGGTGCGTCAGCTCCAAACCAGGGCCAAATCTTCGCGCAAGTCCTCGACTTCTACCTAGAACCCAAGAACGCAAGGCACCTCGCCGAGATCCAGCGGCTCGCGGCAGAAAACACTGACGATGCCTGGGACACCATCAAGAAGTACGCGTTGGAGGGAGGACGTCTCGCGGGCACCTTCGGGCTCTACCGACGCCTCGATGCGGATGAGATGACGATCGACGACGGCAATAGCAGAGTGCAGCTGCAGAAAGACGACTTTGTATTCGTATCATTTATCAGCGCGTCGCGTGATCCAGAAGTATTCCCAGATCCGGAAGAAGTGAAGCTAGATCGTCCTGAAGAGAGCTACCTGCAATACGGAGACGGCCCGCACGAGTGTCTAGGCAAACACGCGAATATTGTTGGCTTGACGACGATGCTGATGGAGTTTGGCAAGCTACCAGGTCTCAGGAGAGCACCCGGCCTGCCGGGGGTCATGAAGACGATCCCGAAACAAGGAGGGTTTAAGGTCTATATGAAGGAGGATTGGAGCGCGTTTTGGCCGTTCCCGACGAGTATGAAGGTTCGTTTTGATGATATTATTTAGGCGGGTAATGTGTATGTAGCTTTTTCTAGGTCAATTGGTAATGTGGGTTGGATGTAATGGGTAACTGGTTGCATAGCTGTATTTGGGTCTCGATTTGTACTTTTTGGTTGCTGGGTCTCAAACCCCAGATGGAGATATACTATGGGTTTATCATTTGTCTAGTCACATTCAATGCATCACGATTGACTTGTCACAGTTCTCATTGTTAACGAAGGTTCGAAATCATCTGGGTTATGAATCAAATGAAGTGGCAGGGAAACGAAACCTGTGCGTGGGATTCATGCTTGGAGCGACGGCTAGAGAATCTTGATTACACCTACTCTCTCGCTCACATGGGCAATTCAAACGTTTCAAGTATGCTCCCAATTACACTCGATGGCACACTCCCAGCCTACTTGGCTCTAAGCTCCCAAGTACACTCTCATGAGGCAAGACACTCCCAATCTCACTTGACTATATGCTCCCATGTATGCTCCTGCGTGCTCGATCCAGAGACTTGCTGAGTTGCAGGTGCCAGGTACTGGGAGGCGTGAGGCAGGTGGCGTGTGGCGTGTGGCGTGTGGCGTGTGGCGTGCGGCGTGCGGCGTATGGTGGCCGAAATCATGACGTCAGTCGATATGGTAGTCTGAACCTTAGATTTAGCGCGGCCACCACGACAATATCTCACGATGCCTCACAGTCATGGTGTTGACAATTGCGGCCTTAGATTCTGCAGGAAAGTAGACAATTGGATCTTGGGGAGAGCAGATCTCCGACTCAGTTTTCTCAGCGGAATCTGCAGCCAGTTTCCCGTCGATTTTGGGCGTATGTGTGCGCATTCAGTCCGGGCTGATGATGGTGATGGTGATGGTGATGGTGATGGTGACGGTGATGGTACTGAAAGCACTTAGTCAGGTAGGTTGGCTACGTCAATGTCAATGTCAAAGCTTTAACAGACTTAAAGCCTTCTATTGGCCAAAGCTTCCACAAACTCAGAGTTCAGTCGGCCCAAGATCCCTGTGGAAACGCTACTCCTGCCGAAACGCGGCTTTCTCAAGCGCGGCTTTGAAGCAGGCTCTCAAGTAGGCTCTCAATCAAGCTCTTAATCAGGCTCTCAATCAGGCTCTCAAGCCGGCTCTAAAGCGGCCACTCAAGATGCTCTCAATGGGTGTGTCAGCACTATCGAAGCCTGTCGGCAGTCAAGACTGGCTGAGGTTTATCGACTGCCAGCCGTATATAGTCCCATAGTCCCACGCGCAGATGTCTATGGACTGACTATGGATGACTATAGACTGCGCGTCGCGCAGGGGTCCACGGGAAGCTTGCTATGAGCTGCGCGTGTGTGCGTAGCGCAGTCTGTAGTCGATTTGCACTTTTGCCGATGTACTGTTACAGCCACTGCTCCAACTGAACTTTTCCATGCAGAGCAAAAAGCCATTTACTAGATGTAAAGTCAATAACATGCAAACTAGAAACAGTATATGCAGAAGTGTGGGGTTGGGTAGATAGACACTAAAGTTGCTGCTTGGAGTCCTGCTACTCTTCACCTCTTATATATCCCCTTCCCTGCTCCTTACTTCTTCTGCTGCCTTTCAAGCTCAAACTCAAGTTCTGGCTGGGAGCTGGCTGGAGACACTGTCTTTCAATTATCTTAAATTCCACAAAGGCGGCGAAGCCGTCTCCGGTACTTTGGCAAGGTCGCATGCTGGATCCCCAGTTCGCGAACCGGTCAAAATTCGCGAACGGGCAAAGTTCGTGTATCGGTCAGAACATATATGCAATCGTGCTTAGTACTTGTGAGTTGTCTACGCACCCTCGGGAGTGTCCCCGCTCTAAAAACAAAAATTGGCTGCCGCTCGAGACCGGCTTGGTGGATTCACGATATAAGAGCGCAACCCTTTAGAGCGTATCGAGTAGATCATTTGACATCTGACAAGTTTCAATCTGAGGAATATTCATGGAGTTGGCATGGATGGTGGAGTTGATGGAATCCCCCCTGGTACATATAACTATCCACCACGCCATGTCAACTCCATCAATATGTCTGAATAAGACGCTTGTTTGGTGTCAAATGATCTAGTCGATACACTATAACTGGTCGCGCTCTTGGATCGTGATTTGCCGAGCCGGTCTCGAGCGGCGGCCACTTGGGGTTTTTGGAGCGGGCTGGATCCGGGAGCATACAGTTGAGTGCACATGGGAGTATGGAGTCAAGTGCGGGACTGGAGTCGAGTGCACCTAGGAGCGTGCAGTCAGACGCCTGGGAGCATGCAGTCGAGTGCACTTCGGAGCACCTGGAGAATGGAATAGTATCCAGCGCAGATTATTGCCAGTGTATTATAGTTATCTAGTCCACACACAGGTTCATAGGACTTCATAGTGCCCACACGCCAAATTTCCTATGGAATACAGTCTGAGAAACCGGTTGTCTATGGGCGTGTTGTGCAAGGTCATTTTTACCGTGTGCCGGCAGGGTCAGATGTTTGACATACACCCTCTTGTTGGCTAAGGATTTAGCCTGAAAGCCATCGGAGCTAAGGCGGGCATTAGATTAGGGGCTTGGCGCGGTATCTATCTCCCTGTGAGCCTCGGGCCTCCAGGTATGATTTGTATTCTTATTTATGTCTATCTGATTTTGTACGATAGGGCAATCAGCATTTTCATTCTCTTTGTTGATTGCTCTCGACACCTCCTTTAACTCTAATATAATTCACTGCTACGCTACCTGTTCACATAATCTACGATTCTTAACCTATGATCCTGAGCATTTATTTAATTGATGAATGGATAAGTAAGTCTACTTAGTAAGAACTTTAGAGGTATATGTGGCTGGGTGACTGTGATGTGGCAAGTAGCATGTAGCATGGGCCAAAGATGGCCTCGGCCCAGGCTCTTGGAGTGGTAATTGGCGATTGGCTGTGAACGATTATTAAGCATGTCATGTGATACACGTTTGGAATTTGGAATTTTCATAAAGAGCCTGGAAAACAAGTCGAGCGCATATGAAGTAAATTTCGAGTTTTTAACAACAACCCCGGCTTGCATGCACAGAGTACAGTCTTTGGCTTCTCAACTGCACGCTTCTCGCTGTAGTACCCATTTTATTGTATCTTGTTTGCGCAGTTAGATAGAAAGAGCCATCTAGCACTCAAATAGAATGCTACAGCAAGAGCATTCTAACCTACACAGCTGCGCTTTTTAGTGAGCCACAGCGCCCAATGGAGGTAGTCCAGCGCATACCTAAAGCGCACCAGTATGTTAGTCTTCTAGTGAGCTGCGATTGTAGAGAGGTTCTCACCAAAATTGAGTCTTTGCATAGTTCCAAGATCCACACAGTTATGTAGTGCACATTAGGTACGTGCTGGACTATCTCAATTGTGCGCTGTAGCTTACCAAAAAGCGCAAATGTGTGGGTTGGGATGCTTTTGCTCATCGGCAAAAGTGCAAATCGACTATAGGCTGCGCTACGCGTACACACGCACACGCGCAGCTCATAGAAAGCTTCCCGTGGACCCCTGCGCGACGCGCAGCCTATAGTTATCTATAGTCGATTCATAGAGATGTGCGCGTGGGCCTATGGAACTATATACGGCTGCCGGCCAGAGATGGACCTATA
>Ga0307512_10001717_pt1 | contig 29932 bp, 26 predicted proteins | sample 14_EM_MG_FD_200267 | JGI IMG/M metagenome (GOLD analysis project Ga0307512, IMG submission 200267) | Populus trichocarpa ectomycorrhiza microbial communities from riparian zone in the Pacific Northwest, United States - 14_EM | ecosystem: Host-associated > Plants > Roots > Unclassified | place... | reverse complement strand
CATGCCCACGACCGGTTGTTGCACAAACTTGGTGTTCGCAACTACAAATAGTCAGAGCTCAATGCAGCAATGGTCATTTCTGCTCTTACTAACCTGTTGCTGCTTGCTGGAAGAAGAACTTGTTGTTTGCAGCTATAAATTGTCAAAGTCAGATACAAATGTCAACCTGGGCATGGGACTACCCCTCCTTGGTTGTTCAAACTCGAAGAACGACTACCTCATTTTGAATTGGGAAATCTTTGATTTGGGAATTGTGGTTGATTGTGATTGTGATCACAACCACCCATCTTCTGGGCTTCAAAGCCATCATTACTGCCATTATCCCCCCCGGATTGATTCCACTGTCAGACATTTCCATTTCAGTAGGTCTCACAGCTTTTTGCGCTGGAGTTTTGATTATTGCGGACACTTCTGCTGCCGCTCTGGAACCTGCCACTGGTGTTTTGATCATTGCCGCACATGAGCAAAAAACATCTCCGTCCGGGCGGAATGGCTCCAGTAGAGTAGATGCGCTCCGTCAGAGCCGTCAGAGTCACCGCGATGGGGGATTACTCCATACCCGGCGTCGAGACCACACGTCCCGTCACATATCGCCCTCCGATCGCCGTTTCACAGTTTCTTCTCGCTCTGTCGGTCTCGTATTGTAAACAAACACTCTGGCGTTGTGGCCAACTGTGACCATACGTCGGAATGGGTTCATTGGGTATGCGTTTGCATCGGGATTGCGATGCAATGGGTGACGCTGCGAAAATCTCTCCTTGCGTTCCTTCTACATTAAGCTCGAGGAGCGTAGGAAGGTGAGAAGAGATGATACCACGCAGCCGTGAGGATCCACGCAATTGCGTGGATCTCGGACAGAGCAAGTGAGACCAAAAGTTCGGAAAGATAGAGTGTGAATTTTCATTGTATGATAAGAGGAGATGGAAATGAGATGATGTCTATCTACTCCGGGATCTGCTGAATATATACTCCCCGTCACTCAGTCCACCTCCGTTACCCCTGTATCTCCGTACAACCGCCGTCGCTCCTTGAAGATGTACTTGATCGAGCGTGTTTGAGATCCACTTGGAGACGGAGATCGAATGATCTCAGAGATGCACTTGGAGGCTGAGATCGAGTGAACTCAGAAGATGCACTTGGAGGCCGTGATTGATCGAGTTTGGAGATGCACTCTGAGGCTGTGACGGAGCGAGTTTGGAGATGCACTTGCAGGCTATGATCGAGCGAGATTGGAGAAGTACTTGGAGGCGGTCGATTTGGAGGGAGGCACGACGGCAGCTGAGACTCTATTCATTGGATAACTTGTAATTGGATGAGAAACTGGCTGGGAGCGGGAGACTGTCGATCTTGGGATGATGCTGTACTTGGTGTATGCTGTACTCTGTGGTAACTCATGATTATGGCATGGAGAGATAGAGAGGGATGACTTAAATTCGTGTACTTAGGTGATGGTAGAGTAGAGCACAAGAAAGTGAGAGATCGGGGGAAATCATCATGAGAAGCTGGGACTTGGAGATTTTCGTGTGCGAGTCAATTGACCATCCCCGATATGGCAGGTGCGAGTCCCGATCCGGCGCGAACTAACACTGATACAAGGTCTTCCCAACCCAATCAGGCAAATCGTACCCCTGATTTCTCATATCCGCTCATATCCTCCTTATCGTTCTCATCTTCATCCCCCATCCCTCTCTTCCTCGTCCACAACTCGACCATCATCGCAGAACACAAAGTTAAGTCATCCCTCTCTATCTCTCCATGATATGATCATGAGTTGACACCGAGTACAGCATACACCGAGTACAGCATCCACCCAAGATTATTTGTCTTCCCTTCATTCACATCATCACGAGTTGACCCCTGAATGTAGCTTCAGCTTCCGGCGTACCTCCCTACACGATCGACCGCCATCAGCCAGCTCTCCATGAGAGCTCAAAGGTAAAGTCACATTGTCACATTCCCACGGTTGCGAGTTAACTAACTGATGAATAGAGTTTCAGCACCGGGCGCGCTGTCCATCGACTGCGTCCAAGTACTTTTCCAAACTCACTTCATCACGGCCTCCAAGTGCATCTCCAAACTCGCTCGATCACAGCCTCCAAGTGCATCTTCAAACTCGCTCAATCACAGCCACCAAGTGTATCTCCAAACTCGCTTGATTATGGCCTCCAAGTTCGCACGATCACGGCCTCCAAGTGCATCTCTGAGTTCACTCGATCCTGGCCTCCAAGTTCATCTCTGAGTTCACTCGATCTCGGCCTCCAAGTGTATATCTCAACTCGCTCGATCATGGCCTTCAAGTACATCATTAACGAGCGACGGCAGGTGTACGGAGATTCAGCGGTAACGGAGGTGTAGATAGGTAGCTATATAGATACATAGATACATAGATGAGAATACAAACTGAATGCATAAGTTTTGAAAATCATTGAACGATAAGTTGTAGCTATGATTTCCAGGCGCACCAGCAGCATTACCAAAGAAGCGGCGGCTGGAGAAAGACATAAACATCGCCAGGAGTTAAACATCACCAGGTGTTGTGTAAACCGCTTCAGCATAACTGCAGCCACTGCGAAGAGTGTACCACATGTGTCGTTCTGATGATGCTTATACGTCACCACACAGTAAAGGAGGTATGTTTGCAATGCGACCCGTCGCCTCGGCGACTGGTAGCGTGTAATTCTCCGTCAGGGGGTACGATGTTCCATCAGAGCCGTCAGAGCCGTCCGGAACACCTGGGTGTTTCTGACGGAAACTAGGGTCGTTGCTGATGCAACTGCTGCCTCGGGCAGTTCTAGCAGCCTTGCAGGTTCTATTGCTAGACCTAGTTCTGTTTAACATTGTGTGCATTGTATGTTGTGCTGTATCCCTTTGGGTGTATCCACATTGCATGTACACAGAATCCATGGCTTGTCACTGTTTATTATATAGTGCATTTCTATCTCCTGTCTCCTAAAACCATCCATGTGAGAGTTGAATATAACTCCAATAACATTGCATCCCATGTTAGAGTTATGGTCTATGTGAATATTCACATTATAACTTGAATGTGTCAGAATCTAGTTCATTGTCAGCGTGGAGAATATACCGTATACGTTGGGTCTTCGGTATCAGAGTTGAAGTCTTCACCACATTGGTGAAGTTGCTTCTGGAGACACAGCAGGGTAGTTGTCACAGTTAGGGTGATTGTCAGAATTAAGTGATTGTCAGAGTTAGGCGATTGTCAGAGTTAGAGTGATTGTCAGAGTTAGGGTGATTGTCAGAGTTAGGGTGATTGTCAGAGTCAATGTTATACTGTATATGTTGGGTTTCCCAAGTCACAGTTGAAGTAAGGCCACATTGCAGGTGAGGTTGCTTCCTGTATCAGAGTATGGCGGTTGTCAGTGGTATGGTCATTGTTATAGTTGAAGTTATATCATATACATTGGGTCTCCCAAGTCAAGATTAAAGTAATGCCATATCATAGGTGAGGTTGACTCCAATATTCAAGTAGGGTGGTTGACAGCGGTAAGCTAATTGTGAGAGTGAAAATTATACCATAGACGTTCTGTCTCTCAAGTCAAATTTGCAGTAATGCCGTATTATAGGTTAAGTTGCTTCTGGTATCAGAGTAGAGTGGATATCAAAGTTAACGAAATTGGCTGAGTTGACTTAATTGTCAGACTCAAAGTTATACCATATATGTTGGGCCTCCCATGTGAAGTTGAAGTTATGCTGTATTATAGATGGGGCTGCTTCCTGTATCAGAGTAGGGTGGTTGTTAGAGTTAAGGAATTTGTCAGATTTAAAGTAATTGTCAGAGTTGAAGTTATACCATATACATTGGGTCTCCCAATTCAAGTTGAAGTAATGCTGTATTCTAGATGGGGTTGCTTCCTGCATCAGGGTAGGGTGGTTGTCAGAGTTAAGGAATTTGTCAAATTTAAAGTAATTGTCAGAGTCAAAGTTATACCATATACATTGTGTTTCCCCATATTACAAAAAGTTCACTCATCCCTGTTCGACTTTGTGAGTGTCTCTCATATGGCTGATCTGAATAGACACAAACTACAAAGTTGAGCCTCCAACTGGGTGGCATGGATATATTGTTGGAGAGGTCTATTGTGCTTCATCACTGGATATTTACATTGTTCACTGCCTTAGATCTGCAGGGGTTAGTCTTAGCATTTATCAGTATTAATCAATTTCTGTTTAGTTTAAGGTCATGGTGTTTCTTCAATATAGATTTAGGACGTATGAAAACTATCATTTATTATTGCCTTCATTCTGGAGTACTTGCTGGGCAATATACTAAAACTGTGCTTGCTAGTAGAGATTTTGCATTGTTAAATAAGGAAGACTTTTTGTTAACTAAGCATGGTCATGGCAACCTCTTTTGAGAGCTGCTGTCATAGTGTTTGTCAGGTTGTTGTCAGAGTTGTTGTAAAATGGCTGCTGTCAGAAGGCTTCAGTCAGAGTGGCTGCTCTCACAGTGTTTCTGTCAGAGTGGCTGCAATCAGAGTGGCTACTGTCATAGAGCTTCTGTCAGAGGGCTTCTGTGAGATAGGCTGTTGTCAGAGAGCTGCTGTCAGAGGGCTTCTGTCAGAGTGGCTGCTGTCAAACTCAAAGTCAGAAACTAAATTACTGCATTCATCAGTAGCAGTCATCTATAAAGATTGAAATCTTCCAAAATGACAAAACCATGAGATATCCCAACAGCCACCCAAAACCCAGCATTGCAAACTGGGAATTACAAACCCAGATTCCAGAAAGTGCAAACCCGGAAACCCAAACAAACCCGGAAACCCATACAAACCTCGAAACCCATACAAACCTAGAAACCCAAACAAATGCGGAAACCCACACACACCTGGAAACCTAATGACTGACCTTGAAGGAACAATTGCACAGACTCAAAAGTGGCAAGTACAGAAAGATCAGAAATTAACTAACATCCATGACATCATAATATCGACCAATCACAGCAGACCAGAGTTCCTGTGGGGAAATCTTTCGAATGCAGGAATCATATCGTTGGGCTGCATCAAGATCAATGTCCTCACTGTCAGTGTTCTGGAGAACTCTCAGCGTATATAGCATTAGTGATCGCTTCTTCCTCTGGGTGTTTTCCATCAACGGATTAATCATCACGAGGTCAACCAACTGAGTTATGCATTGCATCTGCTGCTGAGCAATCCACCAGACATGTGACCATCCCTGAGGTTGTATTGACTACCTTATAACCTGTTCTACCGTGACGGCATTCCGGCAAGTGTAATGTAGATTCAAGCCCTGATTGTGTGGCAGACAGGACAAGAAGTTGACTCTCACCTGCCCATGGTTGATAAATGACTTCTTTGCAGAAGCGTGCACATTGACACTCATTGAGCTATGGATAGCAAAATCATCGTAGTCTAAGAGATGGCAGTACTGTGCACCAGTTAGTATCATTGTCATACAAAGAGTTGATGTTGTAGTAAAATGTCAGATGTAAGTTTCAGAGCTGATGTGAGTGGCAGATAGTGGGAATGTGGAAGGAGTGCTAACCTGTTCAATGAGCTACTGGGTAAGGCACCAATATACCCACAGAATCACTTTCTCTCCATTGTCATTCACTGTCAAGGTGTTCAGGAGATATTGTTTGAGCCATGTCAACTGTAGAGCCCCAAACTGCAAAGCCGCTTTGATATGATCATATGTGATACCCTTGACCTTCTCAGGTGGAGGTATTCAGTCTGTCTTCCCTGGGAAAGCCTTTGCAAACTCAGTAATCGCCATCCACAGCAAGGTCAGGTTCAGTCCACCCGTGTCAGCAACCCCGGAAAGTAATGTGCATAACTTTTTCAGCACGGATATTTCCCAATTCATCCATGCACGGCCAAAGATATGTGTGACAAATATAAGGGGAATTCACCACCAATGAGGGCCAAATGGCTTTGTCTAGCCCATTGTTGTAGCCTGCATGGAGGAAACCCCTATGATTTTCTCTATGAGCCCCTTATAGCTACCATCTACCAAGTTAATGCAGAACAGTCCAGCTCCAGAGGACTTTGTGAATCTGACCAGCACAGATGTGACTTGCGTAGGAAGGATGTTGATGATGGGTTTCGGGTTGTTGAATGGGATGTGGCTCACCATCATCCACCATTGCATGAGTGTGCATTGACCCACACACACTGGCTTACAAATTGTTTCCTTGTATCAGTGCCATCTGATTACTATATTCGACGATTGTGTGGCTCTTCTTTATTTCCCCACTTCACCATTTTGGGGCAACATCTAAGCATCCCAAGTGATTGTTGTGCAGTGAATAAGTAATCCAAATTCAGGGCCTTTCTTGTATAGATCTGCAACTGGTCTGAACCCAGCACCAGGTTCAAGACCTGACCAATTACTCCCATCCGCAACCCCAAGGTCATTGAAGTTGAGTGTATACTTGTATGTATCCTGTCGCAGCAGTAGTGACAACCACAATAAACTCTCCAGAAAACACAACATCCAGTACTAGTGTTGGATGCCATTTACCAATCGGGCTGCCATTAACATCCATTTGTATTGCGACTCTAGACTGAACATATAGGATGCCGTATGTATATTGTAATCATGGGAGTCCATTGTAACCATCATGCCAGCAGCCTTCCTTAACTTGCTGATTTGGGTCCCACTGGTTCTCAACCCATGGGCCTCATTCATAAAAGGCCAATGAAATGTGCCAGAGAAGCAACATTCTAAACCGTTGGCTTCCTCGTGGATGCACTGCTGGTGGAAAGTCTCACTGGTTGAGACCACAACTATTCCCCAAAGTTTGCCATGAAGAGTGGCTCGATGGGATATCCTCCTCCAGGAAGAATTACTGTAATGGAGATGTGGAGTTAACTTTGTGAACTTAGTCAGAGTAGCTTCCCAATCTGCCACCATTGGTTCAGGGCTATTTAAACCTGAGCTTGAAGTCACTATGAGGGTATGTATTCAGGTTATACCACAGAATTATTGTTTGTGAGGTGGACATCCCACCTCAGCTTTCATGGCTCCCTTCTGATCTTCTCACCCAGTTCAACCATCCTGTTCTGGCCCTTCATGTCGATCTCCCATTTGGTGAAACCTGGAGGTGGGTTGTTGTTTTTTTCTTCATAGACATTAGCCTGATGACAAATTAAAGCCAGCATTGTCAGTGTCTGATGATTGTTAGTGTGGCGAACAGCATATCAATAGCACAGCAGGGTCTAACCTTGCCAGCACCACAGTCAGCAACCAATAAACCACCTCTCGCCAGCTATTCTCCTTCTGTTCCATCCAATTCACTGCAATTATTTGTTGTAACTGCGTGGGATTGTGGAGCTGCTGGAATGATCTGGTCTCCATGGTAATGCCTAACACTGCTATCAGCACCTCCAAGTTTTCTGTCTCAAATTTCTGGTTATCCATCAGCTCCACTAACCTGTGAGTAAAAATTAGCTTGATTCTAATATTCTGACATCAGCTGAGATCTGAGAACAACTCTGAGTGTAGCTCTGACAGCAGCTCTGACAGCGGCTGAGCTCTGACAACAGCTCTCACAGTAGCTCTGAGAACAGCTGACAGCAGCTGAGTGCTGACAGCAGCTCTGACAACAGCTCTGACAGTGGCTCTGACAGCAGCTGGGCTCTGACAACAGTTCTGACAGCAGCACTGACAGTAGCTCAACAGCACTTACAGGTACAGTGACTCACCAGTTAACATTGGGATTATCCGGCTGATCTTTCATCTCTGCTGGCCCATCGGGTCGGTGGCGCCCTCTGGTTCCATCTGGGCAATGTTGTTGAAGTCAGCATCTACCTAATCAATATCTTCCACATTTTGAATCTCAATATCTTGGTCGTCAAGTTCAACCATAACAATGTGAGAGTTTCTCTGTGGGGTGTGGTTAGTAATCGGCGTGATCACTGGTTCGGATTTGTCCTCTGGCATCCCCGGTAGCCCTTTCTTCTCATTTGCCCTCTCCTCCTCCTCCACCATATCATTAAAGTCATTTTTCCTTATCTCATTTTTGGAACTGTCTGGTAAGTCAATAAGTAATGGTTTGCTATGCATCTCCTCTTGTTTCACCCTAATGGTCGATGTTTGTTACGAGTTGAGGGGGATGGTGTTGGTATATTTGATTTCATTCTCAGTGTAATCCACCATGATTGTTTTATTGATGATGATGAATGTCCATATCAGACAACCTTTGATTTTAGTGAAAGGTAGACAGTCATTTCAGCGAGATTTGTCCAATGGACTGTCAATCAGTGCAAACCAGGACAATGGACTGTCACTCTGAGTAGACAGTGTGCTCACCAAACAGGAGTCAACAGCCCTGTAGTATGTTGCTTGTTCATATTGCCGAGTTATCCATGCAACAAGCTGTGCATAAAACTGGGGTGCATATAGATTCTGTGTGAATTCTCTCAGAACTTGAGGCCATTACAACTGTTCAGCAATGTCTACCGGATGATCATCTTCCATCAATGTGATAAAAAAATCAATATGGTCTTCTCTGGCTTTTCGGTACCAATTTCCAGATGAGGAGCCTCCCAGAGCAGAGTGAGCTGGTGAGCTGATTCTACCACATATAGGCCTCCTACTGTTGTAATCAATGAGTGAAAGTGGCAAGGGATTGCATACATCCTTCCATTTGAAATAGGGTCGCTGGAGTCCTCTGCCAGAGCAGTTGATCTGAAAAGGGTGGAACATAGGTGACAGAGCATACCCTGAAACGTCTGGTGCTGTAAGGGATGGTATTCCGGATGATACCGGCGATCATGCAGTGCCTCTAGAAGTGGTAGTGCTGCCCCATGCTACCCAAACTCCCATTGGCCGCAATGAGGTTGAGCTTCAAATTGCCAGTGTAGGAGACCCAATACAAACATCTGAAGTGGGTTCGATCGGTGTAGTAGGAGTGAACAGAATATGCTCAAATGAAGGAGCTGGTGTGATCTTCATCCTTGATGTGCAGTGTGTTGCAGTTTTAAGCTTTGCACTGGGGCTTGTTGCAGTCTTTGACTTTCTAGTAGGGCATGATGGGGGGTTTTTGGGTGTGATAGTGGCCCTTCAGGTGACTCTTCTCTTCAAGCATGAGATGAGTTTTTGCACTGTATGGACATCATCATCACTTGTCTTCACATCTGGAGTAAGTCCCATGACATCTCGAGAGTTTCCAGCAAGCATCTTGGAGAGCTCATTACACTACTATTTATAAGGTCGATGTGAGTTGATGTCAGAGACTCAATGTCAGCGACTCAATGTCAGAGATTCAATGTCGGAATTGGACTTACGAAACTCGTCATGTGGCTTTGCTATGTCTTTCACCTGCGTGTAAAATGTAACATTGGTATATAAAGGGATAGTGGATTTGTCGTATTGAGTTTTCCATTCCTGGTCTGCTGCAAGGCCTTCAGGTAATGCAGACTGGCTACGCACAGCAGCTATGTCGTGGGTCGTCATCTTCAGCACAGAGGCCCAGATTCGTTTTGTCCTGTTTGAAATACCAGTAGGCCAACTGCCGGGGACTCATGGTGGTTCCACAGTGGTTGTTTTTTAGCAGATATAAGAGTCACTGGGTGGATACGAGGATTGCTGAGTGGATATGACAGTTGTTTAGGTAACGTTGATTGATCTGAGTGAACAGGTGAGGAGTTTATGTGTTATATACCAACTAGTACTACTAGATGTGCTCTGACTCATGCTCCAAGGGATGACATAAGATGCCAAAATGTCTGTAATGTTTTGGAAGGCTGAACACAATGAGGTTCAGAAAGTAAGGGGTTGCATGATGCAGACATGGTGATCGGTTTCCAGCCGAAACATCTGCTCACACAATTCAGATCCGGGTAGCTAAAAATCGTTCATAGAAGCGGAACTTCCCACACAATGAATCAAGGGAGGCAAAAGATAGTGTGTGGTACAACAAACATCACGATGCTGGGATAGACTCCAAGTCTGCTTAGGGTAGGCTGAAAAAACGATATTGGGACACATGATGCAAGCCTCACTACGATCATTTCCTGGGGCAGTGGCACTCTATATCACTGTTTCACCTTCAACAATACAGTCCTTTATTTTCACTGTGTGTGGCTGGATCTTTTTCCCAACAAAGTGGTCTCAATCGTCGCTGGCACTCAACACCGGTGAGTCTTCCCCCAAATTTGAGTGTTTAGTCTTTTGAGGATGATGACTGGAACCTCCTCACTCCGTTTGCTACACTCCAACAATGGCAATGTAGTTATGGTATTGTGGATAACAATTGAGGTAACACAAAACTCAACAACATCGTCAAATGAAGACTTATTGTACCTGATGCCAATGGCAAACACACTAGTTGGCTCCAAGAACTCAATGCGGACATGGAAGAAATGGACGGAGTTGGATGCTGATGGGATGAGAGTTCCATTCATATTGCAGGAAACACTATTCAGTTCTTGTATTGGAACCCCATTGCTGTGGTATGATATATCCTAAAACATTCCATTTGTAAGGACCATCCCTTATATGTGCAGGGCAAACATATGTATTCTAATGGCGAATGTATATACACTGAGATGTGGACCCTAGATTGGTGTGTGATTATGTAGGGAAGGATCCTTGTATCGTGAGAGATTGTTTCTAGAGAGAGCATATCAGAGAGAATGTGTCAGAGAGAGCATGACAGAGAGAATGTATCGGAGAAACTATGTCAGGGAGAATGTTTCAGAGAGCATCAGAGTCAGATTGTCAGAGAGAGTGTGTCAGAGAGCATGACAAAGAGTGCCAGAGTCAGTTTGTCAGAGATTGCATGACAGAGTTTCATTGTGTTAGAGTGGGTAATGTGTCAAGAGTGTCAGCACCAGTGTTGACAGGATTTCTCTAGATATTAGAACCTCATTACTCATTGCTAACACATCCTAGGATCTTTGCCAGGTGGATCAACAGTTGTCCACTCTATACTTGGCTATAGCAAAACTATGCTGTCTACCCTAAGCAGCAACAACAAGACATCGCCTGTTGATCTCACTCTTGGCGACCTCTCTAAGGCAAAGAGAATTTCGGTTGAGATGAGTCGCTTAATACTAATCAGTCTTCTACTGAAATGTCCAAATGGAATGAAAGCCCACACCAATAGGTTTGCCTATCATGAGTCAATTTCAACAATTTTGTGCACTCAACAGTAGGTGGTGAAGAGTGGAAGAGTGGTTCGGGGTGCAGACAGTCGCACTCGTCATGCATTTCCCCAAATTGCATCATTTCTTGGAGACTACCCTGAGCAGTCCCCCATAGTGACAGTAAAAAACAGTTCATGCCATCAATGCGAGATACATCCAGATGGCATGCCCCACTTTACCTGCAGGACCTGGTACCACCACCCCCAATATTACCTTTGTCTCTCATCAACAGCTGCTGAGGAGGTGGGGCTGTGGAAGTTTGTGGACTGTCTAAATTTCGCTGATGCCCAAGCAAGTTATAATATATATGGTTGCATGAATGTTGACTAGTGGCACAAGCTACTAAAGGGCTTGTGTTAAGATGACACCCGGGAATGGATTGTTGGTTTTCTTAAAGATATTTCTGACCAGGAACAGGGTTCGAAATCTGTGAGATAAACCATTCTCCATAATGCCTCACATCTCTGACATACAGAACTTCGGAGATACACTTTGTTGCATGAAACAATTGACCGGTGCTGAGTACAAGGACATGGGGAAGATCTGGCTTCCAGCATTTGCACCTCTTCTTAAAGGGCGTCCCAACTACTTCAAGTTTATCAAGGCTGTCACTGACTTCATATCGATTGGCAGGTACCACTCCCTCACCTAAACTACTCTCAAACACCTACCGGATGTAGTGAGTGGCATCAGCATCAGCATCCACCTCTTGCTACCATACCCCAAGAGCCACAGTATAAGCAAGATAGTCAAAAGTCATTCCCTTCTCCACTCAATCGAATCTATTAGCAAAATGTTGTCTGCCAATCACAATGGCACTCAAGTAGCTGAAGCCACTAATAAAAACTCCAAAAAGAATGGCTACTATTCTTCAAACATGGTTAACTATATTCTGCAGATGTTACAATAGGAAATGAGACTATTTCATATCAAGTTGAGAGTTAGTATTCTAATGCACATTATTATGTCAAATCCCCTCTTGCGGAAGGCAGATATATGCAGAAAGCTTCTTGTGTGGAATTCTCTGGCATCCTACAAATTATCACCCAGTTTGATACCTTGTATCAATGGAGTTATAAGCAAATGCAGCATGATTGCAACTCTGACATTTGCAGAGGGTATCAGCATATAAGAGTTTATTGATGCTCTGACATTCTATTTTCAACATTTCAAGCCGATATGAGGGCCAGTCGAGACCTAGGGGCCTCTGGATCCTGTTCGTCATGGATTCTCTGTTAAGAGATACACTGAGCACACTGTGGCAGAGTCACTATACAGCAGCACCATAATCCAGATGCAGTTGTAGTTCAAATGGCATAGTGTGTGGAGAAGTGGTGCAGACAAGGCAATCAATTTGACAATATTTTGATACAAGGAGTTCGATCACCACGAAGCAATAGTTGGATATGTCAACCAGAATATTGCCCTGCAAACCTGCTATATGCTATTCATTTTAGCAGTAGAATCAATACAGTGGATGCAAATGATAATGGAAGTGTAATTTGGTGGACAGTACACCACAACCTATTGACTGTAGAGAATTTGAAGTATCTATTCTCTGCAATGTCAAACGGAACCAATGGAATGATACTATATTGACATGTGCCATAAAGAGTATAACGCATTTTTGATGTTTCTTCAGTTCTTTCACCCATGCAACATGTTCCAAGCTATGATGATAACAAATACCTACTCTGCCAGTACGCATCTTTGGAACTATAAATGATGATTTACTAGATGGCCTGGATATGTTGATCTAAATAGCGATGCCTAGTATCCAGAGCCAACACTTGTCAGCGCCACATTTTGGACCTTGTCAGAGCCAGAGTCAATGTCAGAGTCGTACTTGTCAGTCACATTTATTTCAGCCCAGATTGTCAGATCATGTCAGAGCGCACTTGTCAGAGCCATGTTAATCACAGCTGGGATTGTCAGAGACCATGTCAGAGACACACTTGGCAGAACCACACATGTCAGAGCCACAGTACGAGAGCCGAAATTATTGGAGACAATGTCAGAGTGTACTTTCATATCTGGGATCATCTGAGACCATGTCAGAGTCACACTTGTCACAGTGCTGGAATTGTCACAGACTATGTCAGAGCATACTTTCATAGCTGGGATAATCAAAGACTATGTTAGGGTTACACTTGACAGTGCCACATTAATTAGACTGGGATTGTCAGACCATATCAGAGCCACACTTGTCCCTATGTAGTGGCAATGAATACCGGGTAGTGTGTAAGGGCACATATGGCTGCATTCGGCCTCATGGTTATATATATGGCAATAATAGGAATATCGTGACAGATGTTGATGCGAGCGATAGTTGACATACATGTATAGGTTTGACTATCGCTAGTGATCTGAGGCTCGTGGTGAGCCGCCTAGGTAGAATAGCCATTGCCCAGCCTGGGTCATGTATCGCTATTACATTATCCTCCTCTTTTGGTGAAGACCTCCTGGGCTGCATCAACCGTACAAAAGAAAAGGAAAGGAAAGGAAAGGAAAGCATTAAACAATCTTGCTGCGTACGTACTCTTACACACTCAAAAGTTGCGCTGCCAATCAGAACCGCTCAGGGTGACCTTTGCACAGATACAGCGCACGGAGAAATGGCACCTCCCATTGACTGAGATCCGGAGGTGGCAAAACCCGTGCTAACACCATTTATACAGGCCAAGATCTGATGAAGTAATAAAGTGTGCAGAAGAGAAGAGAAGAGAAGAAACAGAAGCAAGGAATGCCCAATTGATAACTTTGCTTCAGTCCTGAGTTCCGGAACAATTGACCCATTTCCTCTGCTCTGGATCCTCAGACTTTGATTCCACCTTGTCTCCACTTCTGAACTTGTACAGCATCCAACCTGCCGTTCAGTACTGCACTCGTCATTCTGGTATCTTGGTGTAGGTCATTGTTGGAATTCGTCAGGTTGGTAGAGCTCCCACTCATGACTTGGCATCGATTGTGGAAACCACTGCTGGTATCGGCTGTAGCCATCAATCATAAACATCAAGTGCATAGTCAGGTTCAAGCACCCTCGCGCTGTCTGTGATCTGTGCAGTGCTTCCGTGTGCTCTGTATGGCATATCTTGCAGCCGACAGTCATCGGTAGTTGACATTGACACAGAGATGCTGCCTGACTACGTCATCGTCGTTTGCAGTCTGCTTTGGTGACCAGCTGGTCGACTTCATGATTGCTCCTAATAGGCGGCTTCAGTAGAATCTGGGTTGACAAAGTGGACTTGCCTCTTGGTATACTTTTAACTTGTCAGTGGGACTTCTTGGTAGACTTGTCCGTGTGTGTCTTCGCAGACTGCTTCCAGGTGGGCTTTTGACCTGTCGGTTGGACTTCTTTGTAGCCTTGTCGCTGCATGTCTCGGTAGACTGCCTCCAGGTGGGCTTTTGACTTGTCAGTAGGACTTGATCATGTAAACACGGCTATCTCCCTCTTTTGAAATTTGGTTGCTCAGTTGATGACTATATCTTATTGATTGTCGATTGTCATCGTGGCAGGTAGCAGTGTAATTGTGATCTCTGAGATTTGACATGTAATTCGGTCCTGCTTTGGCTTCATCTGCAGACTATGTTCCTTGGGTCATCCTTTCACGTTGTCCTCTGCCCAGTTACTACTCTGATTTGCTCTGCCTGCTTAATTACTGTCAGATGAGATGTTCCGATGTGCTCAATCTCAACATTGTTGCAACAGCACCTCATCTTGACTTGTTCTGCCTGTTAACATACTGTTCTATGAGGCATCCCAATGCTCTCAATCTCAATGTCATTGCAACAGCATCTTGTCGTGACATTGGGGGATATTGTGAGGTTTTACTCCTGGCATCGTGATAGCCATTGGTTCTCCTATGTGAGTCACCGGTGCCCATTTGAGGGTGGTGGAATGAGCCAATTGCATCAGGCATGGGTGGTATGTCCTTGCTCAATATCTATCATGTAAGCTTTACAGTAGATGGTCATACTCACCATGATAGGAGCACACTTCTGCACTCGGAACACCACTTTCTACATTTCATATGATGATTTTGCCATCTCTTGATGGGGAATTCAGTAGGGTCTCTGTGGACCATTTCTTGGTGAAAGTCTTCCGGATGATAGCCTCAGTGCATTCTTGGTCAACTTCGCTGTGGTTATCTCTGTAGGCAGCTTCTGTAGAATATCAATTTGCTTCCATGTAGTAATTTGGAAAGCCTCTAGTAATGTGGTTTGGCATTCAGTTTGGCATGCTGTTCAGTGAAAGTTGTTAATCCTTCAGTACACGATTCAGTAAGCATCATTGGTCATTGGCTTGGAATGGTAAGGCTCCCGGTAATCCTCTCAATCTCCATGTCAAGTCCTTCAGCATTTCTATCTGTCACTGTGAGATCTCAGTGAACATCACTTGGTGTGATTTGGTTGACTATTCAGTATCCTCAGTGGTGATGTTTGATCTCCTGTGGGACCAGTTCGGGTGCCAGGTCGCAGTCATTCGGTTTCGAGTTTGGGATGGAGCAGGCTCATTTGATTTGTCATCTCTCTGGTGAATGTACAGGTCTGCTGGACGTCTGGCGTATGCTAGGTGGTCTTATTGGCTTAGATCGCAGGGTGCGCTAGCTGGCTCTCCTCGGGGTGTGTTTGTCAATGCATCTGCTGGTGGATTTGGCATCACTTGACTCCTAGCCCTTCTGGGATGGTAATTGTTTGCGGTAGGGGTTGTTTGAGATTCTGGTACCATCATCCCCCTCTTTTAAAAGTGGTTGCCTTGCCTTCAACTAATCTCATATGGTGTCGTAGGGAACATCATTTGGAAGGGCTTGATTCAGAAGTTGATTTGCAGTCGTCGATTGAGATTGTGGTTGTGTTGCTTGGGTTTGCCGAGTCTGGGTCAGGATCTGATTGTGTAATGTTCTCGGTAATGGAATTTAGACACAGTGATGGCATTGCATTCAGTATTGTCATCGGTATTGTCACCTGCATTGTATTCTGCATTGTAATCGGCATCTGATTTTGTCCCTTGAATATAAGTCAAGAATGTACTTGGTCAAGCAAGGCCGCCAGTATGTATATCTTGTATATGTTTTTCTGATCGAAAATTGATTGTCATCCATCTTCGAGCATCTCTGGGATGGGCATATTGGCGCTTGTAAGTCCAATTCTCATAGTCTCAATAAAAGCTCTTTTCCTCATTAAGTAGCCTTCTGCAGGACCATCATCGCTCCTATCTGGGACATTATCTCATGCCCAGGCTTCCAAATACTTCATAACTCTTCAGCATTGCAAAGTGCACCCTCCGCTGTCAATTGTCATTCGTCTGTCGGGAATATCTCTGAACGGCTCCATCTCTGTTAGCCACAGGGATCAAAACAAAAGATGGAAGTGGCAGAAGAGAATATCCAGGAGGCCTTGTGATTAATGGTTCACCCGCAAAGCAGTGAATCCCTGCCATCCAGTCACTCACTTCAGATCTCGGTGAGCCGGCAGCGGTCATTCACATATCTCCTTGGAGAGGCTCTTCTGCCCCAACAACAACTGCTGCCACCTGCTCATCATGTCCAGCGCTTGGGTCTGTATTCTCTCATGAATCCAAGGTGATGTCTTTCAAAGTTGCTCCCAGCAGCCCTGTGCATTCCCCAATGTGATGGGGAAAAGCTACGACAACTTCAATGCTAGGTAGAAGATCGTCCCATTCAGTTGCTCTGAGTGTCCATATATCCAAACCGCACCCCAGAAGCTTTTCATTTTCCGCTTCTGAGACCTGTGATGTCACTGCTGCAGTTCTCAGTGTCATTTCTTCTGCTCCACACACACTCGGTGGTTGCAGAGAGTCAATGGAGCCCAGTCGATGTCAGGATTGTGTTTGTGGAACCATGGTAACCCAAGTACTAGATTGTACCCCTGCATTGGCATGACGTGTATATCTGATTTGTCGACTGGTATGAGTTGGTCCAAGTACTGCACTGTGATCTGCATCTTCCGGCTGTCCTTCACATGTTGCACCACTCCTCCATCCATGTGGAGTGTGATGATTTGTTCTGCCTGATGTACTGTTCCAAGTCGCTTGAAAAGCCTCGGTGTCATAAAGATGCCGGTTTCTCTTCAGTCGACAATAGCTTCTGAAAATGGAATCTCACCACTTCTGTCCCATCATGTACTTCGCGAACTATGTTTTGCCAAATCATGTATTTCAGTGCTGTATAGATAGAGACTTGACATTTTAGTCCACAGTCATCATTTCTGCCTGCCCTGCGAATTCTTTTTGCTTGCTGAGTGTCAACGGATCTTGGCACATGATTTGTCGATTGCCACCTTTGTCATTTATGGAATTGCAGTTGAAAGTCATTCATATGGTAGGTGACATTTGATTGTCCATAATACTTGTGCTCTGAGCGGTCATCATAGTCAATGTACTCAGTCTGTGGAATTGTGTAAGTCTTTGACCGTAAATGTACTTCACACTGTGCAACATATTGCCACTTTAAGTTTACTTCCATGCAGGGAAAGCTTCTCATCTTGAATGCGCTTTAATCGAAGGTTGTCTTCTCCATAAGTGCACTACACTTGTGCAGACGTTTGTGGTGGTAAGAGTGCTTCCAGTGTACTTAGATCCTCCTTTCGAGGTATTCTTCGCTCAAGCAGTATATTCAGATGTATCTGTAGCCAATGAATGCATCTGCAAGTAGCATTATTTGAGGTTGCTAGAGCTGTAGGTGTACATGCAAACTGGGATTGACGCATTTCGCTCAAATAGAAGGATTGTAGTCCTAACTGTGCCGACTTGGAAATTGTTTGTTGACTTCGCCTTTGTTTTTCAATATTCCAACATTTAGGGGTAAGATCACTCCGTCCATTGTAGATGCTTGGGCAGCAGAGTGCGCTCAATTGACTCGTAAGAATGGTCTTGTACTCAAGCTCGTCGTCTTCAATGTCGGTGATGCGGCTGGTGCACCAATATGTCAGTGAACTCTGTAGGCTTCCGCCATGAATTGACACATTCAGGATGAAGGTGCAACTTCTCCGGTGTCCAGTGGTCGATTGCAGCCATGGGCAATAATTGATGTCATCTTAAACTCATCTGGATCCATCATACCCTCTGTGCTTCACGGCAGAGATACTTCGATATCAAGTTTGGAGGGCAGCATTCTCATTGTTGACTCAATGGCGGTGCATCGGAAGAGCAGTAAAACTCAGCAACTCGCAATCCCGTAAATAAAACATATCCATTCACTGAATACGTAATCATGGTGTAAGGGCATGCATGCCTGCGTTCAGCCTCATAGGCATACATATGGCAATTATATAAATACAGTTGTAGACGTGGATGCAAGTGATTGTAGATGCAGATATATAGATAAGATATTCTCAAGTGATCAAACGCTCATCGCAAGCAGACTATGTAGAATGGCCGTTACCCGGCCCGGGTCACATGTGGCTGTTACATGCTGTTGTAGTACCATTCTCATGAGACTGATATCAATCATCTCAGGATGGTCACTTACTGCTGATAAACAAGTCAAACTAAGTTAACCTCAGTACATGCACATTGCCATTAATTGATAAACAGGCCTCGAGTGTCTGGTGCCTTCACGCCAACATGATTTGTGATCTACACAGTATTCATTGACCGTGTCAGTTCAAGATTGATTTGCTGGAGTTGTGACATTTACTGCCAGCAGTGGTGAAAGAGTTGTCGAGTGTTGTATATATGTTTTGCTATACGAAATTCTACACCAAAATGGTAGCATATTGCTAGATCAACGCCATGATTGCTCTGATATAGCACGCGAGTGTACCTTGTCAATGGTTGTTTGTGAACTCCAACTTGTCAGTATCCAAATCAGTATTTGTAATCTTTGCATAAGTTGAGGTTTTCACACACGAGATGCCATAATATATTCAAATCACTAAAGTCCACCTGATGGTACTGTGAAATCTCATACCTCACAGTAATAAATCCATAATATGCTGTGGCATGGTGGTAATATCAATAACATCTTTGGAATGCACTAATGGCCATCACACATCTCAGTTACAGTAATGCCATAACTTTCCCCAATGTACTTCTGCATTACTTTTAGCAGTGCAACTTGTTCCAAGTAGGGAAGATAACTGATACAAACACTACCAGCATACTACATTGGAATCGCATAATATGATATGCTTCATGGCTTGGATAGGTTGATTTCAACAGGGATGCCTGGTATGCCGACCCAGCACATATTAGTGTCGCCTTCTACACCTTGTCAGAGCCATATCAGAGTCAGAATTAATGTTAGAGTCATGCTTCTCAGTCACATTGATTTCAGCCAGGATTGTCAGACTCTACCAGAGCACACTTGTTAGAGCTATGATTATCAGATCTGTAATTTTCAGAGACCATGTCAGAGCCACACTTGTCAGAGCCAAATTCATTAGAGCCAGAATTGTCAGAGTATATGTCAGAGTATACTGACATAGCCAGGATTATCAGAGACTAGGTCTGAGCGACACTCATCACAGCCACATCGATCACACTGGAATTGTCACACCTTGTCAGAGCCTCACTCATCTCCTGAGAGTTGTGATGAATACCAAGCAGTGCAGTAGTACAAATCTCATCAGAAAGTAATTGATCATCTCAGGAAGGTCATTTATATCTGATTCCCAAGTTAACCCAAGAAATTCTTGATTTCTGTACATTGCCATGAGTTGATGAACATGGCTTGAGTGCCAGCTAATATCACACTCACAAAATGTCCGACTTAAACAGTAGCCTTCTTCCATGCTGATATTGTTAGTTTTAGATCTCTTCATTGGAGTGGTGTGGGTAACTGGCAGATGTAGTGGAAGAGTCAAGCTTTGTTTATATATTTAGCTACACGAGATTCTAAACCAAAAAAGTAGAATATATCTTGTTTAATGACATGATTGCTCTGATATAATATACAATTATGACTTAGTATAGTTGTATGAGAAGACCAATTTATCGCTATGCAAATCGCTATAAAGAATCATATATTTGAGTTAAGGTTTGCATTCACCAGAATTCGTGATATCTTAAGTACAGTAAAAATATGTAAATATACCATAACATCCTGTTTCTCACACTAATATTCTTATAAGTTGCCATGGCACAGTGGAAATGTCAATAATATATTACAGTCTCAAACAAACAGTGATAGCAAATTTCTGTTATGATAATGCCAATACTTTTCCATACCAAGTATATCTCCAAATATATTTAATTATCATGTCTAAGTATATTAAGATATTCACTTGTTCAGAGCCTTGAAATGTATCTTCCAATCCCCTTCATCACAGCCTCAATGTAAACCTCCAATTTTACCTATTCATTATCTTCAGGTGTATTTCTGAAGTTGACTTAATTATTGTCAGCAACATAGTACAAATTACTGCCATCGAGTGCATTTCCATACACTCTGTATCATGGCCTCCTGGTGTATTTCTCAGTTCACTGGATTACAGACTCCCAGCCGATCTCCAAATTCATTCTATTACCCCTTTTAAGTACCTTTCTAAGTTGACCTCACTATAGTCCCCAGGTCCGCTACAGCAAGGCCTCCAGGTGTATCTCCACATTCACTTGATCACTGTCAGCAGATACTCGTCTAATGGTACTCAATTACTATCATCATCGAGATTGACCATATATACATATATAGATTGAGTTGGATTCAAAATAAATTCTATTGTATAATACAATACATTAGCTTATACTTGCGCTATCCAAATGTCAATCAGAAAACAATAATAGATGAAATGACTTGTAGTTATGGTACACAAAATCATATGAATCGAAACACTGAGAATATATTACAGATAGTGTAAAGCCTCATGTGTATGTTGGGAGATGTCTCCACTGTAATAAACTTGATCTCCACTATCAGTCATATATTGTAGCATTCTCCATACCCTGTTACCTCTGGAGGTACTTTTAGAAGCATTTGAAACTACTTATGCAGAATTGGAGAGAACGTTACCAATCTTTGCAAGAGTCTGAAAGCTTTTTGAACTCTCTAGATGTACTGGTAAGATGAACCAGAGAGTCAGAAAGATCTGCGTATTGCATTCAGACTGTTTCACAAATTGCTACTGTCTCTCCAAATTTGCCACCCCCAGCCAGAACATTGTGACACTCAAAGATAAAGTTAACTGTCATTCAATTTCCCCAACTGGCACTTACCCAATGAATATACTCCAAGCATCCATCTTGTGTTTCTTCTGATCACTGCCCTTCAAATTGACTTAATTGCTGCCTTCAAGTGTATCTTCAAACATACTCATTTACTGCTTCCAAGTACATTTCCAAGTATATTTAATTATACCCTCCAAGGGTATCTTCTTACTCACTAGAGCTTGGCTTAGAAGAATATCTATCAGGTAATCCAATATTGGCCTCCAATAAGAATCTCTGAATTTAGTCGATTATACTCTGACAGTTTATTTCTCATTTCAATTAATTGTTTCCTCCAAATACACATTTAAACTTTGGTGATCACAGCCTCCATGTGTCTCTACATGCTCCCTTGATCATGGTCTCCAACTGCATCTCTATGTTCATCTGATAATAGCTCCCAAAGTATAACTTAAAGTTCTCTCAATTACATATTTCAATGTGTTTCTCAGTTTACTTGATAATTACTGTTGGGTATAGACCTATGTCCACCCAATTATACCCTTGAAGTATATTAGAATATTTACCCACTCACCATTTCTATATGTATCATCAGATTAGCTGAAGCAGTTTTCACAGCCTATTGAAAGCACTGTTTAATGCTTCATATATATATGGACACCAGCAAGTATTCATATATAGGTATAGAGATTCAATTTCAATCAAAATATACCATTTCGTAAGACTTAAGGATAAATACTAACCGCAACTTCCCGATTCACCTGCAGAAATCACAAAGAATCAGTCATTATTTCCGATATGCACTATCCTGATTTCACATACATCCAAACTTGATATCTGCATTGAATGATATTCTGCAGATTATCACTTGTCCTCTTGGATCCTTTTATATTAGCTGTTTACATAATGCAATGTTCCTTGAGATTCAATATTGGTGAATTCCACTCCAACATTTGAGCTGTCCAGCTTTCCAACTCTCAACTCCCTCATTAATTCCATTACATCCCACTGATTCAATACTTTTTGGTGATGTGTATTTTAAATGGCAGAATAATTTGCAGCATTATAGTTGGATATTTACTAATATTTCTATTGAGAGAATATCTATGTAAACTTATTATATTCAAAGGGAGATGGTCAAGTATACATCTCAAAATTAGATTTAGTTGTGAATGTCCTGTAATATAATAGTTCAATATAACAATTGATAATATATTTAGTGAAAGTTAAATAAGTAATCAAAAATAACCATTTCAAAGGACTTGGGTCATCAGCAAAAAACATTTCTGTCTGGGCGGAATGGCTGCGTCTGAGTGGACGCGCTCCGTCAGAGCCTTCAGACACACCCGGGTGGCAGATTACCCCGTGTGTGGCCCCAATAGCAGACCTCACGTTGCATATCGCCCTCCGATTGCAGTTTCGCCGATTCTTCTCGCTCAGTCGGTATCCTATTGTAGATGAACACTCTGTGACCATACATCGGAATGGGTTCAGTGGGTACATCAGCAAAATGTAAATCCGTCCAGAACCCATACGCAAACCTCCCAGACACTCTGGTTGCGTTCACCAGTGCTTGTAAGTACTTCCAGATGCTCCCAGGCCCCCCTGGAGCTTTGCAAAGTGCTCTCGGACTCTGCAAGAGCATTCTCAGGTGCTCCTGAAAGCACCTGCAGATATGGAGATGCATTCAGGACGCTACGAGATTTGACTATTAGGATAGTCAAATTCTGGAGCAGCTCTGCGGGAGACTTCATGCCGTATTCTCAAAGCAGTGGTTCATAGGGTTCCATAAGCACAAGGCATTTCGTCTATCATCTTCATCTTTGTTACAGTCACAAGATTCGCTACCTCATGATATGGCATACATTATTTAAGTATCTCTATATATATACATCGACGGAGGTGAGCCCACCATCGAGATTGCGCCACACCTCTCGCGACATCCAAAGGGAATTTGTGAGAAAGAACCGTTCTAGCTCGAGGAGCGTAGGCAGTAAGTGGGAAGATATGATACTACCCGGCCGTGAGAATCCATGCAATGACGGATATCCAGGTGAGATGAATATGAGTCTCCCGAATATGTACTCCCTGTCGCTCAGATAACCTCCGTTACCCCTGTATCTCTGGACACCCGCCGTCGTTCATTAACGATGTACTTGGAGGCCATGATTGAGCAAGTTGAGAGATGCACTTGGAGGCGGTGCTCGAGTGAACCCAGAGATGCACTTGGAGTCCAGAATTGAGTGAACTCAGAAATACACTCCGAGGCCGTGGTCGAGGGAGTTTGGAGACCCACATGGAGGCCGAGATCAAGTGAACTCATAGATGCACTTGGAGGCCGTGATAGAGCGAGTTTGGAGATGCACTTGCAGGCTATGATGGAGCGAGATTGGAGGAGTACTTGGAAGCAGTCCATTTCGAGGGAGGCACGACGGCAGCTGAGACTTTATTCATTGGTTAACTTGTAATTGTGGGAATGTAGAGAGTTGAGTGCAACAACATCCGCCAAGAGATAGGAAACTGGCTGGGAGCGGGAAACTGGCTGGGAGTGGGAAACCGGCGGGAAGTGGGAGACTGTCGATCTTGGGATGATGCTGTACTTGGTGTATGCTGTACTCTGTGATAACTCATGATTGTGGCATGGAGAGATAGAGACGGATGACTTTACTTTGTGTTCTTAGGTGATGGTAGAGTTGAGCACAAGACAGAGAGAGATCCGAGTACATGGGGGAAATCATCATGAGAAACTGGGACTAAGAGAATTTCGTGTGCGAGTCAATTGTCAATCCCCAATACAGCAGGTACCAGTCCTGAACCGGTGGGTAATAATACTGATACAAAGTTTTCTAAACTCAATCAGGCAAGTCGTACTCCGGATTGCTCATAGCCGGTTAGATCCTCCATATCGTTCTCATTTTCGTCCCCCATCTCTCTCCTTCTCATCCACAATTCTACCATCATCCCAAGAACACAAAGTTAAGTCATCCCTCTATATCTCTCCATGCCATCATCATGAGTTAACACTGAGTGCAGCACACACCCAGTACAGCATACACCGCAGATTGTCTGTCATCCCTTCATTCTCACGATTTTGAGTTGACCCCTGAATGTAGCTTCAGCTTCCAGTGTACCTCCCTACCGATCGACCGCCACCAGCCAGTTCTCCATAAGAACTTCAAAGGGAAAATGACTACGTCACATTCCCACGGTTGCGAGCTTACTGAGTGATGAATTGAGTCCTGGTGCGCTGTCCATCGACCGCCTCCAAGTACTCATCCAATCTCGCTCGACCACGGCCTCCAAGTGTATCTACACACTCGCTCGATTTCGGCCTCGAAGTGTTGCTCCAAACTCACTCGATCACGGCGTCCAAGTGTATCACTAATCTCGCTCGATCACGGCGTCCAAGTGCATCTCCAAACTCGCTCGATTACGGCCTCAAAGTGTATCTCCAGACTCGCTCGATTACGGCCTGCATGTTCACATGATCACGGCCTCCAAGTGCATATCTCCAAACTCACTCGATCATGGCCTCCAAGTGTATCTCCAATCTCGCTGAACCATGGCCTCCAGCTGTATCTCCAAACTCCCTCGATTACGGCCTCCACAAGCGCATCTCCAAACTCGCTCAATCACGATCTCGGAGAGCATCTCTAAGTTCACTCAATCACAGCCTCCAAGTGTATCTCCAAATCCGCTCGATTGCCGCCTCGAAGTGCATCTCCAAAGTCACTCGATCACTGCCTCGGAGTATAACTCTGACTTAACTTGATCGTCATTTTCAGGCGCACCTCGAATTGCTCCTAAGCACTGCCTGCAGCCAGTCCAGATATAGGGTGTGTTGATGGGTAGCTATATATACATAGATACATAGATGCGAATAAAAGCTGAATACATGACTGTGATTCAAGGTGCTCCCAGACATGTCGCCGGCGCTCACAGTTGCTCCCAGGCTTGTCATTGGCGCTCCCAGTTACTCTGAAGGCTGGCAGGAATGCCCTCTTAGGGTCTGATACTCTCCTGAAATTGACGCATCTAAGTTTACACTCCACATCCTCTCAGACACTCCTGGAGGCTTCCAGTGACTAAAATACATTTTGCTGATGCTATGCAATGCGGCCCATCGCCTGGGCGATGGGAAGCGTGTAATTCTCCATCAGTGTAACACCGGGAGATTCGCGCTAAGTCCTAATCAATAAAACACCCTAATGAGTTCCGGACTTATAACGAAGAAGATGAATAAGGCTTCACTCAGGATGCGTATAAGAAATACCACCCAAGGTAACAAGGTAACTGTTCCGTTCTCTGCCTCCGAAAGATAGTATTGACTAAAGAGTATCATTTTTAAGATGTCTGTATGCTGATGTACACGACTCCAGGAGAGCTTGAAAGAAGTATCCTCTGATCTACCACACGATCATAATAACTCTCGGACTTCCAACGGATGCTAGAGTATTGTCCCAACAATCGGCACTTACACTCGAGGACTGACTTGTGCAAGAATCCGAACACTCTAAGTATCGACTTGTCTTATAAGAAACAGCAAAGTAGTTTCGCCTCAGCAGAAGGAGTAGTGCCGACTCAAGAGTATTCTCTAAACCTCCACGTTATCGGGCTCGTGTATCGAACTCAAGAGTATCGTCTTGCTCTCTTCCCGATCAATGACTTGCTTCGACGAAGATACTAAGAATAACCAAGTATAAAGAGTGATTGGTTTATCCGTGATATAGAACTGAATATGAACGTACAACTCTGGACTTCAAAGGAGAAGTAACCTCGTCGACTTCGATACAGAACTAATAGATAATACACGGGAATAAGGTTACGGCTTAACCTCCAGGTTGAGAAGGTCAATAGGTATCCGGATATAAATCTGGATTTTGATTGTTCGATACAATGTTATCGATGTCCTTCCCCCATGTCAGTATCGCTGATATATATCAGACGATCCACACCCTTAACAATCCTAAGACTGCCAAAGCCCATTTCGGAGTTCACATACGTAACTGCCTCATCATCCTAGCCTTCCACCATTTATGGTCGAGTTCTGACTCCCAGGAGTATTAACTACATCATCAAGGTAATGAGCTCGTATTGCGACACTATTGCTATTGGTGATACCTCGTATGGATACGAGCTTATCTGAAGCCAGTTATCAACAAATAAGTTCCTGTCACCAGGAGCCAGTGGGAGTGCCCTCACATATACCCACCAGGTACATATCGGTTTAATGATTGTGGCAAACGACAGAACTCTTAATTTGACTACCCTTCATTGGAGCCAGATATACAGTATTCTGCAACGGAGTTGTTTTGCCATATATTGAATGGAGAGTATCCCGCGCCACTCAGGACATATGTCCAAGGTCCTACTTGCCTAGACCAAGAAAGTGTGGTCGAACTAAGGGTTGATTCATATAAGTCCATTTGGTCGACTGGGCACCGATATATCGATTATTGGATATCAGCCTTATCTTCTTTATGACACTGCTTATCGTGAGATGCGATAATATTCCGATATTGACGACATCTCATCTCATAAGGAAGAAACCATTGGACATGAGAGAATAGTCGTTTGTTCGGCGACTACAAATAAAGTTTCGTGCCGATAAGGAATGACCATTGACAATAGAGCTCCTATGACCAATACCGATCTCAAGATGATACACATCCTATCTGCGCTCGGCTTGATTGCTGTCGTTGATCAATTGGTACGAAGGTCGGGTAATGGAAATATTACCGGTGATCAAGTGGATCCCCAAACAAGTATCTCTTAATCATTTCCGATAGTGTATGCTATTCTTTTGAAGATAATTCGTAATCATTCTGGTAACTATGACTTATTATTCGAACTTATTAATGGCTCCAGATATTTTCCAAAGTTACTTTATTGATAGAAACATATTATATGTACTTTCATGTTGCCATCTTGTTTATTATAAACATATTAAATACACCAAGAGCAGTTGAAATACACTCACCTAAGATTTCAATTGATCCCAACTATGACTACTATATGTTTATGCTACTGTATTTAATGTGTACCAGTAGAGATTCCCATTAACTTGTGTTTAGATTGTGTATGAATTACACGCTACTTCAGTGATATGATAATACTGTAATGTTTTTACTCATCGTAATATAATGTTGTCACAACTATAGGTACTTACTGTATCCAATAGTAGTTTCAATTGAGAATTATGAACAAGTATAAAATTCAGACTACTGAATATGGGTCAAAACTACTCTACAGTTTAAGAGACTATATAATTATGTACGACATACAGTGTATAGGGAGAATTGAAGAATACTGCCACAATCAGAAATATGAAGAATACTAATACAGGGATCGCACGGAGTCTGAAATACCTATTACCACTATGCAATACTGACGACTAGAAATGAATGGTACAAAGTAGAGAGCAGCTGTGAAAGGTACATCCCCATGCAATTCAGAAAACTCCATATTCCATAGGGATACTTCTAAACACTTAGTTATCTCTGACAGTATTCAGACAGAGATCACTACCAAAGGTGGATTCCATCTGCTGCTAGATTGAGTAGTTTGTATCCAATTCAATACAATAACCTGAAAATTAGTATTATTGGTAGATTTATAATGATAAAATCAACCATTTCACAGTTAATAAGTATTTGTGAGTTAATCACGATATTCATTGCATCTTCTGGAATATATTTCACCAATATATCGTACAGTTATATTAATACTTTATACTTATTCGTAGCCAGATAATATAATTTTACTATAGTTAGTAAAAACATTGTCTCATTTGAGCAGCAGCTGATACAAACAAAATGATACAATCACATATCAGATATCATTAAGTTCCTCCTAATGCAAAATATACTTGATTTAATCTGTAATGCATTGAAAATACAAAATTTCATTGTTATAAGTTACTTTAAGTATACATGCAGTGTCTACTGTCAAAAAGTCTATATGTTTACCAGTATATATACTGATTTATTTGGAATGTTTAATTCGAAGAGAATAAGATATACTGTGGTAAAGTTGTCTCTGACTGAATGACATATCTCCCAGTGCCGAATGATATCCTACTGTTCAACAATTTATATAAATAAAGTACTAGTTAATATCATAAAACTGCTATTAAAAAATAATGCTGTACAGTCGGCTTTGGTTATTTATTGTAAATCAATACTATACTGTATCATGCTCAACTAACTATACTGAATACAAATATTGTTGACAAGCTGTCAGTGGAATATTCTATCAATGCCAATAATTTATAACAAAAGATACCTTTACTTAGAAAACCAGATATGACTGTGTATTTGAGTAGGTATAATCTATATTCAGTAGATTTGTGATGAATAAACTCAGAAAGCTTTGGAATTTGAATGTAAACTTTACCTACACATTAGTAAAATGGAATCCAGTCAAGTATATAACAAATATACTGTGAATTAATTTCGGAAATGTATTAAAATTTTCTGTAATCGTTCAGACAGAGATGATATCTGTTGTAAAAATTACCAATCTGTATAATATAGAGACTCTATTTCAAAAATTGACATTCTACTATATATAACTACATTGCAAAAGTATGTAGTTGGTATTAGAGTGATGGATTTCAATGTTCAAGGTGAGAGTATAGACAACAAAGTGTATTCATACAACAGATAATACTATGTACAGTTGTATAATATAGTTGGTAATGTATATTTCCAAGACACATACTGATGATTGTACTGTCTTGATAATCATTGCCAGTATATAATATTGGTAGGATTTGAAACATCATTATATACTTCTGGTGATATATTCTGGTGACAAAAAGAATACAACACAATCACAATTTTACTGATGTTAATTTCACCTGTTGGACAATAATTATAATGTGTACCATGATTTCAATTACTCCCCTCTTGGTGCCCCAAATATACTGCAACAATTGTTGAATATTATGTGTTTCTATTGTAGACAAACAGAAGTACAATTCAGAAATCATTACGCAGGTAGGAAATATCTTACTCCTTCCTGTTAATATTATTTCAGAATTTAGCATGTTGTATCTTCATACACATCAGATATCATGGCAATGGTTTCTCATAATGTACATCTAAACAGCTAAATACTATAAAAGATTCATTCTCATTGTACAATATACATACAATGTGTATCTTACAATACTACAAGATAATGTATTGGTGATGGAACTCAGTTATTTTCTAGCTGTGATAATCAATTATACCTTGTGAAAGTATTCACTGTTGCACATTTGTATAAGGCCAATCAGAAAGGTACATTTGAGTATATATTGTGAGAAATAATATAACCACTACATAAGATACCTTGCAAAATGTAAAATATAGTTTTCCAATTATTACAATTAGTCCTGAGATTTATTATTTACTTGGTGTAATCATTCTACAGCATATATAACTCAACTCTGATATTTTGGAATTATTCCTACTGAATTATTCAGCTTAACAATTAGTATTTAATAATATCATATTATTTGAAAGTTATACAATTTAACATTCAGTCTGATGCAATTAATCAATTATGTATTAAAGATACAAAATTACCTATTAAGAATATTAATTCCAATTTAATAATACCTGATATTATATCTACACATACAGATATAACAACTTTTAACTCTACTATACTTGGTGTTGAAATTACA
>Ga0307512_10001716_pt1 | contig 29935 bp, 22 predicted proteins | sample 14_EM_MG_FD_200267 | JGI IMG/M metagenome (GOLD analysis project Ga0307512, IMG submission 200267) | Populus trichocarpa ectomycorrhiza microbial communities from riparian zone in the Pacific Northwest, United States - 14_EM | ecosystem: Host-associated > Plants > Roots > Unclassified | place... | reverse complement strand
CGGCCGAACCGGACCGAAGACCGGCCACCTGCCTGGTCGCCCGCGTCGACCCGGTGCGCGGTCGGATGACGCTGGCCGGCGCCGGCCATCTGCCGCCCGCGGTGATCGACGGGCACGGCGGGACCGTGGCGCTGCCGGTGCCCGTCGGGCCGCCCCTGGGCACCGGTGTCGGCGGCTACCATCTCGCCACCTACGGCCTGGACGAGGCGCAGACCCTGCTGATGTTCACCGACGGCCTCGTCGAGCGCCGGGGTGAGGACATCGACCTCTCCCTGGACCGGCTCGCCAGGATCCGTTTCCCGCCCGGGGCCGGAATCGACGACATCCTCGACACCGTTCTGGCCCGCCTGGGCGCGCTGCACGCCGAGGACGACGTGGCGCTCCTGGCCGCCCGCCCGCGCCCCGCCGGACGCCGCTGAGCCCGGCGGACGGTTCAGCCCGCGGGCTGCGGCGTCACGGGACCCGGGACCGGCCGCTTCGCGGTGAATCCGTCGCCCGGCACATGGCCGCGCAGCCGTCTCCACAGCCAGGGTCCGACATGGTCCACGGCCCAGCGCACATCGGCTCCCAGGGCCTGGACGACGGGCACGGGGGAGCGCGCAGGCAGCGGCTCGGCCCAGTCGCCGTGGCCCGGCAGGCCGAACGTGTGGGCCATGCCGGCGGCTATCCGCGCGTGCCCGATCGGGCTCGCATGCAGCCGGTCGTCGCTCCACAGGCGCGGGTCGGCCGTGAACGGGTGCGCGAAGACGTCCAGGACGGCGACGCCGTGCCGTGCCGCGATGACGCGCAGCCGGGCGTTGAGTCCGAGGATGCGGGGCCGTACCCGGCGCGCGACCGGTGAGACCTTGCCCAGGTCCGGGAAGGTCATGGTGGCGACGCGAGCGCCCGACGCGGTCAGACGGGCGAAGGTCTCCTCGATGTTCGCGGCGACCGACTCGGCGTCGTAGCGCGGCCGTACGACGTCATTCATGCCCGCCGTCACCGTCACCAGATCGGGGTGCAGGGCGAGAGCAGGACCGAGCTGATCGGTCCTGATCTGCGCGCTGGTCTTGCCGCGTACGGCGAGATTGCCGTACGTGAGGCCCGGCTGCGCTTCCGCGAGGATCTCGGCGAACCGGTCGGCCCAGCCGCGGTGCCCGCCCGCCGGCCCCGGATCGCCGATGCCCTCCGTCAGACTGTCGCCGATCGCGACGTAGCGCATGAACGGTAATGAGACGGTCATGCCGCGTGAGTCTATCTTCGGTTCATCCCGGGTTCAGACCCGCACGGTCGACCCGCGTTCGCGCATGCGCGGTGCACACAGCACCCGCTTCTTCCGCACCCGCTTTCCCTCGATCGCCGCGACCGTCAGCCGTGCCGCCTCCGCCGCGATCTCGCTCAGTCCCCAGTCCACCGTGGTCAGCGGCGGAGTGAGCACCCGCGACACCGGATGGTCGTCGAAGCCGACCACGGAGACGTCCCGGCCCACCTCCAGCGAGTCCTCCGCCGCGGCCGCGTACACCCCGTACGCCAGCGAGTCCGAGAAGCAGAACACGGCGGTCGGCGAGTGCGCACTCTGCAGAACACGGCGCGCCACCGCCGTCGCCTCGCCCAACTCCTGCGGACAGGGCACCAGTTCGGCCCGCAGGCCGAGCCGGTCGGCCGCCTCGCCCACGTACACGTCGGCCGGCCGGTCCGGTGTGCTGGGGCGGGTCGGAGTCAGGACGGTCACCCGGCGGTGGCCGAGTCCGTGCAGATACTCCAGTACGGCGTCGATGCCGGCCCGGTTGTCGAAGATGACCTGGCCGGCCGTGCGGGCCCGGCTCAGCGAGTCGCCGACGGCCACCACCGGCAGCGCGTCGGCGATCGCGGCCCAGCCCTTCGCCGAGGGGTTCACCGGAGAAACCAGCAGCGCGTCCACCCGCTGATCGCGCAGCTGCTTGGCGAGGGCGAGTTCCCGGTCGGGGTCGCCGCCCGCGTCCAGGATCAGTGCGTAGCGGTCGCCGGCCAGCAGTTCCCGGCCGATGGCCGCCATCAACTGCTGCTGCCACAGGTCCTGGAGGTCGCCCGCGAGGACACCGACCATGCTGGTGCGGCCGCTGGCCAGCGCACGGGCGATGGGGTCGGCCTCGTAGCCGAGTTCGGCCGCGGCCTTGCGCACCCGTTCCTCGGTCTCCTTGGAGACGTGCTTGCCGCGCAGTGCGTAGGAGACGGCTGCGGTGGAGAGGCCCGTGGCCTCGGCCACCTCCCGGAGGGTGGTGCGCTTGTTGGGCCTGGCCATGCCGGGAAGCCTACCGGGACGGATGCCCATCGGGGGCACATGGCCCGCCGTCCGCATCGCCGGAATCCTGTCCGCAGCCGGGACGACAGCCACTGCCGCTGCACCACCGTACGCTTGACAGCCCAGTTGTTAAGCGCTTAAGTTAACCGCATAAGTGAAACGCTTAACAACTGTCCCCCAACCATCTCCGAACCGTCCCGCCCACTGCCCGCCCAGAGGACCGTTCCGCGTGCCCACCGACGTCCATCAGCACATCTGGCCGCCCGCCCTCATCGAGCTGCTCCGCGCTCGCACGGCACCCCCGCACCTCGACGGCTGGACCCTGCACCTGGCCGGCGAACCGCCCTACGCCGTCGACCCGGCCGACCACGACATCGCGGCCCGCACCCGCCTCGCCGCCACCGACGGTCTCGACCTGGCCCTGGTGTCCCTCTCCAGCCCCCTCGGCATCGAATACCTGCCGCCCGACGAGGCCGCGCCACTGCTGGCCGCGTTCCATGACGGGGCCCTCGCCCTCCCGGCACCCTTCGCCGTCTGGGCCTCCTCCGGCCTTTCGGCACCGGACCCCGAGAGCGTGGAACGCGAACTCCGCCGCGGCTGCGTGGGTCTCCAACTCCCCGCCACAGCACTCCTCGACGCGGCGGACTGGGCCCACTGCGCACCCCTGCTGGACGTCCTGACCCGCCACAACAAGCCCCTGTTCGTTCATCCCGGCGTGGCACCGCCTGCCGACGGCAACCCGCCGTGGTGGCCGGCCCTGGTCCCGTACCTGCAGCAGATGCACGCGTCCTGGTTCGCCTTCCGAGCCTTCGGCCGCGCCCGCCACCCGTCCCTGCGCGTCTGCTTCGCCGCGCTCGCGGGCCTCGCACCCCTGCACGGCGAACGGCTCGCCGCCCGTGGCGGCGGGCGCGGCGAGATCGACTTCGACGTGTTCTACGAGACCTCCTCCTACGGCACCCGGGCCGTCGACGCACTCGTCCGCGCCGCCGGCATCGACGTGGTCGTCAGCGGCAGCGACCGCCCCTACGCACCACCGGTCATCCCCGACCTCGGCGCGGACGCCGCCGTTCACGCCCTGCGCACCGCCAACCCCGCCCGCCTGCTGCACGGCCGCACCTGACCGTGCCCCTGCCCGACGCAGCCCTGAAAGGAGCCACTCATGACGTACGAGTCCCTGCCCGAGCGGACCCTCGACAAGCGCGAACTCCGGGCGCTCGTGACGGACCTGGCCGCCCGCCCGGACCTGTGGCGCTCACACGTGGCCTTTTCCGACGACAAGCGGCACTACGCATCCCTGTACCGCGACGAATACGTGGACATCTGGCTGTTGTGCTGGACCCGGCAGAACGACACCGGCTGGCACGACCACGACACCTCCGGGGGCGCCGTCACCGTCGTCCAGGGAGAGCTCGACGAGTCCACTCCGCGCATCGGCGGCAGCCATCGTTCCGTCACGTTCGAGGCCGGCGAGTCCTTCTGCTTCGGCCCCGAACACATCCACCGGCTGACCGGCGCGACCGACGACGCCGTCTCGATCCACGCCTATTCCCCGCCGCTGTGGCGCCTGGGCCAGTACGACATCGCCGTGGACGGCCTGATGCGCCGGATCTCCGTGTCGTACGCGGACGAACTGCGGCCCCTGGACACTCCGGCCGCCTGACGGCGCGGATACGCGGAGGGCGCCCCCGGCGGCCTTCGCGGCCGGGCCGCTTCGTTGGGAGCGGGTGTTCAGCGCGCTCTTCCTCCGGTCCGCCCGATGAACCGACCGAGGCTGCGTGCCGGCGCTCTCTTGCCGGAGCCGGCGGGTGAAGTGGCGATGGAGGTCCAACGTCTCGCTGTGCTCCGCCCTGCGATCGCCCCTGCCCTCGCTGGGCCGGGAGCTCCGGACTCGACGCGCTGGAGTATCGGGAAGATCGGCCACAGAAGCCAACGACCTAGCTCGAGAGGGCCACGACCGCGCGCACCCGCTTGCCGCCCCCGGTGACCGCGGTGACGTCCAGGCGCTGTGCCAGACAGCGCACCATGGCCAGCCCGCGCCCTCGTTCGCCGTCGGCGGTGAACGGCCGCACACGAGGCGGCAGCGGGCTGTCGTCGTAGACCTCGACGGTCACCCGCTCCCCGGACACCTGCAGCCGCAGTCGGCAGGCGCTACGGCCGTGCTGGGTGGCGTTGGCGACCAGCTCGGACACGACGAGCTTCACGTCGTCGATCTGCTCGGCCTCCTCCCGTGCCGTCCGCGGACGGGATCGGGCGAGGAACTTCGAGGTGAGCCCTCGTGCCCGACCTGCCGACGCGGCCTCGTCGAGCAGCAGATACTCCACTCGCACGGAACGTCCATGGGTACGCTTCTGCGTACGCACGGCGGATCACATCCCCTCCTAGGACACCCGGCTTCCCCGCGGCCTGTCCGCCCACCGGGGCCGCGTCATGTCTCGCGCGGCCGGTCCTGCCCACTCGTGATGCCCCGTGCCCGTGATCAGCAACCATTGCACCGCGGCCCGTGCCCGTACGGGTTGGGAAATATCGGCCCCAGGCCTCAATTGGGCAAAGGACCGGGCCGCCCGCGGGGATCACCTGGCAGCCTGTGGAGAGTCCGAAGGTGGGAGACGGGCCCCTGCCGAAGGCGGCTCCCGGAGGCCGCGCGTCGATGGAGCACTCCATGACTGCAAAGAAGCCGCAGCGCAGTCACAAGGTACTGGCCTGGCTGCCGGTCGTGGTGATGGCGGTGGTCGCGGTCGCGGACATCCTCACCGGTCCCGGAGTGGGCTTCCTGCCGCTGGCGTCGCTCGGGCCGGCCTTCGCCGGACTGGTCGGAGGATGGCGGCGCACGGCATGGTTCGGCGCCGCCGCCCTGCTGTTGTGCGTGGCGCTCGGTCTGTACGACGGGCTGTTCCAGGAGCGCCGGGGCTTCATGGCGATGGTGTCGGTGGTGGGCGTGACCGGCGCGAGTGTCGCAGCCGCCGTGATGCGCGGACGCAGGGAGGCCGAGCTAGCCAGCGTGCGGTCGATCGCGGAGGTGGCCCAGCGCGTGCTGCTGCGGCCGGTGCCGCTGACCGCGGGCCCGCTGCAGGCGGCGGTCTCGTACACCTCGGCCGTGGCGGAAGCCCGTATCGGCGGCGATCTGTACGAGGTGGTCGCCTCCCCGCACGGCGTACGGATGATCGTCGGTGATGTGCAGGGCAAGGGGCTGGCCGCGGTCGAGACGGCCGCCGTGGTGCTCGGCGCGTTCCGTGAGGCGGCGCACGACGAGCCCGACCTGGTCGGTCTGGGCGAGCGCCTGGAGCGCAGCGTGGCCCGGGTGCTGGAGGGGGAGAAGTTCGTCACCGCGGTCCTCGCCGAGGTCGGCACGCAGCACGAGGTCGTCTTCCTCAACTACGGCCACCCGCCCCCGCTGGTCGTACGCGAGGACGGCACCGCCGACTTCCCGCAGCCGTCGGCCTACGCGCTGCCGCTCGGCCTGGGCGTGGCGGGAAGCGGCAGCCCCAAGCCGTTCTCGGTCGGCTTTGCGCCGGGCGAGCAACTGCTGCTGTACACCGACGGCGTGACCGAGGCACGCGACCAGCACGGTGACTTCTATCCGCTCGGCGAGCGGGCCTACCTCCTCAAGGACGCCGACGCCCAAAGCGCCCTGGACACACTGCGCGAGGACCTGGTCCGCCACGCGGCCGGACCGCCGCACGACGACGCGGCGATGCTCCTGATCCGCTATCACTGTCATGCGCCGGGAGAATCCTCCGGGGCCGGGTGAGCCCCCTCTCCCCTCCCCGTGCGAGAGGGCAGGTGCGATTTGCTCGTTTCGTCCCAGGCGTGCAGGGTGGATGGGCATCCGGCAAATGGAGCGTGTGCGAGCCTGGTTGGCGGCCGCCGCCGCCTGCTTGCCTCCGGCCGGACGTCAAGATCAATACCGAGCTGACGGGATCCCGGGTAGACCACAGATGCCACTGGCAGACATTTCCTCAGCTGAACCTGCGGTGCCGGCCGATCTGCGGCTGCTGACCACTTATCTCTTCGAAAGATCGGGCTCGAGCAGTTCCGCGTTCACGTTTCTCGATCATGCGACCGACCGTGACGGCATCGAACGCTCTCTTTCCTGGTCGAGGCTGGCGGAGCGGGTCCGCACGGTCGCCGCCGAGCTGAACAGGCTCACCGGGCGTGGCCGGCGGGTGGCGATCCTCGCGCCGCAGGATCTGACCTACGTGGTCGGTTTCCTCGGCGCCCTGCACGCGGGGGCCGTTGCGGTGCCGTTGTTCGCACCGGAAGCCAGCCGGCACAGCGGACGGTTGGCGCACGTGCTGTCCGACTGCGCGCCCGAGGTGTGGCTGACCTCGCGGGGCGCGATCGAGAAGGTGCGCGCGCTGGCGGACGACAACGCTGTCCCCATGCCGAAGCACATCATCGCCGTGGACGAACTGTCCGGTCCGGACGGTGATTTCACGGCTCCCGAGATCGGCCTCGACGAACCCGCCTATCTGCAGTACACGTCCGGCTCCACGCGAGACCCGGCCGGCGCGGTGATCACGCATCGCGCCGTGGTCGCCAACTCGTGGCAGGCCGCCACCGCCTATGGGGTGGGCGCGGAGTGGACCGTCGTCGGCTGGCTCCCGTTCTTCCACGACATGGGACTGATCCAGCAGCTGGCGGCGCCGGTGTTCGCCGGCTGCCGCTCGGTGTTCATGACTCCGTTCGACTTCGTCAAACGCCCGGTGCGCTGGCTGCGGGCCATGTCGGGGACGACCGACGTCATGTCGTCCGCCCCGAACTTCGCCTTCGAGTACGTGAGCCGCAAGACCGGCGACACCGACCGCGCCGGGCTGGATCTCTCCGGTGTACGGGTGCTCATCACCGGCAGTGAACCGGTGCGGGCAGAGACGATCGCCGAGTTCCGGCAGGCGTTCGGCCCGCACGGTCTGGCCTCCCAGGTGATCCGCCCGTCGTACGGTCTGGCCGAGGCGACCGTCTTCGTCACGGCCACCGGTGCGGAAGGCCCCGTGGTGACCGCGTTCGACCGGGCGGCGCTGGCCGAAGACCGTGGCGTACCGGTCGGGCCGGGGGTGCCGGGGGCAGTCGAACTGGTGGCTGCCGGGCGGCCGGTCAGCCAGCAGGTCCACATCGTCCACCCGCAACGACACGTCGCCCTCCCGGAGGGGAGGGTCGGCGAGATCTGGGTCGACGGTCCCAATGTGGCGGACGGTTACTGGCAGCAGCCCGAACGCAGCGAGGAGACATTCGGCGGGCGGCGCGGCGATGTGCCCGGCCGGTGGCTGCGTACCGGTGACCTCGGCCTGATCCACGACGGTCTGCTCTACATCACCGGCCGGATCAAGGACCTCATCATCATCGACGGCAAGAACCACTACCCGCAGGACATCGAGGCCACCGTGTCCGAGGCCCACCCGGCGATCCGGCGCGAGGGCGTGGCCGCGTTCCCCGTGCACGACGAGTCCGGCGTGGAGGGCGCCGCCGTCGTGGCCGAGCACCGTGGCGGTGACCGTGCGGACGAGGCCGAGATCGGCCGGGCCGTGCGGCGGGCGGTCTCGGCGCAGCACGACGTCAGGCTGCGGGGCCTGAAGCTGGTCCCGATCGGCGCGGTGCCGCGCACGTCGAGCGGAAAGATCGCCCGGGGCGCGACGAAGCAGCGCCACTGGGGGCTGACGTGATCGGTGGCGACAGCCTGCGGCGATGGCTCATCGAGCGGGTCGCCGAGGCCTGTTACCTGGACGAGGCCGAGATCGACCCGAGCCGGCCGCTGCACGAGTCCGGACTGTCCTCGCGCGATGCCGTGGAGATTTCCGGGCAGTTGGAGGACCTGTTCGGGCGGACCCTGCCGGCCACCCTGCTGTGGGACCACCCGAGCATCGACCGTCTCGTTGACGCACTGACCGAAGCGGACGGGCGGGACGAGACGCCCGCCCCTCCTCAAGTCTCCGGAGACCCGATCGCCGTGGTCGGCCTCGGCTGTCGGCTGCCCGGCGGCGTGCACGGGCCGGAGCAGTTCTGGCGCCTGCTCACCGAGGGCCGGGACGCCGTGACCGAGGTTCCGGCCGCCCGCTGGGCCGAGTACGGCCCGGTGCCCGAGCGCGTGACCCGATGGGGCGGGTTCCTGGACGACGTCGCGGGGTTCGACGCGGAGTTCTTCGGAATCGCTCCGGGCGAGGCCGCCCGGTTGGACCCGCAGCAGCGCATGCTGCTGGAGGTCGCCTGGGAGGCGCTGGAGCATGCCGGGATCGCACCCCGGTCGCTGAGCGGCAGCGAGACCGGAGTGTTCGTCGGGATCAGCGGCACCGAGTACGGCGCGCGGTCTCTGCGCGACCTCTCCCATGCGGACCCCTGGACGGCCACCGGCGCGGCACTGTCGATCGCCGCGAACCGCCTGTCCTATGTGCTGGACCTCCGCGGACCGAGCCTCGCCGTGGACACGGCGTGCTCGTCGTCGCTCGTCGCGGTGCACCTGGCGGTGCAGAGCCTTCGGTCGGGGGAGTGCGAACTCGCCCTGGTCGGCGGCGCGAACCTGCTGCTCGGACCCGAAGTGACCGCGTCCTTCGACGAGATGGGCGTCAGCTCGGCGGACGGCCGCTGCAAACCGTTCTCGGCCGGCGCCGACGGGATCGTGCGCGCCGAGGGCGCGGGCGTCGTCGTACTCAAGCGGCTCTCGGACGCGCAGGCGGCGGGTGACCGCGTGCTGGCACACATCCGCGGCACCGCGACCAACTCCGACGGCCGCTCCAACGGACTGACCGCGCCCAACGACGCAGCACAGCAGGCGCTCCTGCGTGCGGCCCACCGGCAGGCCGGGGTCGATCCGTCCGCCACGGACTACGTCGAGGCACATGGCACGGGCACGCTGCTCGGCGACCCGATCGAGGCCCACGCACTCGGCACGGTGCTGGGCCCGCGGCGCCGGCAGCCGCTTCTGATCGGGTCCGTGAAAAGCAACCTCGGACACCTGGAGGCCGCCGCCGGCGTCGTCGGGCTGATCAAGACGGTGCTGGCGCTTCACCACGGACTGATCCCGCCCAGCATCCACTGCCCGGCCCCCAACCCGCACATCCCGTTCGATGAACTCGGTCTGTCCGTGGCGGACTCGGTCCGGCCGTGGCCCGCCTCCGACCGGCCCGCCCTCGCCGGAGTCTCCGGCTTCGGTTTCGGCGGCACCAACGCGCACGCGGTCCTCGAGCAGGAACCCCGTGCGGGCAGCCCGCGGGACACTCCACCGATGGCCGTCCCGTGCAGGTTCCTGCTGGGCAACGCCAGTGACGGGAGGCTGCTGGAGGGCGCGAAGGCGCTGGCCGAGTGGGTCGCGGGCACCGAGGCCGAGCCGGCCGACATCGCGTACACGCTGGCCCGGCGACTTGGCGGGCGGCGCAGGGCCGCGGTTGTGGCGAGGAGCCGTGCGGAACTGGTCGCGGGACTCCGGCAGTTGACCCCTGAAGACGTGCCCGTCCCCGCGCAGGGGCCGGTGTTCGTGTTCTCCGGGCACGGGTCGCAATGGGCGGGCATGGCCCGGCGGCTGCTCGCCGAAGAACCCGTGTTCGCCGCGGCGATCGACCGGCTCGACCCGGTCGTCCGGGCCGAGGCCGGGTTCTCCCTGCGGGACGACCTGCTCGCCGGCATCGACGCGACCACGATGGACCACGTCCAGCCGATGGTGTTCGGAATCCAGGTGGCCCTGGCCGAGCTGTGGCGGCACTACGGCGTTGAGCCGGCCGCGGTCGTCGGACACTCCTTCGGCGAGGTGGCGGCCGCGGTCGTCGCCCGGGCGCTCACCGAGGCGGACGGAGCGCGGGTGATCGCACTGCGCTCAAAACTGCTGGCCTCGCTCGCCGGAGACGGCGCCATGGCCCTGCTGGAGGCCGACGCCCAGGAGGCGGCCGAGCTGGTGGCCGGCGAACCCGGTGTGAGCGTCGCGGTCCTGTCCTCGCCGCGGCAGACGGTCATCGCGGGCGGCGCAGCGCAGGTACGCCGCATCGTGTCCCGAGCAGAGACCGACGGAAAACTCGCCCAACAGGTCAAGCTCGACGTCGCCGCGCACTCACCCATCGTCGACCAGGTCACTCCCGCGCTGGTCGAGGGAGTGTCCGCGATCACCCCCAAGCCTGCCGTGATTCCCGTGTACAGCACCGTGGTCGACGGCCCGCCCGCCTTCGACGCCGGCTACTGGGCCGAGAACCTGCGCCGGCCCGTGCGGTTCGCGACAGCCGTGGCGGCGGCCGCTCAGGACGGCTTCCGCACATTCGTCGAGCTGTCGCCGCACCCCGTGCTGTGGCACGCCCTGTCCGACAACCTCGCCGACCGAGCCGACACGCTGGTGCTGTCGAGCCTGCGCAACTGCCCGGACGAGGTGGGGCACTTCCACCGGCAGCTCGCCACCCTCGAACTCGCCGCCCAGGCCGAACCGCCACGCGAGGGCCGGATCGTCGACATCCCCACGACCTCCTGGCGGCACACCCGGCACTGGCTCCCCGCCCCGGCTGCCGCGCCCTCGGGCGAGCACCCGCTGCTCGGTGTCCACACCGAGCTGCCCGAAGAGGACCGGCACGTCTGGCGGGCGGACCTCGGCACGGCCGTGCACCCATGGCTCGAAGACCACCGCCTCGACGGCCGCCCCGTCCTGACCGGCTCGGTGTGTCTGGAAATGGCGGCCGCCGCGGCGAGCACGGCTCTCGGCCTCCCGGTCGAACGCATCGTGCTGCACGCGCTCACGATGCACCGGCCGCTCCCTCTCGATGACCACACCACCGTCACCACGACCTTCGCGCGCGGCGCGATTCGCTTACACAGCAAGGCGGCGGACGGTGCGTGGCTGCTCCACGCGAGCGCGGAAGCGGCCGACGCCGGACCTGAGCGACCGGAGACACGTCTGCCGACGGCGGGAACAGGCGCGTTCCTGCCCGTCTCGACCGCCGACGTCCACTCGAAGCTCCGCCTCCTCGGCCTCCGGTACGGGCAGGCGTTCAAGGGCATGCGCAACCCCCGGGTCAGCAGGCAGACCGGGCAGCTGAGCGCGACCGCCGAACTCGTCATGCCGGAAAACGCTCCACGGCCCAGCGGGCCCGCCCTGGTCGAGTCCTGCCTCCAGGTCCTCGCCGCGGCGCTGTTCGATCCGGACGGCACGGACCTGCGGATGCCGGTCGCCTACGGCACCGTCCGCCACCTCGACGACCTGAGCCGGGGCGAAGTGGTGCACGCCCGGCTCATTCAGGACGACCGGCACGGAAACGGCGGCTGGCTCGGTGAGCTGCTCCTCGTCGATGCACAGGGCCAAGTGGTGCTGGACATCAAGGACATCGCCGTACGCACTGTCCGGCATGCCGAGATCGCCGCTCCACTGACGCAACGGCTCCTGCAATCCGTATGGCGGCCGACACCGTTCGCGGCGCACGAAGGTACCGCCCAGGAGCCGATCCTTGTGCTGAGCGAGCGGCCGACTCCGCTCGCCGTCGCGCTGGGCGCACGACAGGGCGGTTACGGCACGGCGCCGGACGACGCCGGTGCGGTGCTCTTCGCGCTCCCGGCCCACGGCGATCTCGCCGACGCAGAGAGGGCCGTACTCGCCGTCGCCGACTCGACCCGCAAGCTGGCCGAGTCGAGCCGGCCACCACGACTGCTGCTGGTGACCACCGGTGCCTTCGCCGTCGGCCCGGACGAGCCCGGGAACCCGGCGTTCGCCTCCCTGCGCGGGCTGGTGCGCGTGCTGGCCTGCGAACGTCCTGAACTGCGTCTGGGAATCGTCGACTTGGATCCCCTGTGGACGATCGATGAATCGGTTGCCGCGATCGAGGGGGAGTTGGCCGCAGGCGCCGACGACGAGGTGGCCTGGCGGTCGGGCGTGCGGTACGCGGCCCGGCTGGACCAGCTGCCCGAAGCCCGTCCGACCGATGCTGAGATCGTGCGCCGCGACGGCGGGTACGTCATCACCGGTGGCCTGGGCGGGCTCGGCATCTTCCTCGCCGACTGGCTCGCCCGGCAGGGCGCGGGCAAGGTCGTCCTCAACGGACGGTCTCCGGCCGGGCCGGCCGTGGCCGAGGCGATCGCCAAGATCGGCGCCCGGGGCACCGAAGTCGCGGTGATCCTGGGAGACATCGCCGAACCCGGTGTCGCCGAACGGCTGGTCGCCGCCGCTGGACAACTGCGCGGAGTCATCCACGCGGCCGCCGTGTTCGACGATCAGCCCACCGCCCGCCTGGATGCCGAGACCTTGCACAGGTCCTGGCGGCCCAAGGCATACGGCGCTTGGCGGCTGCACGAGGCGACTCGCGACCTCGAACTGGACTGGTGGGTCGGCTTCTCCTCCGTCGCCGCGCTGCACGGCATGCCCGGCCAGCCCGCCTACGCCACCGGCAACGCGTATCTCGACGCGCTGGTCGCGCTGCGGCGGGCACAGGGCCTGCCCGGTACGTGCATCGCCTGGGGAGCGTGGGCCGAGGTCGGAGCCGTGGCCGGGCTGGACATCCCGTGGCTGCATCCGATCCGCCCGGCGGAAGGCGCGGAGGTGCTCACCGCGGCACTGAGCCAGGACCTGGCGCACGCCGGTGCGTTACATCTGAACACTCCGGCGCTGGTCACCGCCTTCCCGCAGTTGACGCGAGTGCCTTACTTCGAACCGCTGCTGGGGTCCTGTGCCGACTCCTCGGACGAGTGGGCCGGCGTAGGAGGGCTGGAGAAGCTCTCCCCCGAAGCGGCACGGGCTGCTGCCTCGTCGCAACTGCGGTCGCGGATCGCGTCCGTGCTGGGCGTGGCGCCCGATGCGCTGGACACCGCCGTGCCGCTGTCCGCGCTGGGCGTCGACTCGCTGCTGGCGGTGCGCATCCGGCACGCCGTCCAGCACGACTTCGACCTGACGCTGCCCCTCTCCCTGCTCCTGAGCGGTGCGAGCGTGGTCGAGACGGAGCAGTGGCTGTGCGACGCGTTGGAACTGCGCGACGGCCCTGTCGTTCCAGCGGTCCGGGTGATCCGGCCGCGTGACGCAGCCGAACGGCTCGTCGCAGGCGTCTGGCGGGATGTGCTCGGCGCGGACGTCGGCGTCACGAGGGAATTCCACGACTGCGGTGGCGACCAGGACCGGGCCGAGCGGGTCGCCACGCTGCTGCGCGAACGCAGCGGCCGTGAACTGCCGGTCCATGAACTCTTCGAGCACCCGACCATCGAGCGGATGGCGGTGCACCTGCGAGAGCAGAACCACCACGCATCGGGGCCGCGGGTACTGCGGGGTGGGGGCACGAGGACGCCGCTGTTCCTCTTCCACCCCGGCGGCGGCGACACCGTCGTCTACACACAGCTGACGCAACTGCTGGATCCGGCGATCCCGGTGTACGGGTTCGACCGGATCGAAGGCGTTCCCGCGGTGGAGGACCGGGTCCGGCAGTACCTGCCCGAGCTGCGGGCGGTACAGCCGCACGGCCCCTACCGGCTGGCGGGCTGGTCCTTCGGCGGCGCCCTCGCGTTCGAAGCGGCGCAACAGCTGCGCAGGGCCGGCGAGTGCGTCGAGGTACTGGCACTGATCGACACGATCATCCCGCTGCCCCACCCGGCCGGACTGTCCGATGCGGAGCTCACCGAGAAACGGTTCGAGCGATACGTCGAGTTCCTCAACACCACCTACGCCCTCGACATCTCGCTGCCCTACCAGCGACTGGCAGGTCTCGACGACGAGGCACAGGCACAACTGGTCGTCGATGAGATGCGGGCCGCGGGGTCGGTGAACAGCGCGGTCCGCGACGCGATTCTGAACCACCAGCGGACGTCCCTGCTCGATGCCCGAGCGCTCGAACGCTACACACCGCATCCCTACGACGGTCCGGTGTCGTTCCTCAGCGCGGCGGACCTCACCCCGGGCGGCCTGCGCGACCAGCGCTTCGACCGCCGGGACCCGGCCCGGGGCTGGGACACGGTGTGCTCGGACCTCGACGTCGTCACTGTGCCCGGACACCATCTGTCCCTGCTCGACCCACCGCACGTCGACTCGGTCGCCCGGCAACTCGGCACCGTCCTCAGCGGTGGATGACGGCTGTCCGGCCTCCGCGGTCCGCCCGTGGTGCGGCACTAATGTCGTAGGCATGACCGAAGACTCCCTGCGCTCCGTCACCGTCGAGCGAACCGGCACCGGACACTTCGTCGCAACGAACACCCGCGGCGGCACGATCAGCTTCGGGACCGGTTCCGGTCCGAACGGGGAGGCCGAGTTCACCCCGGTCGAGTTGCTGCTCGCCGCGATCGGCGGCTGCACGGCCGTGGACGTGGACGTGGCCACCACCCGTCACGTGGAGCCCACCAGGTTCTCCGTCGCGGTGACCGGCAACAAGATCAATGATGAGCTCGGCAACCGGATGACCGGCCTGGAGGTCACCTTCACCGTCGCCTTCCCGGACGGCGAGGGCGCGGATCGGGCCCGGGCGATCCTTCCCCGGGCCGTCAAGACCTCCCACGACCGGCTCTGCACGGTCAGCCGCACGGTCGAGATCGGCACGCCCGTCACCACGAGGGTCGAGGAGGCCTGAGCGGGCCCGTGAGCGGCCGGCCGGTGGGTAGGCCGCTCACGGGCTGAGTTCCTTGCTGATGCGGTCGAGCATGATCGGTGGCGACGACACGGCCCGACTCCAGGACCTGGACGGTCGCGCTGGTGATGGCGGTTACGGCATAGCCGTCCCACGCCGAGGGGCCGGTGGGCTCGTTGCCGGCCGCGAGGTTCGCGATCCACTCGCGGAACTCGGTGTCGAAGGCGTCCGCGAAGCGGCCCACCAGTCCGTCAGCACCTCCGTGCTGTGCTGTCCCGCGGTGCGCACGTGGGGCCTGTTGATGACCCTGACGCGGGCCGGTCTCGAGATCCCGCGGGACCTGTCCGTGGTCGGATACGACGACAGTCATCTCTCCCACCTGATGCCGATCGGGCTGACCACCGTGCGCCAGGACGCGAGACTCATGGCGGAGCATGCGGTGCGCTTCGCCGTGGAACGGCTGGAGAAGCCGGAACTGCAACCCCGTGAGGCGGTGCCGGACCCCAAGCTGGTGCTTCGGGGGACCGGCGGACCGGCCCCGGAGCCGTCGGCCTGAGAGAGGCCCAACCGGCCGGCGGCCTCCGCCCCGTCGGCGCCCGCGGTGCGCAGGGCCCGGGGTCACCCCTGCCGCATCCAGGCCCGGGTGCCGAACGAGGCACACGCCCGCGAAGCCACCGCGGCCGCACTGCGCAGGGCCTCGACGAAGCTCTCCGGAGTCAGACGGCCCTGGACTGCGAGGGAATGAGCCAGAGCCCCGTGCAGGAAGTCACCCGCCCCCAGCGTGTCCGCCACACGGACCACGGGCACCTCCACCGTGCCACCGCCGTCGGGGCCGGCCCACACGAGGGGCCGCTCTCCCCGGCTGACCGCCGACCAGACGACCCCGTGCTCTCGCAAGAACTGCAGGGTGTCCGACCCGGTGCCGGCGCCGCGCGGGTGGAAGTCGGCCGAGCAGACGGCCACGTCGATGAACGGCAGCAGGTCCTGCGTGCCGTCCTTCCAACTGCCTCCGTCCAGGACGGTCATCCGGCCGGTGGCACGCGCGGCCCGGGCGGCTGCCACCGCCAGTTCCATGTGGTGGCCGTCGAACTCGACGACGTCGCAGGCCGCCACCAGCGCGGCCAGATCCTCGGGCGGGGTGAGCCGGTGGCCCGTCGCATTGGTCGAGGCGACGGCACGTTCCCCGGTGGACGCGGTCACCAGGATGGAGGACACGGCGGGCGGCTCGACCGAGTCGGCGGCCAGGTCGGACACGGCCACGCCCAGCGCGTTGAGGTCCGCCGTCGCCCCGAGCCCCAGCGGGTGGCAGCCGATGGCGGTGAGCAACCTGGCCGCGCCGCCCAAGTGGCTGAAGGCCGCGGCCGCGTTCGCCGCCGGACCTCCCGCGGCGACGACCTGCTCACGAGCCGTGAGTTTCTCGTTCGAGGCCGGCGCATGGTCCACGAGCTGGATGACGTCCAGAGTGCACAAGCCGACGAACAGCCCTTCAGGGCCACCTTCCGTCGTCGGCTCCACCCACCAGCACCTCCTCCTGCCTGGCCAGTGCGATCAGTGTACGAACCGCTGACTCCTCCACCTCGTGAACGGAGTGGCTTCTCGCCCTGCCGGTCGGGCTTTGAGCCTCGCCGGCACGGCGCGCGGAACTCCTCCCGTTCCGGACGGGAACCACGGCCGGGGACCACTCCGACGGCGGGAATGTCTTCATTGGGCGGTACTTGGCGTGCGGTGCGGCACGGCTGGGGGTCAGATGGAGTGTGTGCGTAGATCCATAACCTCCCCGTACGGCCCCTCGTGCCTGCGTCTCGTCGCGGCCCTGGCCGGCCTCCTGCTCACCCTGTCCGCACTAGAGGCCGCACCCGCGGCGGCCGAACCCGTGCCCGATCCCGTGCGCGGCAGCGCCTACATGGGCATGGGCGTAAGGGCCCACGACACCATCGCCCGCCCGCCGGAGACCGTGGTGCTGACCGCGAAAGCCGGTCAGACCGAGGGCGTGGACGTCGCCAGCTACCAGGGCGATGTCGCCTGGTCCACCCTGTGGAGCAGCGGTGTCAGATGGGCCTACACGAAGGCGACGGAGGGGACGTCCTACCGGAACCCCTACTTCGCCCAGCAGTACGACGGCGCCTATGACGTCGGGATGATCCGCGGGGCCTACCATTTCGCCGCGCCGGATTCCAGCAGCGGCACCAAGCAGGCCGACTACTTCATCGACCGCGGCGGCGGCTGGTCCGCCGACGGCCGGACGCTGCCCGGCGTCCTCGACATCGAATGGAACCCCTACGGGGACGCCTGTTACGGCAAGTCCGCCGGCGCCATGGTGACCTGGATCCGTGACTTCCTGAATCGCTACAAGGCCCGCACGCATCGCGACGCCGTCATCTACACGGCCACCGCCTGGTGGACCAGCTGCACGGGCAACTACAGCGGCTTCGGCGCCACCAACCCCCTCTGGGTCGCCCGGTACGCCTCCTCGGTGGGAGCACTTCCGGCGGGCTGGAAGGCGTACACGATGTGGCAGTACACGTCCTCCGGGGCGACGGTCGGTGACCACGACAGGTTCCATGACTCCCTGGACGCGCTGCGGAAGTTCGCGACCGGTTGAGATCCGCATGTGGTCGGCGTACGCGGCGGCCGTCGGGACGTGCTGCAAGCCCGCACGGTCCGGCCGTGAGGGGAGCGCACGTGACTGACCCCCCGCGCGGCCGGACGACCCGCGGTCGCGCCCGGCCCGTGCCGGGTCAGGCGCTGTGGGTCCGGGAGTGGAGCATGCGGCGGACGGTGTCCGAGCGTTCGAGAAGGGTGGTGCGCACCACCGGGGCTGCCTTGTCGGCGCTGTGCCGGGCGGTCTCGATGTAGGCGGGGTCGATGGCATGGGGCGGGAAGAGGTGGTTGGTGGAGACCATCGCGGGGATCATTCCGCCCTGGTGCAGATGGGGGATCGCCTCGAGGTAGCGCTGGGCGTAGGGGGTCAGGAGGGCATCCTGGGCGGGGCGCCAGAAGGCCGCTGCCACCTGGCCGACCGCATGGACGGGGACGGCGCGGTCGACGGCGAGCTTCTGCCAGACCTCGGCCTTAGTGGCGGCATCGGGCAGGGCGGCTCGCACGGTGAGGGCGCGGATCCACGCGTCGGGATCCGGGTCGCGTTCGAGCAGGAGGGCGACTTCGGACGAGACGTCCTGGCCCAGTTCCGCCGTGCGGACCAGTGCACGCCAGTGCAAGTCGACGTCGTCGCCCGCCTGTTCGCGCAGCCAGGCCAGGTCGTCCGCGGTCGTCGCGGTGCGGGCCAGACCGCGCAGCGCGACCTGGCGGCGGCCGGGGTCCGCGGCAAGTTTCCGGCAGGCACCGGCCACAGCCGCCGTAAGGCCCGCGCGCTCGCCGGGCGGAGCCCACAGTTCGGCGATGTTCGCAGCGAGTGTCAGATACGGCTCGATCACGGCGTCGGACGTCTCGGCCGCAAGGACCGCGGTGATGCACGGCCCGGCTTCCGCCGCCGAGGCCTCACCGGTGGTCAGCATGTCCCAGACGGTGGCCGCTGCCACGCCCCGGGAGACGGCCGTGGGCAGGTGCGCCGCCGTACGGAAGAGGGTGTCCCTGCTCGTGGCGTCCGGGCGGGCCGTGGCGAAGGTCAGGTCGTCGTCGTTGATCAGCAGTACGTCCGCCGCGGACGGGAGGCCGGTGATCGCGGTGCGGGGCTGCGTGACCTCGACCCGCACCACCGCCGTGCGCTCCAGGGCCTCCCCGCCGTTGTGGCCGTACGCGCCCACCGCCAGCACCTGCGGGCGCGGGATGCCGACGGCCACCAGCGTGACCTGCTCGCCGTCACGCTCGAGTGAGAAGCGGTCGGTGCCGGCCGTCGCGAGCCAGGCCGTGCGCCAGGCGTCCAGGTCGCGCCCACTGGCCTCGGAGAGGGCGTCGATCAGGTCCTGGAGCGTGGTGTTGCCCCACGCATGGCGGGCGAAGTAGGCGGCCATGCCGGCCCTGAAGTGGTCTTCGCCGACGTAGGTCATGAGCTGCTGGAGGACGGAGGCGCCCTTGGGGTAGGTGATGTTGTCGAAGATCGACGCGGCCTGGGCGACGTCGTGGATGGGCTGGTGGATCGGGTGGGAGGCCGGGCCCTGGTCGGCCAGATAGGCCTTGAGCTTGTCGCCCACCAGATGGCCGGCCCAGGCGTCGGTGTAGCGGGTGGCGCGCTCGGCGGCCCAGTGGCAGGCGAACTCCGCGAACGCCTCGTTGAGCCAGAGGTCGTCCCACCAGCGCATGGTGACGATGTTGCCGAACCACATGTGCGCCATCTCGTGCAGCAGCACCTTCGCGAACAGCTCCCGCTCGGCGGGCGTCGGCGTGGTCCGCCGCAGGAACGCGTCCGACCAGGTCACGCAGCCGTAGTTCTCCATCGCGCCGCCGAACTCGGGCATGAACACCTGGTTGTACGTGTGCTGCGGGAACGGCATGGCGAAGACCTCGCCGAAGAAGGCGAGCCCCTGACGGGTGAGGGTGAAGATCTCCTCGGCGTCGCGTTCTAGGACCCCGGCGAGCGAGCGGCGGGCGTACAGGCCAAGGTCGTGGCCGTCGGCCTCGCGGCGGATCTCGTGGAAGGGACCCGCGTTGATGACGGTGTTGTACACGGACAGCGGCGGGGTGTCCGGGAAGATCCAGCGGCGGGCCGTCCCCAGCTCCTCGGTGCGCGCCTCGCCGGAGTTGCCGGTGACGGTCCAGGCGGCCGGAGCCGTGACGGCGAAGGCGTGCGGGGCTTTGAGATCGGGCTGGTCGAAGCAGGCCCAGACGAACCGGGCCTCGTCCGGTTCGAAGCTCATCCAGACGTAGACCTCGCCGTCCGCAGGGTCGGTCGCCTTGTGCACGCCTTCACCCGTGGCCGTGTCGGCCTGGACACTCTCCACCCGCAGCACGTTGTGCGCGGCCAGGGCGGGCAGGGGGATGCGGCCGTCGCCGGTGGGGGTGAGGGCGGTGCCGTTCAGCGTGGCGCTCCGTACCTGTGCCGCGCAGTCCACGAAGGTCTCGGCGCCCGGTTCGTGGCACGTGAAGGTCACGGTGGAGACGCAGCGGATCTCGGGTCCGCCGGGCAGGCCGGTGAGGTCGATGTCCACGTCGTACCGCTCGACGGTCAACAGCTCGGCCCGGCGCTCGGCTTCGGTACGGGTCAGGCTACGGATCTCCATGCGTCCTCCCTCGGCAGACAGCGGGCGTCAGCGTATGACGGAGAGCGGCCGCGTGCGCAGGGGTTTTTGGCGTATCGGACGGGCGTTGAGCGCATCGTTGCTGTCGTGGCCGTCGTAGCTGCGGGTACGCATACCGCTAGTGGGCGCTGCGATGCCCGCCTTGATCTCGTGTCCGTGCCATCGGCCGCCTATGCTGCGGCGAGGCGACGGGAGGCATGCGTGCGTAAGCCTGGCATCGAGGTGCTGGCCCGGGGTTCGGCGGCAGTGCTGGTGATGACGGCAGCGGTGGCATGCGGCCATCAGGATTCGGCGGCGAAAGCCCCCTCCGGGAGCGCGTCCCCCGATTCCTCCGTGTACGCCTCGGAGCTGCAGAAGAGCGACCTCCCCTGGAGCGGCAGTCCAAGCCCGTACAACGCCGAGGTGAAACTCGATGACGGTCGCCGGGTGGCCATGCACTACCGCCGGGGCAAGGGGCTCGTCGAGCAGCACTACAGCCCTCGGGCGGAGGCCTGGACCAGGCCGATGGTCATCCATGGCACCAAGGCCGACGCATGCCAGGGCATCGAACTACGGACCAACGGCGGAACCGTCGCGGCGATCGCCGACTTCGGCTCCTACTGCTATGACGGCGAGCCCCCGACCGAATCCATCGCGGCGGTCGGCACCGGCAATCTGACCGAGTGGAACATCAACGTCACGAAGGACTTCGACGGCTGGGAGCGGGCCTCCGTCTCCGATGACGGGCGTGAGGTCGTCTTCGGGAGGGGCACCACTCTCCACTGGAGCCGGTCCGAAGGCTTCGACGATCAGTGATCTCGGTGTTGTGCGTGGTGTTCCTGCCGGACGACAGCCGGCGGTCCTGCTGCCGGGCGAGCGGAGACCGGGGAACGTGTGGTCGTCTCGCAGCGCTCGGCATGACACGCTGTGCCTTCCACCGTGCGAACGCAGGAGGTCACCATGACTGCCGATTCTTCACCGCAGGAAGCCCCGGAGCCGGCTGACGCCGAGCGCCCTCTGCTGACGCCCGATGAGGGGGGCCAGTACGACCTCAAGCGCAAGTTCCGTGAGGCCCTCGCCCGTAAGCGCGGTACGGAGACGGAGGGTGCCGCGCACACGGACGCGTCGAAGATCCGCGGCGCGCACGGCCCGGCCGCAAGCCAGCGGTCGTTCCGGCGCAAGAGCGGGGGCTGAGCCGCCCGGGACCCGGCCTGGAGCGGTACGCCGATCCCAGCGAGGCGGCGCCGGCGAGGTGGTCCACGACCACCGAACGGTCAACGCGTCTCGCCGGGACCGGGCAGAACCGGACGGCAGGCGGGGGAGGGGCCGAAGGCGCCGACGCGGGGCGCGGTCCCGAGCAGGGGCACGGAAATGATCCACGGCTCGTGAAGCCGAGTGCTGGGCGCCGGCGCGTAGACCGCGTCGGCGACCCCGCGCCGGCCACCCGGATCCAGGCCTTTCACCGTGTGCCGCTGCCGCATTGCATGACATTCTGCGCCGGGACGCCGTCCCTCTCAGGACGTTCGGCGGGGAAACCGATGGCCTGCGACCGGCTTCGTACGGGGCCGGACAGGAGTGCCACCTTCTTCGGACAGCCGCTCCAGCGCCCGCGCTGCCCGTCGGCGGCTCACTCCTGGGCCCGGCCCGTCAGGACGACTCCACCGCCGTCTTGATCCGCTGGCCGAACGCGGGCGCATCCTTGCGTGCCGCACCCAGTGCGAAGCCCACGAGCACCTTTCCGACGCCGTGGCCTTCGAGGACATTGAAGATCCGCACCTTGGTCGTGCCCGGACCGGTGGACTCCAGGTCGTAGCCACCCTCGTCCGACGTCACGACGTTTTTCGAGACCTCTGCCCAGCGGATCCGGTGGGGAGCCTCGAATTCCGTGATCCGGAACTTCCGGCCGGTCTTCATGCCGGCGTCCTTGACCGTGCTCGTGAAGACCGTGCCCACTGCCGTGGGCCCCTCCGGAGTCTTCGAGATCGCCTGGACCCGCGGGCTGAACTTGGGGTCGTTCGTGCCGGCGGAGAGGAAGGCGAAAACCTCCTCGATAGGGCGGTTGATCTCGGCTGTCGCCTCAAACTGACCGGTCACGGTTCCTCCTGTGCTGCGGTCGCTGGAGTTCGGGCTGTGTGCATGCTGCTTTGCCGAGCATCATCAGCCTATCGGCGCGGCTCCACTCCTGCTCCTCTTGGGCGCTACTGCGCCGATACGTCCATCCGTCCGTCAGCCTTTGGGCCAGAGGATGAAGTCGGAGAAAGCGCGGCGAGCGGGTTGAGACCCGACCTCGTCCAGGGCCGCGCGCACGGCGTGCAGGTGGGCCGGGGCCATCTCCAACGGGGGTTCGTCCGGCTGGTAGGTGGTGCGGATCGGGTAGTCGACGCCTGGCTCGCGTGTCATCTCGATGTGGCACCCCAGAACGTGGGTGACCGGACGGCGCCCGGCGAACGCGATCAGCCGGTCGATGGTCCGCGAGAATGCCGGCCAGTCCTCGATGTACAGCCGCCCGCGGTAGACGGTGTCTCCCGTCAGCAGGAACCCGGTCCACGGGTCGTAGAACGTGATGGCCGCAGCGTCATGGCCCGGAGTGGCGAGCGCGTCCAGCACCCGTCCCCCGAGGTCGAGGGGCCGCACCGCCTCCGGGTCGTCGGCGAACCCGAAGTGGGTCCAGGCCGCGTCCCGATCGCCACCCACCACAACCGTGTCCGGCCGGTCGAGGAACTGGCCGTCGCCCGCGACATGATCGCCGTGGGAGTGCGTGTGGAGTACGAGAAGGCCATAGGAGCCACGGGAGTTACGGGGGTTACGAGCCAACCAGGTTTCGACAAGGTCATCGACGGTCCGGCGCAGCGGAAAGAATTCCGGTGCCGCGGTGGCGCCGGTGTCGATCAGAACCGCCTCGCGATTCCCGAACAGCACATACAGAAACGGAGCCTCGTAGTTGATCGCCTTGTTCTGTCTCAGCAACACCGTGTGCTGGTCGTACCAGTGCACTTGAAGGTCGGGGTCGGTGTTGTGCTTGGCCGACGGCGACCCGTGAATCCAGTCGACGCCCAGTGGCTCGGCGCTGAACTTCCGGACACCGAGCTCGCCAGAACCGGACACGAAGCCTCCCGAAGTGCGTCGTCTTGGCGGGCCGCTCGGTTGGGGAAGGGGATCAGGGCGCTGTGAACAGGGTCGGGAAGCGCGGCGCCAGCCAGGGCTTGCGTCCCCAGGCAATGATCTGCCCCTGCCCGACGGCCCGCCACGGGTTGCGACGGCCCAGCGCAATGAGAAGGAAGGCGACCGGTTCGATCAGGATGGTGCAGTCCGGCTGCTTCAGCGGCGTCGGGGTCACCTGGACAGCGCCCTCGATCAGGCTGACGCCGAACGCCGCGCCACCCCGGAGGCGAACGGTGTAGCGGACAGCCAGATCAGCGACGGTGGCGGTGTCGGCGACGCGCGGCATGACCGAGAGCATGAACGGCATGCACAGCGCGACACGGGCGCCGTCGATCATGTGAGGGCGGTTCAGCGCCCGTGCGAGGTCGTAGCCGTGGCCCAGCATGTGGGTCAGCAGGTAGGACGCGAGAACGTTCCTGTCCATGAGGCCCAGGGGCGTGACGAGCGCCGGACCGGTGGCGTTCTCGTCGTTCGCGGCCCGGTCCACGGTGTCGAGGAATGCCTCTGCCTGCCCTGTGATCATCGACGCCAGGGGCTGCGCCCCACGTTCTCCGAACTCGGCGAGGGACTGTGCGTTGGCGGCGGCCAGACTCTGCGGCGTGCCGTCCCCGTAGGGGCGTTCGTGCCCGGATGCGAGATCGGCCATCAGCTCGTTGGCCAGTGCCAGATGGGCGGCCGCCTCGCCGAGCGTCCACTCAGAATCCGGCACGGGAACGGTCGGGTCGGAGGCGTCTTTCAACAGCGTGGCGATGTCACCGGCAGTCTCACGTATGGCTCGTGCGAGCCCTTCGGGCAGAGGCCCGCAGTTGTTCTGCTGCGCCGTAGGCTGCACGCCGGCTGTTCCCTTCCGCCTCCCGCGCCCCTCGCGTGTCCGGCGCGCTGTACACAATCAGACTCGCGTTCGCGCGACAAGCCCTCGCACGCCTGGTCAGGGGTTTCTTCATGAGATCCGTCTGAGCTGCTGTTGCCGCTAGACGCCGGCCGCTAGCCGTAATGACCCGTCCGGTCGATCAGTCGAGCTGATCAGCTCCTTGCCGCTGTTGGCAGGCGCGCAGGGACCGCCCAATTGTCGTGTCACCTGACCGAATCGTGTTGCCGAGATCGGTGCACACCGGGCTGTCGATATCCTCGTCGTGCAGTGTGAGCCGGCATGGGGGAGGCCGAATGACGACGAGGCGGATGATCGCCGCGGGAAGCGCCGCAGCAACGGTGGTGCTTGGCGTGGTGGTCTCGCTGCTGATGGGGCAGCTGGATGCCGGTTGGGGCTGGTGGGTCGCGCTTGGGATGGCCGTGATCCTGTCGGCGGCTCTGGCCGGGTGGCTGGCGTTGCGTCAGCAGCCGGTGCTGCTCGGTGTCGGCGGCGTGCGCGCGCAGCGGGACATCAAGAATTCGGTGTCCACGGAGATCACCGGCCTGCCGGCTGACTCCCACACCGCCGCGGGAGCAGGCGCGGTCGAGGCGGGCCGGGACATCGACGGCGAGGTCTCAACCAGGGTGGAATTTGTGTCGCCGGCCGAGGACCAGGATCGGTGAAGGGCGAGCTCGGCCCCGGAGCGGTAGGCGCGGGCCGGGACATCAAGGGCAAGGTGTCCACGGAGGTCGTCGGGCTGCCCCCTGACGCGGTGGCGGGCGCGGGGGCAGTGACCGCCGGGCGGGACATCAACGCGCCGGTGACGGTGTCGATCGGGGTGGGCGCGTTCGAGCGGGTAACGGACGCGAGCGTCGACCCGACGCCGTTGCTGAACGACCTCGACCTGGACCACTTCACCGGTCGTGGTTGGCTCATCGAGCGGATCGACGAGGCGATCTCGCAGCGGGACAAGGGATATGTGCTCGTCCTGTCCGAGGCGGGGATCGGCAAGACCAGTCTCAGCGCCCATCTGGCGCGGACCAGGAGCTGGCCGCAGCATTTCAGCGCCTTCGCCGGCGGAGGGCACCCGGAGACCGCCCGCAAGAACCTAGCCGCCCAGCTCGTGCGCCGGTGGCAGCTCGAGGACAGGCTGTGCCCCGGCGGGCTGCTGCCCGAAGGAGCGGAGCGCCCGGACTGGTTGGTGAAGGTGCTGCAGGCTGCCGCGGCCGAGCGGGACCGCGTGGCGCCGGCGACGCCGCTGGTGCTGCTGGTCGACGGCCTCGACGAGGCCGAACCGCCGACGGGCGGCAGCGACACGGGCATCCCGCTCGGGCTGCCGAGACCCCAGCATCTGCCGCACGGGGTGCACATCGTGGCGACCAGCAGGTTCGGAGTGAACCTGTCGAACCTCCGGGCGCAGACCGACGTCCTCGAGATCCACGTGGACGGCCCGGAGAACCGCAGCGACCTGCTGGCGTACCTCCGGATACGGGTCGGCGAGACCGGCACCGGCCTGCACGACGCCCTCCGCGCCCATCGGGTGCCGCCCGACCGGTTCGTGGACTCGCTGGCCGAACGCTGCGGCGGGGTGTGGATCTACGCGCGATACGTGCTCGACGAGATCGCCCAGGGCACCCGGTCGCCGGACGAGGTCGGCCGGCTGCCCAACGGGCTCGCCGGGTACTACGAGGAACAGATCAGCCGGTGGCGCGAAAGCGCCAACTGGGACGGCGTCGGCGAACCGGTGCTCGCGACGCTGGCCGCCACCCAGGGACCCGCCGATCCGGACGTCCTCGCCCACATTGCCGGAGTCGACCAGCGGCCCGCGCGCCGGTGGCTGGATCGGGCGTTCCGACCCTTCCTGAGCCGGGAAGGCGGCCGGTACTCGATTCGCCACCAGAGCCTGCGGGATCTTTTCGAGACCGGGTCCGACGACGAACTGGACGCGGGCCTGCGCCAGGAGTTGAACGAGGCGATCGAGAGGGCACACGGCCGCCTTGTCGACACGCAGATGGCCACCGACGACGACTGGTCGAACGTCGGCGACTACGGCCGGCTCTGGCTTCCGCGGCACGCGTCCGCGTGCGGGCGGCTGGACGAACTCGTCGGGATTCCAGGGTTTCTGCTGACGGTCGTGCCACCGGCGTTGCTGCGGCACCGTCGGGATCTCACCACCGTGACCGGCCGCCGGGCGCTCGGCGCGTACGAGCTGGCGCTGCACGACTGGCGACGGGAACCGAGCGAGGAGCGCCGGCGGTGGTGGTTGCACGTCCACGCCCGCCGGAACCGCAGCGCCGAGTTGGCCGAGGCCTGCACCGCCGGACAGTCATGGCCGTGGCGGCTGCGCGCCGCGTGGTGGTCCGGTGTCCCGCACCGGGTCGTCACCACGGACTCCCCGCACTACACGTGCGCCGTGCCGGTCGGCGGTCGAACCCTGCTCGCGACCGGTTGCATCGACGGGTCGGTGTCGCTGTGGGACCCGGACTCCGGTGACCTGCTCACCATCCTCACCGGCAAGAACGACGCCGCGGACGCCGGCCGCCCGCCGTGGGAGGGCACCTCGCGCTGGGTCAACGCCCTGTGCGCCCTGCCCGTCGCCGACGGTCGCACGCTGCTCGTCGCCGGCCGCAAGGACGGCTCGGTGCCGGTGTGGGACCCGATCACGGGCGAAGAGGTCGCGAACCTGGCGGGCCACGGTGAGGCCGTCACCTCCGTGTGCGCGCTCCTCGACGCCGACGGTCGCACGGTGCTGGCCACTGCGGGCGAGGAGCGGACGGTGCGGTTGTGGGATCAGGACACCTGGCGACAGGTCCACGAATGGCCGCAGGACGGCGTGCTGCCCAGCAAAACCATGTGTGCGGTGCCCGGGGCCGGCGAGAGCACCCTTCTGGCCGTTGTTGAGTCCGGGCAGGTCCGGCTGTTGGATCCCGCCACCGGACAGTCGGTCCGTACCTTGCGAACCGACTACGTCGCGACGATGTGCGTGGTATCCGATGTGGACGGCCGCACGCTGCTCGCCACGAGTGGTGGCACTGACGGGCAGATCGTGTTGTGCGACCCCGTTTCCGGGCAACCGGTCGGCATGCCCTTGAGCGGGCAGGCCGACGAGGTGACCGCGATGTGCGAGGTGCCCGGCGCCGACGGTCGCGCACTGATCGCTGCGGGCGGCCGCAACGGCACGATCCGGGTGTGGGATCCGGCGACCGGCGCACCCGTCGGGCCGCCACTGACGGGACACATCGGGGACGTGGAGTCCTTGTGCGCCGTCCCCTCCGGCGACGGCGGTGTTCAGCTCGCGAGCGTCGAGCATGGCGGGCTCAGCGACCACGGATCGGTACGGCTGTGGGACCTGACGAACGAGGATGCGCCCGGCACGGGGTCGGACGGACATGGCGGCTGGGTCAGGACCATGTGTGCGGTGCCCGCGGTCGGCGGTCGGACCTTGATCGCCAGCGGCGCCCATGACGCCTCGATCCGCTTGTGGGACCCGGCATCCGGCGACCTCGTGCGCGCCTGGCTCGACATTCCCCGTGCCGACGGACGTCGTGACAGCGACTACCTTCGCGCGACCAACTGGACCATGGCCGTGTGTGCGACCGAGGACGTCGGCGACCGTACCTTGCTGTTCAGCGCGCACGAGGACGAACATGTGCGGCGGTGGGACCCGGCCACCGGCGACCAGATCGGCACCCCCACCCGGAACCGCTGGCACGGTGCGTCCGTGATGTGCGTGGTGCCCGATGCCGGCGGCCGCACGTTGCTCGCCACATCCAGCTACCGGACGTTGCTGCAACTGTGGGACCCGGCCACCGGGCAACCCGTGGACGAACCGTTCGAGAGCGCCGGATCGACCGAGCGTCCCACCGTGTGTTCAGTGCCCGCTGTCGACGGCCGCACGCTCGTTGCCGTGGTCTCCGGCAAAGCGACCGTGCAACTGTACGACCCGCGGACGCGCCGGCAGGTCGGGACAGACATGGAGCCCGCCAGCGATCTCAACTTCAATTGGGTCGAGGCGTTGTGTGCCCTGCCTGGCGCCGACGGCCGCACTCTCCTCGCCAGCGGCGGCCGTGACGGGCTCGTGTGGCTGTGGGATCCCACCACCTGCGAGCCCGTTGCCGAGCCACTTCACGCCCACAACTGGGTGACGGGCATGTGTGTGCTGCCCGGTGCCGACGGAACCCAACTGGCCACCATCGGCCGTGACGGCCTGCTACGCCTGTGGAACCCGATCACCCTCAAGCCGATCGGCGAGCCTCTCCGTGGCCACAGCGACAGTTGGCTGAGCGCAGTGTGCGTCGTACCGGATGTTGACGGACGCACATTGCTCGCCACAGGCGGCCGCGACCGCACGCTCCTGCTGTGGGAACCGGCCGCCCCAGGTGAGACGTGGCCGGAAACTGCTGCCGGCACAGATCGCCCGGACAGTTTCTAGCCGGTCGCCGCGTCTCGGGGAACCTCACCTCACCCGGGCACCCGGCCGGTGACGGTGAAGGCGACGGAGTAGGTCAGGGTGTTCTCCTGATCCAGAAAGCGCAGGAAGGCGTCGATGGCGCGGCGTGCCCGGTCGGCGGAGCCGAGGGCGCGCGTGATGGCAGGGCGGGCCACGTCCAGCTTCAAGGTCCAGCGTGCCCGTTCCGCCTCGTCGACCTGGCCGGCGATGAGGTGGTAGGGCTCCACCCGAACGGTCAGGTCGGTGAGGCCGGCCTCCCAGGCCAGCCGGTACAGCTTGCGCCCGGCATGCGGGTCCAAGACGTTTGCGCCCAGTGCGCTCAGTGTCTCGGACAACCACTTGTCCAGTTGGGGGTCGACCGGATCGTGCCAGACCAGTTGCCCGTCGAGGTCGAAGAGGACGACCGCGCCGCCGGGCCTGGTGACACGGGCCAGCTCGGCCACCGCTCTGCCACGCTCCGGGACGTATTGCAGTGTCAGCCGTGTGTACGCGACGTCGAACGATCCCGTCCTGAACGGCAGACGACGTAGGTCGCCACAACACCGGTCAAGCGTTGTGTCCATGGAGCCGACGCGAAGGCGCCGGGTACTCCCGTCGAATGCCACCACCCGAGCCCCGGGCCATCGCGTGAGAACTGCCGCGGCCAGATGGCCGGGTCCCGCGCCCGCGTCCAGGACAACGGCCCGGGGTGACATCACTTCGGACAAATGGCCTTCGACCCACTGCGGCGCGTCGACCTTGTCGACAAGGCGTGCGGCCTCACGTGGATCCTCCATCAGGTAAGGAACGCTCATGCGTCACCTCGCACGCGCCGGCGCGTGTGAATGCTGCCGGTAGAAATCAGATATGTGGCGGCACCAGGCGCCGAATCCCCGTGCCAGCCAGATTCCTTGGGTGTAGGCCTCGATGTGTTCACCGCCGAGTGCCACCAGCGAACGGGCCTGCCCGGGACCGGCCACCACCGGGATCGATCCCAGCGGGAAGGCCTCATAGGCCCGGCACGTGGCGGCCAGCAGTGACCGTGCGGCTCGCTGCGCCCGTTCCGAGTCCAGCGCGGGATCGATCAGCAGATCGCAGCGGTTCTCCAGGAAGGAGAAGTTGAACCCGAACGGTCCTCGGTAGGCCACGGCCGCGGCGTGAATCCGCCCGTCGGCTGCGCGCTGCGCCCAGATCCTCCGATAGCGCCGGAGTCCCACCAGGCCGTACAGCCGATCCACGTCGCCCAGCAGGAGATCATCCCGGTCCAGTCCTTCTCCGTGCGCGTACACCGCGCCGCGGCAGCGCACAGCCAGTGCGGCGAGTTCAGGACACCTGCCCCCGTCCAGTTCCTCGGCGGGGTGCTTTCCCGTCGGCTCTGCGTCCGCGAAGCTCTGGCAGAGAGACAGCGGCATCATCAGGTAGTCCCCGGGGATGACCGCGGCCGCTTCACTGCCTATCCCGTCGACGATGCTGCCGAAGGCCAGCGCGGGGAAAGGATTGTCCGGCCGGAACCAGTTCTGGACCGCGCTGGTCCGCCCTTCGCGAATTGCCACGGCTTGAGCAGCCAGA
>Ga0307512_10001715_pt1 | contig 29943 bp, 18 predicted proteins | sample 14_EM_MG_FD_200267 | JGI IMG/M metagenome (GOLD analysis project Ga0307512, IMG submission 200267) | Populus trichocarpa ectomycorrhiza microbial communities from riparian zone in the Pacific Northwest, United States - 14_EM | ecosystem: Host-associated > Plants > Roots > Unclassified | place... | reverse complement strand
AGTGTAGCAAGAGGGGGGAGTGTTGCAGGAAGCCCTAAGGTTCATGATCGTGACTGTCTCATTAGACTTCACGCCATGACTGCCCTTTTAGACTTCACACGATGCTCGCCCTCATGCTCATCATATTTAAGACGCACCTTTGTCCGTCTCTCTTGTACCTACAATCAACTCACTCATTCACATCAACACCATTTTCAACATCACAGACGACTGTGCCCTACGCCATCTGCAACGTAAGAACGACTGCTGCCAGTGTTTCGGACACATGATGAACGAATTATTTCTCAACTTAGTGAACAGCTTACCAAAAGTCCAGCTTCACAGCTTTTTGAAAACTGGATTGATTCTTATCTGGGCCGCCGGAGCGTCACCACCGAAGAGCAATGGCTGTTAGCCATGAACTTCAGAAATAACCTGCTACACACATTACTACAAGAATGCAATATTCACTAGTAGTTGAGGCGTTATTAACAGCTGGAGCCAACACAGAATCTTGCTTGCATTATAAAACCTCACTGCTCGTTGCTGCGGGGACTGGAGATGTAGCCACTGCCAGAGTATTATGGCGCAAAGGGGCCCTCACCGATGCCATAGACGACAGGTCACAGACAGCGTTGCTTCTTGCCGCTACCATAGGCCATCATACTATGGTCAGCCTACTCGTCGATAGTGGCGCTAACAAGGAGGCAGCGGATAAATATGAACAGACGGCTCTACACCATACAGCTTCGAATGGCCACGACTCCTCTGTGCAATTGCTCATCGGAACCCTTGGTGTTGACAGGAAGGCCATGGACAACAACCAACGGACAGCGCTTCTCCCTGGTCGGTCTGACCTGGATGGTGATTAATTTGAGCCCAATGGATCGGCTCGATAGTATGTGAGTATATCTCTCAGCGTTCCCCTCAACGATTGTGAATTGCTAACCTGCGACAAATTTACAGTCTATACGATCCCTTCTAATCCCCACCCCATATTGTATAGCTAATTTTATCCCGGTTGCTTGTTTTGACAGTCCGTGAATATCTCATCATTTTTTTGTCCTTCCGGTTCTGTCGTGCTAATCTGCGCTCGATGATGTGATGCTCTAGTCCGTGAGTTTTGCAGTGTTGTCTGGGTCGTCGCTGTTCGTGAATCGCGCGGTTGTACTTGGTACTGTACTAGTTACAGTGGTTCGGACGTCAGCAGTCAGAAGGGGGTGTCCGTCCGGCCAAATATATGTACTTGTCAGCGTCAGGAAGCAAATGTCCGATGAGTTAGATCTGTCAGCACTCGTATCATGATGGTATTTGTTCTATCTAAAACGCCGAAGAGTACTGTTTCTTCTTCCAGCCGGTCCATCTTTCATATCCCTCATTGTAGCCGCGATTTTTCAATAGTCAATAATGGTTGCTGCTCCTCTGCGTCCTCAAAGCCGTAAAGCTTCGCAGCGGCAACATTACGGTGATTGACAATGTCAAGGAGCAACAAGCCCCAAGTTAACGACGCACAATCGTTGTCGTTCAAGATAACTCACATGCTACTGTACTGGTTACAGTGGTTCGGACGCAGGCTGGTGCTGACAGATATTTTCTCATCGGACAGTTACTGACCGCATTTGGGTAATCGGACTCTTATTGTAACGGGGCAAGCGCGATGGCAAAAGGTTTAGTAGGTAATTATTGGTAGTTCAGGATTGGTGGAGTACAAACTGAAGTCATCGGTGCCTCTCGTATCTATTACATGAAACGATAATGAGCTTGAGCGTGTATGTGTACAATTCATTTTATCCTTAACATTACTTTAGACTCTCCGCTTTTGCTAATTCTAGACTCTCCTCTGTGCTAGACATCCCTCAGAACTATCGACTTACGGTGTTCCATCATCCTGCAGGAGGAGACGATGATCTTGTGCAACTGATTCAAGTACGGATTTCACCTGCTATTGGGTTAGGGTTCTTTGTCGCCGCAAGCTCATACATTCTTTGTTAGCTACGTAGCTTCTTATGATCAGGATTAGACAATGAACAGGTTCGTCGCAACAGAACTTTTAGCTAGTACTGTTTATTCTTGAAACAAGCCAGTACGGATCAGCTTTCGAAGTAACATGCCAGTCAAAGAGTCAAGAACGAGGTTACAGAAGAGAGAGTTGTGGCATCAACAAATATTGTTTCTCCATTAACAAGAAGCCATGCTATCTACAAGGCAAATACACTATTCATCATGTATCTTGCCACCTGGCTACTTGTGTTAGTCAAAAGACAACGTTTGTGTGTGCGTGCATCTGGCGGCGCTATAGCCATCAGAACTATGCCCTCGTTTCGTACGACCTCAGCGCTAACGTTGCCTATCCGCCAACTATAGCATCAGCTCAGGGGGCAAGCCGCTACCTCCAGCACCGGCACATAGTGCGCCTTGATGTAGATAGATTTAGAGATTCAATCCGGCTCGGCCCGTGCCGATGCCATGCATGTACTTTTTGCCTAGAGGCCCTAGCCTGCAACTGGAAGGTGGGGCAGAAACGGTGCGACATAGAGTACAGCAGGTTAAAAGAAAGCAAGCATGTGCTCAACCGCGTGAGTTATGTTGGCGCACTCAAGTTGTGCCATGGTTGCAAGTGCACTTGACTACGTCGGCTGTCTCCCAAGGTACATACATTCGAAGGGCACCATACCTACATCTCAAAGCGCATGCCAGCGTCACCCTATGGTACGTAGCACTTATCTGACAAAATTGACTTTGTGCCGGCCGTGGAGATAGTCTTTGATAATTTCATGTCTACTAGAACTTGTGGGGAACCGGTTTCGGATATCCAAAATCCGATATGGCATTAAACTGGGTTTTTCAGCGGTCGATTCTTCTCTGACATCATCTGCCAAACGTCGTCCTCCTACCGAATCTCGTGTAGTAGCGAAATAGATAATATGTAGTCGTTATATATTATAGTGGCCTTCGGTTTGTAACTGGAATTGATATGCCAACCACCCAGGCATCTCAATAGTCCGTCCCATCCGGGCAAGCACCTGCCCGAGACGGGACTGCAAATTTCGGGGCACCGAATTCTGGACCGTTTAAGACCGGCGCAAAATTTCCTTGGGCTAGACCTCTACAGGGCCCCTAGTCTCTGTGAGATATAGATTGAACTGTGAAATGCGGTGGAAATCATGTTATTATACGATTTTTCTTATGCTGGCTTATCCCCAGCATTACAATGCACTCACAACCGCTTGTACCACCGATAATTTCCGGGCTTGATAGGAGAAATTCAAGGCTCACCACCGGCACCGGTGCCAATTTTAAAGCCCGCCAACGGTGTCACCACCAGAAGAACACCGCCGGTAGCCGCCGGCCACCAGTAGGTACCCGTACGGGGCCCGAGGACTGAAGAATTTAGGTCCTGACGGACCAGGTCGCAGAAATGATCCCCGGACGGGGCCGCGATGTCGGGCCCTGAATGAGTGTAGTCACCCGGACCGTTGAGATGCCTACAACCACCAGCACCATAACCAGTACCGGTAATTCATTAACATCCGGCCGAAAACTACTCATCTGATACCTAGAAAACTAGTTCAGATGTACCCTGGTTGGTTATTTGTGCAGTAGCTGATCCTCCGTAATCCCGCGGTGATCATGTTGTAGTATCTCTCGCAATCACCCATACTTTAACTCAGATGGACCAGCCTGCTTACTCGGAATCACCACAGAAAGCTGCACAAGTACAGCGGCATACGCTCCAGCACTGTCCAATGTACGATGCGTCTATGTCTCAACATTACTGTTTAAAGTGTAAGTCAATTACTCCTCGCAGAGTGGAAATATCTACATGTTACTCCACATATACTGGTATATCCACAGTGTCTAGGATCATATCTTATCCGACTTCAATCTCTTAGACTGTACCTTTGGTATAGAACATCACTCGATTCTTCGTTCTGTTCGTTTTGTACCGGTACGGAGGGAAGAACCGTGTGCCGAGACCATAGTATAGAAAGAAGAGAGAAGGGTGAATAGTGAATATAGTCCTTGTTCCTTAGTGTCTGCTCAGCTTATTGTAAGCTATAAATTTGCAACTCGAGCTACACAAATTATCACTCGGCTGTATACTCGAATTAATTTGTGCAATTGTATGTTACTGGTGATGTCTCTTGGTCTATGTAAAAGAAGAACCTACGGAATATACACCATGAGAGTCCACAGTTCCCATCGGAGACCGACGACAGAGTGGCAATCACTCTAGGCGGAGAGATGGAGGCACAGTGCAATTTCAGGTAAAAGTATACCGATAACTCTGAGAGACCGCCGCAACTCCAGCGAATCACTTTTGATTACAAATTCCTGGCCGCCGCATATTACTTCTTACTTCGACCGCTTGTTTCTGGGCGAACACCTCTTGGGTGCACATATTGGGTGAGGGTAGTGTAAAGTTACTACCGTGGAGTGAGTTAGTGTACAATAGATGATGTGGTGGAAATGTAGTTTAGATTTTGTTTGATTTATACTTCAAATCCCATGATACCAACCATGGTGGCATTAATCTGATATTTGTGGCCGAAAATTACCACTAAAGATGGCGTATAATGATGCTCTGGGCTTCAGGCTTGGTACCCTCGGGCTTGGCACGATACTCAGCTCTCTCGAGCTCAGTGCAGTAGTCGTCCCTGGGAATGGTGTCTTTCTTGTTTAAATATGTCTACCTTATTCTCTCTTTGTACTCGAGATAATTCAGCATCTTCATCATACTGTCAACATATAGAGATGGCTGTTGCCAGTGTGACGTTCGGTGCTCTCCTTGCCACACATAGTGGAGGGATATAGGTGCGCCGGAGACATCGGGGGAGAGACGAAGCGGGTGCGAGAAAGTTATTCTCTATATACTGCATTATATAACATGCCTGTGGCTTTGAAAACCCCACCGAATCACTAAGCTACTCTCTGCTCAACATGGCATCAATGTGTTCACCGTATTCATCATTTACTTCCATGTAAATTATATCCAACCTCCCGACAACTGCGTTGTACCGACCATTGTACACCGTTGATTGGAGCGGGAGCTGGTTGAAAGTGGTGCTCACGGTTAACAGGGAATGCACGATGACGGCGAAGAGATGATGCCGGGGAAGTAGATCTGGTGCACAGGCATGAGGGGTTTGAGTACCGCACAGGAGTATGGGGGAGGAGTAAATGACGGTGGCGAAGAATGAGGGGTGGAGGTCGATGGTGATAGTGAAGGCAAGGTCGCCAAAGACCAGCAGTGTATAATATATAGTTTATTCGCCATCAGCAATTGCAAACTACTAGACAAAATATACTTAACTTCCATCAGGAACATGCAGAACAGAGATAACCACCGCAGATATTAAAAGAAATGTAAGGAAAGACAGTTGATAATGGTACGGCGGAGAGCACGAAGGTGTACGGCACGGAGTGTAGCGAAGGAGTAAACAGTGGCACAGCAGAGACGTAAACGAGGAGGATGAGGGCCAAGACTAGGGCAAGTGCATGCACAAATCGCTAATGTTCCTGAGTTCCTAAGGTGCTAGAATTCGTTTCGCGCTCCCCCATTTCTAAGCTCGCATACCAGCCCCTTCCTGGTATGGGAATGAATACCTGACCCGGGAGGGCTGGACAACTAAGTCATACGGTGTTTGTTTTGTTTTAATCATACTTGATTCACTCTATCTACTCACTGGATGTTCAAGTCTCCGGACACCTTTGCCATTGAATAGATGACTTTTATAAGATTAGATTATATCGAAACCTTGCTGCCAGCATGCCACCTTAGTGCCCTGCCTGAAATCACTAGTGCATTTCATGGTAGCGCAACGAGGTATATGTTCCTGAACTTAATTGCTACTCCAACTGGCACTCATTTGACTGTAACGTGTAATCATACTAATTTGATGTCAGTATATATTGCTGTGTTTCCAAGGGCGCTTATAATGATGTATCCGGAGAATTGAAAATCCGACGAGTAGTGTATGGCTAAGCCCGTTTCCCCTCCATCCTTTGGATGGCCGGCTAGGCGGGGGAGATCCACTTCTGCTACCTTCTTTTCCTTGTTGAGAACAATCGAGTAAGAATAGAGATATTGAATTGACTTTGTACAAAAGTGATTGTCTGAAGAACAAAGAGAGCGAAAGACAGGCATATATATGGCAGTCCGACGCCGAGCATCACTCCAGAGGCTGGGCCTCCTCCGAACACCACGGAAGCCACCAGGCCAAATCCCGTGCCAATATTCCTGTAACAAAAGAAAGCAATACTAAAATGAATGGTCAAACTCAAACTCAAAAGAAACATAAAAGAAAGACAGCAACACATGCCACTGCTACTCTGCTTGGGCGCATGGGAACTTCCCCACTTCCGTGGCTGAAAGGGAGTCCATTACCGCAATTACCCGACGCTCGGAGAGTCAATGAGCCCCTGAACTCAACACCGAAAATCAAAAAATGAATTTTCAGTCGCAATATAGGTAGATAATAACTGCTCTAGTAGTCTGTCTGCACTTGACCGAAATTATTTGTGTTGTGGGGGAGCCCTCAATGCTGGCCGATGCATCACTGTAGGCCGAACCCTCGGATCTATCCTGCAGAACCGGGAATATGTCGGAGTACCTCCACCACACCTAATCAATTTCGGTAAAGTGCAGGCAGATTACAGAACAGTTATTATTATCTACATAGATTGAGACCGAAATCTGTTTTTGATTTTCAGTGTTGAGTTCGGGGTGTGAATCTCGGGATTACACCGACGACTAAATCGTCTAGCCTTTCCTTGGGTGTGTTATGAGGGGAGCTTAGGCTGCTATACGAGCTTAGGTTTAAGAAGCTATGTAATTCGATTGTCTTGTTACTTTAATTAGTATCTATCGAGTGGAACAACTTCTAGGTACGGAATCCTATGCTTAGTGCGATATTAATATTAGTAATTGGGGTTGTTAATCTCGGATATAGAGTATTCTAGCGGGTAACTAGCAAACAATTGGTGTGATCATCGCGTTGCCAAGGTCCACCAAATCTCGGCTGGATTGGCTACTGTCTTCCTCTGCTGTAAGCCGTCGTCTACACCTTCTCACCGCTGTTACCTACTCTCAGTCGTCGTCGTCTACTTCTCCGCCCTTGTCTCCGTTTCTCTTCCACGCCATTGTCTACCTGTCTACATTGTGTCCTCGTCTAGTTACTCCATGTCCTTTTCTACTCAGTGTCCTCTGACGTGTCGTCGTCTACATCCTCCGGTATCATCCTGTCGCTCCGCGTCAGCGAGCCCTCAGCCATCACCAAGTCCACTGCTATCATCGTCTCTCCTCCGTCGTCAACTCTCCTCCGCACCATCCTCTATGTCTACCGAGGTAGCCGCCGTCCAGTTAGGAAGTACGGGCGGAAGCAGTATACGCGGCGTGATCGAGAATTGACTTTTTACACTAGCGCTTTACAACTTGGTAGCAATACATCAGCTCCATTGTGCGAGGGATCGGTAAGTGGGTGGATCGAGCAGGTTGCGTTCTCTTCTACCTGCTTATCGCGAGCAAGGGAGTTAATCGATGGGACTTACGGAATCACGAGACGAAAACACGGTAATCGATGTCTACTCTATACAACACTCTTGCCTCGATTCCTGTGCTGTTTGCAATGACAACTCGGGAGCAATTCAGTAGATTGAGGACCATGGAGAGTACCACAGAGGCACCACTTGAGGAAAGCGTTAGGTATGTGATCCGGGACAATCCTTCAAAGTAGATATTCATGACACAGTGACTGACACCTACACCGACAGCACTAAGTATTCCTTCGCATAGGACATAGCCTAACCTCCACTTCCATACTCTGGCTCCAGTGCCTCCCTGTCTTCCGCAACCAGCTCACCAAAGACTCCTACGAACCCATCTCGCATTTGGACACCGTCCTTCCGATTGAGACAACGACAGCATATCGGGGAGCAACTGGCCACAAACCTCCGCCGAGCTCTAGATGATCGCTCGTATGTGCACATCGTGCGATGTCGACGGTGCCGACATCCCTTCCTCACCTCACGTTTTTGGGGCTACAGATTATGTCTTAGAACCGATTACTCGCTTTCCCGCGCATTACCACATCCGGCACTACCCAAACCTATGCGCGTACCGTTGCAACCTCGCAATTATGCCGCTGATCATCTGCATCACCAACGATGATCCTAGGCAGCTTGAAAGGGCTATCAACGCTGTCAAGGAACTCGAATAGCTACAAGCCTCGGAGCGACAGATCGGCGTGCAGTTCTTCCAGGTTGGCGTCAACGGAGGCACTGGCGGAGCTGGGCAATAGTTTGGTGGAAGGGTGAGCGTCAGAGCTATGGTAGATATGGTTAGCTGGATGAAAAGAGGGATAGGGCATAGTGGTGAGGGGTGATATTCAAGATGGTCATGGGAGCGGTCGATCAAGGGTGGATCGGAACAGCAGGCTGCATTGGGGTCTAGCATTCTCAGTATTTCTTTCACGTTAGAAGTAGTATCGGGCTGTCTAGAATAAGGTAGGAGGCGGCGTTGTACGGCTCCTTCCAGCTTGCGTTTGTACAATCAACGAATATCTCATACTGTATCTTAGTACTTATCACCGCCTTTTTGTGTTATACTCCAGATCTGTGTGCGGACTTCTAGCAGATAGTTATTACTAGTCAGAGGAGCATAACGGTAGGCCAGTTTTGATTACATTTCCGGCGATGCTTGCACATACTCTGATCCACCAACCAACCTCGCCCATCCCCGAATTGGTCAGGCCAATTCGCAAACTTTCTCCGGTCCTCGCGAATCTTGGAACTACCTCCTGGGACTGAGGCACACTGCCGGGTTCAGGCTGACGAACCAAAAATCGCTGTTACCATTGTCGAGACCATGTCAATGATAACCACTCAACTGCTTCATGTTCAATTTGAGGGGTTTTGGGCCATTACGCAATGATTGGCACTTGGCGAACCGGCTTGCAAGCGGTCAATATATCTTGAACAGGTTAGTCCGATTATCGAACCAATAGATTCGCCAACGGGTCGGAACACGTCTGCTTTCCCGCTCTTCCTTTTTCCCGCTGCTCAAGTCAATAACTAGTCAAAAAAAAATTCCGTCCAGTTAGACTAAATCCGTGAGGGTTGCAACTGCTCTCCTCTTCCCGATTTTCGAGATCGAATGGTACTACCCAAGTACCCGAGTTGACACCGCTCGGGGCCCCCACACCCGCTCCCAACAAATAAGTAAAAATACAATTTACCAATCCCATCTGCTACCTATCGTAGGAAAAGTTAGTAGATAGCGTTTCGACGATACCAGGCCACTTCAGAGGTCTTCTACAGTACAACTGCAAGGCTATACTATATCTGTAACATGCCGACGTACAAGACCCATCTCCAGGCTCAATACTGTTCAATTGCCATGTCACAAGGTTTGAACTACTTGCTTTTCCGTCGCTAGTCGTTAAACATCTAGCGAAGCCAAAAATCCTGCTTTTAATGTCTAGCAAGGGTGCTTATCATGACCCTTGGCGTGGCACTAGTCAGGGTTTCGGGTTTCGCTTTGCAAGATGAAAAATTGACGTGTAGCTGACGTATGGTTGTAATCATACTGCATTCACTCTATTTAGAGTATTGCAGTGCCCTCTCCCCCTCACGTATAGTTGGTTGTAGACCTGGGGCACCACGATATTCTTACTGAAGTGCAGCTTTTGAAGCAATTCACTGCCAATCATGATAATAAACTAACGGCAGAGCACAATCCAATGACCATGCACCATTACCGAATCTCCGAGACATGCATGCCCAGTGCTGTACATTGACGTAGAAGCCCAATCCCAACTGCTGGCTGCCACACAGATGACAAGTGCCTGTCAGTGGAATTAAGTAGCTAGATCTCCGCAATCATTTGAACGCAATCAACATTATTCTCGAGCTCTACCACCATGGACCACATCCCACTAACCATCAGTGTTGTCGTAGTGTTGTTCATCTGCGGTTTCCTCGGTGTTCGATTATGGCTCATTTCCGAACCGCCTCCGACTGCAGCTCCTACTACGAATATACGACCAGCTACAGGTCCCATGTGTTTCCGGATAACCAACATACCGTTGCACTGGTCATCTGAGGATCTACTAGACGCCCTCCGAAGACTATATCCATCTCTCGAAGTCCAGAATCACCAATTGTCGCTCTATCCTGCGTATACCGGCCGCACCCAAACAGCGCTTCTTAACCTGCGCAACTACTCAGACATTCTTAAAGGGCCCGATATTGCGAAAGGGAAGTGTGTCGAAGTGGATGATGGGGTGGATCTCTTGATTGACACCCATTTCTTGGGTCTAACACCTCTGAACACACCTGCAGGGACCGAGGTTGATGCAGAGTAGGTTTTCACCCCTTCTATCAGTCATTCTCACTGTTTTTTTCGACTGTGCATACTTAAACTTATTACCTTTAGTGTCGTCGCAGTTACGGGTCTTGCCGGACATGCGTTTGGATCTTGGCGAAGCCGCGACAGCCGACGCATGTGGCTTCACGACTTCTTGCCAAAGACAATTTCCAATATTCGCGTTTTGACTTACGGATACAATAGCGGTATTGTGGGCAATGTTAGTGATGATTTTTCAACAATTGAGGAGTATAAGAAAGGTCTTATCCATGCTCTCGAAAGCGCGAGGAAGTCGGAAGAGGTATATACACATATTCGACACCTCCGTATATCTTATCTGACGTAGTGGGCTGACAACGAGGAAGGAAAAAACAAGGGCGATCATATTCATTGGACACAGTATGGGTGGGCTTGTGATTCTACGAGTAAGAAAGAGTTTCCCTTCCCTAGAGGCCGAGGAAGACGCTGGGCTAATGTTGGGTAGGCGCTGCTACACGCGAAAAGTAACCCTCACTACAAGCATATCCTCGATTGCACGAACGGCATTTTCTTTTTCGGGACACCTCATCAAGGACTCAAAGTCGACGACTTCATACAAGTGCTCGAAGACCAATCACCCGAGCCAACTTCGCGGCACGATCTAGTCTCACAGCTACGAGAGGGTTCAGCATTTCTCGAAAACCAAAGGGAGGATCTCGCAAACCTCTGGACTGCAACATCGACTGTGGAGATTGTCAGTTTCTACGAAACCATGGCGACACCGAAGTTGGTCAAGGTCAAACATCCCCCCACAAATCTTGATATTATGGGCAAAAACCACTAATATTCTTGTAGGGTCCGAAAGGGTGGGGAAGAGGAGACACCTCGACCTATAAGGTTACGTCAGGCTCGTCACAGTTGTTCTGGGCACGAGAACGTCGTGTAGCGGTGGCATCGGACCATACGAACATGGTCAAGTTCGTGACGTCGGATGATGAGACGTACAACCAGCTCATCACGTACATGAACCAGATGCTGCAGCAAATCCGAAAGACTAGAAGTGATGCGGCTATAAAACTTAGTCCTGAGATGCAAGGTATCTAATTGAAATAATGTTTCTGCATGTGATCACTTAGCTTACAATTGTAATATTTTCACTGTAGAGTGTCTACAGTCTTTGTCTTTCGATAACGATAATATTCCGCGATATCATAATAAACATGACCCCGAAGATGTTAGCTCGACGTTTGCTGCGGTGAAAAATAGTGCCGAGTTCTTGGACTGGGAAAAGACTGCAGAATCGAAGACGTTGTGGATTGTCGGCAAACCCGGATGTGGAAAATCAACGCTCTCTCGACATCTCTTGAATATCATTAAACCAAAAGGCGGTACTAGTGAGATGGTTGTGTGTAGCTATTTCATCAACGGTCAAGCTGGTAGTTTTGAGAGGTCCGAAGACGGCTTACTTCGGTCCCTACTCGGTCAGATCTTGAACCAGCGACCAAAGCTGATCCAACGGATTCTGGAACACCCGATCTACAAAGAAATGAAGCAGGATCGTAGGATTGTATGGAACAAGGCTAATCTGCGAGTTATGCTAAAGAGCGCCGTGGGTGATTCTGCTCTGCGAGGCCTCCACATCTTCATCGATGCCATCGACGAATTCGACCCAAACTCGAAAGATGATTTGCTCGAGTTCCTTTCCGAGCTAGTCAAAGTACCTTCGAAAGATGCAAACCTCAAGATGTTCATCACCAGCCGCCCGTATCCAGCAATATCGTTCGACATTGCTGGTGGTCTCTCCTTACAACTGGAACATATGACGAGCACTGATATTGCGAAGTTTGTGCACAAGGAGCTACACAAGCTTATGAGGAAATTCCCTGACACCGCGGAAGAACTCGTTGAGGTGGAGGCCAAGATTAACAAGCGAGCCAATGGTGTTTTTCTCTGGGTGAGACTGGTTCTGGAGCGATTGGGTCGGGCGGCGGGACTGGGCAGCAAGATTGAACAAGCGATCGACACGTTTCCTCAAGGCCTATCTCCGATGTATGACCATATCCTACAGAGTACACCAGACGAAGAACGCAACGAATTGAAGCAACTGCTGGAGTGGGCCGCACTTACGCAGCGGGTACTTACACTGTCCGAGTTTCAATATGCCCTTGCCCTTAGTTCGCCGGACAGAGTATTATCTCAAGCTACTCTGCAAGGGTCGAGTACGTTTTTGCCCCTTGTGAGACTTGAAAGGCGCATTTCAGCCCTTAGCGGTGGCCTGATGGAAGTCAAAAGTAGAACCTCCGACTCCGACTCCGAGTCCGACTCCGACTTCGACTTCGACTCCGGTTCCAACTCCAATGGACAAGTAGTTAAGGAAGCAGTTATGCGGCCTGATATGAAGATTGTACAGTTTATTCATCAGTCTGTCAGGGACTACCTTGTGGGAGAAGCTTATATGCGATCCACCGTCCTACCATCGACTATATCTGAATTGTATCGAATTCAACCGAAGGAGAGCCAAGCGAATTTGGCTGCAGCCTGCATCAAGTACATCACTTTTTCTGACTTCGATCGGAATCACGAGTTGTACTCACATCAATGGAGTGCAAACTCGACTACAAAACTGTATACCGATTATCCTTTCCTCGATTACGCCGCACACAACTGGACCGAACACGCATCGATTGCGAAGGACCATGAGGATATGATTTCCTCAGCCTTGGAACTGTTCAAGTGGCCAGAGACGAAAAGGCTTACCGCATGGCTTCAGGTGTATTTATACGCCGACAAGATGTCGACAGTCAAAGACCTTGAAAATGTCACTCTGCTGCATCTTTCAGCGCTGGTCAACGCCCCTACAATATCCCGCAAGCTACTAAAAAGTGGGCGGGTGGATGTGAACCGACAATGCGATGCCTATGGCACAGCTCTGGAGATCGCCGCCGAGAAAGGTCACCTGGACATGGTAGAACTTCTTCTCAATGGAGGTGCCACTATCGATTCTGAAAGTTCCAAGTGGGGCAATGCTCTGGAGCCGGCGACATATGGAGGCAATGAAAGCGTTGTAAAATTTCTCCTAGACAGAGGAGTAGATGTCAATACGAAGAGCGGGCGGCACGGCAGCGCATTGCTAGCTGCTGCTACAGCAAACAACCTACGAATGTCTCAATTGCTGATCGACAATGGGGCTGATATCGAAGTGGAAGGAAAAGATGGAAAAACACCATTGTGTAGGGCGGCATACGAGGGTTACTACTCACTAGTACGACTTCTGGCCGACAATGGAGCAGATGTCAATTCAGTGGGAAAGGATGGTCATCGCGGAACACCGCTACACAGTACCATCAACGGCCATCCGTCTTGTCGGCGGCCTAGACAGCACCGGTCGTCGACCAAGGAATGGACAGAGACCTTACTTGTCTTGCTGGAGAAAGGAGCCATCCCAGACCTTGCTCCTACAGGATATATGAGCCCGCTGCACGTAGCGTTATGTTGCACCCTGTATGAGCTTCCGAAAGCTTTGATCGAGAACGGCGCCGACCCAAACCGACGAGACCATTTGGGATTCACACCATTATTCACCGCAGCTGATAACTGGATGGTGGAGCTCGTCGAACTCCTGCTTCAGAGGGGAGCAGATCCAAACGTACACGTTGAAGGACAGACACCGTTGCATCTGGCAGCACACGGCCACGGGTCCGGAGGATGGACTTTTGTGGAGTGGGTGGGAGATCCCGACGGGTCACGGGCGCAAGTCGTCGAGCTCCTATTGAAGAACGGAGCGTCCCCAAACATCACCGACTCCGAGAGACGAACTCCACTACATTGGGCGGCGGACAGTGGGCTTGCTAAAGCGGTAGAGGCTCTGCTGAAATATGGCGCCGATGGAGACATACCTGACAAAGCGGGAGACCTCCCATTGCATAGGGGCGCACGATATGCTGATGTTGTGAAAGCTTTGATAACCTGTGGCAAAGATGTTGGCATCAATGCGCCTGGGGCAAGTAATGCGATGGGGACCAATGGGGGTACACCGCTAATTATTGCGGCTTTCAACGGAAACTTGGAGGGCGTGCAACTACTTCTTCAGCATAAGGCCGATATCGAAGCAACTGACGGTGATGGAGACAAGGCCCTGGCGCAAGCTGCATGGAACGGCCAAGCTCCTGTTTTGAAGGCACTTCTTGAGGCTGGAGCCACAATCAACTCGATGAGCGCGGACGGCTCCACGGCTCTTCACCATGCGGCAACAAACGGTCATAGAATTTGTGTACAGGAGCTATTGGACGGTGGGGCAGATCCCAACTTGGTCAACCGGCGGGGCGAAAAGCCATTACACCTTGCGGTACAGGGAGGCTTCATCTCCATAGTCAAGTTGCTGGATAAAATGATGGATATCGATGGCGTCCCGGGTGAAAGCACAGAAGTATCAGCAGCAGTGAAGAAGGCGCGGGAGAGCAGCGGCGATGGCGAGGGGGAATCACCACAGAACAGATACGAGTCTCGTAATTACAAGTTATAGGCAAAGAACACAGGCGGAACTTATTCTTTCTTAGCTTTTGAACTGTAGGGGGTGGGCGGTGTTCTGGGAAAAGCGAGATCAGGTTGGAACGCGCGAATGGTTGAAAAGTCTGAAGTTGAGAAGGGGGTGAGGAGCGGGGAGAAGGGGTTAAAATGATTGTGCAGTTCATAATGTTAGTATGTTCTAAGCCTGAATGGCTAACTTTGCAATTGAGTGTCTTGGATCATATCGGTTTTGAGATGAACAGCTAGATCTCGAGGTATGCTTCTACATCCCACCGTAGCTACCGTACGGGATACCGAAGAATTGGTCACACTCTCAAGCACATTCTACCCTCCTACACGATCACCTAGACAGATGGGTGCGTACGTATACGTACATGGGCTACCGTATCGCGACCACATCCAGCTTTCAACCCTTTGCCCTCCCTCTCATCTACTGCTTCGCTTAGCTACCACTGTCTTTACTGCTTGAGTACAGGTGAGTCTACTTGTTGAATATTTAAGTCTTTAGGCACTTATTATAAGCGCCCGTAGGAACACATCAAAATTTAAACATCGAAGTTGGATGACTATTGGATAAGACATAATCTTATCGGAGTAATCTAATCATAGACATGGGTATCCGGCAAATACAAGGTACTGAGTCTACGCAGATAGCTATTGGGAATATAAAATTCAACGCGTGTGCCAATTTACTCATACCAAGTATGGTAGCGTACCTCCGGGGCTATGCCTACTTCAAGGTATCCACGATAGAGTGGACATGGCGGCGTAGCGATCGGTTAAATAATTCAGGTGTTGCCAAATGATTAGGGACTCGCTATAGCTGAAAGTAATCTCGGCGATGTCAGAAAACGGTAAGCGAGCGCAAACAGTTTCCCAGACTTGGCAGACAGGCGTGCGTACGTTGGCGCATAATCCTTGCAACCCGGCTCGGTAGAACGGGAACCTGTTCTGATTAACTTCCATGCTTACACGTCACTCCTGATGCCTGTTTGACTCCGCATCCTCCAATGCCTACGTCCACCCTACCACCCACTCCACTATCCTCTCCACCATCGACACCTCAGACTGCTCTGCATCGCAACGTTAAAATCGATATCGCTCTCTTGCACTGTTCTCAATAGTCTATTCCTCTGTACTTGTCGCAGCCTGTTCTCCGCCAGTGTACTTGTCGATACCTATTCTTATCCCTCTACCCCGCTTTTGTCACTCCTTTCCATGCCTCCGCCTTCCGCCCTGTCCATACCTCCGTACACTGTACCCACATCTAAGCATCGTCTATATCGTTCCATACCCGGTTCTGGTGTGCCCCCGTTCAAGCTGTTGTCTACGCTGGGTATTTTACCGCGCGATTTATAACTGACTAGCATTAGTATTTTGCATACTGGCTGATGTCAGGTCTAGGCGAACACTAAAGACACTAGCAATCGCCTAGACCTGACATAACAGTGATTTTGTTTATCACGATGTAGGGTGCATGAAATATACGGTCACAAGCAATTTCATTATATCAAGTCCTTCGGCCTCCGGCGCCACCCGTCTCCTCCGTTGTCCGACATCGTCCTCGTCTACTTCTTCGCCGTCATATGCTCCGCTCTCGTTTATGTGCACCTGATCTTTTGTACATTGTTGTTTACCTCACTGCCGTCGCCTACCCCACTGTCATCGTCTACCTCACGCTGTCTACATCTCCGCCCTCGTGTCTCCGCCATCGTCTCGCCTCAGTCCTCGTCTACTCTTCTGCCACTGTATACTCCCATCACCTACATGCGGCCTTGTCTTGTCTACATTGTCGTCTACACCAAGCCGTCTAACTCTCCTTGTCTCCTCCGCCATTGTCCTCGTCCACTCCTCCGCCGTCTCATATACACCGCCCTCGTCTACCTGCACCTTATCGTGCTTACTTTGTCGTCTACCCTACTTCCGATTGCCGCCGACTACCCCACTATAGTCGTCTACGTTCTGCCGTCGTGTCTCCTCCGTATCATACGACAACACAGCAATCGATGCCTACTCTACCAGGCAATCGCACCACTCACTAAAATCGATACTTGGGGATAACAACGACGACAACACGACCGAAGCCAGTCGGGGATGTGGGTCTCCGAGACTTGGGGCAGACGCCGCCGAGATGCACAACGAGAATCACTGCAGAGGTACCGCTGGAGGAAGATGTTGGGTATGTGATCCGAGTCAGATGTTCACAGAGATTGGGAGAATCTTTGTGATCCGAGTCAGATGTTCACAGAGATTGGGAGAATCTTTGCGATTGCGATCTTAGAAGGTTGAGCGGACCTGAACAGTAACTTCGATGGAGACTATCGGCGAGCTGGCAACGTTATTCATTTTGACGCCGACCGATCGACCGATGCCTGCGTAAAAGGTCGGGGTGCTGGAGCTGAGTAGCGGGGGGGCGCCTTGTAAGAGCTAAGAGCACGACACCGAGCATGGTCGAGGGTTAGATACACCTGCTGAACCGGTTATGAATAGGTTGTTAGGGATTGGGGGTCTTGGGGATTGAGGAAGAATTGAAGCGGTTTTTCTTTCTATGAGGGATATATGGTTTGATCAGGCATTTGTACATATATCTAGATCAGACTTTGAGAATAAATTTTACGCAGTTTTCACCCTACATTGACCCACATGCGCCGCGACAACTATTCTACTCCTATGAGAAGTTCGAGAAGGATTCGACAGCTTTTATAGTGCACTGGTGAAGTGCCGCAGCCTACGCGATGAATTAGGCGCTGGCACCACCCTTGAGTGTTCTAGTACGTTCTTGGCCGGGACAAATACCGCGGTCGATCCAGTTCCGAGCACATGGTTCACACTACGTCACTTATACAGCCGGCTACACCGTGTTTTAGTGCATGTGCATGAAACAACGCTGCAAGTCAGTTCGGCAGTATGAGTATGATGTAGTGAACTGTCCCAGTGGAGGCACCAATGGTACTAGACTATATAAGGCTTAATATTGAGGCAGCGATTTCATGCATCGACTTAGGTTACATGCACCCATATATTGGTTAACGATAAACAGTCTTGTTACGTAGCCGCATCCACCACTTGCATTAATGCTTCAATGGACCCAGTATTATGTACATACTAGTAGCTGTTGGCTATTTTGTTGTTTTAACGTGTGCTACCTCTGAGTACATCTTAACTGTATGGGGCATTGCACGGGTTTTGTTTTGTTTTAATCATACTGCATTCACTCCATCTAGAGTATGGCAGTGCCCGATTCCCCTTTCCTTACGGATGACCAGCAATGTGGGGGAGCTCCCCTCCTTCTACCCTTCTTCCCCTTAGGTAATGTACGGTGATGCTATGAATATGCAGGATTCTATTACTGGTATATGTAGCTGCAACACGTTTTTGAACAGTGGTCGTGAGACTGGCGGATCAGAACAATTATTGCTTTTATATAATCTTCACTATCCGTTTCAGACACAGCTCACACAATGCTCCCACAATAGACGCTGTTGGGATTGTAGTCAAGTAAGTTTAGCCTCTGGAACAGTACATATGACCCTCACGACCCCCATTAAGTCTGACTGCCTTTAAAACATATAACGGAAACATACAGTTCTCCGTAACATAAACACGGTCCTAACAAATCCTTGCCTCAACTCTCTGGACTATGTTCCGGCAGCCACCCAAACACCTTCTCCAGTAATTCTGACCTACACAAATTCATCCTCTCCCGGTATCGACCCCGGATACTTTTATGCTTCTCCGACGGTTTTAAAAACGGCTTCGTAGTGCCCAACAGGAACTGTGTCACTCCGTCTGGTGTATGACTTGTGATTCCTACAATACTTATCACATTCGGGCGTCCCCACGGGCAGAGCGTTTGGCACCATTTGGCCAGGATAGCCATCAACGGAAGGAAGTCCGATATGCTCTGCGTATGCCACCACGATGGTTCTAGGACGTTCGATAGGATGTATGACATAGCACAGAAGACAGTGCATATCGGGATTGAGGTGCTGTTGATTCGGAGCATGATTGGGTCCACCTCACCGGATGCATTGAGACGGAAGATGGTGCTGTTTGAACTGTAATATCCGGAACCATATGTTAGCGTAGAGACGAGACAGATGACTACAGGTTTACCGGTATGGAACAATAAACTCATGCCACATAGTTGCCAAATTCTCCCTTATATCCGGCCTCACAAACACACCAACGCTCCCAATCGTCCAAATCTTTAACATATCATAAATCAACGCCTCATCTGCCGCATATGCTGCTGAATACGAAAACCGACTGTATCCTAGCAAAACGTGCTGAAGCTGACCGTTCGAATTCCCTCGTTTTTCCGTCGTCCACTGTACATTTTGACTCGTCCCAGATGCTGCCAACATAGTTGCTGAGCCCGGGATACGTTCCATCAGACTTTTGCAGTTCTTGCAAGGTTCCTTGAGGCGAATAGATACTTTCAGTTTCCCGTCTTCAGTAACCGATCCGACATTGCAGAGTTCCGATGTGTAAGCGGCGAGGGAGCGAACCTCAGTTGTTGGTCCTGTCTGCGAGGTGATACTAGCCGCAACCGCTAGGGGGAGAGTTTCACCGCAGTCGCCGTATTTTCGTGGCTGATCCGAAAAACCCGGAAAATAATTGTTATTCTGTGTTCCTAACTTCTGGAAATTGTGTTTTCGGCGATGGTCGGCAGTTGGAATGCCACGTGCATTTGAATCGAGGTTCGTCATTTGAGTCAATGGGTAGTACTAAGACAGTCAGTTTAACCCATTAGAGAGTAGATGATACTAACAGTCTTTGTGGTTTCATTATATCTTTCAGTTGAAGTCGGTTGAAACGTCGTTGTTTTAATTAAGTTTGGGAAGGGCCGTTTTAATTTTTGACAGTCTAACGCGGGATAAATAGTCGTAAAGTTACGAAGAGACTAGCGATTCCTTCCAATTTGGGAATCTTGAACTTCGCCGGCTGCAAAAATATACAGAAAAACGGGTGTATAGTAGTTGCTATTCAGAGGGTCGAACTTCCGGTGCTGGATGCGCTGGCACCGGATATTGGACGATAAAAGGTAGGGATTTGTATATGTGTGCATGTGTCTGGGATAGAGGCTAATTGGAGTCCTGCTTGTGGGAAAAACGAGTTTCGAATAGTAGCTGCTAGCTGCAATTGTCATTCATGTATCAAATTGGGGAGAGTCGGTATCGATATACTGTATTGTATTATATGGCTGGATTAGTGATTGTGTAGCATATACGCGATACCTAGGCGACTGAATAAACTGCGTCTATTCGCCTGCCTTTTAGCCATGTTGGATTGTCAGGGCTCTTAAAGTTCTTGTGTCCGGGAATGCTTATAATGTGCTTACTCTAGGCTTACGGCGATCGTTCTGATTAGCACAAATCCGATAGTGCGTAGGGAGATTGTTGCATTTGACATGTAAATGGGGATATTATAGGAGCTGGAATTTGCAAACTTAGAATTTGTCCAATGGCGCGAAGTATTAAGAACCATTCCCAGGGTTGGAGCTACAGTTTATCGTGCAGGCATTCGGTCCGCGGTGCTACATGACGAAAATCGTGGCGCTTTGTTGTTCATATGCACGTATTGCGCCGGACCGGATTAAACGCCGGTAGAGCTGGCAACTGCCAAATCCAACAGGCCGGTATACAGCACCGATTAATTGGTTGAAAATACCACATATTTCACAGCGATACATATATAGACCACAGAAGGATCAGCACGTACTCAGGAAGACAATTTTGACTTGGGTATTTAGAATTCGAACATGAGCAGACTGTGACATTGCGAAAGCGATTTGTTTCTCTAAGATAGCAACTAAATTTTAATTAATTATATCTAGAAGAGAAATTTTGGACGACACGTAGAGTATAACATGGTGTTGGACGAAAATAGGTAGTTTACCCAGAAAATGAATATCAAAATTTGATGATTGTCGTCTGATACAAGTAAAATGGATCTACCCGGATATCGGACAACTTACCGGAACTACGTGTACTGGACAACTTCAGAAATTAGAATTGTTGCCGAGGAGGAGTATATCGTGTCTTCTGAGTGATGGCCAATGGTAGCTGAGAGAGTGGGGCAAACCCATCCCGGATGACGATGAGTAAAAGCCGACTGCGGTCGAGACCATTCAGTGCAGAGTAATATAAATGCCAGTAACTTCAACTCTAACTGGCTCTCTTTGGTTATATAGGGTGAAAATGATTGCCCAGAGGGAGTGATTTAGAAGGAGCGAGTGCTACTAGATGTAGGTAGGTACTCGCCGGATATTCAAGTCTCTAGACACGCTAGCGACACATCAGCAATTTAGTGACAACATATCAAAGTGGCATAACTATTTAGCTAGAAATAATCTATCAGTGCATCTAATCACATCAGGGGTGTTAGGAAAATTAAACATTTGACGAGTTAGATTATCGTTTGCGCTCTGAGAATCATCGATATTCAGCGTCGGCACGTGGCGTTAAAAATAAGTTTAGCTTGCCTTTGGCCAAGCCTGGCGGCAAGTAGGATCAACCAGGCAAAGTTATCACATATTGAATTATTGAAGAACCAGAATGTCCAAGTGCATCCGGGAGAGTATCAGAGTCAAGCGCACTTGGGAGGCACCTGCACTTGGAGAGCGGCGAAAACACCAAAGCTCAAAACGCCCTGATAGATGCACTCATCCTTCAGGATTTCGATGCGGAAAAGCGGATTACAGTACATGTGTTCGTGAAAGCGGATATCCCGAATCTCTATTATGGATACTCTATCCTATGACTAGTCAATTTCTGTTTCCGGAAGTACACCTCGGCAGGGTAGAATTGCGACACATACGGTGGTAAGCTTTCGGCTATCGCGGAATCGATGAAGCAATGGCGTCATCACCTCGAAGGTGATTGGAGTTACTTGGTTCCATAGGTGCCCAGATACCGAATGTAGAATTACATCCGATGTTTTCCGAGAAGTGCAGAGAAACAAACACAAACAGAAACGATTGAGGTCGAGAGAAAATTCAACAAAGCTTGTATTCAGTATCCTGATGATGATGATTAGTAAAAGCAAAAGGCCTCCTGGTACGAAACGCTGTCGGGGTCACCTCCAAATCGCGCACCGTCCATTGCCAAGATAGGATATCTCCTGATCCCTAGTTCTGTTCCGATACGGACGATTACTGGGTGTCAAATAATCTACTCAATATGCTCTATGAGGACGTAGTCTCGGGTCTTGATTCTATCTTGCTGTTCTTACGCAGTAGACGTTTCTGTGTTTATTTCTCAAGTTTGCCTAGTAGAGAGAATGCCGTTAAATACCGTCATTTAGCAGGCCCCGCAGAAATCCGTCCTAACATGAACACGCGGCGGGATTTGTACTGGGTGGGAATCCCGTACAAATTACGTGGCTCCGCCTTTTTTCGCTCTCTAACGGCAGAATAGTTTGCACGTGATATGCTCACTTCTAGGTGCAGAAGTACTTGATTCATAGCTACAGAACGAGAAGGGAAAAGAACCATACATTTAACTATAGTAAGTTATACGGAGAAGTTGCGGAAACATATAAAAACCAACACTGAAATATCTTGTTGACAAATTGGAAACTAGAACTTCCACAGCACCGCGACCATTGCCTCCTTCCCGTCACCCACCACTGCTTAACATACCGCATTCCACCCTGAGTCCACCCATATCAATGAATTCTGCCCACGATGCCTATATCTGAGCCATTGATAATTTACCGAGTGGAGTAACAACTTTATCTTGAAACTTCCCAATTACAGTCGGTCCTCTTTCACCCTCCAACCCCTGGCCAAAGTCACCCTGAAGACAAGCAAGGGTAACGTCTCTATAGGTTGCTCCCATAATATAATCTAGCCGTGGTGCGTATTTATTGATCAACTCATGGCGAAATGCCGATGGGTTTGACTTGAGTGCTGGATTGTGGTTGAGATAAATGTCCAAGGTTGTCCAGCTACCAAGTTCAAGTAGAAGAATACCAATGCTGTAATAGTCGTAGGTCTCTTGAAAATCTTCACTGAGGGAGTAGTCCGGGTGTTGATAATGCTGCAAAATCAAGCCGTTTTCTGGCTTCATGGTTTGGTATGCATTTGCCGAATGCTGCGAGTAACGAAAATTAACCAAGTAAGGATCCTGAAAAACATCCGAAAGAGCAGAGATGCTTTCCTTTTCCACAAAGAATACCACGTTCCTTGAGTTGATGTTTTTATGTAACAAGCTGACAATGTTCAGCTCCCTGACACAGCAGACAAGTTTATATGCCAGGTGAAACCTCTCGCCTAGTGGGAGCTCATTTTTTTTACGCGATTTGAGCACATTGAAGAGGCTAATGGGGGCTATCTTTTGTGGTTGTACCGATTGTCGTTGAGGGGGCGCGGGGAACGCCCAAACGAAAGCACCGTCATGCTGACCAGAGACACCAGAGCTGGGTATCACGAAACCTCGGCACTCTAGGATGTATTTACCGAAAAGCTTTGAAAAAACTTCGGCTGTGTGCTGCATGTGCTGCTCTCTTCGATGCCCCGACATGTCGCCCCAATTCGCCGTGTGGGAGATCGTTTCAACCAGCACTTGTTTGCCATCATAACGACCAATCGAAAGTCCTTCATCGAAGTTGCATTTGGTTTGGAATGTATCTGGGTTCAACTTCAAGCTTTTCGCCTTGGGTATGAGCATTTCGGTATCCTGGTTATCGTTATTTGTCATGATTTCCTGTTTGGTTGATGCCATGACACCAAGTTCAGAATATTGGCTTGACAGCTTGCTGGACTCGATATCGTGGAGACCTTTGCGACTTGTATCCAGCGAGTCCACTAGCCATGTTTGCCTCTGCTTCTCTCGTTGCATTGCGGCAAGTGAGTTGCACAGCTTATCTATGAACACCTTAAGCTCCTCGTGGAACGGCTTGCAGATGGAAAAAGTAACTACCGACGGTGACACAGTTTTTTCTGCCTTGAGGACCGAGTCGGATTTTTCAATTAAGCTGGTGAGAATATGACAGAAATATTTGTACTTATTGCTAGCTGTGTCAATAGCATCGGTCGAAGGGTTGCTTTCAGTGAGTTGTAAGGCTCTGCCCCACGCAGCGAGACGCACAATTTCATTCCGAATCATTGTAACTGGAACACCTCCTTGATCTTGGGCGGTTTCAAGGTGTCGGGACAACGCTTGCTGAACTGCATCAAACAGAGCCTCGAGACTCAATAAAGACAATTTCTGATGGACCTCCGCCACCTTGGGTCGCTCGTTGGGATCAATCTTAAGCATGGAACTGGCTGCGTCTAGTAAATGACGGAGCGCCTTGCTCTTCAATGAGTTTAATCTCACTTTGAAGTGTTCAAACCACGACACAACCCCCGGTCTTAGGTCACTTCCGGAAAAGAAATACTGATTCGTCATGTTCGATCTGAAACCAGATGCAAGCCGTTGTTTCTGAAAACGCTTCACACCACCCGGACCACCTTCGATGTATGCAGCAATTTCGGAAACCATGCACCCCAATGACCATATATCTAGAGGGCGCCCCACTTCTTTGCGTACCATCTTCTCGTCCATACACTCTGGTGCAACATAATCTCCCAGGCCCACTTTCCACAGTGTGCGCGAACCCTTATCCTCTGGCTTCAACCTTGCAAGTCCAAAATCCGCCAGATAGAAAGTTCTAGAGTCCACTAAGACATTGGCTGGTCGAAGATCGTGGTGGTATCCAATCCGTCCAAGTTCAATGTCGTGTTCTCTTGCGTTGAGGTTTAGGGAGTGCACTGTTTCTAACGCAGAAGAAAGCCCTTCCAGAGCTGAGTAGAACATGAAGTCATTCTTAAACTCTCCAAAACGCTCTTCAAGTTTTAGAAAATTGTCTAAGTCCATTGAGAGCTCTGGGAATAGGAAGTGGTGCTTTCCGCAGTGACTATAGGATGCTAAGAGCTTGACAATGTTAGGGTGTTGGAGGTGGTGCAAAATTTGAAGGCATTCTTTTTCCCGCTCCAGAAACGAAACTTTCTCCGGCTTCATTGTCGACACTTTCTCCTGCTCCAATGGCGAATCTTTCTCTCGCTTCAAAGGCAAATCTTTCAATAACGTTTTCCTTACTATGAAGACCTCTTTCTTCTATTTCAGTTAGGTCATTGCTTGAATTAATACTGGTGGAAACATACTGCATCTGGAAAAATAGTTTGCGACAATGGCAATACCGACATCCTGAAAACTTCGCCGAAACTCCCTTCTCCTAGCCGTATTTCATGAATAAATGGTAGTATCTCCTCATCGCGGAAGCTGCAATGATAGCCGCTCATTTCTTTGGTCAGAGTTCGAGGCAGAAACTCCCATTGTGCATTTTTAGCGAAATCCCATCCGACATTTTCTGCAATCTTTTCGGCCCAGTCTATCTCGAGTGGTAGTTGGGAGTCGAGAGCATTATGTTCAATAAAGCTCATCAATTTGTGTAGCCATTTCTTCCAAATGAGGACCCCAAAAACAATCTTCCCTTCTGTGAAGATGCGATTCACGACAACCGTTTCTAGGTGTTCTGGAACGGCGTGATCCTGAACGCATTCCTTAATGGTCTCCTCAATAATGGTTCTTGTTAACAGTGCATCAATATCATCCCGGTTGATGAAGTAGCTCCCATTTATAGATTTGTTGCGCCGCTTCTCGATTTGTTCTCGCAGTTCATCAGTTCTTCGCCCCATCGTGACCTTGAAGTGGATCCGGCTAAGTATGAAGCCCGCGCGTCGAGTAATTCTGTGTAGAGTAGAGAGTAAGACATACGATGCCTCTCAATTAGCAAGGAACTAATACCTATATTACCGCGAGATTGGGAAAACGAAAAATGACTGTGCCAATGAAGTTGTGGCTATTCTAGCTGATGTGCTGAGAGGGCTAGCAGTAAGTATTGTCAAAATAGCATAACACTCACGGTAGAGAAAGCAGGTAATATGGGTTTATATCAAGCGTTTCTGCCGTCTAACATTTTAAGAAGGCTCGATGCGCAATCTCACCCAGCGTATACACATCCGACGAAAACCGGCGTTTACAAGCGCCCCCTTGCATTTGACGTCAACAATTGTGATTCTCAAGGCTTTCCCCTAGGACTGCAAGGCTAACTAGCTGTGCTTGGCAGGGATGGGGGTTTGGAATGTACACTACGATGGTGTGAACGAGCTATATTTTGTTAGGCCCACAGAACTTTAAAGACCTGTAACGGGAAAATCAGCACAAGAAACTGCCTTGAGTGTGAGCCGACCGAACCGATTTCATTGCATTCTACTTACCACGACAATCAGTCCTCGGGCAAGTGCATGAACAGCTACGGAAAGTGAGAGAACTGCTGTAACAGCCTCAAACTTTGTTCAAATCGGTAGTGGGGCGAGATCATATTACTCGTTTCGATTAGATTCAAAGTTTGAAATGTTTGACTTTGACCTTTATTGGGCGGTAGCCAATTGAATCTGTCGCATCCGAGAACTTGTTCTTACGCCCGATCGGAAAAAGCGGGTACGAATTTAAAATGGGCTGTGCTCGTGCTATCGAAACTCCAATAAGAATTCACCGACATGGAAGACAACACCTACCTCAGCCACCCCAGCGGCCGCAGTCCTAAAGCTCCCATGGTTCGATTAGATCCTGTAATATTTCAGTCACTGTTAAAGGTAATACTATTGCAAAATTTACCTCGGTGAGTGCCTCTCGGCTTTGATCATTGATCAATGTTGAATCGCCCAGTGTTTGGAGGCTGTGAGCTTAACATGCGGAGTGTTTTCGCAGTTGTGCAACATGCAGTGATCACTGCACAGCCCCCCCGCGGAGCGGACATTGCTAGACCATTGTCTTATGACTATGTGTTTGTAGAGTAGATTTGAGACGAGGATGGAAACTATTTGTTATTTAAGACAGGTGATTGTGAAACTACGGAAGGCCCTTGTTTGATGGCGGCGACATGGGCTTTGTTGGCACAAATGGGTATTAAGAAGCGCCTTGTCAACCTGCAGGTACGTATTGGCCAATCAAATCAGATAACATCGTGCCAGCAAGCATGATGTAATCCCATCCACTCACTCTAGCTCTACTTCCTTTGCAAGCGGGCGCAAGTGTAGTCGCACAGAGATAAGCCCCTGCACTAGGCAGCAATACTAGACACAAGTACCTAGATTAAAGAGAAGGCTGCATTGTCGGTATTATATGCCTCCCCACGTGTGGCACCCTGTGATCTGGCGACCGGCAAATCTGTGCTGTAGCAATCCCTGCAGTCTGGTTCCGCAGCCACACTGCCTCGCAGTCGCCCAACAGAGCAGCATCGGGTGCTGACCGGAATGAACCACAACCATTGCAATTAAGTCCATGAGTTTTACTTTGATTATGACGTATGTTATGTAGGAGATTTGTGCAAATATGTGTGCTTTTATCTCCTGAACTGCAGTTTGTGATTTCCCTGATATTCATTCAGTTGGTATTGGCAATTATTTTTGGCAGTTATTTTGGGCGATTCTGCACACCTTTTACAATAGCTCCATATTTAATCTGGATATTACAGATTGGGAACGGGGTGATAATAGTCCCGATGCTTATGTGTATTTCAGTGATGGAATATGTCGTGATTGATGTTAAATACTTGGACTTAATTGTGATCTAACAATCAACTATGGCTGTACTCCATTGCTACTGGGTGTATGACGCAGGATTGCTACAACTCTGCTTTTGCAAGACAGCTTAGCATGTCTTTCCAATTTTGTTTGTTCTGTTTTAATCATACTGCGTTGACTCTGTCTAGAGCATGGCAGCGCCAGTTTTTTCTAATTTCACTTCGGCTATCTCAGAAGAGCCGTCGCTTTGGGTCGCAGACCACTAATCAAATCACAGCGAAGTAACAAGTTTATTCCAAATAGTGTTTCTTGTTGACCAAGGACCCCCGCCCAAAGGCCGTGGGGCGTGGTACGGCACTAGTCTCGGGTTTTGTTGACAGGGATTTAACCCGAAGGCCGTCGGGACTAAGGCGGGTACTAGACTTAGCCTCGGGCTTTGTTGTTGTTGTTTGTTGTTTAATCATACTGTATTCACTCTTACTAGAGTATGACAGGACCTGAATAACCCCCTCTAGCATCGGGCTTGGTACGATATTTGGCTCTCCGACTACCGCGAGCTTGGAACTGCTCGCCGGTAGCTTTGGGCTCGGTACGGTACTAATCTCGGACTTAGTCGATACTAGGCCCTCTGATTGCTGCGGGATTGGTACAGCTCTCTGATTACCGTGGTCTTGTACCTTGGGCCGGAGTGGTATTATCCGAAAAGTACCAGCACTTCCGTATGGGATCAGTTTGTCCCGGAGTTTGGTATGAACCACGGGATTCACTGGGCCGAGATCCCGTCCCGTCCATTTCCGGAACTAGTGGTCATCCCAATGGGAATCCGACGGAACATGAAGTCATTCTCGAAATCTAGGCTATGGCGTCTGGTGCTAGTGGTGCAGCGCCTAATCAGATCACTTTAATTCTACGCGTAAGAATGTATAGCATGTACCGTACTAGCATGTAGGTACACATGTAGAGTCATCGGTGGCAAATCGACGGATGGCTGAACTCGAGTAGTTCACCAACTAACTAAGTAGCTTATAGCTACATTTTATCGCTCCTAGTACCATGTCTCCAAAGGTCACCCTATGAAGTCTAGGCAACCTATAATCTTATCAAGTAGCTTCATACAAGACATCTACGGAAAACGAACAGCATCTGATCATTCTGGTGTCAGCGGGCTCGAATGGTATTAATCTCAGCAATGTGTTCTCTGAAGAAGCTTTCGAAGATGCACCTACAGATATCATCTCAGCATTCAGTTGGCAATGTTGTGTGAGTATACAGTACAGTCAGTGGTCCTAAGCGGCCAGGCTCCGCCGGCCTGCATGAAGCGGGCCCTGATCTTCATTAGTGCAGGCCCGCAAATTGAAGCCTGGCCAGCAGCCAGGCCTCAGAGTCTAGGCCGCGAAGTCTTATGCAACTCTCGAAGGTATATACAGAGTTCGGCAGGCTTCAACGATATACACAAGCCAGTCCAGGCTTATGCCAGGCATATGTAGGATAAACCACGGAATAGGAACGGGGCGGCATTCGGGCTCTCTCATCCCATCCGCGGACGGGATTTGAGATGACAGAAATGCGAAATCCCGGGCGGTATGGTGCCGGTTTTTTGCCAAGCCACGTTCCTTATCAGAGCTCCATATTCGCTGGTTCAAGTCAAGGTCGGAGTAAATAGTCTAAGAGCTTCTTCTGGGTTTTCATTTAAGGCCTTATGGACCTTAATCGCCAAACTTTGATGGATCTAGCTGGGGGATATCATATCGACTTTTCGGAGATGAGCCCCACCAGTGTTCCTAAGCGGCCCAGCCCGGCCGGCCTGCATGAAGCCGGGCCTGATTTTGGCTAGTGCATGCCTCTAAACTGAAGCCTAGCCGGCCGCCGGGCCCCATGTTCCAGGCCGGGCCGGCCACCAGATAGCCTGCAGGCTGCCAAGTCTTATGGATGCCTCAGAGATATATGCAGGCCTCAGCAGGCCCAGGCTTATGCCAGGCTTATGCATGTCTGGGAGATATATGCAGGCTTCAAAGATATGCAAGCCGGCCGTCAGATATCTGCAGGCCGGCCCGGCGTCTAAATCACAGGCCGGGCTGGCCTACACTAGCGGCAGCTGGTAAAATACAGGCCGGACTTGGCTGGCCTACAGATATCTAAAATGTCCGGTGGCCTTCCGGGCCGATTAGGAACACTGGCCCACACCTAGCGGACCCCCCAACTGACCCTCAGCTAGTCCCAGTACCTGGCCAACGATAACCCGTAATTCATCCAGTGTTCCTAAGCGGCCAGGCCGGGCCGCCCTTAGCGGCGGCTTTTAAATGAGGGCCGGGCCGGGCCTGCAGGCTTTTCCGGCCGGGCCTGCAGGCTTTTTCTTGGCGGCCGATCTGCAGGCTTTTTCTTGGCGGACGGGCGGCCGGCCTGCAGGCTTTATTTGCCAACGTATAAGTTCAATCGAACAAGCATAAACATATTTTGTTTAAATGACACCCATTGCTGCTGCCTAAAGTCTTAAACTCAGAAAGCCACCAAAGTA
>Ga0307512_10001714_pt1 | contig 29946 bp, 26 predicted proteins | sample 14_EM_MG_FD_200267 | JGI IMG/M metagenome (GOLD analysis project Ga0307512, IMG submission 200267) | Populus trichocarpa ectomycorrhiza microbial communities from riparian zone in the Pacific Northwest, United States - 14_EM | ecosystem: Host-associated > Plants > Roots > Unclassified | place... | reverse complement strand
TAAGTGGTAGGTACTTGCCACAATCAGCCACTCAGCCACAGAATTACGACCAATCAGAATCGAAAAAGACACATGTCGTGTCCTTATATGAATAATATTCGCAAGGTAGATAGTGGCCTCTGGTCGGTAGGAGATAGGAGACCAAAGGCAAGCCGCGAAAGCAAAGACCCAGCCACAGCACATCAAATATCTGAAGATACTTCAGAGCACAAAGATCACCACCGGAAGGGATAGCTCCCATGCTAATAAATTCCCATGAAGATACCTTTACAACCGTTCTCCCGCCTCGTTTCTTCCTCATTTACGGCTGGCGACCAACTAATACTACCTTCTGTTCCAATCGCTGCCCGGCGTCAAACGATGAAACAGACGGGAAGCACCCAATCACTAAGTGGTGGGTAGCTGAAGAATTTAGGTCATGAGTTGTAACTCGATATTTCCTGTGCTTGCATGTGGAGTGTCCCAATTCGTCCCACAGCCATACTGGCCGCTCCACTACGCGAAGGCTATTGTCTCAAGCAAAAATTTGGAGATTCTGGCTAAATTCGTGTGGTATTAATGCAGCAGAAGAGCTCGGGGCTGGTGGCAGGTTGAAGCACTCGGGAGTGGAAATATGGACGCCCGCGGAGTTAAATTATTGTTAAACACTCGCATCCAGATTCCTTGAATACGATTAGTAGTAGCCATTGCTTTGGAAGCAAACCCTGCCATAGCTGGGAGCAAAAAGTCAGAGGACCAACGACCTATATGTTGGGCGTAATCTCACGATGTGCAGATACGTGACCGCGCAGCAAACTGTGAATTGTAGAAGTACAAGAACAAAGAGAAGCTCGCCAGAAAGTGATGAAAGAAAGACTACTCCTGCTAGCCCTAACAATCAGCCCTAAGAAGACCGCCACAAACACCGCACAACACCACACAGGAGCGACTCGGACGGCCATCCGCGAGGAAGAAAAAATTGCCTACTCATGATCAAGACTAGAGGCCACCCCCTCACTGACTATAAGTACATCCCTCGGTAACCTCCTTCCCACCTGACCTTCTAGGTATCTGTAATACACCAGCGTTTCTATTCATTGTAAATGGAAAGTAACCTATAGAAAGTAAAGAACACATAGCCAACCACTGCTGTCAGCCAAATGAGCATGGTCAGAACCTATCCATACCCCACTTCTTTCTCCGCAAATTTCGAGCTAGCTTTGGTTTCAAGCAGACGCCGAGCACTCAATAATGCGATGAGAGAAAGCAGCGCCATAAACTAGCCCAGTGCGACAACCAAAAGCTTAAGGACCACGGTATGGGAAAGACGGCAAATTCTCCTCAACAATAGGTGTGATTTTGAACGTGGATCAAGGCAAGTGAAGTTGAAAGGGCATTTAGAGCTCACGAACTTGCAAACTAGCTCGAGTATGGAAAATATTCCGATGTCCACTTTTCTTCTTCGATAGAGGAAGCGGAGCACAACAACAACCACTACCCCGCTTACTTCAATACACCTAAAGCCCATCGAGGCTTGGAAACAGAGTATTCTCAATATCAATAAGAGGACAAGGCTCCGACCAAGAGATCGAAGGGTCTAGGCCGTCTAGTACCGACCAGGGACGTACATGGTTGAAAATGGAGAGCGACAAGTTCAGCAGCGAGGCGATTGAGACGAGTGCAGTCCGAAAGCGCCATCGTCGAAGATTCCGATAGGAAAGCAAAAGTACTGTGTAGAGGCACCCCAAGTTGAACTTTAATGCGTTATCCTCTTGGGTAACCGAGAGCCTTGTGTATGAACACGTGCGATGCGACGACGAGAGATAATGTGAAGAAAGCGACTGCGTCGAAAGAGCGGTCGTAAACTGTATAATTGTTTATAAGTACCTGAAGAGAAGAGATCTCTGGGTGCCCCATGCATCGTGTAATCCCTGAAGATCCAAGAGGAAATGTGAAATGTACAAAACATAATGTGGTAAAGACGGACTCAAAGCATAGGCCACTACCACATGTCAAATAAACAATTACCGCTATGACACCATGAAAATTGTTACTTACACCTATACCACTTAAGTCTGAACTTCCTTCATCACCATATATCTTAAGACACACTTCATTCTAGCACTTAATAACGCCTAGTGTAACAGATCTTCGTTTAGCAACATGCTGATAAATTGTGGCATCGAGTCGGGTGGAATCGTCTCATATAACGAGGTGTAGTCCCAATCTACAATGCAACAGTAGACACTCTTGCTGAAGACCCTCTCCGGTAGTGTCTCGCGCCAGGCATCCACAGTAGTACTGCTCCTTTCTCACACGTTTAAATACTTCTCGAATGTGTCGTTTTGGAGGGACTATAGGATCAGCGTAGTGTTTACACACCTATCATATAGCCCATCCGACAGAAAAGTCGTGTTCACACAGGCTACATCCATCTTCGAAAAATCGTTAGAATGGAAGGTAAGTTACAGAGCCGTATCCCGTGGTTCCTCTGACGAGCTTCTAAACAAGGCGAAAAAGAGGCTGGGACTTTAGAATGCACAGCTATCTGGGTGATGTAAACAGAGGGGAAAAGAGAAAATTGATGATGAGAGCGATGATGATGGAGATGAGGATGAGTCTTAACTCTGAGAAACTACTATAAAAAGGTGCGGCTCGGCGGATGATCTACCGCGCTGAACCCTTTTTGGTAGTCTGTAGACGGCTTTTTGGTCGCTGGCTTTTTGGCTGCGTAACATGTACCTACTAAAGATCAAAAACCTGGAACCTACTTAAGTACTTGGTAGGCACATACTTGGTAACATTGGAGAAAGGGTCACTTGGGGAACGATTGTGGTTCTACTGGTATAATCGTTTTACCACCGTGTCCAATCTCCAATGATTACAGAACGATTCTACAGCCGTATCCGAGACGATTGTAAAACAGCATGTATGTATGTGGTTGTACAAGCGTCGTGGAATTGTTTCCCCGCTGTTGATAGTTTCTCATGGTAGGAAGAGACTTTCTTTCTTGTTCTCTGTCGCTAAGAATTGCGTAACCCGGTTTGTCCGCCCTATCTTTGTGTGAACGTACTCAACCTGCGTTTACCCGATATTGGATGTGGCGTTCTCATACCTTCCCAGTTCTCGGTGGTAACTTGCCGAAAAGGAGCGTCCGATCTTCTACAACCTGACTCGAGTATTAGCAGAAAGGGCAACAATTAGTGCACTTTGACTTCACTTTCAGATTCATCCCTGCTCTCAGAAAATTAATTACCAGAAATGGGGTGCTCGAGCTTCTACAGCGTGACCCGAGTATGACGCTAGAGTAGCACGCTAGATGGCTAAGTGCCCCTCGGTTTTGAATAAGACACTTCAACAGTTCAGCATATGGTAAATCAATAGACTGTGAGTGGTGATTCCAAGGAACGAAGAAAGGAACGAAAAAGCTAGGGGTTTATTCTTTCTCAAGACAGATAATAGCGGGCGTAGGTGCTTATTGAGGATCCGGTTGCTCACTTCGCATGTAATGTTGCAAATGTCCGAACATGTGACATTTCTATGGGCCGCAGTTTAATGAAACCATCACGACTGGAGCTCAGCTAGATCTTTGTTGAGGTCTTTTGAAGTTGTCCGCCAACCTACAATATATATATTAATACTTTCGTACATTCCCTGGTTGGTGATAGAGAACTGCCCAGTACTCTGGAGTTGTGAAAGGTGATCGATATCGTTATCAATTAGAACTTATCTCGGGAATCTCGAATGGTAGTGTAATAAGGCAGTGAGGTAGTAATAGGCATGAGGGAGTTGCATTGTCCATGGTGTGAGAAGGTCAAGGCAGTCAACCATCATGAATAGGTATGAATTTGCATTCTGTTCATCGCGAAAAATTGCTTATAAGTTCGTCTCCACACGTCTTCCAGAACATCTTATCTTCCCCATTCTTCCTTATTTCTGGTCCGCTTGCGTAGAGGTGGTTTATAACACTGGTACAAGAAAATACCATCATAAGATGAAACGCCAAGGCGCTACAGAAGCAATAGACAACCGGTGCTGCTCAGTGTCAGTTCACATCATACTTTGTAAATTGAAAACAGTAAATACCATAGATGGTGGAGCTGCGAGTTGACCGATGACCGTGCTTGGTAGGTAGGGGCCTGGGTAGAAGAGTTTTGGGATGGTGCAGTACTACTCCTGGACTGACCTACATCCGTCCTACTCATGAAAAACGTACCAACTGCGCCACAGAGAGAATATCTGGATGAACCCCCAACCTGGGCTCGCGTTGAATCCGCGGTGGCTTGCGAATGCGGGATGGCTTGCGAAGACTGGGGATTTCGTCCGTAAAACCAGTAGGGCCTCTGATTAGTACGACTGTCCGAGTTCCCCCACTCATATGACGTTTGGGATTCAGGCACGTCAGGGCTGTTGGAAAAGATATCGATTGGAGTGGTAGTTATTGAGGAATTAGATCGATGAGGTTGAAGAACGATCTTCCGCTTATGCGGAACAGAGTGCGTACTGTAGCGCCGAAGTGGCTACACTGCAGCTTTGGTGGCTTGCATGGCGTCAGTGATCGTATGTATATGCTTTTCTATGATTGTTACTACGAAATTTTAAGGCACTTCCAGTTTCACTCTGTGAGAAAGAAGCAGTCTACAGGCTACTCCAAGTGCCCGTACCGAGTTCCTATCGAGATCTGACAGAGTGTAGGAGTGGTATTTGACTCCCGATGCTCTACAGTTTACCCACCTGCCGAGAAGTTCAAAAAAAGCACCTGGTACCCATCAGTCAGGTTCCATGCATATGATCAAGTTGTTGTGGCTCCAAATTATAAACTACTCAACAAGCCACTCAAGCCACCAATCGATTCCATACAGGGGATTTTTGCGAAAAATCGACTTGGTTTCTTCTGGTTTTGACCAAATTGCGAAAAGCGCGAGACTTCGGGACTATTGCATGGATTATTTGAAGTGTCTATTCACTGACTCGTCAGCTTGGCGATGCCCCTAGCAAGCGCTTCAACGTCATCGCCACAATTCGAGCCCGAACTTACCGACGACACGGTTCTTCACGACTTTTACCTTCAGGCCTTTTTCTGCAACCTATGCAATGTGTCACAGAACTACGAGCGACAGGTCTACCAACTTCTGAGCAATTGATTGAGGAGGATTGAGGAAACGAATCCACTCAGCTTACTCTAGAGTGAAGGGATGCGCGTCTCCCGCCGCATTGAAGAGTACTGGTACAGAGGTGCTGCGGCGGCAAAATCACCAACCGCTTAGTACCCTTTGTAGTTCGTCATTTGGGACACCTTCACACGGCACAAGAGCCTACAAATCGATCCCCGAGTGCACTATCGAACCACAAGTATCACACATCTCTGAACCTCGCCGATTATATACTACCTTGAGCGACTCTGATGGGACTATGTGTTAGCTATAGCTCTGTCGCGCATGTTTCCCTACGGAACCTGGATTGTGTTTTTGGTGAGGGGGCTTTTGGTTTTTCGTGATGAGAGTCGGGTTGATTTCACGATTTATAGGTATCATATTCCAATTACTCTCTAACTCTCTTTCCAGAGAAATATGTAGAATTCCTTAAGTACTTACGGTTGTACAATTCCACGGCTTGAGAAAAACTTAGTGCACTAGATGTCACTCGGTGTCTTGGCTACAGACAGTCATCACCAGTTGAGCCGCATGAATCGTTCGCGTGTTTCAAGGCAGTTCTTACAAACGTTCAAGACACACAGCACAGCGACACGACGCTCCACCCTCCCCCCTTCAATATTGCCATCTTCCGTTGAGCCGCTCCTCCTTTCGCGCTCTCTTTGATTCGGACCGCTGCCACTTTCTTGTATATCTGTGTAATATACTCACAACATCCACCCTGCCACGGCATCAGGACGCTGGCCATTACCCATAACATCACGATCGACATCTCCGCCCCCAACCCTCAAAGCAATGCCAGATAACCCGCGGGCTCGGAAACGAAAGCAACCAGCTTCTCCATCTCCGACTGCTTCACGACCATCCCCTTATCATCCCAACAGTGACAGCCGAAATAATAATAGCCGAGGAGGCCGTCAGCAGCGACGCCAGAACAGCACTTCCGGTTCGCCTCTGCATCACCAGCAACACTCACAGCAAAACCAACGCGCACCGTCACGGTTAAGCATGACATCAGTGGAAATCCCTGTGCTGAGTACTCAGCCGAGCGCTCCTCCGCCGACGGCAACGGCAACGGCGACGGCGACGGCGATAAGTCGCGCTTCAGCTACCCCAGCTATCGATACCGCCGACGACGTTCAGCTCAGCAGTCCTTCCCAGAGTCTCCCCAAGGAGAAATCCAAACAGTTCTTCTATTGGGAGTTTGTTACTGATGAGGCTTTGAAAGACTGGAGCGGTAATGGATCGGCAGGTGTGAAGGCAAAGCTCATGGAACTCTCCTCCGAAAAGCCGTGTGAGCCCGACATCTCCATCGTCTTTCAGGAAATCATTAAGACCGCCGTCGACGCGCGATTATCGCCCTTTATGGTCGCGCGATTCCTCACCGATTTCTTCGAGAGTGTCAGCCCTCCTGACAAAGTGCAAGAGCTCAAGCGCATCTTTCTCCAGACTGTAAATATATTCGAAACTACAGAGACCGGCACTCCGGCACCGCCAAACCTGGTGAAATTGTTGCAAGACCTGACTCCTAGAGTCTTATCGGACGACATGCTCGGCCTCTACCTCGAGACGTCGACAATGGTTGCGCTGGGTCTCGTCACAAGTCTGTACACCAAGAAAGCAGTACGTGTCACAACTGCCCTCGTCTACAAACAACGGAAGCACAACCTTTTGCGGGAAGAGACGGAAGGCTTTTCTAAATTAATCACGGAGTTCTTTACGGCGTCCTATTCTGCATCGCCGCTAGAGGTGGTAGGCAGGACAGGCGAACGTGTTAAAGGTCTGATTGGAGCTTTCGAACTCGACCCCGGACGAGTTTTGGATATTCTTTTGGATACTGCCGCCTGTACCGTTGTCTCGAATGCGCGTTTCTTTGTCCGTTTGCTCAAAGGTTCCGCCTGGTGGCCTCAGCAACTGCAAGGTCTTCTGGATGAGGATAAAGAAAAGGGACGTCAAGAGGTCAAAGAGGAGAAAGAAAAGGAGAAGGAACGGATGGATAGGGAGTTCTTCGACAAATTGCGGCAAGACGACATTTCTGCCTTCTTTGAGAACCTTGAGTCCGGGAAAGGAAACAAAGTCGCTGCACAGTTACTAGGTTTCAAATTCCGATATTATCAGAAGCACGATGTTCGCGAGGCAACACCGGAGAATCTCCTTGTCCTCTCCGCCTTACTCATCAAGATTGGTTTCATCGATCTTGCAGACCTTTATCCACACCTCTCGCCGCTTGATGACGAAGGAATGACTGAAGTTTTGACCGTCTGGAAGACAAAGCTAGACGAGAAGCAGCGTGGAGGAAAGCGAAATGCCCTCATGATGGCCGGAGCTCTAGCGGATGACACTGTTCCTCCGGCCCGATCAAAAGTCAGTGCAAGTACAAACGAGGAGAAAAAGCCGGAGGAAGCAAAGAAAGAAGAAGAACCGAAGCCGAAGGATGACAATCAGAAACTTGTTCTATTGAAATATCTCCTCGCTGTTGGAGCGCTTCCCGAAGCCTTATTTATCCTTGGTAAGTACCCATGGATACCAGGTCCGTCAGATGACATCTCAGAACACCTTGCAAGAGTAATCACCCAATCTCTTGACGGTGTTTATCCTACCCACCGACCGCCCAAGATCTACATGGGTTCCAGAAAGATAGCTTCAGCCCTTAGCGGTAAGAATGGGGGCGTTGAGCGCCATGATCATCCGCGGCGGAGACCAATGGTTACCTTCACAGTATCGAATCTCAAGCTCAAGACCGGAGACGTCGAATATCGGTTTTTCTGGGATGAGTGGAAGGAAGGAGTGCCTATTTGCAGAGAGCCAAAGCACGTCGTTGTTCTGATGGAGACATTGGGCCGGGTTCTTGGTGTGAAAATGGGTCGCGATGCCGGCGTTATCACGAGAGTATGCCGAATTGGCCGGGACGTTTTGAAGGATCCGAGCTGCACCCCGGAAGATCGACAGTCTTGGATTGGACTTGCCAGAAGCTTGTTGATACCTTCGATAAGCTTGACGGATGGCAACCAAGGTGTTGTGAACGAAGTGTGGAAACTTTTGGAATGCTTCTCCACCGAAACACGGTACTCCCTTTACGGTGAATGGACTTCGGTAACAAGCAAACGAAATCCCGAGTTGAAGAACAAGGTCGCAGAAACCGAGCGAGAGACAAAAGATTTGCTCAAGAGGATTAGCAAAACGACTATCGGTCCAATGGCACGGCAACTGGCAAAAGTTGCAACCAGTAATCCGGTTACGGTGATGCAGGTTGTGTTGAGCCAGGTTGAGGGCTATGACAATCTGATTGAGTGTGTTGTGGATGCTGCACGATATTTTACTCCCCTGGGCTTCGACGCGGTTGGTTTTTGTGTACTAAACAGGTAAGTTATCGAGTGCGGATTGTGCGGATGATCGGGCTGACTATTGATCTAGTATGAGCAACGAAGGAAAAAGTCGAGTTCAAGCCGATGGAATGCTGACCAGTAAATGGCTACAATGTATGTTTCCTCACAGACATCCTGTACGCGATGGTGAAACTTATATCTCCCAGCCTTGGCTGTCTTTTGTGGCAAGATTTACACTCGATATCACAATAAGATGGATCCGGCGCCTATACTCGAATATGTTGCTCGTCAGCTGAAACGCAATCGCTCGGTTGAACTTGTGGTTCTTCAACAGCTAATGCAGTCCATGGCTGGCGTGAATCCCGAAGCTAACCTGAACGATGCCCAGCTGCAAGGTCTTGCCGGCGGTGAAGTGCTTAGGAAACAGATTCTAAAAGTTTTCCGGGATCCTAGGGCCGAGGAGAATTCCGCGACCACTAAGACGCTGACAGATACCCTCTCGCACGAGAATCTTGCGACGGTGCTTCTGATACTTATCGCTCAGGAACGGCAGACCTGTATCTTTCGCCTTGAAGAGAGCTCAGCTCCTCTGAAGGTCTTGGCCAATCTGTTTGACGAGATACATGTCGTTCTCAGCCAGTATTTGGATTTGATGAAGATGGGATTTACGCCCGAGCGTTTCGAAGAGGTGGTTCCTAGCGTTGGTGCTTTGTGCCTCAAGTTCGGTATTGATCCTCCAGTAGCATGGTGGATTTACAGGCTCGGCGTCAAAACCAGGATGAAGAAACTTGAGACTCCCGACGGAGATGATATCGAGATGAAGGATCCCACCGATTCAACAGATTCACCCCCTGAAAAGAAGAGTCCCTGGAATCCCATACTTGAGAAAGTGATTGATGAAGTTAGGCCCGTTTTGTCGGAGCAAGTATGGTCGAAATTAAGTATCAGCTTCTATGTTACCTTCTGGCAACTCGAGATTTATGATATCTTTGTTCCTATGGAGGCCTACCAGGCGGAAACTAACAGGATAATGGCTGCTGTTCGGACACTTGATTTGGATCGTTCGGATCCCTCCCTCGCCGGCCAAGCAATCAAGCGGAAGAAGCGAGATGAGCTAATGGAGACTCACAGTCGACTCTCAGCAGAGTTGAAGCTTCACATCCGGGATCACAACCTCGCGCGACGACGACTGGGGGCAGAAAAGGAGCACTGGTTTAGTGACGATCAATTCAACCAGCGCGAAGTTACTGATACGTTTATACAACATTGTGTTTTCCCCAGGGTTATGCTTTCACCGAACGATGCCAGCTTCTGTTCTCGGTTCATCCGCGAAGTTCACAAGATGGGAACCCCAAAGTTCCAGACGATTGGTGTTTATGACAGCATCTTTGGTAGAGGTTTGGGAACCGTCATCTTCATTTGCACTCAGCGTGAGGCAGAAAACTACGGTCGTTTCTTGAAGGAAGTATTGACTGATCTTCACTCTTGGCACTCGGATCGCACACTGTACGAACGGGAAGCACATGGAAATGCCAAAAATCTCGTCGGATTCAACGTTAAGGGACAGCCATTCGACTGGGAGGACTTCCGCAAAATTCTCTATAAATGGCACAAGACTTTACATACAGCCGTGAAAAACTGCCTCTCGAGCAAAGAGTATATGCACATCCGGAATGCGATCGTTGTTCTAAAGCATGTTGTTGATTTCTTCCCGGCGGTTGATTGGATTGGCAGGACTGTTGTTGAGAAAGTCGAAAATCTGGCTAAGGGTGAGAAGAGGGAGGACTTGAAAATTGCTGCTATGACTTTACTTGGAATGCTCAAGAAGAGAGAGAAAGATTGGATGATTGTCGCTAGTTTCCAAAAGAGCGAGGCTCCAGCGCCTGCTACGATGATGAAGCCCAGTCCAACTCCAACACCCGCAGGAACCGGTGACAGACAAGCTAGCCCTGCCCCCGGACAGCAACAGCAAGGACAGCGGTCACTCAATCCTATGACGAAAGAATTTCGACCGTCGAATTCGACCAGGTTAGTTGCAAATCCAATCGAAGTTATCCGGATGGCCGGCCGCTAAGTCTTTTTTCTTTTTAACCAGCGATTCTCCCAATGCAAGTCCACAATCCCAGGAAAAGCCAGTTGCTTCCACACCGTCCTTGCCATCGAAACCTCCGGGTGGAGATAAAGAAGATGGGGAAGTGGATGATCGACGAGGCCGCGGCCTGCCACCCGGCCTTCCTCAGCGTCCGCAGCAGCCGCCACTACCATCGCAGGATCGTCGGCAACCGATGACTCCGGGAAGAGAACCTCAACAGCACCCACAGTCACAACAAAAGCAACAGCAGCCTCTACATTCATCCACCAACCGCGTGCCAACACCAAGAAGAGACGATCAAAGGCAACAACCTAATGATATTCGGCGTCAAGAGATGAACCGAACGCCTTCTGGTCGAGGCCCTGTTCAACCTCACCCTCAGCATCAGTTACCCGAGAGACCAGATATTGCAAGGCAGACTACTCTTGAGCGGAGGGATACTCTAAGAGATGCACGTGACGCTCCACGACAAGATTCAAGAGGTAGACAAGATACCAGACTACCAGAGAAGCCCCCAGACAGACGGCATTCACCTCGTAGGGAGCCTAGAGAGTCTAGGGATTCTCGTGAAATCTCCCATCGCCACGAAGAGGACCGCCGTGGCCTCCCTCCCTTGGGAAGAGAGGCAGAATTTCAACGTGTATCTTTGCAACAAGGACGGGATGAAAGAGGTCTACCGAAGGATGATAGAATGTCGGACTCTGAACGAGGGCCTCGACCTGGTAGCGGAAGGGGTATGCAGCAGATGCCGGATCCTGATCAGCGCCGACTTGGAAGAGATGAGAGGGATGGGGGACGTCGCCGTAGCGATCGACATGACCCGACAACCCAACAGACTGGCCGGCTGAACGACTATTCCCTAGATCGCCCCGAGATTTCCGATCGGCGAATGCCAATACAAGAGCAACCCATGAGGAAGCCAGACGCTCCACCAGTTCCCACGAGACATGCTGCTGAATCAACTATTCGACATCCGGCGGAGGATATGCTTCCTCAACGCGCTCCCCCTGCTGGTCCTCGATCCTTTGACAGACGCGGTCAGCCTTCTCAGAAGGAGCTGTTTACTGGGCCCCAAGGTGGAAACCAGATGCGAGGCCCTCCTTCTGGACCGACACATGGGCATCCTTCTGAACAATTTCGGGAAGCCCGCCATCCTGCCTCCGGAAATTATCACCATCAGGACCCAAACCATGGACGACTCAATCCTCCCGACCCAGTCATCCCCAAGGGTCCCCGCGATAGAAATGTACCCTTTGGTCCTCGCGCTAGTGGTCCTGGCGGTCTCAACATCCGTGGTGCATCCCAAGCCGCTGCTCAACAGGCTGCCGCCCAAGCTGTCGCCGCTCAAATCGCTCAACAGCAACAATCTGCGCCGCCTCCTTCTATACCTACGACTCGCCAATTACCCAGTCCTTCTATGGAGAGGAAAACCGAGATGCCACCCCCCGCCGGTGCCACCGATCGTATTTCTCAGAGCGCGCCATCGGCATCGACCGTAGACACAGCTGGTATACATCCCGACAGATTAAAGGTCATGGGAGTCTCCTCGCAGCAGAACCCCGTAGGGTCACAACCACAGCAGCAACAGCAAGGAGCACGTGGAAGCAACTTTCCAATCCCCAACATACCAAGTCCCATCAATACCCAAATGCTACCTCTCGGCCCCCGAAGCGGCCCCGACAACCGCACCGACAGTCCCATCTCCGCGCAGACGCCAACACAAAAAGCCAGTCCTCCTACCGGCCCGGCACGCAGAGACGACGAAACCCGCCACCACCGCAGACGAATCCTTAATGTGCAAAGCCAACTCACCCAACTCACCGGTGACGAAGTCGGCCGCGAGATCCGCGGCCGGGCCGGAAGACGCGGCGGCTCCTCGGCAACCACACCCACAGCGACGCAGCCCCCGCAGCTCCCACACCCCCCCAGTCGCCATCCATCCAATGCTGACCTCCGCGAACGCGTCCCTGCCTCCGTCCCTGCTCGCCCAAACCTTGACCTCGATCGCAGAATGAACCCTTCAAACCTTGCCGACTCGCGCCGCAGTTCCATCGCACAGCAACCCGATGACATGCCGCCACAACACTCATCATCCCGCGGCGGCCGCCACCACAGATCCGACCGCGATCGCGAGTCGCATCGTGAACGTGATCGCGATAGAGACCGCAGAGCTATCGAGGCGGAGAGGGAACGTGAGAGGGAGAGGGAGAGGAAGGGAAGTGATCGTGGGGGAAGCAGTGGGAAGGACCGTGAACGGGAGAGGGAACATCGCAGAGATGATGGAGGTGGAGGTGGAAGTAGTAGACGGGACCGTGATAGGGAGAGGAGGGATAAACGACCCAGTGATAATGAGGGTAAAAGGGAGGACGTGAAACGCAGGAGAACTAGGGGCGGTGATGGATATGGAAATGGGAGAGAGGTGTATTAAAATTTGAGACGGGTGGGGTGTATTATAGCTTTTTGTGTTTTTGCGGGAGAGTTTGGAAATCGTGTAGCGCGTGGTAGTGGTTTTACGCAGTATATCTTTCGGTTGGTTTTCTTTTCTTGTTTTTTGTCTTGCGGGAATGCGCTGCAGAGAGAAATTGTGGAATGGAGTATGATGGTAGAAGGTGAATTCATACAGACTGAGATGATTTGATTGTGGTGCGACGTTGCGTGTTAACGTTTTGATTGAATTATATATAGTGGTACCCATGGTTATGAATTCATGACTTCCTACGTCTGGATGATGGGTGAAGGGGCGACGTACGGCGGCGAAGTGCAGGTGGCGTATACCGACAGATGGCAGCGTATATGCACGTATGTCAGCGTATGTCAACAGATTTCAACATCCTGGATGTTAACTCGCTTAGTTCTTTTCCCCTGCTGATGCATGCGTTTGTTTGTTTGTAATCATATTGCATTTCGGCCGCTAGCGGCCATGGCATATCCCTTACACATTTCCTCCCCGCTTCTTCCGTAACATAAAGAAACAAAAGCAAAGTCGCGAGTCCTCTTCCCCACTAACAAAAGAAACCGCCAAAATACAACATCAAACTTTTACACCCCCCCATCACTCGACTCCTCATGATCTGAGTTATCCGCCTCCTCCACCACTCCACTAATTCTGCCGACATCTGTACATGATAAAAAATCCAACAAAGCCTGCGTACATTTTTCTTCTGCAAAAACGAGAGACATTGGCAATGAAATCTTTGGCTTCTTCAAAACCTTTTCAACGCCCTCATAACCATCTTCCCCCTCTTGCCCATCAACCCAAAGCCTTTTTTGTTCTCGTTTCCATCTTTTGCACCACTTGAACAAGTGGTCTTTTGTTTGATATTTATGCCCACACCACCAACATTTCATATCACTTCTTTTTCCGATCCGCAATAGGTACTTCGCTATCAGTGCATGTCCTGACTTAAGCTGATAGAACCTCGCCGCAATCATCTTTTTGGCTTCCATCGCCGCACTATTAGCTCCCCTCTTCACCAAATCATACCGGTAACTGTGCTTTGACTTATTCCCCATCTTTCTTATTTCCTCTTTACTTTCTTCCCACTTCACCTCCGTTAACCTTCTGCTAACATGGGAGAAAGAAACGTAATCTAAAAATGGTAGCGGATTTTGCGTTTCGGTATAGCTGCCGCAATGCTTATACGCCGCCTGTGTTGCTTGTTGATCCGCTTCTTCATTGCCTTCCATCCCCTTATGAGCAGGTACCCACCGGTACTCCACCTGGATATTTTTTCTGGCTAAGGCGTCGGTCCAGTTCATCGTTCGTAGCGCTAGTACCTGTCCTGGTCCTGGCTCGTCCGATTGTATTCTTCTAAAAGTTGCCTGGGAATCCGTAAAAACTGTAACCCTGGTAAACGTTTCTTTTTCTGCTTTCTCATCTGCAATCTTCATTGCTTCAGACATCGCATACATTTCCGCATCAAACGCTTCTTTTTGTCGGCCTAGGTGTATCCTCCTCTTATTCCACCTTCCCCATTCTTCCCACACCACTGCACACCCTACCCACTCATCTTCTTTTCTCGATCCATCAGTCCAAAGAACAACTCCCTCCCTTTCTAACTTCGCTTCTTTCAACGCTTGTTCCTCATCCTGAATTATTACTTTGCCCTTAAGGCATCTTTTTTCCATTGGTAATGTCGTCCTCTCATAACTCCTCCCTTCGAAAGGTTTATCCTCTGGGATCAACTCATCAATCCCCTCCACCTTCTGTAAGACATTCCTCCGTACTTCTAACATTCTCCCTCCACCTTGAGCATCGGGCATCATCATCTGTCTCAACTTATACCGTCGTACCCGGTTATTCAGAAGAGCCTTTGCCGGTCGTAAACCCGCATCATTCATCAACGCTCCTTGAGGTGTTGTTCTGAAGCATCCGGTTACCCTTCTGCCCTGTTCATTCAACAACTTTTGCACCTCCTGAGCTCGATTTTCTTGTCCATGCCACCACAGTTCAGACCCATACATCGCCACTGCCTGAACCGCCGCAACTTGAATTCTTTTGCATCCTTCCGAGTTCAATCCTTTCTTCATCATGAAGGATCTCACCCTAGTTTGCGCTTTCCTTGCTTTCGCTAAGGTCTTTTTCGTGCTGATGATACTGAGTTGAGGACTGGGAGGATCTTATCCCCAGGTACGCTGCGGAAGTGTCTCGGGATATGTCAAACCTAGACACTGGTGAGAACTTCTGATTCCCAGTGACTGTGACATACATACTCTCAGGTACCTTGCCAAAACTTTGCATTCAAGTTAGCTCAGGGCGGAGATAGGGAGACTCACTACCCCCTGTATAGTCCTATACTCGGGTCAGCCTGTAGAAGATCGGACGCTCCTTTTCCAGCAGGTTACCACAACAAACTGACTGGATATGGTATAGTAATGGGTATAACATGATCTGAATATCGACAAAAAGGGCAAAGCCAGGTGCTTTGACTTTGTTCTTAGCTTCACCCCCTGGTCAACAGTGACTCAACACCCTGCTCCCACAGCAAAATCAATGGCCAGAAATGGGGCGTCCGGTCTTCTACAGCTTGACCCGAGTACTTACTTAGAAAGGTTACTCTAGGAGCACTGATTTCGGTAAACCCAAAATCTTTCCCGAGACAAACTGCCGATCGCCTACAAAGTTATTGGCACCAGGCTTGTCAACTCGTTTAGGCAAAGCATGCGCTATCCTTAACTACAATTTTCCAGGTAAGGTTGATTGCAATACTCTAGAGGCAACCGAGAGTGGCATTGTTTGGCCATGTAGGATGTTAATCAGTTTACTGTGGCAACGTAGAACATGTTTCATTGGTCACTTGAGCTAAGCGACAAGTGACGTTGCCTAAATCGGCAATTGCAACCATTTTAAAACATTTGATGTAGGGTCTTATCCTCTTTACCTACGAAGGTTCAAGTTGAATAAATTGCGTTAAATAAAAACACACCAACTTATATCCGACTTTTTAGTAGGTCACGGAGGTGGGGAAGTTTCCCTCCCAGCGAAATCACTACTTCCTGGTGGTGAAGTCCCTCGCGGCATGTGTGATATTCCGGAGACAATCCCAACACACTCCATAAGCTCTCCAAATGATGTCGGTGCAGGTGCCGCAGCGTCATCATCCGTTTGGGGTTCAATGACGGCCAGAAACCTCAACTCAGAGGTGCCGTGCGGCTTTTCTCCTTCACGGAAATTGTTGGATGCATCCTCCCATCCCGGTTGTGTCAATTCGGCAAGCTTCATCTGCTTCTGCCGAAACCTCCCCATGCACTGCTGTACTGTTTTGGTGAGTGTGCCTATCACCCAGCCGGGTTCGTCATCTTCGCTCAACTTGCCCTGCTCTGTCTCTGCATCATGCTCATCTTCCCCATCGTCCCGATGGTCTGAACTTGCATGGTCACTCAGAGTATCGCCGATAGCAACCATCATCTCCTTAAAAGTCTTTTCGGGCTCTCTTTTCATCAATGCCGCGATTTCAGCATGCTTCATATCTTCCAGCTCTTGCTGAACCGCTGCCTCTGTGACTTCAACTCGCGTTCTTGCCCCAGCGGTTTGTCTCTCAACATAATCCTCAATCTATTTATCGTTCTCTTCATTGCTTAGAAAGTGCGTTTCTCTTCGTTTCTCCACCACAAGCATCGTTTTGGATCTCAAGCCACGCAATACCCCAAGGGCTCGGACTCTGTCTGCCTCTCAGCCGCTCTTGTCTTCATTCACTTGATGACGTCATGTGGTAGACTGCATTGTTGATTTGCCGTATCTGCCCGCTGGAAGCGGCGAAAACTTCCTTTTCGGAACATTCACCATTGTAGTTTGCGTTGACTTGGTTGATGGGCAAGATGTTGGATGTTGCAAGATATGGACAATATGGAGGCAGGCTGCGTCTTTTATATCAAGGTTAGTACTTTTACTCATCTAGAACAATGCAAAACCTCCCTTGTGACTGTCAATAAATCGGGAATAGTTAGGCTAACCGTACAACATAACTTGATTCCTAGCATCAGTTGATGTATTATCCCGGGGATACGTTGAGACAAACATCAGCAGACGTCCTTTCCCTCGAACATTGTCCTATTTATAGCTGACAATCATCTGAATTTTGGGTGTGGTACACCGCAATTGATCCCTGTTAACACAAAAACAACAACGGACCGACATATTACACATCGCGGGGCTGGGGGAAACCCCTGCCACTTGCAGCTATCTACAGCAGAATTCATCTTGAGTATAACGAACACATTGGCAGCTGATTATTCCATTCCAACATGAACCTAACTATAAAATCCTCAGGACTTCCCACTTCTTTTAGTTTTCATCTTCTTCTCCTATTCAACACGAGCAAATCAGGGATACACAACCACCTCGGCCAGGTCCGAGTGGTTCCACATCCAGCCGATTGGCAGGCGCTTAGTTAAATACGTTACTTAGCGGCACACAGGAAGAACGCAGACACCAGTTAGTCCACCGCGATGCTGCCAATGAAAACACAAATACTATCACCCAGGATGCACATTTTGAAATCGTCTGTAAGACTGGAAGCAGCACGAATAAGAAGCAGCATGCAGTTGGATGTGAGTATATCCATACCGTGGTCAGAGGCCGTCAATTAACCGTATACTGTATTGCCGGTGTACGCCGAGAGCTACGTGACCAATTTATCGCTGCCCGTAATGAGAAGCCTCTATGGTCGAGCAACAGATTTGTCCGCACAGTCCCCGAATTCAAATATCCTGATGTTGTACGCTCTGGGGTTTTCGCGCACTCATATCCTTAGAAGCATCCCCAAGAGTGGACAAAACAGGCTTTAATCACCTGTGAGGAGGCTACGGAAGAGTGTATGGTTGAGGTAATAGCCGCATCTCATTGTTTGATGCGGCAATTGATCTCTTGTAGGTGTTCAACATGTCTGCTACGATGGCAAGGCAGCGAGGTCGTGTCCAGCTGGAACAGTCCGATATCCGCCTGGCCTTGAACATGCCTAAAATGGCTAAAGAAGGGTTTTCGTGCGCCGCGATAGAGGAAACGCAATATCTGTTCAACGAACCTCGCGCCCAAGTTCGAGAAGAGAAGAAGCGGGGTGTTGAGTTTACTGGCCGTAAACAGGTGAACGCTGCGATGGCATGACACCCGGCTATGCTTCATCAAAACCACATGCCCGGATGCCTTCCTTGCCAAAATGGCGCCGCGAAAAATCCGCAGACACGCTGGAGACGTCAAGGAACATGTGCACCTCCGTTCAACCGACACAGACAGCTGACTCCAGAGCCGACTCCAGAGCCGACTCCACAGCCGACGCCACATCCGCCCGGATCACCACCCACCTCAACCGGAAATACTTTCGGTGCTCAAAGTCTCGTAATCATCGATCTGCCGGCCGGTTATGCGGATTCACAGACACCCATTCCCTGTGGTGAATCTTTTTCCCTCGATACATCTGCCCAGGATAGCGAGCACGATACAGATTTCGATCCATATATGCTGCCTGATGAAGGGACATCCACCAGTTAGTACACTCTCTGCTTTGCGGCAATGCAGCTAACAGTCATTTTGAAGACCCCAGCAGCATATTGAGCGAACCTGGCAGTGATGACTAGCATTGATCGAATGGCACGGCATTTTGGAGATTATTATTATCCTTCATTCGCGGATACTGTAAATTATATTTTAAATGATATATTTGTATGTATTATTAAAGAACAATGTAGTGATCAAGAAGAAAGTAAATGAGAACACTAGAAAGGCTGCCAAATCAACGTCAATGATGGACTATGCCAAGTCAAATGATTGCATTTTGTGGATACTCCCGTGGTAAAATGAGCGTCAACGGAGCTTCAGCGATTCTTGGTCATGTATCATGGGTAATCTGGGTGGCGATAGGTTGCAAATAGTCATACACGAAGTATTGGCTGCCATTATAGGCAAAAGAGAATGTGAAACGCTGCCTGCCCCATCATGAAAATGAGCGTCAACGGAGCGTCAACGATTCTTGGTCATATATCTTGGTTAATCTGGCAGGCGATAGGTTGCAAATGGTCATCAACGAAGTATTGGCTGCCTTTATAGGCCACAGAGAACGTGAAACGCTCCCTGGCCCATCATGAAAATCAGCGTCAACGGAGCATCAACAATTCTTGGTCATATATCTTGGGTACTCTGGGGGGCGATAGGTTGCAAATAGTCATAAACGAAGTATTAGTTGCATTTCTAGGCAAACGGGAAAGTACAATGCTCCCTGCCCCATCATGGAAATGAGCGTCAACGGAGCGTCAACAATTCATGGGCATGTATCTTGGGTAATCTGCGGGGTGATAGGTTGCAAATAGTCATAAACTAAGTATTGGCTGCCTTTATAGGCAAAGGATAATGTGAAATGCTCCCTGCCCCATCATGAAAATGAGCGTCAACAGAGTGTCAACGATTGTTGCCCATCCATTATGGTTAATTACAGTGCGATGTGGCCGTTATTGTCTGTATACATGGTTTTGACAGTTTTGTTAGGATAAAAGGCTGGCCAATACTTCCGGGAAGCTCTGTAAATGAAATCAGTTGTTTCTGTCCCGGAGGATGTGGTGTGAATATTCTGTACATATCTGACCATACGGGCTGCGATATCTTTGGTCATGGATGCCTGTGATTGAGAGCCCCTCATATTACGGAAGATGCAAGACCCAAAATTGTTCACGCTCCGTTGACGCTCAGTCTCAAGATGGGGTAGGGAGCGTTTCGCTTGCTTTTTTTGCTATAAATGCGGCCAATACTGTGTTTATGATGGTATTTGACCTGTCCCACCCCCACATTATGCAAGATACACGACCAACAATGATTGACGCTCCGTTGACGCTCATGTTCAAGATCAGGTAGGGCGCATATGGCTATCCGTTTTAATCATTAAGGCGGCCAATAGATCCCAAATGGTCTCTGACGTACCAATGTCAATAGTTTAACATCAACAGTGGAATATCTGAATGCGACTATAAATGTGACACCCGAAATGCGGAACCAGCGATTGTAACCGACGGGTCTAGCCACACCTGGCCACCCACGTGGGTTGACGGGTACAGGTCCCGGTTTGGCCCGCCAAGAGCCAGCAGGTCAGGGTTTTGGACAGGTCTGGAACCAAACTGACCAGTTTCGGCGGTCCAAACCCGGTCCGCTGGTGGGTTAACAGGACCCGTTGCTAACACTTGCTATAACACATAGTTCGTTTTGATAGCTTATCATCAAGATCATCTTAAATGCCTGATTGATAGTTGCCACTCTTCCCTTAGGTTATTGTGTTCATGCATGAGTGGGTATAAAGCATTATGCCCCCATTACGGGCCATCCTCATATCAAGATATCAAACGCACATAATGCCAACACATAACTTCAACTTGGATATGTTGTTTCCCGATTGTTCAGTAGTTGGAACATCTGCCGACATGTAGCCTGAATAGTGCTTTGTCGCAATGTCCATTAATAGCTCTTCATAATGTCTTGCCGCACCGAAATCTGGGTATTTGGCAGAGCTTAAGAGATTTAATCGGCCATCAATGGATGATGTGCCAATGTAGATTATGACACGTATATGACGTTGCCATGCATACCAACTCAAATCAATGAGCAGGGTCGCTTCTGACCACTTATCAGCAGCCAATGTTATTGATCCTTCAGACAGCACATGGTTACATCTCGAGCTTCCGTACACCGTGGTGTGCCGCATGGTGTTCCCACCACTCAGTGCGTGGGCTTGCAGATCCCTCTTTCCTGCATATTGCGTTATCGTCTGCTGCACCCGCAATTCTGCCTAAGCACAACTTCACTGTGTGATGCCCCGCTAGGTAAGATATAGTAGGTGTGGCCAATAATTATGTGCACTGCTGAAGGTTTTTCACTTCCCAGTGATGGCGACATCATTGCATCATCATAACTGAATCCGATAGTGAGGGCATATCTATCACTAATTGATCGACATGTGGCCCAAGTGCAATCCCACTAATGATCACCTAGCATACAAACATGATATCATTCTTGGAAAGGCAGGTGTTTCACATGCGACTACCGTAATCGTAATGCATGTACCCACTGCGATCCATCCATGTATCATTACCACTGCTCATGGTAAACCCCTCACGAAAGGAGGGATTTCGCGCGCCGCAATAGCGGAAAGGCTATATCCGATCAAGAAACCTCGCGCTGATGTCCGAGAAGAGAAGAAGTGGGGAGAGTTGTTTCCTGGGCATGAACAGGTGAAGGCTGCGATAGAAAGACATCCGGCAATGCTTCCTCAGAACCACCCAGACGGATGCTATCCTTGCCAAAATTGCACCGCAAGGAATCCGCAGACACGCAGGAGATGCAAAGAAACTGGTGCCCTGCCACCCGACCAACGCTACCTCTGCCTGGAACTCCACCCGAGTCACCCGCCAATACTGCGGGAGCTAAAAGTTCCCAAATCGTCAATATGCGGGCCGGATATGTATATTCACCTACCTCTTTCCCTGCGCTAAATTTTTACTCTTGATCCATATGCCCAGGATAGCCAGCACGATGCAGCTTTTGATTCAGATATGCTGACTGATGAAGGAACATCCACTGGTTAGTATGCATTCTGCTGTGTGGTATTGCAGCTAACATCCGTATTGTAGACGAGAGCAGCCAACTGAGCGATCTTGCAACTGTTGACGAGCATTGATTGAAAGGAACCGGATATTGGAGTGTAATGTTATCTACAATCAGCGGACACTGTAAAGGATATTTTAAACGATATAGTTATATGTATCACTAAAGAACAATGTAGTGATCGAGGAGAAACTAAATGAAACGCTAGAAAGGCTGCCAAAACAAGGTTAATAACGGACTATGCCTAATTCAATAATTGTATATTGCGGATACGCCTGTGGCAAAATGAGCATCAACAGAGAGTCAACAATTTTAGGTTATGTAAGTCTGGTAATTAAAAATTGATTTGGTCGTGGGTATACATAATCGAAGTATTGGCTACCTGTATAGGCCAAAATTATAGCAACAAGCTCCATATGTCATCTTGAAAATGAGCAACAACGGATCGTCAACTATTTCTGGTCTGATATGCAAGGACATTTCAAAGTGATTTAATCGCTGTATAGCATAACCGTTTCATTGGCTGCCTTTATAGGCAAAACAGCAAGCCACACGGTCACTGCCCCATTTTGAAAATGACCGTCGTGCGAGCGTCAAGGATTTATGGGTGTGCATCTTGGGTTATCCAAGCATCGATTTGTGGTAAGAATTCATATACCATGAAATGGCGGCCTTTCCAGGCAACAGGATGCGTGGGATGTTCGTTACCCCATAATGAAAATAAGCCTCAAAAGAGCATTAATGATTTGTAGTCTTCTGAGTCAGCTAATTACAATGTGATCTGGTAGTGGTTAGGCATAATGGATGTAATGGCTGCCTTTATAGGTGAAAAAGCCATTGACACGGTCATTGCCCCATTCTCAAAATGAGAGTCAACTGAGCGTCAACAATTTTTGGCTGTGCCTCTTGAGTTATCTAAGTGGCGATTGCGTGCAGACAGCAATAAATGAGGTATCAGCCGCCTTTGGCGGTAAAAGCAACAGCTGTACGGTCCTTGCCCCATCCTGAAAATGAGTGTGAACAGAGCTCCAACAATTTTCGGTCTTGAATCTTTGGTTATCTATGTGTAGCTTTATGGCAAGTTCGGTGAAGCCGCACTTGAACACAACCATATCTGGCCTCGAGCCCGGTGCGGATCGCCATACGTCACCTTTGTTGTAATCAAAGCCTGTTGATCCAGTAAGCTTTGACCCCTGCATATAGCCTCCAGCTAATCATCATATAGATTTTCAGTTCGGACGACGACATGGTGACGACTCCTGCGTCAGCGGAGGAATAGATAGGGAAAGTGTAATTTTCGACGTCCTATCTTGGTGAAAAGAAATTTGCTTACCAATTTTGCTATGTGTCAGCTGTTTGTTAATTTCTGTCACCAAATTGTGAGATACGATATTTCGTCTGTGCATGTTCAAGGGTCAAACGCACCATGTGAAAGTTCTAGAACCAACTCAGGTGGAAAAACTGCTAAAACTTTCAATTTCTATTTGCAAGTGACTTTTAAGCGACAAAGCAATAGCTATATTAGTGACAAAATATACTAACAAAATTTAAGTGAGTGATGTCATACGCGTCATTGAAAGAGCAGTCAGTGTTCATGACTGATCTGTCTGATCAACGACCATCATGCTGCATTCAGCCATGTATCCAACTCCATAACTCTCCACACAAACCTCGTGCACATGGTTGAGATATTTGAACTTGCTCATGGTGTGTCATGGAACTCGAGGAAAAGGAGCTGGATAAGGAAAGGTGAGGAAGTCGAGCTATATTTGCCAAAAACTGGTGAAATGATCTACATGCCGTAAATTGGCGGCCAAAAGCGCGGGAATGTGATGGGGCCACAACATCTCTCACTCAGATAGCGTGGATAGCAGTTGATCAGAAATTGAGAGGTAACAAAACAGCTGGATGCAATCGATAATACATACCAACGCATTTTTGGATGTAAATAATGTCTTCATGATTCGTTGCATACAATTAGTGGGTGTACAAAGGCTGTTTCGATGCGATTATTGTGACCGTCAACAGAGTGTTAATGATTTTGACTCTTACACATTCGGCAATCACTGGGCGGCATTAGCACATACTGCCAAAGTGAATGTATTGGTGGGCGTAATAGTGAAAAAGACAAATGACACACTCATTGCCACATTCTAAAATTGAGCGTCAATGGAATGTGAACGATTTTTGGCATTGCATCATCGAAACTCCAGAGGGCTGCAAGGTGACATTAAGTCATAATTGAACTATCGGGTGCCTTTCTAAGCAACCATGGTTACGGCAACATCACTACTATGTCCAAAAAATGACCGTCAATAGAGCGTCAAAGACTTTTGGCCTTGCATCATTGAAAATGAAAGGGCTGTGCGGCAACGTTAATCCATATTTGAACTATTGGCCACCTTTCTATGCAAAAATTGTTGCAACAACATCACTACTATGTCCTAAAAATGAGCGTCAACAGAGCGTCAACAACTTGTGGCCATGCATGTGGGAAATTTGAAGGGCTGAGCGGCGACATTAAGCCATAATCATACAATCAGCCGTCATTCTAGGCGAAAATCGTTGCGACAACATCGCTACTAGGTCTTAAAGCTGAGCGTCAACAGAGCGTCAATGATTTTTGGCCTTGCATCATGGAAAATGCAGGTGCTGAGCGGCCACTTTAAGCCATACTCGAACTATCGGCCGCCATTCTAGGAGAAAATGGTTGCGACGACATCACCACTATGTCCTAAAAATGAGCGTCAACAGACTTTCAACGACATCTGGCCTTCAATCTTGGACAACGCAAGGGCTGTGAGGGAACATTAACCCATAATCAATCTATCGGCCGCCTTTCTAGGCAAATATGATTTCCACGACATCTTCACTAGGCCCTAAACATGAGCGTCAATGGAGCATCAACGATTTTAGTCCTTGCATCTTGAACAATCACTAGGCAATGCGACTTTATGGATCCATAATCGAACTATCGGCCGCCTTTCTACGCAATAATACTGACTACAGTTCTGTTACCATGTCCCAAAATGAGCGTCAAAGGAGCGTCATCGATTTTTGATCTTGCATCTTGGATAGTCTAGTGGCAATAGAACGCAGATGACCCACAATGAACCTATCGGCAGCCTATATTGGCAAAAATACTCGTGACTATATCGTGTCCGCCTCATACAATTGAGCCCCCACAGAGCGTCAACAGTTGTTGTGCAGGCTCAGAATGCTACACAGGAATGAACTGCATTGTGCTGTTGGTAAATTGAGTTTTACGCAGTGAGTCTTTGCAATCTGACCTTGTATACAACTTCACAAATATGCATGCAATGCCTTACAGATCTGATTTTTTTGCTTGAAGCTGTAGAGTCAATATTTAAGAACCCAAAGTCTGCTTTACTGTATCTTTACTTCCGGCAGTCTATTCAGTCGGATTTTTGAGATTTCTAATTGCTACTGCCATGTCGGATTCAAAATCTTTGAAGACCTCATTGCTGGAGGTTATGATCTCATCCAAAACTGAACGTGTCTTTATTCGTGAATTAACTGACCTTACTTTACATATCATCTTCGATGCTTGGTGGGCTTCAATGAATGCTGGCTCGAAGCGGTCTTTTGAGTGGATTAATTCTAGACATGCGGATTCCTGGCGATTCTATTTACACTGCGGAATTGAGGACACCGGCAGCACTGGCATCATATGTATTGTTTGTCATCAAGTTCTTTGCCATCCATCAGAACATGGGACCAGCTCAATGGGGTAACACTTGGTAGCAAAAGCTCACATCGCGAAGTTAAATGAATTAACAGAGTCAGAGGTTCCTGAGTTGAGTAGTTTGATGGTCGATGACACAGCTGTGGCCATCCTGAAGAGGCAAGGAAGTCGAGGAATAACAATAGGAAATTCGCAGATTCAAATCATATTTGACATCCAGGTCATTCCATAGTCACCCAAATGACAGACAAAACGATCCAAACTGGCAGATAAGGACTTTGAAATTTCTCGATTTCACCAAGATACATGGAATCGCTGCCTTCCGCTAGAATTTGTTTCGGCTCATGTTCAATGGAATGCTATATTGGATCTGGAGCTACGACAGTCATATAAAGCATTACGCGATGACCTAGTACTGCCGTCCTCTACGACCCGTAGCGACATTTGCCACATGCAATACCCACTAACCGTGGATGCATTTTTAACCAGGTGCCGTCATGAAATAAAGTTATTTTAGCTTTGGACGGATGGATATCAATGAACAAACAAGCTATAACGTCGGTCATTCAATACTGTTTGGATCGAAATTGGGCATTGCTTGAAGTTCAACTCGCTTTTGATGAGGTTGATCACCTATTCATTTCCGCTGTCGAAGACTAACTAAGGATGATAGGTAAAGGGCCAACATACTGGAGCAATCCTAGCTGTACATTTGAAGGATGTGCTTGACAGTTTTGAGCTTACCGACGGCCGTTGGCTTGGTGTTACGATTGATAATGCCTCCTCAAATTACTCGAAGACATGGGAGCTGCAATCGACACTTGAGGCCTCTGGAGTCGAGTGTCCTGCATTGAGGAACCATATACCATGCATGACGCACGTCATACCGCTGTCTTTAGATGCATTCATGAGCAGTCTCGGTGTAATAGCCCGCAACAAGCCTTTCGAAGCCCATGAGCGCGCTCAGCAATTTGGAGAGAATCAGAGCATAGACATTGAGTAGAGTCAAAGACTACGCAAAAAGGGGAATGCTAGAATCAACAAGGTGTCAGCCATGAGACCAGGTTTAGCAAAGATCATTGAGAGAGTACGTATTTCATGATATTTTGAAAGTCCTGAAACTGACCTTCATATAGCAGAGAATGCTTGCGGTATTGATTAAGCTGACACCTGGTCGCCGAAATGAGTTCATTGACTGTCAAACAGCCAAAGTCCGCATTGCAGTAATTCCGATTATGGATGTGAAGACACGTTGGAACTGATCACTACAGTTGCTCTAGTGCGCTTACCGATTACGGGAATTCACACGCGAGTTGCTCCACAATCCATAATACACAGATTACCAACCACTTTTCACAACTCAAGATGAATGGACCATTGTGAAGTATGTCATGGAAGTATTGAGGCCATTTCGCTATTGGACCCTGTGGATGTCGAAGAGGAATACAGTCACATTGCATCACGTTATCACGGTGTACAATCCCATGATCGATCATATGGACGGCGTGATGCGAGCTATGGCCAAGAAGAAGACTCCCTGGAAGGAAGGAATGCTCTTCGCTGTGAAGTTAGCTCGACAGAAGCTGTCCAAATAGTTCGCTGAAGTGACTCCCAGGACAGGCTTTGCTTCTCATTTCTGCACATATCCTCGATCATTTCCGGAAGTTGCAATCGTTTAGAAAGTGGGACAAGGGAATGGATATTAATCCTGAGGACGATACATCCTATACTACCCAGTACCAAGAGGCCGTTCTGAAGTACGTGGAGAATGAATACCGTGACAAACATCGACGTGTGCCAGTCAGTAAACCTGAACGCGTACTGAGCAGCAAACTCATCCCCTCTGCAATGGCTTCTGGATCCTGTCAATCATCCTTTGGTCCATTTGATTCCTCCAGCGATGATGAAGAACACTTAACACCCAAAAATGTGGCCAAGATGACACCCGGACGAAGAGATCGCGCACCTCGCATATTGACCGCTGCCAAGCTCTATTTGAATTCCCCGCCTGAAGCGCCAGAGAACTGGTGGCAAATTAATCCAAATCTGAATGATTACCACTCCAGCCCAGTGGAGATTAGCAGTACATTTTGGTTACTGGACATAACCGACTGGTGACGCCAACAAGAGGAACCGCACTCCTAGTACGCCAACTCTCGAATGTGGCTCGCAATATATTCGCAATCATACCACATGAGGTCGGAGTCGAGGACAGTTGTTCCCTTGTGCAAGATGGTATCGGCTGGAGGCAGTCAAAAACTACAGGCGAGACCCTTCTCGAAAAAGTGATTGAAAGGCAGTTGGCTCCAAGCACGAATGGGATAGTTGCGGGTGATTACCTAGTATGGGATATGACGAACACAGAAAACGACTTGGAAATGAAGAAAGAGGTGGAGGAAATGAAATTGCACAGAATGGCCAAAGTTCACGACTTTTTGGAGATGTGGCAGGGCAGCCAGAACCTATGTGCTACACAGAAGGAATCTCGTGCTCAAAACAAACAGATGACAGCCATTGGATATATTTCAGACACAGAAGAGATCGTCAAAGCCTCCAGGTCACTCTTTCAATATGATGGTGCAGCTGCATTTACATTGTCAGAAAAATCACCTTTGCCACCAGCTTTGTCTGCAAAGGACCTCCCTGGAGGACGAACTCAAATCTTCAATGTCCGCCGAATCCAGAGATTCAACCGTCATGCAGTCGAATGTGACAAGGATATCGCAACTGAAAGCATTGCGGATACCGAAAATACGCTAAACTGGAAATGCGACTTCGATAACCCAAATGACGGTGAAGATGATTGCCCGGCAGATGATGAATCCGGTGAAGAGCACTACAATCCCATCGAGAATCCGCAATGCCCAGAGCAGCGGGATGTGAGTGCCGCACCAAATGTTCCCAGATTGGTTCGGCCAACCCGGAAGTCAAAGAGACAGGCTGAAATCGTGTTGGTGACGGTCAATGCAATAGAAACGAGGAGAAATAAAGCAGTGAACAAAAAGTAGGACAGAATGTGTCAACGATTCACCAGCTTCTTTATGTAGCTTGACCGAGAGTTTCAGTTAGAGATATATTATGGGCGAATGGTGAGAAGTTTCTTGTGAATATCGGTTGATAAACAGATGTATAGCAGGCGCGATGAATCTTTTGGCAAGATGCGTCGTTTTTGGTCGTGGGAGAGTGAACACCACAAGATTATTACGCCGCTCGGCTTTGCCACAGGACCGAGTCTCAATCGCACAGAAAGACAACCAATAAGGCCAAATCACGATGAAAACAATCCTGGACGGTAGCAGATGATGAATGGACAATACATTAAATTGAGCGTCAACGGACCATCCATGATTTGTTGTCTTGCAAGTACAGTATTTTACCAGACACTTGGTCGTTGTTATTCATACTGGACGTATTGGCAGCTTGTATAGGTGAGAGAGATAGCAACCTGGTCACCACCCGATTCTCAGAATGAGCCTCAAACGAGCGTCCATCATTGATAGCTTTGCATCCTGTGCAATTTACGTTCCGATTGGTTGCAGATATCCATTTATCAGATATTGGTAGCCTTTACTGTCAAAAACAACAGCGACATGGTCCCTGCCACATCCTCAAAATGAGGGTCAACGGAGCGTCAACAGTTTTAGGTCTTGCATATGTCGTATTCAAGGCATCGCGCAGATCTTTGTCCGCATAACCGTATTGTCAACCGCCATGATGGGCAAAAACACCATATATCAAAGGTGAAACACAGATACCAAGTTAATCATTATTACAACCTGCACAACATGCAAAAGCACATTGTTGGTTGCTGAAAACGCGATTTTGATAACATACTATTAACATACTGCAAATACAAGAGCCTTATGCGAATCTATAACTGGACCCGCTGGGCAACCCGCTGACAACCCGCCCAATCCAGAAAGGTTGGGAGTTTACCATCGAACCATACACGAGTGGACGGTAAGGGTACATTGACGACCCGGACCGCCAATTTGGCAAGGGCTCGGTTTGGACCCGGACCCGGACCGGAAGTGACGGTCCTGAACCTTTGCTAACACTAGTCATAGTGAGATGCCCAGGTCAAACTTCAACTGACGGTCTGACTATAAACAACTCGGAGTGTCACGGCAGTGAGAAGATCAAGCACCGGCGGCAAAGAGTCAGACACACCTACCAGCGGAGAAATCCTTAAAATACTATTGCGTTTTTATGATACCTATATCTATTATTACAATTATACCAAATATTAATACCTCATACTGGCAGCCCTACACCTTCAATGAGTATTACCTTCAGAAAAGAAGGCGACGTGTTACTGTGCACCTTTGTGAAGACATTAGTAACGTTCAAAGAACAACAATATATATTCGCTGCTCAATGTATCGGGTGGATTGCAGCATTGGTTCAATTGAAACCAGCATTACGATAGTATATCGATAATCGGAAATTATCCTCGGATGTAACGGCACGGTCGCACGTGACGTGTCCAGGGCCGGGTAAACCCTATTCCATATAGTCGGCTCGCCACGAGCCTTAGATCTCTAGCGATAATCTTACCTATACATCTACACGTCTACATATATAGTCACTCGAGTCCACGTTTGCAACCA
>Ga0307512_10001713_pt1 | contig 29955 bp, 34 predicted proteins | sample 14_EM_MG_FD_200267 | JGI IMG/M metagenome (GOLD analysis project Ga0307512, IMG submission 200267) | Populus trichocarpa ectomycorrhiza microbial communities from riparian zone in the Pacific Northwest, United States - 14_EM | ecosystem: Host-associated > Plants > Roots > Unclassified | place... | reverse complement strand
AATTAATTCCACTTCAACGGCGAACTTCAGCTGCACATTTCCACGAAAAGGGCTAAAGCCAGCAAGTGATCGAGGATACAAGCGAGTTTTGAGTTAACTTCGGTGTGCAACTCATGCTCTGTGCACTATTCAAAACCATATTTTGCGATTTCGGCTTTCCAGAGGTGAGAGGGAGGTGTATTGGCGCACCTCGGCGTCCCCAAAACCCGACTTTTTTCAACCACCAGGGGCATCCCTTATGTCCCACTTGAGCACACCAACTTGTGATATTTCCCACTGTGCCTTCTTCTGTGAACCAATAGAATTGTGACCGACGCACCAAAAGCCACTACGTAATTTACTGCCATGTTTCGCTCTCATGGCTGGTGCGACACGGGAAATAACGTTCATGTGAGGGAGATTGAGAGGAAAGATCAGAGATTGAAAGAATTGATTAAAAGGAGAAAGGTGTTGTGGGTCACGAGCCCAGGAGAGGAGGCAAGGGAGGAGAGGACGCCCTTTGCGAGGAAGGACGGGCTGGATACGCACGAGAAGGGGACAACAAGAAAAGAGGGACAAAGGATGGTTGAAAGTATAGACCCGCATTCGAGCCAGTTTACTACTGTACAAAGCGAGCTATGAAATCATAAGCTGCAGGGCTCGGGAAGATACACGGAAGCAACTATAGTAATTCGATAACATCACCGCATCCCTCCCGCGGCGCGCGAGGGTGTGGTCACAGGGATAATTCCTCAGTGAAGGGAACGGAAGCACGCGGCGCAGGTGCCGATGCGGAAAGCAGGAACGGCGGGAGTGGGGGTCAAAGCTCCCACGATTGGAGCAGGCTCGGAAGGAGCCGGTACAGAGGCCCGGGGCGAGACAGACGCAGCCGCAGTTGGCGGTTGGCAGAACGGACGGCGCAGAGTAGTGAGATGGTAAACGGGGTGAGGGGTAGGAAGCACCTTCTCGGACGACGCAAATACGTGTAGAGGAGGGCGAGGCGTGACACCACCTAGCTCATGGTTCCTAGCCCCATTTGCATACGTCTGCGGTAGTTCTTCGATGGGCAATCAGCCTCATGCGGACCGTTTCCACCACCCTCATATCGGCGCTATGAGGACGGGGTGCTGCTCACGCGACTGGGCGGCATGCCAATCGGCGCGGGTATCACATCCTGCGAGAGAACCTGGGGAAGCTGTGGAGTTGTGGGGTGCGGAGAGTGGGTAAGTTGCGTCACAGTATGATAGCTAGGAGACGAAGGTTCGGGCTCAAAAGAGATGTCGCCACGCGGATGGGCTAAGGCAAACGCGAGGTATGTGTGCGGGGGTGCAGATGGTGGTGGAGAAGGGCTCCGAGCTCAGCTGTTGGGGTCGAGGAGATGTTTGGACCAAAGAAGGAACCAGGTGGGGTTGGCATGACGGAGGCAATGGTAGTATCAAGGAAGGAAAGACACCTGCTGGTGGTGATCGACGATGGAACCACAAGTCTAGGAGTAGGTATGGACGACTCCGAGCTGAGGCAGGCGAGATCAGAGGCGAAAATGTTCTAGAGGGGACACTCTATTGACTAATTGAGACTGGGAGTCCTCGCAACACAGGGTTGGGAAGAGGGACCTGGGCCTCTGGCCCAAAGCATGAATTGCACACCGGGGACAACTCCGAACTTGCGTATTTTTCTGGTGTCCTCACCGTTGACCTAACTTAGGGTTGGCCTTTTCGTGCTCGTGCGAACATAGTTCGGAGTCACGGGTTCGTGCGACGGCTCAAGACCACGTGAGCGCCTCGAGTGCTTGTAAGAAGCTAAGGTTCATCATATCATTTATCTATCATATATCATCGATCATCATGGAAATCAAATCTGTGGGTTGATTCACGCCCCAATTATGGACTCTGACAAGTACGTTTCAAGTCGCTCCAGTGTTTGAAAGGACATAGCGACTAATAAATCTCTGTTTCTACATACTCCAAATCATGTCGACTATTTTTCTCACAACCAAGTAGCCATTTCACCAACTATCCGCCCTACCGTACCTCCGAGCCCTTCGTGCCGATTATCACGGGCTCAAATTCGGGAGAGGTCCTCATACGTCGCCCAAATGGGGTATCTGTCGAAAACAGCAGTGAGCAGTCAACCGCTGATCCCTCTACAGAGTGACTAGTACTAAGTATGGCCGGTATAGGCCAACTTCGCCAACAGATGACAATCGAAACCCTCTCTGACGACGTTCTCCTCAAAATATTCAAATGCTTCATCGATGCGACGTATTGCTATTACTATGCAACTGAAGAGTGGCGTATGCTGGTACACGTATGCCGAAGATGGAGAAATTTGGCATTTACATCTCCGCGTCACCTGAACCTGCAACTCCTCTGCAGACCTCCTAAAAGATCGGTGGATAAGATGTTGGATATCTGGCCAGAACTACCTATATACTTACACGCCTTTGACTGCTCGACGAGGGAGGTCAGAGAGAAAGTCGCCGCCGTACTCAGACTCAATCATCGAGTGTTTGGGATCCGCCTCAAGGGCACTACAGATTCGGCGTGGGATATATTTGGGCCACTGATGCAACATCCATTTCCCGCGCTGACACATTTGTTGGTCCTGGAGTCGCATCGTTCAATCAAGGATGCATTTTCTCGATCTTTCTTGGGCGGATCAGCTCCATCCCTACAAGTCCTCCACTTGGACCGCACTCCGCTTCCGTCTTTATCAGAACTACTTTTTTCTGTCACCAACCTTGTCTCCCTTCAGTACAACAACATCCCATTGTCTGGGTACATCTCACCTCAAGCAATGGTCACTGGCCTCTCCGCGCTGACCCGGCTTGAATCAATTTCCCTTACATTCGAATCACGTCGAGATCTCCCGGGCAGGGCAATTCGAATTTCACCTCCGCACACGCGCACTCTCCTCCCTGCTCTCACCTATCTTCGCTTCCGGGGTAATCCTGGGTACATGGAAGACCTCGTGGCCCAAATTGATGCCCCTTCACTGGAGAGTATGGAGATTACATTATTCCATGAACGAGTCCTAGAAATTCCACAGCTGGCAAAGTTCGTTCGTCGTGCAGACAAGCTCTCACTACCAAATCGAGCATGGGTTACTTTTAGGTCTGACTGCGTTTCTGTCACGCTTTCACAGGAATCACTAGTAGGAAGAGTTGGTCCTAAAACTCTCATGCTCAATCCCACATGCCCCAAGTCGGAGTTGCGGCTTTCATATCTTGCACAATTCTGTGCATCATGCTTGCCTACCTTCTCTCCTTTCGAATGCCTCTACCTTCTTGCCCCACTTCATCACACGTGGATGGACGTCAAAGACGACAGGGACCCCCAATGGCTGGAACTTTTACGCCTTTTCAACACAGTGAAGGATTTGCGCTTATCCTATTATGCCGCTCCCCATATCGCACAAGCCCTGAGAGGGCTTCCAGCGGAACAGGTCACAGAAGTGCTACCAGCGCTGGAAAATGTTTTTATATCAGCCGTCGAGCCTCTTGGACCTGTGAAGGAAGCGATTTTGAAATTTGCTGATGCGCGACAGCTTTCCGGCTGCCCTGTGTCTATCTACGATTGGGATGGGAGGGGGAGGGTCACGAGGGAGGAAGATAAAAAATGGATCGACATGATTGGGAGGGGCCTTCAGATTTCCCTTCCATAAAGCTTTGATCTCATCCACCAACTGCTACCCATTCTCCTTTACACTTGTTTGGCTCCCGAGACACCTGTTACGCTGTACCTTTTGCTAACATCATCGTCATTTATGTCGTTTCAATTTCTGTCATATCTCGGACGTTAGGCAAATTGTACGGCTAGTACCTGGACGCGTATGAAACATGTGAACATATATTAAGCCTTCTTCAAGTAGTCCTCCGCGATCTGGAGGACGATCGTGATCAAACAAAGAGGGAACAGCGATCGACGTGTCCAGAGGAATGAATGTCAAAAGATGAATCGGAACACTTGTCCGAGGGGAGGTACGGCCTGAGACGGGACCGTATACTTTTGAAGGATATTTAACAACCGGCGGGCCTAGCCAGGTATCGAGAGCACCAAGTACAATCGCGTCCCCCTTACTCGTCCACACAGTTCAAAGGTCGATGCATGTGTGAGTACATCGCGCGACAATACATGGACACCGATATCTTGGTGGAACACAGCGTGCACGGGGAAGGGAGGGGGGGAAGGATAAGGGAGAGGAGGGCAGAGTCAGGACGCCACAGCATTTTGAACACAACGATGACTAGATAAGTTACACCCGCGCACGATACTCCGTCCAAAGCCGATTCACGAACGAGGCATCAGCCTATCAGGTCTAACCATCGGAGATGAATGAATACCCCAGATTGAAAAAAAAGGAAAAAGCACGTACGTGAATCAGAGCGAGCACCACCCTCACAAATTTGTTACGGTCCGTCGTCGCCAACGAGCCGTTGCCACAAGGATCGGCAAGTACGGTCCCGACAATCGCAGCGCTCGCCGCCGACTTGACGGGTGTCACTGCGCCATCAGTCTGCACTTGCGTCGTGGTGTGTGTTAACACTTTGCCATTGGGTCCATTGGGGATGGACTTGGCCTCGGACCTGAATTGTTGTTGTTGCCGGCCCTCCAGTGGACGACGATGGTTCGGAGTTTTTCACCAGCGCGGATGCAGAGTCATCAGGTTGACTGAGCCCGACAGATGACCCAGCGCCCGATTACGAGTGGGGGAAGGCGATGCTGCTGCCGACGCACAGGTACCTTCGATGGCAAGATGTGCCCGTGGTCGTGATGGTCTCTCCAAAATTGCTGGTGCGTGCGATAACCCCGGGTCGAGATTGGAAGTAGTGCTACTTGGCACACAACGCAGGACGGACGCAGCCGCAGCTGGTAGAATAGATGGCGCGGAGCGGCCAAGACGGAAAGGGATGGCTTCAAATGGCGCGCAGACTCGGACCACAAGTTGCTTGATAAATTGCACGTGGAGGCCAACTTCAATGCTGCGTGTCCTCTAACAATAACTTCCTCGTTAGGCCAGTGACGGGCTAGTTTTTCGCCTTCTCGTGTGAGCGTGGTTCAAGTTCAAGCTGAATAAAGCGCTTGATGAAGCGTGCCACGGGACACGTCAGTTGTACAGATAAGTAATACGTAATACAAATGTAACACCGCTCCGAGTCATCAGCGTATATATCAACTTCGCTCCGTGAGCTGATCTACTGTTGGAATCATGGACTCGGAGAAGTACGTCTCATGTCCATTCGATGTGCTACCACGAAAGGACCCAGTGAATAACTGATCTCGTTTTCACATGTTGTACATCCAGTCGGCGGTCATTTTCTCACAATCAAGTGACGACCACTCGTCCTACCCCAGTAACCCCACCTCCCTGGTATCAATTATCGAGGACTCAAATTCAGAAGAGGTAGTCATACACCGCAGAGGCGAGCAAATAGTCGAAGACAGCAGTGCGTGTTCAACCATAGTACCGTGTACAGAGTGGTTATTAAGACTAAGTGGTATAGGCCAACTTCACCAACAGGTGGCAATCGGAACCCTCCCTGATGAAGTTCTCCTCAAAATATTCAAATTCTTTGTCAGTGAAATCTTTTCCTATTACTGCAGACGCGAGAGGTGGCCTAAACTGGTACACGTATGCCGAAGATGGAGAAATCTGGCGTTTACATTTCCACGTCACCTGAACCTGCAACTCGTCTGCAAATCTCCCAAGAGATCGGTGAAGAGGATGCTGGATATCTGGCCAGAAGAATTACCTGTATACATACTTGAGTTCGACCTCCCATTGAAGGGGGCTGTAGACAATGTCGTTGCCGCACTCAAACTCAATCATCGAGTATCTGTGATCCGTTTCGACAAGACTACGAGATGGGAAACATTTGCGCCCCTGATGGAACACTCATTTCCCGTGCTGACACATTTGTGGGTCAGGCCGCGTCTTTCAATCGCGGATCCAATTTCTCGTTCTTTCTTGGGTGGATCTGCTCCATGTCTACGCGACCTCGTGTTGATTGGCATCCCATTTCCGGCATTACCAGAACTACTCTTATCTGCTACCAACCTTGTCCGCCTTCTGTACAATAACATTCCACGTTCTGGGTACATTCCTCCTCAAGCGATGGCCACTGGCCTCTCCGCGCTGACGCATCTTGAATCGCTTTCCCTTATATTCCAACCACCTCCGGATCTCCCGGACAGGGCAATTCGAAATCCCCGTCCACACACACGCACTCTCCTCCCTACTCTCACCAATCTTCATTTCCGGGGTGTCCCTGAGTATATGGAGGACCTCGTTTCCCAGATTGACGCCCCTTTACTGGAGGGTATAGAGATTACATTATTCGATCAGGAGGTCCTAAAGGTTTCACAATTGGCAAAGTTCGTCCGTCGTGCAGACAGCCTCTCGTTAATCGATCAAGCAGAAGTTACCTTTAATGCTACCAGCGTTTCTGTCAGCCTTTCGCCGGAATTCCACGGAATTAATCCTAAAACTCTCACACTCCGGCTCCAATGCTCCGAGGAGGATTTGCGGCTTTCACATCTTGTGCAGTTCTGCGCATCGTGCTTGCCTACCCTCTCCCCTTTTGAATGCCTCCGCATTATCGCTCAACCTGGTTACAACAGATATACATGGCGAGACGTCGTAGACAACCCAGATCCCCAATGGCTGGAACTTTTACGCCTTTTTAATACCGTGAAGGATTTGGGCCTAACCAAAATTGTCGCTCTCCGTGCTGCACAAGTCCTCAGACGGCTTCCAGCGGAACAGGTCTCGGAAGTGCTACCAGCGTTGGATGCTGTTTTCATATTAGGGCTCGAGCCTTTTGGACCTGTGTGGGAAGCCATTTCTGAATTTGCTGACATGCGACAACTTTCCGGCCACCCTGTGTCTATCTCCGATTGGGAAAGAACTATGCAGGAAAATTAGGAAATGGACCGACGGGTCGATGATTGATAGGTGCTTTCCCTTTCATAAACGCTTGATTTCCGCTGACTGCTACCCACTCTCCTTTTCATTTGTTTAGCTCCCGAGACACCGGTTTAACTGTACCTTGTTGCTACCATCATCATCATCATCATCATCATCATCATCATCATCATCATCATCATCATCATCGTCATCATCATCATCATCATCATCGTCATCATCATCATCATCATCGTCATCATCATCATCACCATCGTCAATCTTGTTAAAGTTCCGTGATATCTCGCATTCGTTTCGAGCCATGTATTTAGGACTGCTAAATTCCATGATCCTGCTAACGGAGACTTGGAATTAGGTCCAGCAGATGATCGATGATCAGCCGTGATCTTGACGTTGTCCCGCAGTAGTCCATATGGCACATAGTATGCTTTGTCATATGGTACAGAAGACGATCACAAATTGGATGCACAAGCTACTGTAGTTTTGATGGCTGCGATAAGAGTGAAGAGGAGAGAGGGGGAAAGAGACGGGCTGAGGACACGAGACCAGAAAGACGAGTAATAGCACGGTAGCTCGAATTGTTCGTCAAACGGTCAGCGGAGATAAGAACACGCGAAACGGAAAGGAAGGGGGGAAATGGGCTTCGATTGCCTGCCTTTGACGAGGCCAGACGAGGGATTGATATAGACAAGTATTCTACAAGTTGAGTAGAGGGGGGAGAGGGAAACCGAGAGAGAGAAGGCGAAAGTCATCGCACGGCGACGATGACCTTCGGAGGCGGGGACGTATAATTTTCAGGGATATTTATACTCAACGTCCGCCCCGTATTCGTTCACACCAGCGGTCCAAGTGTTCTCTGGAGGCACGCACGCACACCGGCAGGAACTCTGCATCGAATATCAATATATATCAGCGCAGGTGTGGGTACGTCGCGCGGCAATACATCGATACTGATATATCGGTGCAACACAACGTACACGGCGGAAGGGAGGGGGGAGGATAAGGAGAGGAGGGCAGAGACAGGACACCACAGCAATTAGAACGCAAGGTGACTGGATACGCTACGCCCGCGCACGATACTCCGTCCAAGCCGATCCACGAACGAAGCATCAGTCTATCGGATCAAACCAAGGGAAATGAATGAAGCGCCGCATACGAAAAAGGGGAAGCACGTACGTGAATCAGAGTGAGCACCGCTCTCACAAATTCGTTACGGTCCGTCGTCGCCGACGAGCCGTTACGGTCCGGGTGGGCATGTTGTACAGCCTCGACGATCGCAGCCGCGCAGCGCTCGTCGCCGACTTGACGACCGTCGCTGCCCTACTAGTCTGCACCTGCGTCGTGCTGGTGTTCACACCTGCCATTGGGTCCGTTGGAAATCAACTTGGCCTTGGACCTTGATTTGTTGTTGCTGGGCGATGGACGACGGAGGTGCCGCTACCGGTCCAGTCGACAATAATGGGTCAGCGTTTTTCACTAGCGCGGATGCAGAGTTGTTAGGTTGACAGGGTCAACCGATGATCCAGCATCAGATTGCGAGTGCGGGGAAGGCGAAGCTGCTGCCGTCCCACGGGCACGTCTGACGGCAAGATCCGAGTCGGCCTGTGGTTGTGACAGTCCCCAAAATCGCTGGTGCGTGCAACCGCAGGTCAAGATTGAGAGTGATGCTCTTTCCGGGAATATTCCAAGAACTTTCGATCTCTTCGCGCTCCCTCACACGATCCATCTCCGTGAGTTCCGCACCTGCCGTTCACTCGCCGGCGCTCGAACGCATCGACATCGCTGATTGTGCCGGTGTCAGCAAAGTCGAGGATGAACGATATCGTCACGGTTGTCGGGGGTTTGGCCACAGGGACGAATCCTCATGGGAGGGCACGAGCGAAAGGGGCGCAGGAGAGTATCAAGGCGAGGAACGGGCACGGTGGGGATGGGTGCCGCTACGAATGGAGCGGTCTCTCAAGGGGCTGGAACTCAAGGAAGGACGGACACAGCCGCAGTTGGCAGAACGGACGGCGCGGAGTGATGGGATGGCAAGGGGGGAGAAGGGGTGGGGAGCACCTTCTCGGACGACGCAAAACCACATAGCGGAGGGCGCGGCGTGACGTTGCCTAGCTCATGGCTCCTGGTTCGATGTCCTTGCGGCCGCAGTCGCTCTTCAATGGGCGAATTCGCCTCATGCGGATCGTCGCTGCTCTACACATCACCCTCGTATCGGCGCTGCGAAGACGCGATGTCGCTCGTGCGACTGGGCGTCATACTAAGTAGCACCGAGATCACGTCTTGCGTGAGAATCTGCGAGAGCTGTGACGTCGTGGGCGGCGGAGAGTGGATGAGTTGCGCCGCAGCATGATAGGTGGGAGATGTAGATTCGGAGGACTCGGGCTCAGAGGAGGATAGATCGCTATGCTGATGTGCTTGGGGGAACCCGAGACGTGTGGATGGGGGTGCAGGCGGAGGTGGAGGGAACGGCTCTGAGTTTATGTGATGGTCGGCGCCGGGAAGCCAGGTGGGGGAGGTGTGGCGGAAGCAAAGATAGTATTGAGGAGAGCAAGATTTGTGGTGGCAGTAGGCGGTTGGCTCACGAGGTTGGAAGTAGGGTTGGACGAGGCGAGGTGAAAGCGTCTCCAGGGTCACGTTGCTGTTATTGGGGGTTGGGGCCGGAGAGGCGGACGGGATCAGTTTCGAGAACAACTTGTCCAATCTGATACTGTTCCATTGGTGGCACTAGTCGTGGGTTGACTTGCGCCGCTTTGTCGTGGGAGAGTCGCAGAAGGGGCCTCTACAGGTGATGTTGCGCTCTCCTCCTGGGGTCCCACGCCCGTCGAAGTGGGATGTTGTACACGGGGCGGAGGTCGATCAAAATTGTAAGGATACGGCTCGCCTTTACGAATGAAGGTCATCAGTCTGGAAAGGGTGAAAGTTGCTTCAGCTTCAAGGTTGAAAAAAAGTCAGGGGAGAACTCGCGTCTCTATGGTATCTGACAACGGTTCGCGTTGTTCAGAGTCGGAGCCCAAAAACCAGTACATGACGGTCTCGTGCACACCCTTGTCCGGCTTTTGACTGAGCAGATAGCACCAGTTGGTGGGCGCATCGTTGGCAGATGACGGACGGCGGTAGGCGTCTGTCCAGCTCTGGGAAATGGGAACTGTGAGCAGAGGGAGGATGATTAGGATAGTAGGTCTTTCGTACGCACCGCTCAAGTAAAAAGGATGCACCCTCGAAACCATCCTTTTGCCACTTTCCTTCATAAAGTCGGTATTGACAAATGCGGCTGAACTGGTCGATGAAGGAGACTTCGGTCGGGACTATGCGACATAGACCGTTCAGATTCTTCCGACCACCGAGGCGCCGATACAGACGACAGGACAGCGACGGGAGCAGTCAGCAGAACGGACAGCGCAGAGTACAGGCGCTAGCGATGTAGTGGCAGGGGAGGAGGGACACTGGGAAGCACCGTCTCGGGTGATGCAGAGCCACGTGGGTGACGCGGCACGATTCGCCTGCGTCTGAAGCTGATCTTCGAGAAGTGAGTTGGCCTCATGCGGAAACGTCGCTTCTCTTCACATCACCCTCGCATGGGGGCTTCGAGTATTGAATTAATGCCGCTCGTGTGACCGGGCGGAACGCTGAGCAGCGCAGAGATCACACCCACAGTCCCACGTAGGGGTCTGCGGGGTTGTGCCCTGCGAAGAGAGATTGAGTTGTATGACAGTGTGACTGGGGTTCAGAGGACTCGGGTATAGGAGGAAGATGTTGCTATGCGGATGCGCTGAGGTGATGCGAAGCGCGTACCTGCAGACGGTAGTGGGACAGATGGGGATATTGACTGCGAGAATGGGATGATGGGGGCAAAGATAGTGGACGGGGTAGATGCGGAGGCAGTGGCGAAAAGGCCCTCGGTCACTTTGGTGACTCCTTTCGGACCCTTCCTTGCGGTCCAGTCGCTTACGGAACGCTAAAAGTGAAACCAGAATACGAGCGCTCAGATCTAGCGCTCAGAGCGTGTGCTGCATACAGTAGTTTATGTCCGTTGTGGCTTCCTCAGTAACTTTTCTGTTTACTGTTGTTGTATCTGCACGCGCTGCACGAGAATCTTTGGCCACGTGACGTCCTACCATCAATCAAGGTACGTCTAGATCTGCTCTCCATTCTACGATTTCATATTTTACCTTGTTGCTGCCTCGCCACCCTCGCGCTCGCTGTCACACACATAGAAACGAGTCAGTAAAATTTTGTTTGCTTTCGGTTCCCCTTTCTCCTCTCCCCCTCTGCTTGCCCCGTGCGTGGCATACCTGTATTTAATCCCCCTCGCCCGGCTCCGACCAAGCAGGTAATCGAGCCCCACTTCGTCCCCATCTCTCCATTTGCGTGCCTTCGCCTCAAGTCTTTCCTTACGCCCTTACGATTTCCCCTTCGGCGTTCTCGGCCTTTCGGGAACGTGGCCTCTGTTCTCTTTCCCTTCCACCCTTTGAACTCACAAGCTCGGACTAACCTCCAACGCTCCACTATATCACATCAATTAAATCTGCGGGTTTATTCACCCTTGCAGCCATGGACTCTGACGAGTGCGTTTGGAGACCTTCCAGTGCGCCACCTTGAATGGACATACTGACTCATAAATATCTTTTTCTACATACTTCAAATCTTGTTGACTACTTCTTCTCTCAACCAAGTAGCTGTTTCAGCAAGGATCTACCCTTCCATTCCTCCGAATCCTTTGTGCCGAATGAGCAATGTGTCGAAGACAGCAGTGAGTCGACTGTTAGTAACTATACAGAGTGATTACTAAGCATGGGCGGTATAGGCCAACTTCACCCAATCGGAACCCTCCCTGATGACATTCTCCTCAAAATATTCAAATCCTTCGTCGATGCAATGTATTCCTATTACACCCAATCCGAAGAGTGGCGTACGCTTCTACATGTATGCCAAAGATGGAGACAACTGGCGTTTTCATCTCCGCGTCACCTGAACCTCCAACTCTTCTGCAGACCTCCCAGAAGATCAGTGAATAAGATGCTGGATGTCTGGCCAGAATTACCTGTATACCTACATGCCTTCGACTACCCAAAGAAGGCCAGAGACAAAGTCGTTGCCGCACTCGGGCTCAATCATCGAGTGTCGGGGATCCGCCTCGAGAAGACTTCGGCTAAAGGATGGGGAACATTTGCACCACTATTGCAACGTCCATTTCCTGTGCTGACACATTTGTGGGTCAAGCCGCATCTTTCAATCACGAGGCCAATTTCTCGTGCTTTCTTGGGCGGATCTGCTCCATGTCTACGGGACCTCGTCTTGGTTGGCATCCCACTTCCGGCATTACCAGAACTACTTTCGTCTGCCACCAACCTTGTCCGCCTTTGGTATAACGATATTCCACATTCTGGGTACATTCCTCCTCAAGCAATGGTCGCTGGCCTCTCCGCACTGACCCGGCTTGAATCACTTTCCCTCACAATCCAATCACCTCGAGATTTCCCGGGCAGGGCGATTCGAATTCCACCCCCGCACACGCGCACACTCCTCCCTGCTCTCACCGATCTTCGCTTCCAGGGTGCTTCGGAGTATATGGAGGTCCTTGCGACCCAAATTGACGCCCCTTCACTGGAGAGTTTGGTGATCGCATTCTATCGGGGAGTCCTAGAAGTTTCAGAGCTGGGAAAGTTCGTCCGTCGTGCAGACAAGCTCTCACTGGTCGATCGCGCAGAAGTTACCTTGGAGCCTGACTGCATTTCTGTCAAGCGTTCACAGGAAGTACTCGTGGGGAGAGTTGATCCTAAAACTCTCATCCTCAATCCTGCTTGCCCCGACTGGGATTTCCGCCCTTTAAATTTTGCGAAGTTCTGCGCATTATTCTTCCCTACCTACTCCCCTTTTGAACGCCTCCAGATTGACGTTCCGTTCTTCTGGCAAGACGTCATTGATGACCCCAAATGGCTGGAGCTTTTATGCCCTTTTAACACCATGAAGCATTTGCGCCTTGACGGGTCTGTCACTCCCCCTGTCCTAAAACTCCTGAAAGGGCTTGCGGTGGAACGGTCCATGGAAGTGCTACCAGCACTCGAAGTTGTTTTCATACCAGGCCTCCAGTATTTTGGACATATGAGGGAAGAGTTTTCTGAATTTCTTGACGCGCGACAGCTTTCCGGCCACCCTGTCTCTATCCACGGTTGGGAGAGGTTCATTCAGGAGAACAAGGAAGTGGGTCTTTTTTTTTGTTTTTGTTTTTTTATTTTGTTTTTTTTGAATCAGATTTTATAGTCCACGGCCCTCCCAGAGTACTTCTACATGCAAGTGTGAACTGTGCGTAATAGGTAGTTACTAGGGGAAAGGTACAAGGAGTCCCTAATAAGGGTACATAGTGAGATCAGTTTGTAGGGTGAAAGGACGTAACACTGAGGGGTGTTAACCCGAGAAAAACTTCAAGGGGGGTCCGGGCGGGGGGGAAGTGGGCGCAGTAGGGCTTGGGTGACATGGAGGAACTTGCAGAGCTTCCTCCCTCCACTTTCGGTAGAGTAAGGAAGTGGCTCGGCACTTTCTGCTTTCCCTTCCATAACGGTTCGATGTTTGATCCCATCCACTAACTACTACCCATTCTCCTTTACACTTGTTTGGCACCTGTGACACCAGTTATGTAGTACCTTTTTGCTACCATCATCGCCATCGGTCCTGTCAAGTTCCGTGATACCCCACATTTGTTTTAACGAGTATACTTAGGACTGGAAAGTTTCATGATCCTACGAACGGGAACAGAGACTTGGAAATAGGTGCATCAATCAGGCGTGATCTTGACGGTGTCCCCAAACGGCTCGTCTACCTCACCGTCAACATGGCACATAGTATGCGTTGTGATATGATGCCGAAGGCGATGACAAATTGGATGCCCACACAATCGGATGATATATCCAATACCGACAGATTTCGTTGACCTTGGTATCCGAGTCTGGTTGTGCTTGGCGGGCGTCACTGATCCCAGTTATTACTGGAGCACCTGGTGACGGATGAAATTAACCTGTCCTATCAGACGTTTACAAAATGTATAACTAGCTAGACGTGTGTGAAACGTATGAAGATATGTCAACCCTTCTTCAAGTAGTCCTCCGGAACATAGAACACGATCCTACCTGAACAAAGGGGGAACAGTGGTCGACTTGTCCAGTGGCGGTATGACCGTGGGGGTGTATAATTTTTAGGGATATTTAACGACTGGTGTGCGTAGACGGGTATCGAGAGTTCCAAGCACAATTGCGTCCCCCGTGTTCACTCACACAGCTCAAAGGTTCTCTCGAGGTACGCACACACACCCGCAGGAACTCTGCATCGAATATCAATACATGTCAGTGAAGGTGTGAGTACATCGCGCGACAATGATACATCGACACTCATATTTCGGGGCAACACAACGTGCGCGGGGGGAGGGAGGGGGGAGAATAAGGGAGAGGGGGCAAATGGAGGACACCACAGCAATTAGACGCTACGCCCTCGCACGATACTCCGTCCAAAGCCGATCCACGAATGAGGCATCAATCTATCGAATCGAACCACGGGAAATGAACCAAACACCGCGGGCGAAAAGAGGAAAAGCACGTACGTGGGTCAGAGTGAGCACCCCTCTCACAATTTAGTTACGGTTCGTCGTCGCCGACGAGCTATTGCCGTTCGGATGGGCATGTTGTACGGCCTCGACGATCGCAGCGCCCTCCGCCGACTTGACGAGCATCGCCGCCCCATTAGTCTGCACTTGCGTGGAGGGTGTCGACGCTCTGCCATAGGGTCCATTGGGGATCGACTTGGCCTTGGACTTGGATTTGTTATTGCTGGACGACGGAGGTACCGTCGCTGGTCTTCCAGTAGACGACGACGGCTCGGGGTTCTTCACCAGCGCGGATGCAGAGTTGTTAGGTTGATTGGGCTTGACAGATAATCCAGAGCCCAGTTGGGCTTGTGGAGAAGGCGAAACTGCTGCCGACCCACATCCACGTCCGACGGCAAGGTGGGCCTGTGGTCGTGACGGTCTGCCCAAAATCGCTGGCTCGTGCGACGACACCAGGTCAAGATTGGGAGTGGCGCTCTTTCCGGCCTAATCCAACGTGCTCCCTCGCCTTATCCCTCTAGCGTTTCTCACCGTTCCTGCTGTTCAGTCGCCGGGACTCGGAGGCGTCGACATCGGTGGGTGCGCTGGTGTAGGCAAAGTCGAGCTCGACGATATCGTCGCGGTCGTCGAGTGGTACGCAGGTATGTCCACAGGAATGAGTCTTCATGGATGCGCACGAGCGCACGAGGTGCAGGGTGGTGCCGACGCGGGGAGCGGGTACAGCCGGGGAAGGAGAAGGGGCAGGGGCGGGGGCCACTACGAATCGAGGGCGCTCAGAAGGACCTGGAACGGATGGCGGGAATAATGCAGCAGCAATTGGCGCAACATATGGCGCAGAGTGATATGATTGCAAGGAAGGAGGAGGGGAAGAAAGCACCACCTCAGACGATGCAAAACCACGTAGCGGAGGGCGCGGCGTGACGTCGCCTGGCTCGTGCTTCCTGGCCCGATTTGCGTGTTTCTGCCGTCGCTCGTCGATCAGTGAATCGGCCTCATGCGGATCGTCGCTGCTCTCCACATCGCCCTTGTATCGCCGCTGTGACGACGCGACGCTGCTCGTGCGGCTCGGCTGCACGTTTCGTAGCGCGGAGATCACGTCCTGTGTTAGAAACTGTGGGAGCTGTGAATTTTTCGTCTATGAGGAGCGAATCGATTGCGCAGCAGCACAGCACATGGGAGGCGATTCAGAGGGTTCGGAGGAGTTTGGCTCAGAGATATGGATATGTTGTGGCACAGGTGAGGGTGTGCAATGGAGTTCGTAGAAAGGAGATTGGGAGCGAGGCAGGAGAGGACGTGTGAGAACTTTGGGACACGAGAGGGCTTCGGGGTGACGTCAAAGAGGACCCATTGCGTACTGCTAAGGTTACAAGGAGGAGTAGAAAGTTATATACGGACAGGAGGAAAAGAAATGGGGAGCATAGCTGACGGAGATCGGGATGAGGAGGTCATGTACGCTCTGCTTCACGCCCAACGCGGACGCTCACCTTCAAATGTGCCTAGGTGAGCGCGAGTCGCGTGGGCGGGTGTGCAGACTGTGGTGGAGAGAGCGGCTTTCGAGCTCACAGGATGAGGGAGGGGTGGTGTTGGGCCCAAGAAGGAGCCAGGTAGGAGTATCGTGGCAAATGCAAAGATAGTACGAAAGAGGGAGAGACCTTGACGGTGATCTATGGTGGTTTCACAAGGTTCAAGTTGGAAGTAAGGTCGGATAAGACAGATGCGGTTGCTTGATAAATTGCACGTGAAGGCCAACTTCGTCGTTCCGCGTTAGGCTACTGTAGTGACGAGCTAGTTTCCGTCTTTCATGCGAGCGTGGTTCAAGGCGGCTGAATGAATTGAACCATGCCACGTGTCTATATTGTAAGTAATACGTAATACAATACAAAACGCAGCACCGTAACACTCAGTTTCCGAGTCCCCGCTCGAGAGTCTGTGAGTTGATTTGGCGCACAGGGAGCAGGAAAGATACCAACACGAGGATTGGGCGCGGTAGGGCCGGCCACCGCCACGATTGGAGCGGTCCCGGAAGGTGCTGGCACACAAGGCGGGACGGACGCAGCCGCAGTTGGCAGAACGGATGGCGCGGAGAGATGCGACGGCAAGGGGGGAGGAAGGTAGCAAGTACCTTGGACGATGCAAATCCACGAAGTGGAGGGGGCGGCGTGACGTCCTCGAGCTCGTGCATTCTAGCCCGGTTTCAATGTGGCTGCGGCCGCTCCCCCATGCGGACCAACGCTGCACTCCACATCACCCTTGCATCGCCACTGTGATGACGCGACGCCGCTCGAGTGACCGAGATCACGTCTTGTGTGAGAATCAGCGGCAGCTGTGACGTCGTGGGCTGCAGAGAGTGGATCATTTGCGCCGCAGCATGATGGGTGGGTGATGTGGGTTCGGAGGACTCGGGCTCAGAGATATATCGCTGGGCTGATGTGGCTGGGCAAACGCGAGATGTGCGGACGGGGGTCCAGACGGAGGTGGGGGGAACGGCACCGAGCTCACGTGATGGAGTGGGGGAGGTATCGGCACAGGGAAGCAAGTGGAGGTGTGGCGGAAGCAGAGACAGTATCGAGGAGGGCACACCCTTGGTGGTAGTATGTGATGGGCTTACAAGGTTGGAAGTAGGTGCAGACGAGGTAGATGCGGAGGCAGAGGCAAGAAGGGTCTCCAGGGCCACTTTGCTGTTATTGGGGGTTGGGGCCGGAGAGGCGGACAGGATCGCTTTTGAGACCAACTTGTCCAAATCCGACACAGTTCCACTGGTGGCCGTAGTCAGGGGTTGATTTGCGCTGCTTTGTTGCGGGAGAGTTGCAGAAGAGGCATCTACAGGCGATGTTACGCTCGCATCCTGGGATCTCACGTCGGTCGAAGTGGGATGTCCAACGCGAGGCAGAGGCCGATCCAAATTGTATGGATATGGCTCGCCTTTACGAATGACGGACATCAATCTGGAAGTGAAGAAATTTGATTCAGCTCGGAGGTTGAAAAATAGTCAGCGGAGTACTCGCCTCTCTATGGTATCCGATAATGGTTTGTATTGTTCAGAGTTGAAGTCTAAATACCAGAACATCAGTCTCGGGCAGACCCTTGTCCGGCTTTTGATTGAGGAGATAGCGCCATTTGGTGAGCGGATCGTTGGTGGATCGCGGACGGTGGTGGGCGGCCGTCCAGCTCTCGGTGAGCGATTTGGGGGCCGTTTGGCCATGGCAAGACGCTCGGCAGTAAATCGGGATACGAGTGATACATCAGTATTTCCTTCTGCAGCTTTTATTTCGTTTTCGGGATGACACGAAGCTCTGAGAGATTGGAATTGTGAGCAAAGGAAGGACAATTCGGATAATGTCTTTCGTACGCTCGCTCAAAGAGAAAATATGCAACCTCGAGACCATCCTTTTGCCACTTTCCTTCGTGAAACCGGTATAGACAAAGTTGAATGTGGCTGAACTGGTCGATGAGGCTATGGTCGGATCTACGCAACATAGGTTGTTCAGATTCCTCAGACCGCAGAGGCGCCGGTACGGGGTCAGTCGGCAGAAGGGACAGCGCAGAATACATGCGCTAGCGATGGAGTGGCAGGGGAGGAGGGACACTAGGAAGCACCGTTTCGGGCGATACATATCCACGTATGGGTGACGCGGTGCGACATCGCGTAGCTCGTGCCTTCTGGCACGGTTCGCATGCGTCTGTGGCGGATCTTCGAGCGGTGAGTTGGCCTCATGCGGATTGTTGCTTATCTCTTCATGGGCGCTCGAGGGTGCGATTAATGCCGCTCGTGTGACTAGATGGCATGCCAAGCAGCGCAGAGATCACGTCCGGAGTCCCGCATAGGAATCTGCCGAACATGTGTCATTACGGCCTACTAGGGAGAGTGACTGAGTTGTATCACAGCGTGACCGAGGGTTCAGAGGACTTGGGGATGGGAGAAAAGATAGTTATGCGGATTCGCTAAGGTGATGCAAAGCGCGTGGGGGGGGTGCAGACGGTGGTGGAGAGAACAGGTGGGGATGTTGGCTGCGGGAAGGGATGGCGGAGGCAAAGATAACGATTCACTGTGGTGTGACAAGTTGGGGATAGAGTTGGAGTTGTACGGATGAGAGTATGGGCTGCGCACAGAGACCAATCCTGAACTTGCCTGTCCATGTCCTCACTTCCCCGTTGGCCTACTGTCACGGTCTCGGTCGTGGTTCAAGTTGAAGGATGTGACGGTCACGTTACCTGTCACGGCTCACGTGCCTCGAGTGTAACAACTTCTCTTCGATTTCGATTACATCGATTGATTCACCGCTGCAATCATGGACTCTGACAAGTACGTTTGGGGTCCCTCCAGTGCTACCTTAAAAGGACATAGTGACTGAAAAAATCACTGTTTCTCTCAACCAAGGGGCCATTTCACCAAATATTCACCCTTCCATACCTCCGAGTCGATTGTCGCCAGCTCGAATTCAGGAAAGGGCCTTATACACCACCCAAATGAGCAATGTGTCAGAGACAGCAGTGAGTGGTCAACCGGTCAACTATAGCACACTGTACAGAGTGATGACTGAGACTGAGTGGTATAGGTCAACTTCACCAACAGGTCACCATCGGAACCATCCCTGATGACGTTCTCCTCGAAATATTCAAATTCTTCGTCGATGCAACGGATTTAGATCACATCGCATGCGAGGAGTGGCGTACGCTGGTACACATATGCCGAAGATGGAGAAATCTGGCATTCACGTCTCCACGTCACCTGAACCTGCGACTCCTCTTCAAACCTCCCTGCAAAACCGTGAAGAAGATGCTGGATATCTGGCCGGAATTACCTATATACATATGCGCCTTCGACTGCGAAATGAAGGAGACCAGAGACATTGTCGTTGCCGCGCTCAGGCTCAATCGCCGAGTGTCTGGGATCCACTTCAACACGCTTCCAGATTTAACATGGGAAACATTTGCGCCACTGATGGAACAACCATTTCCCGTGCTGACACATTTGTGGGTCCGGCCGAATTTTCCAAACCATGTAATTTCTTGTTCTTTCTTGGGCGGATCTGCTCCATGTCTACGAGTCCTCCGCTTGTTTTCCATTTCATTTCCAGCATTACCAAACCTACTTTTGTCTACCACCGACCTCGTCCGCCTTTCGTACGACGATATCCCATCTCGTGGGTACATTCCTCCTCAAGGATTGGTCACTGGCCTATCCGTGCTGACCCGGCTTGAGTCACTTTCCCTTACATTCCGATCTGAATCACTCCCGTACTGGGCAATTCGAATTCCACCTCCGCATGCGCGCACTCTCCTCCCTGCTCTCACCGATCTTCATTTCCAGGGCGCTCAGGAGTACATGGAGGACCTCGTGGCACAAATTGACGCCCCTTTACTGGAGAGTATGAGGATTACATTATTCCACCGGGAAGTCCAAGAAGTTTCAGAGCTGTCAAAGTTCGTCCGTCGTGCGGACAAGCTCTCATTAGTCGATCGAGCAAAGGTTATCTTTAGGTCTGACTGCATTTCCGTCTGGCTTTCACAGGAATTACAAGAGAAAGTCGATCCTAAAACCCTCAGGCTCTATCTCTGGTGCCCCAAGTCGGACCTGCGGGTTTCATATCTTGTGCAGTTCTGCGCATCATGCTTGCCTACCCTCTCCCCTTTTGAATCTCTCCACATTCGCGCTCCATTTTATGAAGTGTGGGAAGACGTCACAGACAACTTGGATCCCCAATGGCTGGAACTTTTACGCCTTTTCAACACTGTGAAGAATTTGTACCTATCCAAATATGTCGCTCCCCGTGTTGCACAAACCCTGAGAGGGCTTCCAGCGGAACAGTCCACAAAAGTACTGCCGGCGCTGGAAAACTTTTTCATATCAAGGCTCGAGCCCTGTGGACCTGCTAGGGAAGCCATATCTGAATTTGCTAACGCGCGACAGCTTTTCGGCCGCCCCGTGTCTATCCACAATTCGGGGGGCACAACGTAGGAAAATAGGGAGATGAATCTAGAGGTCGATTATTGATATGTACTTTCCACTTTCCCTTCCATAAAGGTTGATTTCATCTACCAACTGCTACCCATGGTCCCTTTCACTTATTTGGCTCCCGAGACGCTAGTCAAACTGTACCTTTTTGCTACCATCGTCGTCACCGATCTTGCTTAAGTTCCGTGATGTCTTGCATTCGTTTTGAACCGTGTATTTAGAACTGGTGACTTTCGTGTTCCTGCACGTACACAGACTTGGAATTAGGTGAAGCTGATTGTCGGTGATCAGTCGCCAAATGGCTCGTCTACCTCACCGTTAGGCAGTGGCACAAAGTGCGCTTTGTGATATGATGCCGAACTTGAACACGATGACAAGTTAGATGCTCAGGCCACATCGCCAGATTATGTACCTGATACAAACGGATTTTGTTGACATTGGCATCCGAGCCCAGTTACGCTCGCCGCCCATCACTGATCCCCAACTATTACTGTAGTACAGTTGGCAGAACAGAACGGACGGCGCGGTGTGATAGATAAGGGGGGAGGTAAGAAGCATCTTCTCGGACGACGCAAATCCACGTAACGGTGGGCACGGCGTGATGTCTCCGAGCTCGTGCCTCCTAGCCCGATTTCCATGCGGCTACAGTCGCTCTTCGATCGGCGAGTCGGCCTCATCATGGCCCTCATGCGGATTGTCGCTGCTCTTCACATCACCCTTATATCGGCGCTGCGAGGACGCAAAGGTTGGAAGTAGGGGTGGAGGGGGCAGATGCGGAGGCGGACACAAAAAGGGTCTTCAAGGTCACTTTGGGGGTTGGCGGTGGAGAGGCGGACGGGATCAGTTTGGAGAGCAACTCGTCCAAGTCTGACACTGCTCTATTCCTGACCGTAGTCGGGGATGACTTTCGCCACTTTGTCTTGGGAGTTGCAGAAGGGGAATTTGCAGGTAATGCTGCGCTCGCCTCCTGGAATTCCATGTCGGTCAAAGTGCGACGTCGTACGCGGGGTGGAGGCCATCCCAAATTGTACGGGTATGGCCCGCCTTTACGAATGGAGGTCATCAGTCCGGAATGGGAGAAAGTTGATTCAGTTCAGAAGTTGAAAAACAGCCAGCGGAGTACTCGCCGCTATATGGTATCCGACAAGGGTTCGTGTTGTTCAGAGCCGGAGCCCATTGGCAAAAATCAGAACATGACGGTCTCGTGCGGAACCTTGTCTGGATTTTGATTGACCAGATAGCGCCAGTTGGTGGGCAAATCGTTGGCGGGTGGCTGACGCCGGTGGGCGCCCGTCCGGCTCGTGGTGAGCGGTTTGGGGGCCGATTTGGCGATGGCGAGACGCTTGAAGGTGAACTCGGGATAGACAGCACGAATTTAGTCGTGCATCTCCACACGATTGCGAATGAAGAGGCAGTAAGGGGGATACGCAGTCCTGAGAGATTGGAACTGTGAGCAGAGGGAGGATGATTCGGATAATAGGACTTTCGTACGCACCGCTCAAAGAGAAAAGATGTACCCTCGAATCCTTTTGCAACTTTCCTTCGGGAAGTCCGTATAGATAAATGTGGGTGAACTGGTCGATGATGGGGCCATGGTCGGACCTAGGCGAACTTGCGAAGTAGGTTGTTCACATTCCTCCGAACGCTGAGGCGCCGGTACAGACGGCGGGACAGAGACAGGAGCAGTCGGCAGAACGGACAGGGCAGAGTACTCGGGCGATGGAGAGCCACGTTGTGGGTCATGCGGTGTGACGTCGCCTAGGTCGCGCTTCCTGACACGATTCGCATCTGTCTGGCGGATTTTTGAGCAGTGAGTTGGCTTCATGCCGATCGCCGCCCGCGTGACTATGTGGCATGCCGAGCAGGGCGTAGATTACGACCGAATTCCGGCGTCGCCATCTGCCGGATATATGCAGTTGTGGCCTGCAGAGAGTCGACAAGTTGTATGACAGCGTTACAGAGGGTCCAGCGGACTCGAGGAGAAGATACTGCTATGCGGATGCACTGAGGTGATGCAAAGTGCGTTGTAAGGTCGGTACGTGTGCTAGCCTCGGAAACGAGCTGCGCAAGCCGCACAGCCTATTGTATCTCTGAGTCGTAGTAGCCGCCTTCTCGTCGTAAGTTCTCGAACTGCGCGTGTCCTTGTGCGCTGATGACCACGTGACGTCCCTCCGCTAACTTACCAGCCAGTCCCGACGCGTTCAACTTCAACGCGTTCAACTTCAACCATCTTCGTCATGCACGCATATCCTCCCACCCGCTCGTACCCTCACCTCATTTGCCCCGCCTCCACTCCTCCGCCCCCCACCCTCGTTGCCATCAGATGGACACTTCCTTGAATAGACAAGCCTCGCTCCTCGGAGCGCTCAAGCCCATTCACCGGACATACGCGGATCACTCAACTCGTCGGCCGACTTGCAAATACGCACCGCCCTGCGCAGGCAGCAGCCCCATAGGGCTCACACCATTTACAGCTCCTCGCTGGTCAAGCTCAGTTCGGGACTCCATCACCGTTTTAGGAGGGACTTTACTGTATTTAGGATCACTTTTCGTACGCTTTCTCATCTCCTTTCGACTTGGACGTTTCGCTCTCCTTCTACACTCTCCTAGTTTGACCTTGGACCCTACCACCGAGCATCGCGGCACCATCCCTCACCCTCGTCACCCTCACGCTCAACCCTGCGCACCTTGCTACCATTCAGTAAAATTTCCTTGACTGTCGGACAACGCTATTCATCATTTACGACGCCGCGCGGCCTGTCGCTGGCAGCACTAATTTGAGTTCGTCTTTCACTTTCCTTCTTTACATCACTTACTGCGCGTAGATTACTTGTGTCATACTGCCTTGATTCTGTGTATAAATAACCTGCGTCTGGCCTCGTCGAAGGTCAGGCAACTGCGGCCCCATGTTTCTCCTCTCTTCAGCTTGTGTGTCTTCGCCCGACCGTCTGACAACCTTGAGAGCCTGCTATGCTGACGCTCGTCTTACTGGTCTTTGCTTTTGTGTCTTGCTCACCGTTCTCGTTCGCTCCAGCCAACCGCTCCAGCCTCGCCAACATCGTCTTCCTTCGCTTCGCCAACAACGACTGATCTCCGCATCGCAGGTACCTGCCGCCTTCGTCTCGCCACCGCAGCAAGTTTATTCGCCAGCATCCGCACCCTTACACCGCCATCTTCGCTTCTCCCGTTCGATCTGTCCCGCGCGCTCTCGCTTACTCTGGAACGCGGCCTCTCATCTCCTTCAAGAACACATTCGGACTCAGGCCACCCATAGCGTAGAGGAGGTGAGGATGTTGGCTGGGTAAAAGATAGCGATCTATAGTGGGGTCACAAGTTAGGAATGGAGATCGACAGGGTAGAAGCGTAACCAGCGTTGGCAGAGGCGAAAGGGCTCGGCCACTTCCGGAACGCTAAAGTGAAAACGGAGGAGAGAATATGAGCACTCAAAGCATGGGCTGCACACAGAGACCAATTCAGAACTTGCCTATGTCACACGGTCCACCGTAGCTTCCTCGGACCCGGGAGTCGTTGGCCTACTGTCGCATCACCGTCACGGATCACGTGCCTCGAGTGTTCTAACTCCAACTCCAACTTTCTTCGTACTGTACAGTATTACATTGACTAAATCTGTACCGCCGCAATCATGGACTCTGACAAGTACGTTTCAAGTCCCTCCAGCGTACCGAAAGGACATCCTGACTAATGAAATCTCTGTTTCTACACACTCCAAATCCCGTCAACTACTTTTTCTCTCAACCAAGTGGCCATTTCACCAACGATTCATCCTACTGCACCTCCGAGTCCCTTGGACCAATTATCACGGACTCAAATTGGGGAGAGGGCCTTAGACATCGCCCAAATGGGCAATGTGTCGAAGACATCAGTAAGCGGTCAACCGCTGGTCCCTTTACAGAGAGATTACTAAGTATGGGTGGTATAGGCCAACTTCACCAACAGGTTACAATCGGAACCCTCCCCGATGACGTGCTCCTCAAAATATTCAAACTATTCATTGACGCACTGGATTTCTATCACTACGTGTTCGAGAAGTGGCGCACGCTGGTACACATATGCCGAAGATGGAGAAATCTGGCGTTTAGATACCCACGTCACCTGAACCTGGAACTCCTCTTCAGACCTTCCAAAAGATCGGTGAAGGAGATGCTGGATATCTGGCCAGAATTACCTATATACATATGGGCCTTCGACTACAAAACGATGGATACTAGTGACAATGTCTCTGCCGCACTCAGGCTCAACCATCGGGTGTCTGGGATCCGCTTCGACGTGCCTCCAGATTCAGCATGGGAAACATTTGCGCCACTGATGCAACGACCATTTCCCGCGCTGACAGATTTGTGGGTCCGGCCGTATCTTCCATTCAAGAATGCACTTTCTCGTTCTTTCTTGGGCGGATCTGCACCACGTCTACAAGACCTCCACTTAATTAAAGTTCCATTTCCAGTATTACCAGAACTACTTTTGTCTTCCACCAACCTTGTCCGCCTTTGGTACGACTATATTCCACCCGCTGGGTACATTTCTCCTCAAGCAATGGTCACTTACCTCTCCGCGCTGACCCGGCTTGAATCACTTTCCCTTACATTCCTAACATCTCTCCCTCTCCCGGACAGCGCAATTCGGATTCCATCTCTGTACACGCGCATTCTCCTTCGTACTCTCACCTATCTTCGCCTCCGGGGTGATCCTGAGTACGTGGAGGTCCTTGTGGCCCAAATTGATGCCCCTTCACTGGAGAGCATGGAGATTGCATTATTCCATGAGCGAGTCCTAGAAGTTCCCCAGCTGGAAAAGTTCGTCTGTCGTGCAGACAAGCTGTCATTACTCGATCGAGCAAAGGTTACCTTTGAGTACGACCGCATCTCCGTCTTGCTTTCACGGGAATTAGAACGGGAAGTTGATCCTAAAACCCTCTGGCTCTATCTCAGTTGCCCCGAGTCGGTTCTGCAGCTTTCATATCTTGCACAGTTCTGTGCATCATGCTTGCCTACCCTCTCCCCTTTTGAGTCCCTCCACATTCGCGTTCCATTTTATAACAGGTGGGAAGACTTCATAGAAGACCCGGATCCTCAATGGCTGGAACTTTTACGCCTTTTCAACACCGTGAAGAAATTGTACCTATCCAAAATTGTCGCTGCCCGTGTCGCACCAGGCCTGAGAGGGCATCTAGCGGAACGGGTCATGGCAGTGCTACCAGCGCTAGAAGATGTTTTCATATTAACTTGAAGGCTCAAACACTTGGCACATGTGAGGAAGCTATTTCTGAATTTGCTGACGCGCGGCAGCTTTCCGGCTACCCAGTGTTTATCGACGATTGGGAAGGTAGTATGTGGGGAAAGATCCCTTATCAGTCGTGATCTTGGCAGTGTCTCCAGGCAGCATGTCTCCTCACCGTTAGGCAGCAGTCCAGATATCACGTAGTATGCTCTGTGATATGATGCCCAAGGCGATAACAAATTGGATAGATTATATATCCGATACAGACGGATTTCGTTGACCTTCGTATCCGAGCCCAGTCGCGCTGGGGGCCCGTCACTGATCCCAGCTATGACGGTGACGGATGATATTCAGATGTCCTATCGGATTAAGCAAAGTGTATAACCGGTAGTATCTGGAGGTGTGTGAAACATGTGAAGATATATCAACCCTTCTTCAAGTTGTCCTCTACGACATGGAAGACGATCATGACTGAACAAAGGGAGAACACCGATCGATGTGTCGAGGGGCGGTATGATTTTTGGAAGCAGAACCATATAATTTTCAGGAATACTCTCGAGGCACGCACGCATGCAGGAACTCTGGATCGAATGCCATTACATGTCAGTGCAGGTGTAAGTATATCGCGCGACGATACATGGACCCCTGATATCTCGGTGCAACACATCATGCGCGGGGGAAGCGACGGGGGAGGAGGGCAGAGGCAGGACACCACGGCAATTAAAACACAACAGTGACTAGATACGCTACGCCCGCGCACGATACACCGTCCAAAACCAACCCACGAACGAGGCAACGGTCTATCCAATCGAATCACGGGTAGTGAATGACGCCACAGATAAAAAGAGGGAAAGGCACGTACGTGGATCAGACTGAGCACCTCTCATAAATTCGTTCCCGTCCATCCTCGCCCACGGGCTGTTGCCATGAGGATGGGTATGTTGTACAGCCTCGACGATCGCAGCGCTCACCGCCAACTTGACGAGTGTCGCTGTGCCACCGGTCCGCACCTGCGTGGTGACGGGTGTTGACGCTTTGCAATTGGGTCCATTGGGGATCGACTTGATCTGGGACCTGGATTTATTGTTGCTTGATGACGCAGGCCGGTGCCGGTCCTCCAGGGGACGATAACGAGTCAGGGGTTTTCACCAGCGTGGATGCAGAGTTATAAAGTAGACTGGGCTTAGATGATCCAGCGCCGGATTGCGAATGCAGGGAAGGCGAAGCTGCTGCCGACCCACGGGCACCTCCAACGGTAAGATCGGCTCGTGGTTGCGAGTCTCCCCCAGATCGCTGGCGGGTGCGACAACCCCGGGTCGAGATTGGGAGTGATGCTCTTTCCGAGAACATCCCACGAACGATAGATCTCGTCACGCTCCCTCACCCTATCCCTCTTCGGGTGTCTCGCACAGTTCCTGCCGTTCAGTTGGGGGCGTTCGAACGCATCGACATCGCTCAGTGCGCTGGTGTCGGCAAAGTCGAGATCGACGATATCGTCGCGGTCATTGAGGGGTGCGCGCGAGAATGGCCACAAGGACGAATCCTCTTGGGAGGGCGCGAGCGCACGGGGCGCAGGAGAGGTACAGACGCGAGGAGTGCGCGCGGCGGGGCCGGCCGCTACGATTGGAGCGATCTCGGAAGGAGCTGACACACGAGATGGGACGGACGCAGCCGCAGTTGGCAGAACGGACGGCGCGGAGAGATGCGATGGCAATGGGGGAGGAGGGTAGTAAGCACCTTCTCGGACGACGCAAATCCACGAAGCCGAGGACGCGGCGTGACGACCTCGAGCTCGTGCATTCTAGCCCGGTTTCCATGCGGCTGCGGTCGCTCTTCGATCGGCGAGTCAGCCCATGCGGATCGTCGCTGCTCTCCACATCACCCTCGTACCGCTGCTGTGACTACGCGACGTCGCTCGAGTAACGCCGAGATCACGTCTTGCATGAGGACCGGCGGGAGGTGTGACGTTGTGGGCTGCGGACAGTGGATGGGTTGCTCCACACCCCCGCTCCATCACGTGAGCTCGGAGCCGTTCCCTCCACCTCCGTCTGAACCCCCCTCCACGCGTCTCGTGTTTGCCCAAGCACATCAGCATAGCGATATATCTCTAAGCCCGAGTCCCACGAACCCACATCTCCCACCTATCATGCTGTTGGAGCCGGGAAGCCAGGTGGAGGTGTGGCGGAAGGAAAGGATAGAATCAAAGAGGGCACGACCCTTGGTGGTAATAGGCGGTGGGCTTGCAAGGTTGGAAGTAGGGGTGGACAAGGTAGATGCGGAGGTCTCCAGGGTCACCTTCCTGTTATTGGGGGTTGGGGCTGGAGAGGCGGACGGATCAGCTTTGAGAACAACTTGTCCAAATCTGACACTGTTCCATTGGTGGCCGTAGTCGGGGGTTGATTTGCACTGCTTTGTTGCGGAAGAGTCGCAGCAGAGGCATCTACAGGCGATGTTACGCTCACATCCCTGGGATGTCACGTCGGCCGAAGTGGGATGTCCTACGCGAGGCGGAGGCCGATCCAAATTGTATGGATATGGCTCGCCTTTACGGACGAGGGTCATCAATCTGGAAGTGAAGAAATTTGATTCAGCTCTGAGGTTGAAAACAATTAGCGGAGTACTCACCTCTATGGTATCCGACAACGGTTCGTGTTGTTCAGGGCCTGAGTCTAAAAACCAGAACATGGCGGTCTCGTGCGGACCCTTGTCTGGCTTTTGATTGAGGAGATAGCATCAGTCGGTGAGCGAGTCCTTGGCGGATGGTGGATGATAGTTGGCGGCCGTCCAGCTCACGGTGAGCAATTTGGGGGCGGTTTTGCCATGGCGAGGCACTTGGCAGTGAATTCGGGACACGAGCGATACATCAGTTTTTTCCTTCCGCAGCTTGTATTTCGGTTTCGGGATGATACGGGGCTCTGAGGAATTGGAACTATGAGCAGAGGAAGGACGATTCGGATAATAGATCTTTGGTACGCCCGCTCAACGAGAAATATGCGCCCTCAAAACCATTCTCTTCTCTGTGAAGTCGGTACAGGCAAATGTGGCTGAACTCGTCGATGAGGCTATAGTCGGATCTATGCGATGTAGGCTGTTCAGATTCTTCAGACCGCCAAGGCGCCGGTACGGGGTCGGTCGGCAGAAGGGACAGCGCAGAGTACAGGCGCTAGCGATGGAGTGGCAGGGGAGGAGGGATACCGGGAAGGACTATCTCGGGCGATACATATCCACGTAGTAGGTGACGCGGTGCGACGTCGCGCAGCTCGTGCTTTCTGGCATGGTCCGCATGCGTCTGCAGCAGATCTTCGAGCGGCGAGTTGGCGTCATGCGGATCGTAGCTTCTCTCTGCATTACCCTCATATGGCCGCTTCGGAGGTGCGATTAATGCCGCTTCTGTGACTAGGTGGTATGCCAAGCAGCGCAAAGATCACGTCCGGAGTCCCGCGCGGGAATCTGCCGGACATGTGTCGTAGCGGCCTACAGAGAATGGTTGAGTCGTATCACAGCGTGACAGATTGTTCAGAGAACTCGGGGATAGGCGAGAAGATATTTATGCGGATTCGTTGAGGTGATGCGAAGCGCGTGGAGGGGTTGTGGAGGGAACAGGTGGGGATGCTGGCTGCAGGAAGGGATGGCGGAGGCAAAGATAACGACTCACTGTGGTGGTACAAGTTGGGGATAGAGTTGGAGTTGTACGGATGAGAGTATGGGCTGCGCACCGAGACCAATCCTGAACTTGTGTGTCTCACTTCCCCGTTGCCTTTGTCACGGTCGTAGTTCGAGTTGAAGGCTGTGACGGTCATGGTCACGGTCACGGTTCACGTGCCTCGAGTGTAACAACTTCTCTTCTATTACATCGTTATCGATTGATTCACCGCTGCAATCATGGACTCTGACAAGTATGTTTGGATTCCCTCCAGTGTGCTTGAAAGGACATAGTGACTGAAAAAATCACTTTTTCTCTTAACCAAGGGGCCATTTCACCAAATATTCACCCTTCCATACCTCTGAGTTGATTGTCGCCAGCTTGAATTCAGGAAAGGGCCTTATATACCACCCAAATGAGCAATGTGTTGGAGACAGCAGTGAGTGGTCAACTGGTCAACCATAGCACACTGTACAGAGTGGTGACTGAGACTGAGTGGTATAGGCCAACTTAGTGTTGCTGCAGCTAAGCTGATGGTTTTTGAGAAATCAGTGATAGAAATTTGAATAAAATAGATAAAAATCTGAAAATAAAGATGGAGATAGAATAGATTGAAAGCTG